>Ga0315268_10000001_pt1 | contig 382848 bp, 379 predicted proteins | sample C1_top_MG_FD_204535 | JGI IMG/M metagenome (GOLD analysis project Ga0315268, IMG submission 204535) | Sediment microbial communities from Yellowstone Lake, YNP, Wyoming, USA - C1_top | ecosystem: Environmental > Aquatic > Freshwater > Lake > Sediment | place: USA: Wyoming | collected 2017-08-01
GAGTTTGAGTCTTTGGTGAGTGTGATTGGAATGTGGCGGGATGAAGTTGTTGAAAGGTCTTGGCGCGTTCTGGGTGAGCTTAAGGGTTTTGCGGATTTTGTGTTGATTGGCGGTTGGGGAGTGTATTTGTGGACTAGGAAGCTGAAGAGTCGTGACATAGATGTCTACATTGATCAAAAGAACTTTTACAAGCTCCAGTCTGAGTTGACGCAGAAGGGCTATGCGTTGAAGCGTAATGTTCGTTTGATGAAGTTTGAGGCTTTGATAGGTGATGTGGAGGTTGATATTTACACGCCTTTTATGAGTAAGTTAGTGGTTCCATGTTTGGATGTGTTTGATCAGAAATTGTATTCGGTGATTGAAGGTTTTAAGGTGGCAGTTCCTGAGGTTTTGCTTTTGCTTAAGGCTCAAGTTGCTTTAGAAAGGTGGCATGCAGAAAAGGGGTTGAAGGATAGGGTTGATATTATTTCTCTTTTGAAGTTTGCTGATGTAAAACTGGACGTGCTTAAGCAATTGCTGAGGGAGTATGATACGCAGCATAAGCTACGGGATGCTATCAAGCGGGCGATATCTGAAAGCAGAATTGAATACAGATACTTAGGACTTGCATACGAGAGGGATGGCGTTCAACTGAAAAAGTCTTATGAGAACGTGTGAGTCATGTTAGGATTCAAGTGTTGGCTGCGAACAAAAGACATACTGGATAGGAATGTGGTGTGAGCGAGTATGAGTTGTGGGCTCGGTTGGCGGTTATGAAGCGCAAGAAGGCCACAGGGTTTGTTGGATGGATTACATACGAGTTGAAGGATAAGAAGAGTAAATGGAACAAAACAACGTGTATGCTGGCAAAATATGCAGAATACGTAAACATAGGAGGAAACAAAACAGGAGGATTCGGAGTAACAAAACTTGTCCCAAAGACCTGAATCTTTGGTTTTAGAATTGTTGTAACTTGATTAAAGTTAACTAAAGGAAATTAACGTCTAAAGCCTGTTTCATGATCGTAAAAGTCATGGAGTCTGCTATTAGAAATATGATAAAATCCCTTTATCTGATCTAAACCGCTAACATCTTTCTCCGGTACATTGATGACATAATCATAGAATGACGGTTTGATGCACAAGAATTCCTCTTTGGCATGTAATCCCTCGTACTTGTCCAGAATTGTCTGATATTTTCGCCAAATATCCTCAGCCTCCTGGTTAAGTTCTACATAGGCGCTTGCTGTGTCTTGATCGTCTATAAGTGTGAACTTGGCTAATTTTTCGTAATCCAAGCGGTGCATAGCCTGCAATAACTCCGCGCTTTCCAGATCACTTGCTCCTATTCGTACCTTTTGATAATACACTTTAGAAAGCTGAAGAAGGTCAAGCTCCTTGTCACTTTCAACAAACACTTCCTTGGTTTTTCCAATGAGATAGCTTCCATAAATCTTCTTTCCAAACTCTGAACCTTCATCATCTGTAATGTTATAAATATAGACAAGTGACTGGTTTGGATCTCGTAATGCGTGCCTGTTGCAGCGACCGGCTACTTGAATTATAGAGTCAATCGGACCAATGTCTCTTACAGCTATGTCGAAATCGAGATCTATTCCTGCTTCAACCACTTGTGTTGAAACCAAGACAATTGGTTCTCGCTTCTCAAGGGCGTTAATTATTTTCTCCAGCCTTTCGCGCCGTTGCTTAGGGATCAGACTTGCTGAGAGATAGTACTTCTGTCGGGTGGCGTTTAATGAATGGTAGACGTGAGTGGCTGATCTGACTGTGTTCATGACTATCAGAAAACTTTTCTGGCGGGCGGCATCAATTAGACAGTTCATTTCTTTGCAGAACTCATCAAGGGAGATTTTTGGATCAACTCTAATCTGCAAGTTCACTCGTGTTTTTTGATACTCTTTGGGAAGGGCTTTAGCTAATTCTTCAACTTGGCTTGGATCAAATATAAGCGGTTGTGTTGCTGTCATCAGTATAGTAGAAATTTTGAATCGCTCAGAAAGGAAGCTGATCACGCTGCGCACAAGACTCCAGTACTCGTGAGGTATAGACTGTACTTCATCTAACAGCACTATAGCTCCTTCAAGATTATGGAACCTGCGTAGCTGTGATGCTCTAATGCCGAGCATGCTATAAAAAAACTGGATGAAGGTCGTTACTATTATCTCTGAGTTCCAGCCTTCTATCAGCAACTCAGAGTCGAGTGCACTGAGCGAATCGTCTTCATCAGTACTGTAACTCATTTCTGCGAGGTGATGGTGAGTTAGTAAAAGATTGCTCTGCTTTTGATTTATCTTTAGGGATTGCTGAATGACAGCAGCGTTTTGGTCAATGATACTCAAGAATGGCGCTACGTAAACTATGCGAGGGGTGAAACCTCGCGAAAGCAACCTATCTCTTAGCTTCAGTGCAAAATTTAGTCCTGCTAGAGTCTTTCCATAGCCTGTTGGAGCTGTGATTGAGAAAATTCTCTGGCCGTCCAAGGATATTTCAGAAGCCTTCCTTGATAATATTTCAAACAGCAGATCACGACCTTTAACTACATTCGCGTCTGCCTTCCTAGTCTGCTTGGCGTGCTTGGATAAATCCTTGACATGTTCTTCAACCGATTGGGTTCGAATAGTCTCTCTTCTTGGAAAATCGAGTTGAGCCGCATCCATTCGGTCTGAATCAACAAGCGTTGAAAGGCTTAGATTTATCGTAAAGATAGGAATTAATGGATCTCCGAACAAACGGTGGTTTTCCTTTGACAATCGAGCTATAGCATTTACGAGACTCATAATTAGGCTGTCGTTAGCTTGGCCGAATTCCTTAATGAACTCTGAGAAAGTTGGCAGATGCATCTTGCCCAGTGCGGCATCCAGCTCCTCCACATGTTGGATTGCCTCGATTTGTTTTCGAAGCAGGTCTCTAGCTCCGAATAGCTTCGCCACTGCCGAAGTCGGTGTTTGGAGAACTCCATGATGGCTCATCACGGTCAATTGTGCATATGTGGGAAGAACGCTAAGTTTGAACCCCGCTTCTGAAGTAGCATAAAAGGCATATAATGAGGAAAGGAAACTGTGGGATTTCAGCAATGGTGATCTGACTTTTCCAGAATGAATATATTCTTGGAAATATTTTGTGGCTTTTCCTACATCATGGGACGCGCCAATAATATGCAGCACATCTCGGACTTCAGTTGGGTTTAGTTCAGCTGAGTAAGCTTCAGGCGGCGCAAGCCGCCTACATATTTCCGCTACGTTCGAGAGGTGCTGGACTAGGTACCTCTTAGGATGGGATTTCAGTTGGAAGGAAGATGACATGCTCCTGACCTTGACTTGTATCTATGGCTTGGGCCTCTACCCCTGAGACTTTGATCTTTGATCCAAGAGGGCTATATGCCGCGTCGAAAAATCCCAAAACTTCACGGTTTGCTGTAATATGAATAGGAATATTCTGTTCAAAAGCGTAAGTCATGTTGTCTTCGATGTGGATTTTAGGCGCATCTTTGATGAAAGGGATTATGCTAGAAACGAGCACTGGTTCCTTAGCTAAAAAAGGCACGTAGGGATATTCATCAATGTATTCGAAGTTCGCTATCATACTGCTCGTTCCCAGATATGGCGTAAATACTGTTTCATGCTTTTTCAACTTCTCCCGAACACTTTCCTGAATACTAGGAGTGTGGCTGAAATATATCCTGAATCTTGGGTCTTGTAGAAATTCCACCTTAACACGCGCACGGAACTTATCCGGACTAATCTGCATCGAGCCTGTTCTCAAGTAAGCTGCAAACTCTTTCCACGCGTCAACGTGTGTATGCATCATTGAGAAGGGAGTCTTCTTGACTTTGTTCATAAGTCTAAGGGCAATTTTTGCATGCTCAAGGGTTTCGGGGTACTCCTCGCTCTTTAACCCTATTATTGCCGCGACCAATCCTTCTACGGCGCTTCTTGGTATGAAGGGAAATGTCAGTGCTGTGGTTGTAGTGTACCCTTTGCGAAAGTAGGCGAATGGAGCCCACACGTCAAAGACTAGAAGCCTATTCAACGAATCAGCCTTTATGCCATTCTTCAAAGAGATTAGTCGTCGTTACTCCAGATTTAGTTGACCAATCTTTGAACAACTTCTCGAATGAGTCAGACTTCCCTTCTGAAGTGCAGCGTAGTTCATCACTTGACGCATATTCAATGCCGGAGATACGATTCTTGTTCTTTTCCAGAACCTTAAAAAGGTTCTCTACGTTGAGATGACACTGCGAAATATCTTCGAGTTTATCTAGGTCCACATTTCCATTTGCCTTTTCCAAACTCAAATATCTGTCAAGATCGCCTATGTAGGCAAAGGGTTTAGAGTAAATTACTCTAAGCAACAGTCTTGATCTTTGTCCAAATTTTGAGGTTGTTGAAAGCTCGTCTGTGCCGACCCACATGGCTTTTACCATTTTCTGCACATCAACTTCGGACAGATTTACCTGTTTGGCCACTAAATCATTCAGAAAGCCATGAAAAACTATGAAGGAATATCGTAGAACTGACTTCTCTCCGAACGTCCCTGCCTTCGCTTCTTCACGTGTTGGCACAACTCTTGTCATCCTAACAGTGAGTTCATGAACCTTGTTCAACGAACGTCCTATCGCAAACTGTACTGGACCAACCTGCTTGAAATGCATGCCTCCTACAGCAAAGAGCAAACCAAACAATCTTACGTCGATATGATCTTTAACAAGCTTCTCGCGATCAATTTGCTTGACTGTTTTATTTCCTTGTTTTACGTCCTTAGTATATGGTTCAGCTAAGTCTTCAACTGTTTTCAACGTTCCACCAGGTCCCTCTTCTACGCGCATGAAGATAGGTTCCTTCAAGTAATCTCGTATAGTCCTCTTTAGTCGGAACTCTGTCACTAGATTTCTTCCTGTCACGAGATCAATTCTAGGTCTGTTCTCGTCGGGGTCTCCGTTTGGGTTCGTCATTCTCGCGTCATAACAGAACAGAAATTCAGACCTTCTTGCTTCATTTTCAGTCATTGGATCCCTCCTTTTTTTGTCAGACTAAATATCATATGTCCTTCTGAAATACCCACTGCAAAGACAAGACTGATTAGATCCATCGGAAGGTCTTTAGCAGTAGGGTCCAGTTTCGAGATCTCCTCTGATCCTAGGAAACTGAGCAATTGATCGTAATCATGTTCATTGTATTGCTGTAGCTTCGTTAGCACTTCAGGAAAGAAAGTTCTAACCTTATCCAAGTCAACCTCAAGCCTGTTCAACCGACCCCAAAAAGGCATAGATCCACCAGGGCGCTTTCTCTGAACTTCTAGCAGAATTCCGACGCCAACACCTATGGCGCACACCGCTCTCAAGGTTCCATTTGCTAAAAGCTTGGGGTGAGAATCCAGAAACCTTCTAACATCATCTACCATTTTGTCCACTTCAGTTTGTGTGTTCATATATGGAATACTCTCCGAGTGTATATCTATTAGCCCTAGAAGGGCTAGATATTCTATAACTGCAAGTGCTTTTAAAATTACGTGTTTCAGGTTCTCCAGTGGGTTTTTGCCTTTTGTTTCCTCCCTGACTTTCTCGGCAAGTAGCTTCCAGATGAACTGGGGGTCTAATTCTCTATCCAGAAATATGCTGCTCAAAATCGCAGCGACTTGAGAATACCAACCTTCAGTCTTAGGACTCTCTATGAAGTCTCTAAGCATTGGGAAACCAAAACGGATGTGTTCGCGTGGAAAAGGATGTAGTCTGTCGACCCATGTCTTAGCTTCTACAAGTTGCCTAAGTCTACTAGGGAAAATTCCCTGTTCAGAGGAAATTAGCCTCATATGTCCCTGCTTATCCATGGTGTAGAAAACAGCTGCAAAACTCAAAAACGATTCAAACGCAGCTGCTTGAGTGTCTAGCCTGGTGATGAGTTCCATTTTTCCGCAAAGACTCCTCAGGTTCTTTAGATATATCCCACCACGGCTCAAATCATCCAGAAAGTTCTGTACAAAGACCGTATTGCTCAGCACGGGTACTAGCCAAAACCTGAGACCGGATCCCTTTCCTTTCGAATTAGGTATGGAGAAATCCAAATTCTGTTCAATGTAAGCCTCTCCCAGTCTTAGATCAAGGTAACAATTCGAGCATAGGGGGAAGACTTGGAATCCGAGCGAAGGATCTCCTGACGGAACAAAGTTCGGTTTGTCCAAAGTAAAGAACGGGAGAGGAGGATGCTCAAAAACGCCCTGTAAAGCTTGTCTATTGCATACTGTGCATCGGGTTGCTCCTTTTCTCGTTCCACCAGAACGCTTTCGAGGACGTGTCACTGCATTCTTGAATATTTCACGATATTCTTGAACGTCTCCAACATGATACTCCGTTGAACCTTCTTTGAACTTGAACGTAAGTAGTAGTTCTCCAGACTCGCCTTTTCTTGGTTCAAATTCCTCGATCAACCTAAGGATGTCTGCAGTGATGCGTTCAATCTTTTCATTGACCAGTTCTTTGATGAAAGTAAGTGCTTCTTTCCGTCGAGGAGGAAGCCTCATTAAGAGATCATCACTTGAGAGTATTGTTCCGTGACTAATCCAACTGACTTTTTTTCTCTGAAAGTCCGCAATTTCATTCTTAGCCTTATTGATTGAGTCTGCTGTAGCTTGCTCATCCTTCAAGGTCTTAAGTGTTTTTTTCACTTTCCTGATGTCTATTTGCGATAACCTTCCTGTGACAAAGAGGCCTGGCCAATGAGGCGAGTCTCCGTAAAGAAGCTGTTCTGAACCTTTGTTTTCTTCTAAGGTAGCTCCTGAGTATTGCCAATCTTTATCCACGATATCGATTCCTAGTGTGATTGCATATTTTGCGTCATTCTGAGCCACTAGAGCTGCGATCTCTCCTCTAGTCCAGCCCTTCGCGAGATTTGCAATAGCCGTAATCACTATACTCCCTCCTTTAGGAACCCAAACCTATAAAATAGCATCTCAAAACAACCTGTGATGATAAATGCACATCCTCCTGCATATCTAATAGTCTATTCTGAATTATTTTTAAGACTTCCGCAGATACCACTAAAAGGATTTAGACACAATTATTGTTGGCATGTTTGTTTGTGTCCGCATCCGCTTGTGCATCTCTGTTGGTTCACTCTCTTCATCGGCCTTTGCAAACGTCTCGCATCTGTCCTCTGCTAAGCTTTCAGACTTTTCTTTTTCGGTCCAAAGCAATTGTTAAATAGTTGAAACACGAGTATCCTACTTATGCTTCAACTATTTGCCGACAGAGAAGAAGAACTAAGTTTTCTCGAAAAACACTACAAATCAAAATCCGCAGAGTTCATAGTCATCTACGGCAGAAGAAGAATAGGCAAAACTGAGCTGGCATTACGCTTCTCAAAAAACAAACCCCACATCTACTTCCTAGCCGACCGCAGACCAGAAACCGACCTACTAAACGAACTGAAACACAGAATAAGCATTTATCTCAAAGACGAAAGCTTCGCAAAACTCGCCATCAAAGACTGGATCGAACTCTTCCAAGAATTCACAGAATGGAACAAAACCCAACACACAATCATAATAATAGACGAGTTCCCGTTGCTCATCGAAACAAACCATGCAGCACCCTCCATCTTTCAGAAAATCTGGGACCAAAACCTCCAAAACACAAAAACAATGCTCATCCTCCTCGGCTCATCCATATCAATAATGGAAACCGAAGTCCTAAACTACAAAAGCCCACTCTACGGCAGAAGAACAGCCCAATGGAAACTCGAACCACTCAAACTAAACCACCTACACGAATTCTTCCCAAACTACAACACCGAAACACTAATGCACGTATACGCATGCCTCGGCGGAGTACCTGCCTACCTGCAAAAATTCAATCCAGACCAACCCTTCTGGCAAAACGTCGAACAAAAAATCCTCACAAAAGGAGAATTCCTATACGAAGAAGCCGAATTTCTCCTCAGAGAAGAACTCAGAGAACCACGCAACTACAGCCTAATCCTCAAAACAATAGCACAAGGAGCAAGAACCTACGGCGAAATCCTCAACCAAACAAACATGGACAAAAGCATACTCTCAAAATACACAAGCGTACTCGAAGACCTCAACTTCATAAAAAGAACATACCCAATTGCAATAGCACCCAAACCAAGAAAGGGACTCTACACAATAGCAGACAACTACCTAAACTTCTGGTTCAAATACATCTTCCCAAACAAAACCGAACTCGAAACAGGAAACACCAAAAGCATCCTCAACAAAATCAAACTCGACTACAACACATACTTAGGTCACGCATTCGAACAAGCCGCAACCGAACTCATAACAGAAATGAAAACGCAAAACAAGCTACCCTTCACTTTCACCGCCATCGGAAAATGGTGGTACAAAAACAACGAAATAGACTTAATCGCACTTGACGAGGAAAAACAGACAGCAACCTTTCTCGAAACAAAATGGAGCTCACTCAATAAAATAGACTGTGAAAGAACCCTGCAAAACCTAAAAATCAAGGCACAAAACTTCAGATGGAATCGGAAAAAAGAAAACTATGGAATTATCGCAAAACAAATCAGCGAAAAAAAACACTTGATAAACCAAGGATACGCGGCATTTGACCTAACAGACTTTGAATCGCTCCTCACAGAGAGCAACACCTAAGACAACATACATGTCTGCTTATGTCCGCATCCGCCTTGACACTTGTGCTTAGCCACCCTTATCGGCGGCAGCTCCTCATCCCTGATAATCCGTTTAATGTGCCCCAAAACACGCTTAACATAACTCTTCATAGACGGCGTAATCTCAAACTCTAAAACCAACGCTTCAGGAAGGTAATTCACAAAACCCCGCCTAACCACAGTACCAAAGTTATCTTCAATAAGCAACGCATAACCCACCAACTGATACTTATGATCCATACAAACCTTGCCACTATCAGAACTCATGTTCTTATACTCCACAGGAATATACTCACCCTTCACTGTCTTAATTATGCAATCCACATTTCCTTGCAATCCAAGCACCCCAGAACTGAGCGAAGTAAACAGCAGCTTCTCTGCCCCAACAAACTCAGGCGAATAATAAACCGCGTCTTTCCTTCTAAGCTCTTTCCGCACATAATCCTCATGCTGTTCTTTGCCCTCTTCCTGCTGCGAACCAAAAACAGGTGTCGCATGCAAAACACGGTCAAAATAAACCAGCCTCGGACAATAAACATAATGCTTAATATCAGTCACGGAAACAAACTCTTCTGCGATATCTGATATGGGTAGCTTCTGTTTTCGCCTTAACCAGTCATCCTTAAACTTCTTCAATACCCTTAAGCCTTCTCTAAAACCTCCATAATCTTCGCATAACTTTCGATACTGCACCGCCAACCAGCAGAAACCATCTCGTTCACAGCTTGCCGTGCCCTCTCTCTCGTAATAATTCCTTCAGAAACAGCCCTAACCAAAACATAAGGCGTACCCACATACGCGATCCCATAAACCTTAGCCGTCTTCCTCGCCACCTCATCATCCACCACAGCCAAACCATCCAACTCCCGTGCAAGAGCCAAAACCTCAGCATCAGTCACGTGAAGCCCCCTCGTCTTTAACAACCTCGACAAAAACCCTTTATCCTTCGGCTCAACAACCCGAAACACTTTACTGCTAAACAATTTCTCTAAGACAATCGCGTCAGGAACACCCTTACGCTTGCCTTTTTCCACAACCTCGCATTTAACCTCTGGCGACGTCACCTTTTCTCCCTTCAAATCTTCAAGAACCTTGGTCAACCCCACTTTAGCCAAGTAAATCAGCGGCGTAGAATTGAAGACAAGCAGCTTCACTTGCGCTTCGCCGCCGACGCTTCCTTAAGCTCTTTCTCAATCTCTTCAGGCGAAAACCTAACCCATTCCACATTACGCTGCTTCACTAAATCAGCAAACTCCCAAAGTGAAAGCTTCGCCATCTCGGCAGCCTTAGCAAACGTCACTTTGCCATCTCGCAATAACTCCAGAGCCGTCTGCTTCCTCCACTCAGCAATTCCCAATTCAAGAAGATTCCTAACAACCGTTGCCTTGTCCAGCTTTGCACGTTCGACCACTTCGAGGATTTCTTTCTCGATTTCCTTAGGTATCCTTACCGCTAAAGGTTTAAGTGTCAACAGGTTCACCGTATGCAAAAGATATCAATCGCATACATAAATATTTTCCGCAAGCTGGGTGCAAGGTCAAAAATAAGCTACCTTATCCTTCTCTTCTTTCAGCTCGTATCTCTTCGGTTTACCCACCTCTTTTCGTCCCTTAAAACACGTATCACAGACAGGATACAACTGCACGTTCTCAACCAAATCCTTAATCAAATTCTTCAAATCCACAAGCAAGCTATTCAACTCATCCCTACGCAGACTACCAATAAACGCACTGTATTGAATACGTTGCAATCCATAATCCTTCAACGTCTCAGCGACCAAAGCCCGCAAGTTGTCGTCAGTAATATCGTAAATCACAACATACCGCACAAACACTCACCATCCCAAACAAAAAGGCACATATTCAGCTTCCTTCAAAAGAAAGCGAACGACACATCTTGGCTGTAGGTGAATGAAGCTTTTCAATGATCCTTTCTGACCGTTAAACATCACTTCAGAATCCAAGCGTTCCTGAAAACTTGCCAACAAAACTTTAATCACATCTTTACTCAAAACTCTGCCTTCATCAACAGCCTCAGCAGCCAAAATCTCATTCGGCTTTATAACATTCTTCGTAATTAAGCCCACTAAGGTTCTGTCTACAAGCTGTTGACGAAATTCTTCCATTAAATCCAAAACAAGAGAAGGCTTTCCCGGTCTGTCAGCATGCAAGTATCCAGCATAAAAATCCAAACCAGCATAGCTCACAGCCTTCCAAACTTCAGGAAAAAGAATAGTCTGATAACCAAAATTCAGCATCGCATTGAAAGAATCGCGAGCGCCACGAGTCTCTCTTCCTGTAAAGCCCAACTCTGCTGGCAAAATCTGTCGAATTGAATCCCAGTAATATCGAGCGCCTTCAGCTTCCAAATTCATTACTTGCTGCCGCTTCTCATCAATGTTAGAACCTTGCTCTCTGTTTATTCGTTCATTTACCTCATCAATCAGCTTACCCGACTCATACAACTTCTCAGCCAAGCTAGGATCAGTCTGCCGCCTATTCTTCGCCATTAGTTTCAGAAAATTGGCTTGATTCACGAGCTTTCCAGCTATAAACTTCTTCGCCAAGATCAGGCTTCGTTGGTCATTGTATGCTATGAACTGTTCCCTGCGAGCACGAACAGAACCAGTCATCGACGCAGGCATCAACACAGCGTATGGCCAACCTCTATAACGAGCAAAGATAACTTGAATATTGTTTTCAACTGCCAAATCCAAAGCACTTGCGGAGAACGCAACACCAGAAGAACAGCAGATTATCGAATCAACATCATCTGCCACGATCTCCTTGACTTCACCACCAGTCTTTTTCACAATAAATCGATTTCTCTTTCGTCCCAAGAAAATGCCGAAATCATCAAGAAAAATCTTCATCGCAACACCGTCTCAAATACGCTCAGCCGTAACAGGCGTTGTAGTACTGGCAATACTCTTTGCATTGTGAACGTTCAGGCTTGCCAGGATCTTTTCTCTCTGCCACGATTTCCAGTTTCTTGTCTCTCTCTTCGATCCACCACTGTCTCAACTCATCGTTAGCGAAGAACAAGTCTTTCTGAACATTTATCTTGCCGTTATCAACGTGCAAATATACAGTGCAGCAGATGTCCACAGGCGTTTCATGAACACTTTCAAAGACAAGAGCGTAACCTACAGCGTAGAGTCTATGCCACTCCTCTTTCACGTTAGCTGCTTTCAAATCAAACATAATCGCCCGAAGATAATCAAAGCAATCGACACTGAGCACGTCACTTAAGCCCAGCAGCTCACCAGAAATTCTGTGTTCAATTAGAAAAGGAACTGCAGAAGCCATCAAATCCAGTTCAGAAGCATGAACCTGCCTGCTTGAAGCTTCAGCTAGTCTGGCTTCGCACATCTTATGCATGAATTCCCAGACCTTTTTGCAAGGTTCCATGACATTCTCGGGCTTCTCAGAAATCTCTTGCCACCTAATCTTCTGCCACCAAGACTCAAAACTTACATCTTGACGCTGAAGGAAAGTCTGCAAGCTGTCACTTACTACGCCGTGAAAAAGCTTGCCGAGATTCATCCTGGAGGTTGGGGTAGGGTATGTCTTCTCAACGTGTCGCAGATACACATCTCGGTTTGTGGGGCAGTATTTAGAGCTGACCTCATACATTGGCAACTTCACGTTGTCAAAATAAGGCTTTAACGGTGGTTGATGCCAGTTCCAGCCTCTCAGCTCCTTGCTGACGCCAATTTCTCTAGCAATAGGTAAGAGCTGGTAGAGCAACTGCTTGTGCTCCATGTCAGACAGAAAGTACAATCTTGTCGACCATCAAACGAATTTCAATCGATTATCTTTATAAACTGAATTACGTTTCAATAATAATCGAGAATACATATCTCCAATCATGTAAGAGACAGCCCGCAATTGACAAAAGAAGCCAAAAAAGGCGTCGGGATGCATGGAAAAATCCCAAGCAAAGGGAATTGAAAGTACCAGAACCCATATCAGGAATACTGGACAAACTCAACGGATGCATGGAAAAATCCCAAGCAAAGGGAATTGAAAGCAAGAAGCTCACGGATAAGCGGAAGATCAGCGAGTTAAGATGCATGGAAAAATCCCAAGCAAAGGGAATTGAAAGTAGTTGTCTGCTCGGTTTTTCCCATATTCTTTCTGTTGATGCATGGAAAAATCCCAAGCAAAGGGAATTGAAAGTCGACTGCGCAAGAGATTACAGCTTGATCGACAATGCAGGATGCATGGAAAAATCCCAAGCAAAGGGAATTGAAAGTAGACATTTCGATAACTAAAATGTGAAAGAGCTGCCAGGGATGCATGGAAAAATCCCAAGCAAAGGGAATTGAAAGAAGTTAGTGTTGAGCAACACTAGCTTGCCCTCATCATTAGGATGCATGGAAAAATCCCAAGCAAAGGGAATTGAAAGTAATCGTCTTCGGAGTGCAAGCCCTCTTCAAAGTTGAAGGATGCATGGAAAAATCCCAAGCAAAGGGAATTGAAAGGATTGAAGGCAAAACTTTTAAGTGGCAGCTTGTGGAGGATGCATGGAAAAATCCCAAGCAAAGGGAATTGAAAGCTATCGTCAACGAGAAGCTTAACTTCGTTCACATCGTAGGGATGCATGGAAAAATCCCAAGCAAAGGGAATTGAAAGTTAGCAACCGAGATGGCTGAGCGTGGAGCTACGGAAGAGGGATGCATGGAAAAATCCCAAGCAAAGGGAATTGAAAGTGTCATGGTGTGCCAGTTTTCATGGTAGACTTCTCTGTGGATGCATGGAAAAATCCCAAGCAAAGGGAATTGAAAGATGCTTGGCAACTCTTTTGGCAAAGAAATCATAGAAGTAGTAGAACAGACACTACAACTTTGTTCAACTACTTCTAATCCATGACGCCTTATCTTCTGACGAATAGCCTCCTCAGGTTTCTTCATTCTTTCAGCTATGGCCGGCAAGAAATGCCGTTCTTTAACGAGTTCTCGAAGCTGTTTCTCCTCTTCAACCGTCCATGGTTTACCTTTCACGGTATTCCTCCTTGAGAATGCCACGGTACGGTCCCATGCTTAACTCGCCTTCTGACCGATGATGATTCCGGACACGAAAGTAATCAAGCTGGAGATCGCAACGAAAATCTCGCTATTCCAAGAACGCAGAAAAGCCATATGAGCAACCTCGAGAGCTGAGAGACAGACAGTCATGCCGATTGCGAATTTCACGGCGTAAACAAGCTTCTCATTAGGCTCCACAATAAGCACGTGCTGATTTCCTCGAGTGCCCTTGCGCCGTATTTTTCTAATAAGAGCCCGCCTAATCCAATCAGCCAAAATCCTTCACCCTCACAACATTCCGTCTGCAAGGCTCAACCCGAAAACGCCTTGGATTCCTATTCGCATGCTTAATCGCGAGCTCCACACTACGAATCAACGTGATAGGAATACACGTCGCCTCCCACACATGATCTGCCCGAACAAAGTTCTTGTCAAGCAAGGATGCAATGTTGACGTTATCGCTGAGAAGCTTGAAACGAGCCCTGGCGCAATCTTTCAGAAGATGAAGCGGCTTGGGTTAGAAGTAGTTGTCACTAAGCTCCCTGTGACAACTACTTCTTGTTCGATCTCTGATTAAAACATGTGAAGAACACTATTTTTCACGAGTTTTCCAGAGACTAGCCCATGCGGTTTTTGCCTTAAAGCTCCTTCCATCCCATCAACGGCGGCTCAACACCCATCTGCCAAAGCAGCGCTATCAACTCGCCCCGATGATGCACTTCCTCTTCAAACACATGAATCAAAACATCCTCCGCCGTAACCTCAACAGTCTCGTTCGCATCATTCGTAACCGTGTACTTCCTCTCAAGCCCTCCAGCAGGCAACGAGCCAAAATAACCTCTCATTCGCGCTTCAACCTGCTCCATGTAGGCCTTAACGTCCTCAAAAGTCTTGTACTCGTCGAATTTCTTGCGAGAACAAAGCTTCTCCCCTTGCAGAAAGTCCAGCCAATAATCAACAGCGCCCAACGTGTGAACGAATATGTTCCTCAACGAGTGAAAGCTTGCTTCCCTGTTCTCGACAAACTCGTCCCAAGACAGCTTAGCAAGAGCCTCCAAATACCTGTGCCTCACTTTCTCATTGTAATCTAAGAGTTGCTTAACCTCAACCATCCAACATCACACGAATGAATGATTAGTTAATCTGCATTAATAATTTCTTCTGTTATCTAACCTTTCCATTTATCAGGGGCTTTTTTTGCCGTAGAAGAAACATATGGTAACCATATCCTGCATGGTTATCATGCCGTAAGGCGGAGCCAAATCAGCTTCAGGATTCCAGTCTGGCTCGCCCTGTTTGCAGCCGTAGATAGCTGATGCTGCAACTATGTCTAGGATGTTAACTATGCCATCATGGTTGATGTCCGCTGGTATCGTAGCTGGTTCCCACCGTTTCATAAGCGGATACCCATCAGTATTGTTCAAGTCAATACCGTGAGGTGTGTCACCTATGCCGTCGCTGCCCGTCTCATTCTGATAACGACCCTTCAATAAATCAACGCCTGTGTAGTTGCTCCAGTAATTCCCACCCGACGGATAGCCGTCATCCCAAACGTTCGGCAACTGCACAAAGTCGGGCGTCAGGTGCACGTGTTGAGCATTACCCACAAAATTGTTGTGGTAGACTCTGTTATTGGTTGAAGAATCAAGCCAAACCCCATAATTGTTCGAAGCAAAATCATTCTCAGCCAGAACGTTGAACCTTGAATCGATAAGGTTAACCCCGCACACACTATTTTCAGCCACGCCATTCTCAGTCAATGTGTTGTTATCTGCTGAAATGAGAACCACGCCACCTCTATTCTTTGTTACGCTATTTTGGGAAAGAGTGTTGTTACAAGAGTATGTGAGACTAATTCCGTGTTCGTTATTCGTTACGTTGTTTTCAACTATCGTATTGTTTGTAGAAATCACTAGGCTGATGCCATATACGTTGCTTGCGAACTTGTTGTTCATTATCAGCGAGTCGGTAGTGTTTGCAAGTAACAATCCTTCTGTGTTGTTCCCTACTTCCAGTCTTTCAACTGTTATGTTACGCGAATTTACCAATGCTAAATACCCTACGTTGGGATGAGTGGAAAAGTTGATCTTCATGTCTTTCTTGTTTGTGAGATAATAAACTGGTTTTCCATCCACTGTGTTTGAAGTGTCTATGTTCTGCACGAAATCGTAAGGAGTTTCACCTATGACTCCAAAGTTATATCGGTTTCCAGACATCACATTACTTGAAAGGCTGTTGTTAAACGAATAGAGAAGAGAAATTCCCTCTTCATTGTTTGCCACATGATTTTCAACGAGCGTGTTGTTAGCGGATTCGACGAGAACAAGACCTCGCATCTGATTGTTATTGGCTTCGTTTCTAGCGATGGTGTTGTTTGCAGAACCTTGCAGCCAGATGCCGCACCAATTGCTTACCAAGCTGTTGTTCTCGATGCGACAACCACTACAGTTAACCAGAAGAATACCGCTGTCCCACCAATTTCCCTCCCACTCAGCGCCGCTGTTGGTTATGGTAAACCCGCTGATTTCAACATTGCTCGCACTCACTGTCACCACAGAGCTCACTTGACTGCCACTAATCACCGTAGCCTCTGTGTTCTCTCCAACGAGCGATACAGTCTTGTTCACGATTACGTTTTCAGAGTAAGTTCCGTTCTTAACAAATATCGTGTCTCCTTCGGTTGCATTGTTTATGGCATCTTGAATTTTCAGGAAATCATCGGGAACAGTTATTACTGCAGCCTTAGCCAGACGAGTGTTCAGTACAGAAGTTAACAAGCAAATGAAGAGCAACACTATGATTATTGCTGTAAGCATTCTCTTCATTTCTTTCTCCCAAACCTAGAAAGGTTCAGTCGATAGATATATCTTATGGAAAAGCTGTCGGCGACATGAGCGGATACCTATCCACGTTTTCCTCGTCTATCGTGTACCACGTGTCTCCTATACCGTCACCGTTAGCGTCCGTGCCAACGTAGTCGCTCCAGTAGTTCCCGCCCGATGGATAGCCGCTATCCCACGTTGTATGCCCACCGTAAGTTCTTACTTGAAGTGTATTGTTAATGAAGTTGTTATAATATATAGTGTTGTTAAAAGCACCCGTGTTCATCCATAAGCCGCATTCATTATTCTTTAATTGATTGTGTACAAAGGTGTTGTTGTAAGAGTACTCTATATCTATAGCAGCGTAGGATCCTCCAGTAGTGTTCTGAATCAGGTTGTCTGTTACTGTGTTGTTGAAGGCATCGTAAAGGTGTATTCCTCGCAGCGTGCAATTCAGCACTTCATTACCTTTTACAAGACAGTTGCATAGCGCAGGCTCGTTTTTGCCTGAACGATCCAGTCGAATACCAGTCGCGCAATTAACGACTCTGTTGTTCAAGACGCTGCAACCTCTCACGTTGCGGCACCAGATGCCAAATGTGCTACCGCGCACCGTAAGGTTCGCTACTACAGAGTCGTTAGCTTGCACAAGAACTATGATAACGCTTGTGTTGCCTGGTTCCACTATTGTCTCATCTCGGTTCTTCCCCTCGATTGTAAGCGTCTTGGTAACCTCGACATACTCATGGTAAACTCCAGGATAAACAAGCAGCGTGTGTCCGTCGAGTGTTTCTTTTGCGTCTATGGCTTCCTGAATCGTCGTATACCCCTTGCTAGTGTTGAGGTTAACGACGTTTCCTGCATGAGAATTGTTTGTCACGTAGAAAAGTGTGAATACTAGGATAACAACCAAGACGATAATCAGGATTGCGATTTTCTTGTTCATTCACTTTCACGTCGCATATGCTCGACTTCTGCATTCCCCATAAAGAGTTGCTGCAATTTTACTATTTCTGTGCTGTCTTTCGCCTTAGCATAATTTTCTAAACGTTCACGGTTTAAGTCTAGAAAAGTGTGTCCCCACTTGAAAACAGAAAGCAGCTTCGTTGCTTCCTCTCTAAAACCAGCGATGTAAAGAGCTGCAGCCAAAGCCTCCGCAGTAGTAAGCTTGGTCAGCTTGCCAAAATTAACAGGGTTGCCAGCAACCAGAACGGGCAAGCACCGGGACGTTCCTCTCACGTGCTTGCGCAAAACCTCCTCTGCATGCTCCCAACTGCAATCCAAAGCCGCCAATCCAAAACTTTCGATGCGCCACTTGTCCTCTGGAGAAAAAGCTTTCTCAGAGAACGGGTTGAGCACAACTGCTCTTTTGGGAAGAAACTTCAACTGAGACACTATGCGAATCAGACCATGACGTTCAAGCTTTAGGGCAGTGCACTTTTTCGGGTCGCATTGCGCAGCATGATAGACAGTTATTCTAACTTGTCTTTGCACTTGTCTTTCGCACCTTAAGATGACTCATCGGGTCGTTTAGAACATGAGGAATCCAATCGATGAGGTCTGAGGCAGTCATGTGAAAGCCTTTCTCTTTGACGACAAAGTCGCCTGCTGCGCCGTTCACGAAGGCTCCTGCCACCGATGCCTCGAACGGCTCAACTCGTTGAGCTAATAAAGCTCCTACAACTCCTGAGAGCACGTCGCCAGTTCCACCAACTGTCATGCCCGGGTTTCCTGTGAAATTCAGTTTAGTACGTGTTCCATCAGAAACTATGTCCACTGCTCCTTTCAACAATATTACCGCGCCCAGTTGTGCTGCCGTTTTCTTCACTTCCGCAGCCTTTCTCTCTGTATCAGTGGGCAACTTCCTTCCTGTCAGTATGGTGTATTCGCCACTGTGTGGCGTAAGCACCAAAGGTATTCTCAGTTTCTTTTTGAAATCTGCAAAAGCTTTCAAGCCGTCTGCATCCAAAAGCAACGGTTTCCCAGCCTTTTCAACAGCATTAATGATGGCTTTGACCGCCTTTTTGGTTTCAGCATGCAAGCCCAACCCAGGTCCTAACGCAACAGCATTGGCCTGCTTAATGTATCCTTCTAGGTCGCGCATGTTGACTGGGTTCAAGTGTTTTCCTTCAAGCTTTACAGTAATCAGGTCAGGTGACATCGAAGAAAGAGCGTACGCCGTATTCTCTGGGGTCGCAACATACGCCAGATCAACACCCGTGCGTAGAGCAGCTAGCGCAACGAGTGCAGGAGCGCCTGAATAGGTTTCGCTGCCGCCTATAACTAGTAAACGCCCAAAATCACCCTTGTGCGATTCTGACGAACGAGGCTTGATGACGGCGAGAACATCGCCTGGGCCTGCAAACTTTTCGAATTCTCGTGGCAAACCTATGTCCTTTATAACCAGTTTGCCCGTGTGTTTCTTGGCTTTTTCAAGTCCCTTCTTTGTCTTGTGAAAAGTTACGGTCAAATCTGCTTTTACGGCGTCGCCTAACACTTCTCCTGTGTCCGCATCGATTCCTGTGGGCACGTCAACCGCGACTCGAAAAGCATCCATCGCGTTGATTTTCTTAACAAGCTGTAAAATGGGCGGGCGCAGATTTCCTTTAGCGCCAGTGCCAAGTAGAGCGTCTATTACCACGTCAGAGGTTATCTCAGGTATGAGGCTGCTATCATGAACTTCAAGCAGCGTGATTGCGTCTTTTAGAGGTTGGAGGGCGTCCCAGTTTGTCAATGCCGCGTTGTCAGTGATTTCTTTTGATTTTCCAGCAAGTATTACTGTGACTTTGAAGCCTAGGGAAGATAGGTGTCGAGCTGCGACGAACCCGTCTCCTCCGTTTCCGCCTGAACCACAGAAAATGGCAACTGACTTGGTTGGTTTGAATCTTGAAGCAACTTCCAAGGCTACATGGTGTCCCGCGTTTTCCATCAAGAGCAGACGAGACACTCCAAAGTATTCTGCATTCAGTTCTAAGGCACGCATTTCCCGACTCGAAATAGCATCACTATCTAGTTCTTCTTTTGGCATAGCAGAACCCTCTCTTAGGCTTATTCTCGAAAATAGAAGATAAACGTATCCATGTTGATTTTGAGAATAGACAAGTTTGACTTGGTTTTTCATATCGATTTAATCGTAGAGTGTAGCAAAATTTTTAATACGTAATGATGAGAATTAGAGTTGTGGAGATTTAAATGCCAACAGCATTCGTGTTGATAAACACAGAAATAGGTTCAGAAGCAGACGTGCTAAAAGACTTGAAGAAAGTTGAAGGAGTCGAGGAAGCCTACGCCGTCTACGGCGTCTACGACATAATCGCCAGAGTTAAAGCAAACACCATGGACAGGCTCAAGGAAATCGTGACATGGCGTGTCAGAAGGCTCGACAAGGTTAGGTCAACATTAACGATGATAGTCGTAGAAGAAAACAAGTAACAACTCCCCATTTTTTATTTTCGCTACTCAGGAAAGATTCTTTATAACTTTCCATTCTAAACTCTAAACAGCACAGCAGGATAGCATTATGGCTAAGAAAACGATGCACATAGGGTTCGATGACACAGACTCGACTAGAAAAGGATGCACCACCTACGTTGCCGCTCTTCTCGTGGAGAAACTGGAAAAACTTGGCGTAGAATTCATCGACTATCCAAACTTGATCAGACTAAACCCGAACGTGCCTTGGAAAACAAGAGGAAACGGCGCCTTATGCCTACGAATACGGTATGACGGAAACGTTGAAGAAAAAATCAAAGAAACCGTTACATGCGCCGTAGAGGAAAATTCAGACCTTGAATTTAGGGGCACAGACCCTGGCGTTGTCTTCTTCAAAAGCGAGAAGATACCCAGAGAGCTTTGGGTTTTTGCTAAGGAAGCGATTACAGGAGTGGTAAAACTCGGTGATGCTTTGAAGATTTTGAAGAAGTATAATGCCGAGGCTGTGGGCTTCAAGAAGGGCAGGGGAATTATCGGCGGCTTAGCAGCGGTTGGAGAGACTCTTCAAGGAGGAGATTTTACCTATGAAATTCTGGCTTATCGAACCCCAGAGAATTATGGCGTGAAACGGAAAGTGGATGAAAACTCGATTTTCGCGATGGATAAAGCAACTGAGCCTTACACGTTTAACAACGTTGACGCGGAAAAACGCAGAGTCATCATCACGCCACGTGGTCCAGACCCGATTCTTTTTGGTGTGAGAGGCGAGACTCCTGAAATAGTGAAAAAAGCATTCAAGATGATCAAACCGCTAGAACCTGTTGAGAGATGGGTGATTTTTCGCACGGATCAAGGAACAGATGCACATTTGAAACGTGTTAAGAGCCTAAGCCAAATTAAACCTTACAGTTCAGTCATCACGAGAGGAACGGTAGCTGAAAACCCGAGGATGATTCTTGGAAAACATGTTATCTTCCCTATTAAAGACGAAAGTGGAAAGGTTGACTGCGCAGCGTATGAACCGACTGGCACCCTTCGCAAGGTTGCAATGAAATTGCTCGCTGGTGATGTTTTAGAAGTGTATGGCGGCGTTCGTGTTCCATTCGAAGACAGACCCTTAACGATTAACTTAGAGAAGGTTCGATTGTTGAAAGTTGCGCCACAAACTGTCTACCATAATCCTGAATGCCCAGAATGTGGCAAACGTCTGAAGTCCATGGGTAAAAATCAAGGTTTCAGATGCGAGAAGTGCGGCTCACGTTTTCCTAATCTTGCAAAAGTTGAGTCTAGGTCGAAGCGTGACGTGAAAAGAGGGCTTTACATCACTTCAACCCGCTCTCAAAGACATTTGACGAAACCTTTCAGACGTTATGGGCTGGAAAAGCGCGGTGCAAGAGTTGAAGGATTGATTGACGGTTGGCATTCTCCCTGATTCTTACTCAGCGTCAACCTTGAACATCTCACATAACATATGGTAGAGTTCTTCGCCGCCTTCCACTTTTGAAAACAAATCTTTTTCAGCTCGAAGCACACGCCCCATTGTTTGGTAGGTTTGTTTCCATTCAAGTTCCTTCCAGATTAATCGATAGTTTTTTAGTTCAAGCCATGCTCGAAAAATGAGCACTACGAACATGCCTAGAGTAAGAGCGAGGTTCAGTAGGTATAGGTCCAGTAAATCCGTTTGTGTTTCACCTCCCTAGCCCGGCGTGTCTTGTGTTCTGACAGCAAAACGCATTTAAATCTAACTCATCATAGCATCTGCCGAGGACATACAGATGAGTGACATTTTTCCTTCGCTAGGTTTTCAGCTTGGCGCTGGCGGAATAGGCGGCTTCATAGTGGGGTATGCGGTCAAGAAGATAAGCAAGCTGGTTGCTATCGTGATAGGCTTGTTCTTGATTGCACTGATCTACTTGGGCACGCAAGGAATAATCAGCATAAACTACGACGCTCTTTTCAAGGCTATGGAGAATGCACTAGGTCTTGCTGGTTCAGGGCTATCGTGGCTTGTCGGCATAATCTCTCTTCTACCGTTCGCTGGAAGCTTCGTGGTGGGTTTCCTGCTAGGCTTCAAATTAGGATAGCGGCTTCTATCGTTGGCGAAATAGTTTAAATGTTCGTGGCTCGTTAATCCATTAAAAACTAGCGTGCATCATACGGTTATTTGGAGTGTTTAGATGTTGGATAGGTTTCCAGCAGAAGAATATCGTCTTTCATTCTTTAAAGAGGAAGGTTACGTAAGAAAGCTTTGTCCAAAATGTAGAAAATACTTCTGGACGCAGAACCCAAAGCAAAAGACTTGTGGCGAAGCATCTTCAGCAGGTTGCGCAGCCTACTCTTTTATAGGCAACCCGCCTACGAGAAAGGGTTACGATTTGCGTGAGATGCGTGAGTCTTTTCTTTCATTCTTCGAAAAACATGGGCACGTGCGTATAAAGCCGTATCCAGTTGTGGCGCGGTGGAGAGACGACATTTACCTTACGCATGCGAGCATAATCGATTTTCAACCCTACGTGACGGAGGGAATTTCGCCTCCGCCCGCTAACCCCCTCGTGATTTCTCAGCCATGCATTCGCATGGTTGACATTGCAAACACTGGGCCCACGTTTGGCAGACATATGACGATTTTTGAGATGGGCGGAGCGCACGCGTTCAACTATCCCGATGAAGAGGTTTACTGGAAAGACCAGACCGTACGGTATCATCATGACTGGGTTACGAAGGATTTGGGCGTAAAATCTAACGAAATCGTTTACAAGGAGGAGGTTTGGTCTGGCGGCGGCAACGCGGGACCGTGTGTTGAATCTATCATTCGAGGCTTAGAGGTTGCCACTCTGGTTTTCATGCAGTACAAGGTTGTCGGTGACGATTTCATAAAACTGCCGATTCGCACGGTTGACACAGGCTATGGCATAGACCGCTATGCTTGGCTCAGTCAAGGAGTGCCCAGCGGTTTTCACGCAATCTACGGTGACTTGCTCAGCAAGGTTTTCAAGATGGCTGGGTTGACCAAAATCGACAGCAAATTGCTGAACGAGGTGGCAAGGGTTTCGGGCATAGTTAGCCTAGACAAGACTGCAAGCCGTTCGGAAACCAGAAAGAAGGAAGCAGAGTTTGTTGGAAAAACAGTCGACGAACTAGACAGGTTTTTGGTTCCGATAGAGAACGTGTTCGCGATTGCAGACCACACTAAATGCTTGAGCTTCATTCTTTCTGAAGGTGTTGTGCCGTCGAACATTCAGGAAGGATACTTGGCGAGGCTCATCTTTCGTAGGGTCTACCGACTGCTGAAGATGTTTGGCATTCAGGATAAACTGTATGACATTATGGACATGCAGATAGGTTTGTGGTCTGGCGATTACCCGCATTTGAAGGAAATGCGGAACGAGATAGTGGAAATGCTCAAGGTTGAAGAGGAAAAGTTTGAAGACACCATCAAACGCGGCGAAGGAATGGTGAAACGACTATCCGCCGAACTGAAGACGCAAAAGAAGAAACAGATTCCTATTGAAACTTTAACCGAGCTGTATGATTCACACGGGCTTCCGCCTGAAATCGTTAAACAAGCCGCCGCAAAAGAAAATTTAGAAGTCAATGTTCCTGACGACTTTTACGCCTTAGTCGCTCAAAAACACATGCAGCTTTCCAAGCCTGTTGAAGAGGAAGAAGCAAAGCATGCAGAATGGCTGGAAACCGCTGTTGCGAAACTCCCAGCAACCGAAATGCTGTACTACAAGGACCAGTACATGAGAGCGTTTGAAGCAAAGGTTTTGAAAGTAGTAGGCGACGATTACGTTGTCTTGGACAAGACTTGCTTCTATCCCGAAGGTGGAGGACAGCCTGCAGACAGTGGCCACTTAACCTTCAGTAAGAACAGGAGCGAGGTCATTGACGTTCAGAAAGTCGGCAAAGTAATCGTTCACAGATTGAAGGGCACCATGCCAAAGGCAGGCAACACAGTTAAGGGTTTGATCAACTGGGATAAGCGGTACAGTTTAATGAAGAATCACACGGCAACCCACGTGATCGGTGGAGCAGCTAGGCGGGTGCTCGGGATGCATGTTTGGCAGTATGGAACGCAGAAGGGCATAGAAAGCTCTAGGTTGGATATTTCGCATTATCGCAGGTTGTCGTTGGAGGAGATACAGAAGATAGAAACGTTGGCGAACGAAGCGATCCTGCGAAACATCGAGGTTGAAACCGCGTGGCTACCGCGTAACGAAGCCGAGAGCCGTTACGGCTTCAGGCTGTATCAGGGTGGAGCGATTCCTGGCAAAGAGATTCGCGTGGTGAAGACCGGAGATTGGGATGTTGAGGCTTGCGCGGGCACGCACCTGAAAAACACGGGCGAGATTGGTTTCATCAAGGTGATTCATTCGGAGCGTGTTCAAGATGGTGTTGAAAGGCTGACGTATTCCATCGGCATTCCAGCCCTGAAAGCTGTGCAGAAGAATGAGCAGTTGTTGTTCAAGCTGGCAGATACGTTGAGCGCTCCTCTGGAGAAGTTGGATAAGACTGTGGAGAAGCTTCTGAAAGAGTTGAAGGAGGCAAACGTGGAGAGAAGGAAGCTTGTTAGGGAACTAGCAGAACGCGAAAGCACAGGTTTAGCTGGAAAAGCGGTTGAGGAAGTTGAAGAGATTGGCGGTGTCAAGCTGGTAAAGCGTGATTTCAAAGAAGAAACTGATGTTAACCGAATGATTCAAACGGCAAGCGAGATAATCAAACGGGATGAAGCAACGGTCACGCTGTTCTATGGAGAAAACGGGAAAAACGTTAGGATAATGGTCATGGCGGGAAAAACGGCAGTTCAGAAAGGTGTAGATGCTGGCAAAATTGTCAAGGAAGCCTCAGCAGTCATAGGCGGCGGAGGCGGCGGAAAGCCGAGCTTTGCTCAGGGCGGCGGAACGCAAGTAGAAAAGCTTCAAGACGCAATCAAAAAAGCCGAGGAGACTTTGCAGAAGCAAGTGAAGCACTAGAAAGGGCAATCTTTTCTCAGTGTCTCTAGGTTTCTATAGGGAGGCTGTCGCGGTTTTAATTTTTCTTCGCTTGGCAACTATTGCTATCAGCGTTATTGACATGAAGATAGGCATTATGAGGAATGATGGAAACTCGGGTATTACTACAACTGGTTGTGTTGAATGGTGATAGGTGAAGTACAGGTAGTTGTGTGTGCTGTTGGAACGCAGCAGTAGCGTGTATGAAACTTCTGTATCGTTAACATACACATGGAACGTGTTGCCCATCAGTTCTATGGGAATGAGCATTCTGCAGAAGCCTGCTGTGTCGTTTTCTCCTGAAACATTAAAGCGTACTGCAGTGCCGTTGAACTGAAAATCAGATATCGTGGAGTTGCTGACCGTTTGAACGTGATGCTCCGAGGTGGCAGCAAAATCAGAGAACCAGCCCATTAAAGGATAATGATCCATGTTATTTTCGTCTATTACATACCAATCTTCGCCGATGCCGTCACTGTTTGAGTCAACTCCAATGTAATCGCTCCAGTAGTTTCCTTCCAAATCGTTATCCCATACATTCACTGAACGTGTACCGCTCGGCGACGAGAAGGGTGAGCTGAAGTTGGAAATCACTTGTCTGTCATTATCAACGAACGAGTTATGGTAGAAAACGTTGCCGTTTGACTCGTAAAGACACACGGCTACGCTATTGTTGTTGATTCTAGCGTTAACAATCGAGTTGTTGGCTGATTTGAAGAGAGTTAGACCGCCATGAAGTAATGGTCCGTGATTTCCACTCAGGGTAATGTTGGATAGACTACAGTTCGTTGATTGGGCAAACAGCAGACCATCCTTGTTAAAGGAAAAGTCGATGTCTCGGATTACGACACCAGTACAATTTACAACTGCTAAATATCCCAAATCCGGATAATCAGACGGGTTTATGGTTAGACTGCGAGAGTTAGTTACATAGTAGACCATTTTGTCGTTCACGATGTTTGAGGCGTCGATTTCTTGATTGTAAGCTTCGAGTGATGACCCCCAGACTATTATGTTATACCAATCACTGGTCATGTTGTTTCTTCTAAGAACGTTCAAGCCATCGCATGAATTTAGTACTAGGCTTGCGTTGTTGTATAGTATGTGGTTTCCCTCTACGGTGTTTGCTGCAGATGCTTCTAATTCAACTCCTTCGAGGCAATGCGTAACAGTGTTGTTTATGATTTTGCAGTCGACGCTGTTTCCGTCTAGGTGAAGCCCCATTAATCCGCATTCTTCCACAGAATTGTTGCGGATGGTACTGTTTGAGAAACCGTAATATATGACGCCGTTGCTGGCATCCATTATCGTGTTGTTTTCTACCAGAACGTTGCTTCGGTAATTTCCATAAACGCAACTGTCCAACCATGATAAACCGTGACCAGCGTTTCTTATCGCAAAATCGGCAACCGTAACATGGTTAGCAGATAATTGCACCACAGTGCCTGTTCCGTTTCCGTTGATGGTGGTGTTAGTTTTGCTTTCTCCGATGAGGAAAAGCTGTTTTGACACGGTTACGTGTTCGAAATACGTTCCAGCATCAACAAAGATCGTGTGTCCATTCAGAGTTTCAAGTGCGTCTATCGCGGCTTGGATCGACGTGTAATTCAAGCCTGTATCGATGTTGTGCACTGGTGTAAGGCTTGATCGGACGTTCACTGTAGAATTGATCGTCACGTGCGGGATTGGCTGGGATGGCACACTCGTGTTACCCAACGTAGAATCGAGTAGAAGGCTGTCGACTCCAATTTTTAGAGCTAAGAAACCTAGTCTTGCGACGATTCCAGACCCATTAAACGGAGGAGCAGGGTATAGAGAAGTTGCTACTAGGTGATAGCTTGCAGAGCTTGTATCATTTTGGAATATGTAAACTGGTTCATGGAGGATACCGTCTGGGTGAGTCTCCACGCCGATTGTTGTATTTATGGTTTCTAGGGCTAGCAGGTCTGGGTTCCAGGTTAAGTTAACGTCAAATCCGTACAGGTTTGAGACGTTTTCGATTTTCATTTGAACTTCGAAACCTGAGCCCACCGAGGTCTGCACGTATGAGGGGGAAACCTCAACGCGAGTTATCGAGGAAGTCTCAGTGATGTTCTTGTTTGGCGGTCTTGGGTTTGGTTGGTTGGCAGAACGGGAGATTGCTGCTCCAAAAGCTAATGCACTGATCATCAATAATGAAAAGATCAACACGAGTTTTCTGCTCATGTTATATCGTTCATTGTTTCTTTTTTTCGCTTTTATAGATTGCGGAAAAATCCTCGATGTGTAAAAAACCAAGAATACGCGTGACTGACTTAATGAAGTTGGTTGGGGTAAAGTTAAATTCTGAGATGTTGTACGACACTTATTTATGAAAATTATAACAGTGATAGGCGCAATCGCAGTTGCCGTCCTCTTCTTCTTCGGCATAATATTTGCCATTGCAGCTAGCGTCAATTACACGTCAACCAGACTGATAGTTGCTGCTCTATTGTTTATTGCAGGTTTCGGCATCGCCTACTACATAAGCAAACAACCCAAAACAGTAGTGCAAAGGTTGGAAGTCTCTGGAGACATGAAAGCCATTGCGATTAAATGCCCAAACTGCTCAGCCTCAGTAGACGCTAACTCGATAAAGATCGTTTCAGGCGTGCCCTACGCAACATGCCCATACTGCGGGCACACTTTTGAGGTGGCTGAGGAACCGAAATGGTGAAAAACCACTTCCTACTAACCGCTTTAGTTTTCGCTTTGGTTTTGACAGCGTTCGTGAGCACGTGTTCAGCATGGAGCGGAGCCTACCATCTTGAACGCGAATGGGTGAAAATATGGATAAACCAAGATGGAACGATAGACCTGTTCTACAACATAACCATAACGCTGGATTCAGGCGACAACATAAACTACGTGTACGTCGGTCAGCCGAACGGCGACTTCACAATAGGCTTTGCCGTAGACCAGTATGGCAATAGTTTAACGGCGTCTGATTTCAGCGCGGGTAGCGAATACAGGGTTCGTGTAAACCTTCACTTACCGCTGGTTGCTGGGCAAACGATCTGGTTCACGCTCACGACAAACGTTGGTCAAATGATATACAACGACACGATGAACGCTGGCAATGTGGGCATGCAGTTCATCCCTTGCTGGTGGCCAGTCACCGTGCAAGACCTTCGCGTCTCAATCGTGTTGCCGCCTAACGTTACTGCAAGTATGGTGAAGACTTACGTTCACGAATGGACTAGCACAAGCATGGAATCCGACGGTAGATTGGCAGTTTATTGGGAGAAACAAAACCTTTCGCCGAACGAGCAGTATCCTGTGGGCGTTTCTTTTCCCAAAGAGTACCTACCGAATTATAAGCCGCCGAGTGACGGAAACATTCGACCGCAGCCTTCTGGAACGAGTTTCTGGGCGCCATTTGTGGTTCTATTCATCATTCTAGGAGTTGCAGTCATATCGATAGGTGTCGCTGCATCTCTTAGCAGAAGATCGTATTTTGCTCCTTCGTTAAGTGCGGAAACGTTGGGTATAAGACGTGGCTTGACAGCTGTGGAAGCTTCTTATCTGACTGACATGAAACCGACAATGCTAGTTACCGAAATGTTGTACAGCGTGCTGCAGAAAAGAGCGGTATGGGTTGAAGTTGTAAAACCATCTATAAAGCTGCGTATAATGCCAAAGTTTGAAAGCCCTCAAGCTCGGAAGGAGCTTCTAAGATATTACGAGACGGATTTTGTGAATGCGATCAAACCAGATGGGGCACTTGAGGAAGGAAGACTTGCAGAATGCGTTATGAAAGTTAGAGACACGGTGGAGGATAAGATGAGGGGGTACTGCAGACGAGACACGATAGCTTACTACAACAGTATCGTTGTCAAGGCTTGGCAGCAAGTTGAAACGGCAGGCACGCCTGAATTAGCGTCAAACGCTTATGATGAACAGCTGTTGTGGTTGCTGCTCGATCCAAACGTTGCTCGACGAACGCAAACCGCTTTTCAGAACCGAGTCTTCACGCCTAATCCCATGTGGTTCTGGTACTGGTACGGTTACCAGCACTATTCGCCTAACCCAACTTACAAGCCAAGCATTGATGTTCCAGCTCAAGCAGCCAAGCCGCCTGCCATTCCTGGCGCTGACTTCGCGAATAACATAGCTACTTCATTGGAGCAGACTTCGAACAACATCGTGTTGAACATTGAAAGGTTCGCTAATGCCATCGTTCCTGCGCCGCAGTCAGCTAGGGCTTCGCATGAACCTGTGCATCATGATGCCACTTGTGTTTGCGCATGTCATGCCTGTGCTTGTGCCTGTGCGTGTGTGTCGTGTGCTTGTGCGTGTGCGAGTGGAGGAGTGGGATAGATGAGCTTTTTACTCAAGAAACGTCCGCCAAAGATTCCTCAGGGACGCTACACTTACAGAGGAAAGGACAAGTTTGCCGGCTTAGCCTTGCAGCTTCGTGTCGAGCCAAACGGCTTGGGAGTCTTGGTGATTAACGCTAACAGGGTTCTGTACCTTAACGAGACAGCGACTGCTTACGCTTACTTTTTCATTCAGGGAATGCCTAACGATGCGGTTTTGGAACAGGTTCGTCGGATGTATAGGGTTAGCTTGGAGACTGCGAGGCAGGATTATGAGAAGCTTGTTTACACGGTTAGCACGTTGGCGCAGACGGAGAAGGTTTGTCCTGTGTCTTTTCTGAACGTTGAAAGAGTGGAGCCTTTCACGCAAGCGTCTTCAGCGCCGTTACGGATGGATTTGGCGGTTACTTTCAGGTGTCAAAACAACTGTGTTCACTGCTACGCTGGCGGACCACATGAAACATCTGAGCTTAGTACTGCTGAGTGGAAGCAGGTCATCGACCGTCTTCAACAAGTGGGCGTGTTTATCTTGACTTTTACGGGTGGCGAGCCGACTTTGCGTGAAGACTTGCCTGAGTTGCTGCTCTACGCACAGAATAGGGGTATGGTTACTGGGCTTGTTACTAATGGAAGAAGACTGAAGGACAAGGATTATGTTGGGGTTCTTGAGAGGAGCGGGTTGGATTTTGTTCAGGTGACGCTTGAGTCTCATGAGGCTAAGGTTCATGACCTTATGACGGCGGCGAAGGGTAGCTGGAAAGAAACCGTTGCGGGAATCAAGAACGCGGTTTCTTCGAAAATCTACGTTACGACAAACACGACTTTGAGCAAGTACAACGCTTCTGGTTTCTTGGAAACTGTTGATTTTCTGAAGGGTCTTGGAGTTGCTGCCTTCGGCTGTAACAGTTTGATTTATTCGGGAAAAGCAACTGGGGTAAGCGAAGAATTCGTGTTGCCTGTTGAGACGTTGAGTGAGCTTTTGCCAAGGGTTAGGGACAAAGCCAGCCAGCTCGGGTTAAAGTTTTTGTGGTACACGCCGACGCAGTATTGTCGTTTTGACCCTGTTAAGCTGGGTTTGGGCGTGAAGTCGTGTACGGCTGCGATGATAAACATGTGTGTTGGACCTGACGGCGAGGTTTATCCGTGCCAAAGCTATTTTGAGAGCCTTGGTAATATTTTGAAGGTGGGTTGGGGTGGGATTTGGAATCATCCGCTTGCGGTGAGGATAAGGAGGAGAGAGTACGTGGAGTCCAAGTGTAAGGGTTGTGAGCAGCTGCAAATCTGCGGCGGAGGATGCCCGTTGGAACTGCAGAACAAGAAGTACATCTGCGCCGAAAACCAATAACAAGTAAAACGTACTTTGCTTTTTTCTTCAAACCATCGATCATCCATTGCTTACACTCAAGTATCTCTGTTATGCGATAAAGTTTTATACGGTTTTCTTTGTTGTTGTTATTTGTGGGAAAACTTGTTCTTCTCTGAGCCGAGAAGACGGAAGTCTAGGAAGCAAAAACTGAAAGAAAAAGGCAGAAGAAGCTATCGAAAAGGTGAAAAATTCGAGAAGAAAGCATACACTTTTTTGCGTGGCAAGGGTTTCAAGGTGCATAAGGAACGAATTCGCTTCAAAGGTGGCGAAATTGATGGATATGCTTCTAAAGGTGGTCGCCATTATGCAGTTGAAGCAAAAAACACGAAGCAAAAAGTGAACGTGAAGGTTGTTAAAAAGTTGAAGAAGAAAATTGGTAAATCTGCTGGTTTTGTGAAAGGTGGGGTCATTGTTTCCAAAAGCGGTTTCACCAAAGATGCTGAAAGAGAAGCTAAGAAACACGGAATCAAGACGCTCAAATACAAACAGAAGAGAAAAAAAAGTGACTGGTTCTTTTAAGAGGTGAGTAATTGCCAAAACCCAAAGTAAAAAGGGGAAAATGGGAAAAAGAAAGAGAGAGAACCAAGTCTGGAGCTTGGAGAAAGAAACGAAAGGATGCTGGCAAAAAAAGACGAAAAGAGAGCATCTGGAATTTCTAAATAGGAAATGCGGAAAAGCTATAACCGAAACAGACAGATTAGTCATAGAGGCATAGAATTGAATAATAAAGGCAACAATACACTATTGACTTCTCTAGGTATCATACTCATAATTGCGGGTATTATTATAGCCTACTTTACGGTAACTGGACCATCAAATTTGTATGGCTTAGTGGTCATAGCTATTCTTCTCATTGCATCTGGTTTCTACATCGTAAGAAAAAGTGGTGAAAAGTAGAAGATTCTTTTATCAGTCTTTTTAAGTCGGTTTGACCAGTTGTTACTTAGAGAAAGCTAGAAATCAGACATCTAAAGTCCGAATTCTCCCGCACAATCCTCTTTTTTCTGTTTTCCACCAAGCTGCCTATGCCTTCAGAATAGTACTGATTAACGATTTTCTCAACAAACTCCTAGCGCGCGCTAGACTTGGAAAAAGAAGCTAGGATTAGGCTTTATTTATTAATAACAGACAGAACTTTCTTCTATAATTGATTAGAGAAAATGCCAAATACAACTTTAGAGTTAATACATGTTTTGCCAAAAGCGAGGAAGGAGGAGGTGATTAATAGTGAAGAAAGCTGTAATAACAGCTCTGATGTTAACATTTCTTATTTCTGGTTGCATGCAAATAATAACAGTTAACGCATTAACCATTCCAGACGTGGCTGTCAATCCGCTAAACACTTCAGTCGGAAAGCTAGGCAAGTTGTTTAATGTGAGCGTAACGATTGCGAGTGTTACCAACCTTTATGGATATGAGTTCAAACTGAGTTTCAATACAACGTTATTGCAAGCCACAAAAGTCTTCAATGGCACGTTCTTCCCTGCATATCCAAGCTCTTATACATTTGAGAGCAAAATAAACAATACTGAAGGAACGATTTGGTTCGCAGAAGCGTTGTTAGCACCGCAAACTCCGAAAAACGGCAGCGGAGTTCTTGCAAAGATCACATTCAATTCAACATATTCAACGATATATCCTAATACGGTCAGTTGTGCATTGCACATCTACGATGTAAAGCTGAGCGATCAAAACGGCAATCCTATGCCATCTAATCCAATTGATGGTTTCTACACGTTTGCTCCATTGCGAGGTGATCTTAACAAGGACGGTAAGGTTGACATTGTCGACGTAGTAATTGTTGCGATTGCATTTGGCAGTACTTCTGGAGCTTCGAATTGGAACCCAGATGCAGACTTCAACAAAGATGGGATAGTCGATATCTTCGATGTTGTCTTAGTGACAAGCAACTATGGAAAGTCTGGTTAAGTCGTATTTAGATACTTAGTCTGGCATTATCTTACTGTTTTCTTTTTTCCTCTATTTCTTCTTGCTCACTCAAGATATCTACTGCAAAACTTGTGAGAGCCAAGACGCAGAAAACCTATAGGGATAGGTCTGTATTGGCTGTTTTTGCGCTAAACGAACATTGAAAACCCAACACTCAAGCTGTGCAAAATTATGACGGGGTAGGCGGTATTGACGGTTTTTCACGCCAAACCGTCCCAGTATACAACTAATCACACTACTGAGACCCACCTTAAATCTCAGCCAAACTAAGCTCTACTCAACAAAAAGGAGGAACTAACCACAATACTAACCAATCATTCAACCTATAAATAGGGGGGTAGGCTACCCCTAGAAGAGAGCCTCTTCCAACCAAGACACAGCAAAGGATTAATGCACCCTTGCACACATTAGCTTACGGTGCTAAACATGAGGGATAACGTTCTCTGTCCGTGAAAACAAAACCTTTAATACCCCTCAACCCAATCAAAAAACCTTTATGGAATTTTTGAAAAAAACCGAAGAAAAATGGCAGAAAAACTGGGAAGACGCCAAAATCTTCGAAGCCAACCCAGACCCAAACAAACCCAAATTCTTCATCACTTTTCCCTACGCCTACATGAACGGCCCACTCCACATCGGACACGCCTTCACCGCTTCAAGAACGGACGCCTACGCACGCTTCAAACGAATGCAAGGCTACAACGTGCTCTTCCCATGGGCATGGCACTGGACTGGACAACCACTCCTAGGCGCAAGCAACCGAATCGCAAAAGGCGACCAAGAATTCATCAAAGCCCTACGAGAAGTAGACGGCGTCACCGAACAAGACCTCCAAAAATTCACCGACCCAATCTACATGGCAACCTACTACACCAAAGAAAGCCGCACCGCAGCCAAAAAAATAGGCTTCTCAGTAGACTGGCGAAGAGACTTCAACACCATCACGCCTACCTACCAGAAATTCGTAGAATGGCAATACAACAGCCTAAGAAACATGGGCTACGTCTCAAAAGGCACACATCCCGTCGTCTGGTGCCCCAAAGACCAAAGCCCAACAGGAGACCACGACAGACAAATCGGCGAAGGCGTCACCCCAGAAGAATACACACTAATCAAATTCAAACTAGACAAAGAAACCATCCTACCAGCAGCCACCTTCCGCCCAGAAACAATCTACGGCGCCACAAACATGTGGCTAAACCCAGACGCCACCTACGTAGAAGCACAAGTAAACGACGAAAAATGGATAATAAGCCAACAAGCAGCCGAAAAACTAAAAGAACAAGGAAAAACCGTCAAAATAACCCGCCAGATCAAAGGCAAAGCACTCATAGGAAAAACGTTCGAAAACCCAGCCACAAAAGACAAACTTCCAATACTGCCAGGCTGGTTCGTCGACCCAGCACAAGCCACAGGCGTAGTCTACAGCGTACCCGCACACGCACCATACGACTGGCTGGCACTGAAAGATCTACAGGAAAAACCCGAAACCCTCAAAGAATTCAACATAGACCCAGAAACCGTCAAGAACATCAAACCCATCTCCCTGATCAAAGTCGAAGGCTACGGCGAATACCCAGCCATCGAAATCGTAAAACAACTAAGCGTCAAAGACCAAAAAGACCCCAAAGCGGACGAAGCCACAAACCAGCTCTACAAGAAAGAATTCCACAGCGGCGTTCTGAAAGAAACTTGCCGAGAATACTCAGGCAAATCAGTCAGAGACGTGAAAGATGCGTTGATAAGAGACTTCAAAACCCGCGGAATCGCAGACTCCATGTACGACCTGCCACAACAAGTCGTCTGCAGATGCATGACACCATGCATAGTCAAAGTCCTACAAGACCAATGGTTCCTAAACTATTCAGACCTAGAATGGAAAGCAAAAACCAAACAAGCACTAAGCAAAATGCGAATCTACCCAGAAACAGCAACCCAATGGTTCTCAACGGTTATTGATTGGCTGAAAGAATGGGCATGCGCCAGAACCACAGGCTTCGGCACACCCTTGCCATGGGGAAAAGGCTGGATAATAGAAACCCTTAGCGACTCCACAATATACATGGCGTTCTACACGCTGAACAAACACATAAAACAACACAACATAAAACCTGAAGCATTAACAGAAAACGTGTTCAACTACATCTTCTACGAAAAAGGCGACATCAAGAAAACCGCTGAAGAATCAGGAATAAACGCTGAAACATTAACAGAAATGCGCAAGGAATTCCAATACTGGTATCCTGTCGACCTGAGAGTCTCAGCGAAAGAACTCGTTCCAAACCACTTAACCTTCTTCATATTCCACCATGTCGCACTGTTCCCACTCGAACAATGGCCCAAAGCGATAGGCGTCAACGGCATGCTGATGATCGAAGGCAAGCAAATGCACAAATCAAAAGGAAACTTTGTTACGATGAAAAACGCCGTAGAACAATACGGCGCCGACGCTACAAGGTGCGCATTATTGCTCGCAGCTGAAGGCATGGACGACCCCGACTGGAGAAGCGACAATGCTAAAGACATGCAAAACAAGCTTGAAGCCTTCTACAACTTCGCAAAGAACATCATAGAAAACGCGAAAACCGATGAAAACGGACACTTGGAAAGATGGCTAATAAGTGCACTACAACATCGCACGGCTGAAGTGACTGAAAACCTTGAAGGAATGAAAACACGAACAGCCCTAGAAATAGCATTGTTCGAAACTTGGAACGACTTTCGCTGGTACGTACGAAGAAAAGGAAAAACCGAAACAAAAACTTTGAAAAACGCGTTGAAAACGTGGCTAATGTTGCTTGCGCCGTTTGCGCCGCACCTGTGCGAAGAACTATGGAGTGAAATAAAAGAGAAAAGTTTCATATCGCTCGCAGACTGGCCAAGAACGAATGAAGATTACATGGATATTCTAGCAGAAGAAAAAGAAAACCTGATTAAAGCCATCATCGAGGACACGCTGAATGTTTTGAAAGCCACAAAAGTCACCCCGCAAAAAATCTGTTATTACACGGCTTCTGCTTGGAAATGGAAAGTTTACCGCAAAATGCTGGAAAAATCGAAGCACGGAGAACTGAAGATGAACGAAGTTATGAAAGAACTTGCAAAGGAAGAATATCTGAAAGGTAATCTTCAGGAAGCTGCAAAATTCGCTGCGAAAATGATGAAAGAGCTTAGCAGAATGCCTGAAACGCAAAGAGAAAACCTGTTGAAAACAACGGCGATAAGTGAAAAAGATGCTCTTGAAAACGCAAAGGAGTTTCTAGCAGACAGGTTCAACGCGCAAATCATGGTTTATGAAGAGGAAGATAGAAAACGCTATGATCCGAAGAATAGAGCTGTGTTGTCTGCGCCGCTCAAGCCCGCGATCTACATAGAATAAGCAAGAATCACAACAGTCTATTCATCGAGGTTAAGGTTCGCGTGTTGACCTTAATGTGGTAGTTTCTTCGTCCACTGCTCGTCGTCGTGACGTAGAAGTCTTTCTCTTCCGCAAGCTGGCTTCCATACAACATTGCTAGAATCGTGCGGCAGACATTGACTGTTGTCAGCCTCTCATCATCGACTACTTTCTCGATTTCTTCCTGCAGGATTCTGGGATTAATAGTGTAAACAGTCTCGGAGCCCACCCCGATTCTTTCGCGGTGCGTCTCCATTTCTCTCAAAAGGAATTGGACTATATCGTAATATGGTGACTTGCGTTTTCGTATCAGGTACACGTAGTTCACTAGGGGAACAGGAACACCCCTCATTTCTACGTCTGACACTATACATCCCCCAAGTAAGTAATGAGCAACATGTATTTAAAAAGCTTAAGGTATAGTCTTCTATAGAAAATTTCTGCGATTTTAAAGAAAACACTGAAGATTTAATAGATAAAACTATATCCGACATCATGAAAAATGAAGTTGAAAAAGGGTCCGTGGCGCAGCATGGACAGTGATAAACATCCAAAGAGCGCGTCGGCCTTCTAAGCCGAAAGTCCTGGGTTCAAATCCCAGCGGACCCGCCACTGTGTTCGGTTTGCGAAGCGGAAATTATAAATCGTCAATGCAATAATAAATGGTAAGCACTTCAACGTTTGACTAATCGGTGTATAAGGGGAATAGTTATGAGCACACACGCAGATGACCTAAAACTTCGATTAATGACGATTGAGCTGCTTAGAACAGCAAAATACAAAAGAAACATCACATACCGCGAACTAGCCTCCAAAACAGGATTGCCCGTCACGGTTCTAAGCAGATACGCAAAAGGACATGTTCTGCCAAACACGGCGCGGGCAAAACAACTCTGGAAAGTCCTAACAAAACTCGTAGGCTTAGAAACCGAGCTCCGCGGCAGAATCAAGTTCGATGAAGACGGCTACTTCGACAACACGGACATCGTAGGCGACTTCAACATTCTCCAGCAAGCAGCCAACAGCGCACTGGCAAACTTCGCTGGAAAACGAGTGACCAAAGTGTTGTCCGCGGCTGTGGACGGCATCCCACTAGCAACGATGGTTGCCAACGCGCTCGGAGTAAACCTAGTCGTGGCGAAGAAAAACAAAGAAGTCGGCGTCAAAACCTTTCTGGAGGAAACATACGCGCTTAGAGACTCAGGAGTAACCATGACTCTGTACATTCCGAAAGAGTCAATCAAAAAACGAGACAGCGTCCTCATCGTGGATGACATGATTAAAACAGGCGAAACCCAAGCCGCTCTGCTTAACCTAGTTCGAAAGGCGAAAGCCGAAATCTCGGGGGTCTTCTCGCTCATAGCAGTAGGAGAAGAATGGAAGAAGAAACTAAAGCCTTCGGGAGACTGTCCAGTTGAAGTTATTACCTATCTCAAATCGCCCTACGAGCAAGGTACGCACTACTAGCAAGAACAGAAAAGTTCATTTCACTTAAGCTTCGCAGAACAACTCGAGCAGGAATTGTTGGCGAGAAGCATAATGATAAGTTGATATAGTAATATCGCAGATGCCAACAGAACACGCCTGCCGCTTTCAGGTCTAACCGCAATGCTATCGGCTTGGCTGCTTTTTCCACCTTGAGTGGGGCACAACGAGATGTTTTGTTTTCCTAAGGTTCTTACCTAATCTGACTAAAGCCGTTTCAAACTCGATGAACGATTTTCCCTCGACTTTGTTTTTGATCCAGAATGCTTCAAGCGTTTGCAAGGCTTTTTCTAGGCGTTGGTCTTTTATTATTCCTAGGTTTTTGGCGGCAAGAATCACTAAGTCTGTGGGGTTTGGCTTGCTCTTCTTCCAAATATCGCGAAGTTCTCTTAGAAAAATACTGACCGTGACGTTACCCACACCCTTTCCCAAATCTTTTAGCCTCTTTTCCAAGTCTTGCGTGTTCGATGCTTTTTCGTGCAGAAGATTAAGCCTTCCGTCATATTTTTCAACTAGATTTCGCGAGACTTCCAAGAGCTTGTCGGCAGTTTTGAAGTCATAGCGTGTATAGCTGCCTTCGTCTAGGATTCTGACCAGCTCATTCCATCCTGTTTCGATGATTCTTTGCGGCGTCAGTACATCGTATTTTTGAAAGCATCTGAAAGTCTTGATAACAGAGGATTCGGTTATAGGCGCTCCAAACAACATTGATGCTAAAAACCATTTGAAAACCTCTTCCTCCTTCGCTTCTGAAAGGCTTATTCCTAGAACTCTTGAATACCTTTCTCCATAGTCTTCCAAGAGGGCATTCAACGTTTCGCGTCTCATACCTTTATCCGCTTTCTAACAAATCTTATACTAGTTGCTGCATAAACGACTTACTGAGGTAAACGTGATCTATGCAGAAGCGAACCATCGAATGGTATAATGGAATAGTCACAACAATAGATCAGACCAAGCTTCCTGATGAAACAGTTTTTTTTGAGATAAGGAATTATGCGGATATGGCTGATGCGATTAAGACCATGAAAATAAGGGGTGCACCGCTTCTAGGGGTTGCGGCGGCGTTTGCGTTGGCTCTAACAGCCGATAATTCAAGAGCTGAAAGCAAAGAGGAGCTTCTCGGCGAGTTGAAAAAAGCGTCAAATGCCATAAGAGCAACGCGACCGACGGCTGTGAACCTCTTCTGGGCGATAGACAGGATTTTGGACAAGGCAAGAGGTTTTTCTGGAAATATAAAGGAAATGGCGGCTTTCGTCGTGGCAGAGGCTCAGAGAATAGCTGATGAAGACGCAGCGGCAAACCATTCAATCGGCAAACACGGTGCTACTTTGATTTGTGATAGCGATACTGTTCTGACGCATTGTAATGCAGGTGCGTTGGCAACTGTTGAATATGGCACCGCTTTGGGGGTTCTACGAGCCGCTTGGGAACAGCGGAAGAAAATCAAGGTTGTTGCCACGGAAACTCGCCCATTGCTGCAAGGTGCAAGGCTGACCGTTTATGAGCTTAAACGAGAAGGCATCCCTGTCACTTTGATTACTGACAACATGGTTGGCTACGTTATGTATAAGCGTCTTGTCAACAAGGTTGTAGTCGGTGCGGACAGGATTGTTCAGGACGCCGTGATTAACAAGATTGGGACTCATTCGGTTGCTGTGCTGGCTAAACAGCATGGGATTCCGTTTTATGTTGCCGCTCCGAAATCCACTTTCGACTTTACACGAAAGTCGGCAGACGTGGTTATCGAAGAGAGAAACCCAGACGAAGTTACACACGTAGGCATGCAACGAATCGCTCCTGAAGGAGTAAAAGTGCTAAACCCAGCCTTCGACATAACTCCGCTCGAATACGTAACTGCCATAATCTGTGAAAGCGGCATTTTATATAAGGAAGACTTCCGCAAGTTTAAAGCTAGCCTTCACAAGAAAAGGTATAGCCTGATAGTTTGAGGAATTAAATGAACAGTAATAAAGAGAGCACATCTAACCAGTCAGAGTTCAGGTTCAAAGGTGTGCTTACTGAGAAGGGTGTAAAAATCTCCGAAAAGCAAGCGGCAGACAGGCTTTCTTCAAGCGGGTACGGAGTAAGTGAAGGCAAGGAATTTTTGCTCTCGTTTTTTGAGGCACTTTATCTCTTTGACAAGGGAATACTGGAAGTGGAAGATGGAAAGGACAAGAAAACTAGTTTTCAGAAGCTATTGCGAAGCTGTGAGAAGACTGATGGGAACGCGTGGGTCAAGTATTTGGCTTACCGTGATTTGAGAAGTCGAGGCTACGTTGTTCGTGAAGGGTTTGGTTCAAGCGGCGATTTTCGAGTCTATGAACGCGGAGAATACAACAAAGATACAGCGAAATACCTAGTTCTCAACTTGCAAGAGGGAAAACCAATCTCGCTTGAAGACTTGACTAACGCCTTAAAACAATGTCAGAGTCTCAAGAAGGAACTGGTTTTAGCCGTCATGAACCGCCGGGGAGAAATAGTTTATTATTCGGTCTCACAATTAACGCTGAAATAATCGAGGAAACCTTGTAATGTCTGAATTCAAAACTGTCCGCGGAATGAGAGACCTTCTTCCCGAAGAAGCAAGAATAATGAGGTACATCGAAAACAAAGCCAGAAGAACCGCTGAGCTCTACGGGTTTAAAGAAATCATAACTCCCGTCGTCGAATCATACGAACTCCTATCAGCGAAAGCAGGAGAAGAAGTACGCTCTCGGATGTTCGTCTTCAAGGACCTGGGCAACCGTAACGTTGCGTTGCGACCAGAGTTTACGGCTTCCGTGGCTAGGCTCGTAGCGACAACCTTCCGAACCGAGCCGAAGCCGTTCAGGCTTTTCTCGGTTGGAAGCAACTACCGTTACGATGAACCTCAAAAGGGACGTTACCGAGAGTTTTGGCAATCAAACTATGAACTGATGGGCTCAAACAGGCCTGAAGCTGACGCTGAAATCCTGTTGCTGACTGACAGTTTGATGAAAGCGGTAGGGCTGAAAGGTTACAAGTTTAAGGTTGGGCATGTCGGAGTTTTGAGGGGGATTCTTGCACAGGAAAACGTTGAGGATAAAGTGCAGAACGCGGTTATGCAGTTGATGGATAAGAAGCAGTATGAAGATGCGTTCAGGATGGTTGAAGAGGCTGGTATGTCGCAGAAGGGCGTGAAGGTTCTGCGGAAATTGGTGGAGTTGAAGGGTGACAAAGTTTTTGACGTTGTCGAAGAAATGAAGAGCTGCGTGGAAGACTACGAGAAAGCAGTTAAGGCAACGGAAAACCTTTCAGAAATTCTCAAGCTGATTTCAGAAAGCGGAAACAAGATTAACATGACTGTTGACGCTGGCTTTGCAAGAGGCCTCGAATACTACACAGGAATAATCTTCGAGGTCTACGTTCCCGATTTGGACATAGCCTTAGGCGGCGGCGGCAGATACGACCGCCTTATCGAGTTGTTCGGTGGTGAACCAACGCCTGCCGTCGGTGTGGCTCATGGAATAGACCGTATAATGCTCTCGCTACAGTCGCAGAAGACAAAACCTGACCTTGATGAAGAAAAAACGGTCATGGTGATTCCTATTCAAGAAGAGTTAAAGACGGAAGCGTTGAAGATTGCGCAAACGCTTAGGAGTGCTGTAATGATGGTTGAGCTTGAGGTTATGGGACGCAAAATGGTTAAGGCATTAGAGGATGCGGACAGAAGAGGAATCAGCTACGCCGTAATCGTGGGCGAACGTGAATTCAAAGAAGGCAAAGCCGTGATTAGAGACTTGAAGAAAAGAGAGCAAAGCACCGTAGAAATCGGCAAGATTCAAGAATCGATAAAAAAGTAGTGCTTGATTTCAGATCTTGTGTGCAGAACATGATGTTGCCCATGAAAAGGTTGTGAGGTTATGAAACCAGATATATCCAACAGAATCAAGATTGTTGAGCTTCAGAAAAATGAAGCCTTGCCTAAGCTGAGCGACTCTTACTTGACAGCCAACTACTACGACCTCTCAATTGTTCACGAACAGGAAGCTTGGAAGATAGAATTTCGTCTCAAACCATTCGAGAAACCTTTAGAAAAAAGCTACACTGGGACTCTTTTCGAAGAACACGTCATGGAACCTCGAGCCTTTGCAGCGGTCTTAGATGGTCAACAAGTTGGGTGGATTGAGCTTGGGTATGAAAAGTGGAATAATAGGATGCGAGTGTGGGAGTTTCTCGTCAAGAAAGAGTTCCGCAGAAAAGGTGTTGGAACATTCTTGATGTCTTATGCTAAGAAATTGGCGAAGGAAAAAGGTGCGAGAATGCTTGTTTTGGAAACGCAGTCGTGTATTGGTCCTGCGATTGATTTCTACTTGGAGCAGGGGTTTGAGCTGATAGGTTTTGATGCTGCGGCGTATTCTAACGAGGATGTTGAGAGAAAAGAAATTAGAATGGAATTCGGCATGAAGCTGTAATGAACAGACCTAACGCGTAGCCTCTTCTGATTCAGAGAAAGGATCATTCTTTGAGAAAGCTTCATCTAATTCTATCTGCATGTAACTTTATGATGATAGAGCGGAATTTGCTTTGGAAGAGGAAGAACTAGAAGAGCAGAGACAGAAAAGGAAAAAGAAAAACGTCTAAGCATCTTGGAGACTGAAAGAGTTGAGAGTGAGCTCTTCCCAAAGCTAGTTGAAACTCTGGAAGAACTTGAAAAAGAGAAGAAGTATGTTGACATTCAAGTCTGCCCAAAGTGCAAGAGTCCTTTGGTTCGCAGAGTCGGTTCGATGATGGGAGATATGTCGGGTCATATGGGACTGACTCCGCCGAAGTTTGAATGTCCTCAGTGCGGATGGAGAGAACGACGGGTTTTGAAAGCGACAAACCGAAAGACGAGCGTTAAAGATGCCGAGATAACAGCTGAAGCATTGAGTCTCATGCACGACAAAGAGAACAAGGAATAGACGAGTGCTTAACTCACATACGTGTCTCACGGTTTCTTTCCTATTTTGAGAGCTGGGCGATGAAGCCATCACAAAAGACTTAACAGAATCCGTGCAAACCCTAAACAAGTCTCTTTCAGAGACTATTTTGCTTTTGATGGCTCTCTTCTCAAGAAATCTCCTATGTCAGAGACGTTTTCTATGACTGCCCCTGCTTCATCCAGTTTGCGTGTTATTCTGCCGAAGCCTAAGCATTCGCCATGCCTGTTCAATACCAATGTGTGATTGCCCTTACTTTTTGAACCCATCGTTTTTACTATCCCCTGCCTGAAAACATCTCTTCCGCAGATGAAAAGCCATTCAGTTTTATCGTCAACCACAACCTTGTTTGCCTTGCTTTGTGCAATCATCGACAGTAGGTTAAAACTTGGAAAAAACTTTTCGTCCTTGACTTTGCCAAGATAGATTCCCGCGTAGAAGAAATCTTTTAGAGCAAAACTCTCAAGTTTTTCGCTTAAGAGAAAATACCTATTCTGTTTTTCAACTATCAACTTCTCGTTTAATCTTATTTCGCTCTGGAAACGCTCGATGAAATCGTTTATCGGTTTTACCATGCAGAAGCCCTCTTTCCTAGTTTGCAGACAAAGAAGCCTTGAGTTTGCCCAGGCCAGATGCGCTTGCAGTTTTCAATCGAACTGTCCAAGCGTTTGCCGAAAATGTTTACGGACGCTTTTTCTCCATAACAGTTGATTTCTTTAACTTGCAGGTTGAGTTTCTTTATCGCCCAGTCAATGTTCAATTCATTTTCTTCTGGCTCTAACGAGCATGTTGAGTAGACGATTTCGCCGTCGTCTTTCAAGACGCCATTAGCTTCTGACAGTATCTCTTTTTGAAGTGCCGCGTTTTTATTCACGTCCTCGAGGGTTCTTCTGTTGAACCATTCTCTATCGGTGGCAAAATTTCCTGAGCAAGGAGCATCCAAGAGTATTCTGTCAAACTTGATTTTCAACTTTGACGCGTTTCTGGCATCCATCATGTAAACTATTGTGTTTTTCACACGGCATCGTTCCAGCTGGTTTGATAGTGCCGTTAGTCTTTGTTTATCAACGTCTAAAGCGATTATTGCGCCTGTGTTATGCATTAGGTCGGCAAGCTGGACGGTTTTTCCTCCTGGAGCTGCACATGCGTCTAGGGTTAGCTTGTCTTTTACGTCCGTGAATAGTGTTGCTGGGATTTGAGCGGCTGTTTCCTGGATTGAGTACAAGCCTAATAGATACTCGGAAGTTGCTCCCACCGAGAATTTCGATTTGCGGACCCAATAGCCGTTATTCAGGAAAGGAATTTTTGTAAGCTGAACCCCTCGAGAACGCAGCCTTTCTACGACGTTTGCTTTTTCGTTGTTCATCAAATTTGTCCTGATCGCCTGTTTCAGCTTGACATCTTCATATTTCCAACCCAGTTTCGTGTAGCGATCTATGAAAAACTGTTTGCCAGACATCAACAATCAATAAGGCAACTGTTCATAAAAACACTTTGCAAACCTTTTATGCCGCAAGCCTTCTTGAGAACCATTTCCGGATTTCTTCCGCGAAAATCACAATGCAAGCTAAAGCAGCTAAAAACGCCCAGTCAGCTAGCCCTATCGCGGTTGTGCCGAAAAATCCTTGCATCAATGGAACGTAAATCAACGTGGAGATTATGGATAGTTGCGCGACTATCCCCAGCCAAATCCACTTGTTGCTCTTGATGCTGGTCTTGAATATTGATGCTTTGTTTGTTCGACAAGCGAGAACGTTTCCAACTTGGGCGATAACAATGCCCGCAAACGTCATGGTCGTGCCCTTGATGTAGACAGGGTTAGTTGGGTCTAATTGCATGCCGAAATGCCAGCCGCCAGCAGCCCAAGCATTCAAGCAGCCGATCATGGCGCCAGCCGCAATTATCATTCCGATGTAAAGAGAACGGAGGAACACTTTGGTACTGAACAACCGTTCCTTGATGCTGCGAGGAGGTTCTTGCATGATGCCATACTCTGAGGGCTCGCGGCTCAAAGCGAGCGATGGAATAACGTCGATGCCTAGATCAATGGCTAAGATTTGAACAACGAGAAGAGGAAGTGGTATGCCTAGCAAAGCATAAAGCACGTAAGGAATGAGTTCTGCCCAGTTATGTGCGAAGACGTACACGATGAACCGTCGCAAGTTTTCGTAAATTGTGCGTCCTGATTCCACGGCTTTGACTATTGAGGCGAAGCTGTCGTCGAGCAGAACCATGTCTGATGATTCTCTTGCAACATCAGTTCCTGAAATTCCCATCGCTATGCCTATGTCTGCTTCCTTCAATGAAGGTGCATCGTTTGCGCCGTCTCCTGTCACAGCAACAATCTCGCCGTTCTGTTTTAGGGTTTTTACAATTCGAAGTTTCTGTTCTGGTGAAACACGAGCAAAAATGGCGTTACTCTTTTTCACTTCTTCCACTATTGCTTGGTCACTCAATGATTCTAAGTCAACACCTCGTATTACACGGCAATCTTTCGCTTCAACAATTCCTACTTCTGCAGCAATGGCTTGTGCCGTTGGACCATAATCTCCGGTGATTATCACGATTTTTATGCCTGCTTGCTTTGCTGACTCTACTGCTCTCTTGACTTCTGGTCGAGGCGGGTCTTTCATGGCTACAAGTCCGACCAGAATCATGTTTTGCTCAACATTTCTAGCATGCAAAGGCATCTCAATAGGCAAATCTGCATAAGCTATCGCGATTACGCGCAAACCTTCACCTGCAAATTCGCGTATCTTTGCTTCGACTGTTCGCAGATGTTCTTCGGCTAAATCTTCAATCTTGTCGCCTACGACGATTTTGTTGCATACCGAAAGCATGCTGCGAGGAGCACCCTTTGATAAGGCACTCAATGTGCCGTTATGCTTGTGGATTGTGGTCATCCGTTTTCTTTTTGAGTCAAAGGGAATCATGTGAACGATTGGTCTTTGAGAGAGCAAGCTGTCAATGTTCAGTCCGTGTTTTAGAGCAGCTACAAGTAATGCTCCATCCGTGGGGTCTCCTATGACGCTCCAAGACCTGTTTCTATCCGAGGGTGGGTCAACTTTTGCACTATTACATATGGCAGAAATTTCTAATAATCTTTCAACAGACTCTGCATCTTGGCTCAAAGTTTTGCCTTCAACCATGAACTCTCCTATTGGCGTATAGCCCACGCCAGAAACTTCCACAACCTTGTTAGAAACCCACATCTTTGTAACCGTCATTTCACCCGTGGTGATTGTTCCTGTTTTGTCGGTGCAAACCACGGTTACGCTTCCAAGCGTTTGAACAGCAGAAAGACGTTTTACGAGAACATTTTCCTTAACCATCTTCAAAACGTTTATGGCAAGCGCACTTGACACCGTGACTTGGAAGCCTTCTGGAACGCAACAGACCATTACGCCGATCATGAAAAGTGTGCTGACTATGAAACTCAAGTGCAGCCAGACTAGACTTAACAAGAAAAAGACGCTACCGACAGTTATGGCTACGATGAAATCGTACTTGGCGGTGTAAGCAATCTCCTTTTGGAGAGGGCTTGGTTCCTCAGCTATTTCCTGCGTCAGCCCAGCAATCTGTCCGAACTTTGTGTTCATGCCTGTTGCGAACACCACCGCTTTGGCATTTCCTTTGGCTACACTGGTGCTCATGAAAACAAGGTTCGGGGCGTCAATGTACGTTGAATCCACTGCTTCGGCAGGCTTAGTGGTTCGCGGTTGTGGTTCAGATTCACCAGTGAGCGGAACATTGTTCGTCCACAAATCAAAAGCTTCGATTAAACGAGCATCTGCAGGAACGCGATCGCCCTCTTCTACAACGATGACGTCGCCAGGCACCAGTTCCTTAACCAGTATTCTTTTCAGCTCTCCATCTCTGAAGACTTTGGCGTATTCAGGCATCCATCTTCTCAGCGTCTCCATGGCTTTTTCTGCTCGCCATTCTTGAAAGAGGCTGAAAACCGCGTTGACTAACACTACGGCTAGGATTATGAAACTCAATTCCAACATATCAGTGCTGTTTTCCACTATACCATCAACGGCGGCAAGCAGACTTGCAAAAACTAGGAGAATCCCAAACAAGTCCTTAAGCTGCGTAAGAAATTTGTAGGCAATCGAGACCTGTTTCTTCTCAACAAGTATGTTAAACCCATACTTGGTCAGTCGTCTGCCAGCCTCTTCGCTTGTCAACCCTTCTGGCGAGGTTTCCAAAGCCTCGAAAACATCTTTAACATGCAGACGGACAACATCCTTCAAAAAAATCCCTCTCTCTCCAAACAACAGAAAACGTGGTAAAAATTACGGTCCTCGGGCACACATAGTCTTTGGAATCTGCTCCGCTAGAAAAACGTCAACAGCTAACGCGTCTAGCAGTGTCAAAACTGGCTGAATAATGTACATCCCAATCCTCTACGTGAACCGTGCTTCTCACATTTAAAGTAATCGGAAGACTTGGAGCATTTCAGGTTTAACAAGTTTTAAATCATAAAGCAGACAAAAATCATCAACGTGGTTTGATGGGTCAAAATCACGCGTTTGTTATGATGATTCACGATAAATGGTGGCTGGAGTTTCTGCGGAAAGACCGTCAGGGGCTTCATATTCACTCGTATGTGAAGACTGGAGCGGCTTCGCCGAAAGAAGCGTCTTTGATATTGTTTTATGTGACGAAGCCTGTTGGCGAATTGGCGGGATACGCAGGGTTCATTGAGCGCAAAGTGGGTGAAGCTGAAGAGCTGTGGAAGCAGCATGGTCGTGAATCTGCTTTAAACTCAAAACAGCAATACGAGGAGTTCGTCAAGGATAGACGTAAAGTGTCGTTCATTAGGTTCAAAAACTTGCAGGAAGCCGTCAATCCCATACCTCTAAAAAACGTTCTGATGCTTCTTGGTGGAAAAAGGCTGTCGAGAAAAGGCTTCTACGTTGATAAGAAAACTGCGGATAAGTTGCTGGCAGCTATGGAATAGTGAACTAGTTTCTGCAACAAAAAGTTAATAGGCGACATTTTTCACTTCCATGTAGCTTCGCGAAGTGAAGACTTTAATGTTTCCGCAAGTTGGAACTTGTTTCGCTTCAAACAGCCGCTCTGTTAGGTTAAGGTAGGTTTGATTATGGGTCGTTACAGACAAGTTGAAGACATCGTCAAGCTGATGAACAGTCACGAAATGGTAAGGAACACTAGCATCATAGCTCACGTGGACCATGGAAAGACGACGCTCTCAGACAGTCTTTTGGCTGCTGCGGGCATAATCAGCGAGCAGACGGCTGGACAGAAGCTTTTCCTCGACTCTTGGGAGCTTGAGCAGAAGAGGCAGATGACGGTTTTTGCGTCAAACATCAGCTTGGCGCACACTTACAAGGATAAGGATTACTTGATTAACTTGATTGACACGCCAGGACACATCGACTTCAGCGGTGCAGTGACCAGAAGCCTGCGTGCAGTGGATGGGGCGCTTGTGGTTGTTGACGCGGTTGAGGGTCCGATGACGCAGACTGAGACGGTTTTGATGCAGGCATTGCGCGAAAGGGTGAAGCCGATTCTTTTCATTAACAAGGTTGACAGGTTGATTAAGGAGATTAAACTGACGCCTGAGGACATCCAGCGCAAGTTTGCCAAGATTATTACTCGTGTGAACACGCTTATTGAGAAGTATGCGCCTGCCGAGCATAAGAAGGACTGGCAGGTTACGGTTGAAGATGGACGTGTTGCTTTTGGGTCGGCTCTTCATAAGTGGGGTTTGAACTTGCCTCACATGAAAATGAAGGGTGTGACCTTCGCGGACATTATTGATGCGTACACGGGAGAGCATGAGGAGGTTGGTAGGAAAGTTGACGCTTTGAGCAAGAAGGCGCCACTGAATGAACCTATATTGGACATGTTCTGTGAGCATTTGCCTAACCCGTTGCAGGCTCAACCGTACAGGCAGAGTCAGATTTGGCCTGGTGATCCTAACAGTGTTGTGGGTAAGTCTATGGCGAAGGTTGATTCGAATGGGCCGTTGTTGATGTGTATTTCGACGATTGAGGTTGATCCGCACAGCGGCGTCGTGGCTATTGGTCGTGTTTTCAGTGGCACGGTTGAGAAGGGGAAGCTTGTTCAGTTGTTGACTAGTCGGCAGAAGGGTACGGTTCAGCAGGTTTACATGAGTATGGCTGCGGACAGGGTAATTATCGACAAGGTTCCGGCTGGAAACATTGCCGCTGTTTCTGGGTTGCCAGCGATTCATGTAGGTGAGACAGTTGCAGAAGATGGAATTGAAACTCAGTCTTTTGAAGGGTTGAAGTATGTTTCAGACCCTGTGGTTACGGTGGCGGTTGAGCCTAAAGACGTTAAGGATTTACCGCTTTTCGACAAAGTTATGCACAAGCTTACGACTGAAGACCCGAACTTGCGTTTTATCATCAACAAGGAGAGTGGCGAGTATCTTTTGAGCGGCATGGGTGAACTGCATCTTGAAGTTACGGCTTACCGTATGCAAGAGGCTAATCTGAAAGTGAACATCAGCAAACCAATCGTCATCTACCGTGAAACAATCAGCCACGACTACAAGGGACCGGCGGTGATGGGTAAAAGCCCGAACAAGCATAGTAAGCTTTGGATTACGATGGAGAAGATGCCTGAGGAGGTTGTTGAGGCGATTAAGATGGGTAAGGTTTCGGAGATGCAGACGCGTGAGGATAGGACGAAGGCTTTGAAGGCGTTGGGTTGGGAGACTGATGATGCGAAGAACGTTATTGCCATCGAAGAAAACAACATTCTTGTTAACAGGATTAAGGGTAGGCAGTATGTCGAAGAGGTGATCGATCATATTAAGTCTGGTTTTCGTGAAGCCGTGCATACGTCGGTTTTGGCTAAGGAGCCTGCTTATGGTTTGAAGGTTAATTTGGAAGATATTACGGTGCATGAGGATCCTGTTCATCGTGGTCCTGCGCAGATTTTGCCGATGACTTGGAGACCGATCTGGTGTGCTTTCTTGCTGAGTGATCCAAAGCTGCTTGAGCCGTTGATTAGTTTTGAGTGTAAAGTGCCGAACGAGTTTGTTAGTAACGTTATTGCGATCGTTCAGAAGCGTCGTGGAAAAATCTTGGATATGGTTAACGAGGAGGACATGATAATCGTTAAGGCTGAGATGCCTGTGGCTGAGTCCTTCGGGTTGGCTGAAGAGTTGCGTTCGTCAACTCAAGGTAGAGCGTTCTGGGCTACGCAGTTTAGTCGGTGGGCTCCGGTTCCTGAGCAGATGCAAACCGAGATTATAAGCAAGATTCGTGAGCGTAGGGGTTTGAATCCGGTGCCGCCGAGGGCTGAGGAGTTCTTTGAAGATGCCTAAGTCTTGAAGAGTTATGCTTCACTTTCGCGGGCATTATGGGGTTGAGTAGAGAGCAGTGGGTTGTTATGATTAATCTTGTGGTCCTTGTTGTTCTGTTGGTTGCGGGTGTGTTGTTTGGGTGTTTTTTGCGCGAAAGAAAACAGGTTAATCTTGGCAAGGTTACGTTTGGAATCGTTCTTGTCTTGATTTTTTCGCTTGGGTTCAGCATAGGCTCAAACGATGAGTTGTTGGGTTCGTTACCGCATGTTGGGTTAGCGGCGTTGGTAATCTCGTTGTTGGCTATTGTTTTCAGTGTTTTTCTTGTGATGGTTGTGAGGAAATTGGTGGGGTTTGGATGATAAAGTACGTTTTAGTTGTGCTTTTGTCTGGGGTTGTTGCGGGTTACGCCAATAACATGTGGGGCAGTGTTTTGGTTGATGGTTGCGTTTCTTACTTGTTTGATGCGGCGCTTTTGTTTTTGTTGTTTTTGATGGGTTTGACGTTTGGGCTTGACAGGGAGGCGATGGGTAAGCTGAGGAGGGCTGGCGTGAAGATTCTGGTTTTTCCATGTTGTATTGCTGTGGGCAGCATACTGGGTGGGCTGGTTGGTGGCTTTGTTTTAGGTATCGATGTTGTTGGTTCGATGGTTGTTAGTGCGGGTTTTGGCTGGTATACGTTGGCTGGTCCTTTGGTCGGGCAGTTGTTTGGGGCAGAGTTGGGGGTTTTGGGTTTTGCGGTGAATTTTTTGAGGGAGTTGTTGACGATTGTTGGGGTTTCGTTGTGGGTGCGGGTTGATAAGTACGGGGGTGTTGCTGCTGGTGGGGCTACGGCGATGGATACGACGTTGCCTGTTGTCGTGAAGTTCGGTGGGAATGATGTTTTGATGGCGGCGTTCTTGAGTGGTTTTGTGCTGAGTCTTTTGGCGCCGTTGGTGATAACGGTGATAGCGTCGGTCAGGTAGGTCTTTGGCAAGTAGTGTTGAATTGGTTTAGCAAGTTACGGTTTATGACGTGAAAGGGTTTCTGCAGTATGATTGAGCTGTGGTGGAAGGTTTTGCTGTTCTGTGGTGCTGATAGGCTCTCTCTGGGGCTCTAGCCCCCCTATATATAGGTTGAACGTGTGGTTAGTGTTGTGGTGTGGGTTTGGTCTGATTCCTCCGTTTCTGTTTGATGTATTAACGTGGGATAGCCTACGATTTAAACGAGGTCTCAGAAGAGTAACTAGTTACATACTGATGGTTTGGCTTAGAAAACAGCCAATACCGACCTACCCCCCCCTAGGTTTTTTGCAAAGAATCTCTAATAGGCTCCAAATATGTCTGTTATAAGCGGGGAGGGATGGGTTTTTTGTTCGTGTTTGTTTTGTGGCTTTGTAGAAAAGATGCTTTGGTCAGGCGGTTCTTCGGGTTGTTCGATTTTTCGTGGTGCTAGATGGAGTGTTTGGATTGGTGCGGGTGAAGTGGCTGGTTTTTAAGTGGTCTTTGTTCTGATGACTGGAAGCTCTGATGTGTGGTTTAGATGGGGTTGTTAGCCTGTTAACATTGGCTCCTTTGATAGAAGCTTGTATAGTGTGTCCAAGTTCAGTTTGAGACCTAGATGTTTGCAGATTTCGTCGTCAATGGCTTTCCTAGTGATAGGATCTGCGAACTCTTCAGGAAGAGCCTTCAATCTCGATTCGCTAATCTTCTTGCCATCCACAGTCATATCGTACAAATCTAAAAGACCCGTTTTTGTCTTTCGACCTAGTCTACCAACGTTAAGAATAGGCATTTTCCACAGATGCTCCTTCTTGAATTTCACCCAAGGACCACGTGTGACTTCCGCTATGGATAAGAGCAATATAAGCCCAAAAGTAGAGTTGATCCAAACAGCCAGAATCTTGGCATCGTCATCATTCAGCTTAATTGGCCACCAAACATTCGATAGGACCCCTTCATCTAAATACGCAGCTAAGATTGTGTAGGTACTTAGCCAAGCTCTTTCAACTATCAAAAACTTTCCACGTTTGTCCCATAAATCGCGAGCTAGTTTCGCATTTTTTGGCTCCAAATATGCATTTGGTCTTTGGGAAATGGTCTTGGTTATGCTGGAATCATAACCCCAGAAGGTCTTGTAGATAGAACCTGCCTCTGTCTTACTCATTTGGAAGGTTGCATGAACCTGACGCACATCTGGTCCTATTTCTGCTTTCAGCTTTGACAGAGTGGTTAACTTCACATCGCCAACTATGCCCTGATCAGGTAAGTAAACTATGCCCTTCCGCAAAAAGAGCAATACTCTGTTGAGCTCCATTTGCGAAAAAATGTTGTAAACTCCAAAGTTGCTGTCTTCCAGTCTTGCAGAATAAACTTCACCAATCTTTTTTCCATGTAACTTGAGATGGTAAGGCGATGCGTTCGAGTTCTCTATGTCGTAAAGTTTAGCACTACCATAAAGCTCCTTCAATTGCGTACCCAAAAAAATCGATTCCAACTCATTAGAAGGCTTCTTCCACAGATTAACGAAAAAAGTATAAAGAGATTCCTCACCACTCTTCTTCTTCCTTGCAACAATCAAAACCTCACTCAAATCAGTATTCTCACTAAAATTCCAACCATTATTCGTTTCATAACTCGTTATTATATACTCAACATGATATTTATCCAAAAGAGTTTCCCGCACCTTCTGCCAAGAAACACCCGACAAAACAGCCCTCGGAAGCACAAGACCCATCCTGCCATCCTCAACCAAATACTTGTCAGCAATGAAAACAAAAACAGCCCCAAGCCCAGCTTGACCAATACCAGTGAGACCCTTCTCCTTGAGCAACTTGCTAAGAATTTTTTGCAACTCAGCTCTCTCCTTCTTAGGCAACGAGCCAAAAAGAAGATTGCCACCCACACTTCTCGTAAACGGAGGATTCATTATACACACGTGAAATTCTGGAAGCTCAATAGTCTCAGTCTCTCTTCTCGTAACACCTACCTTTTCCTGCTCCTTCACTCTGGAACTGCCTGGCAGCAGCATTTCCTGACCAAGACTCGATGAAGATAGAAAACTTACACTTCCCAAATATTTCCCTTCGCCCAACCTTAAAGCAAAGAGCTTCGAATCATGCACTGGAATAGGATTATGCAACGCAAGCACTGTTGCAGCAAGATGAACAGCATGATGCAAAACATCAAAACCCCATATACCATCTTCCACAAGATACCTATGCAAATCATCAAGCTTCAAATCCTCACTTTCAATCCTATGCTTTGCATCCATCTCCATGTAAACGGCTGAAAGGAGAGTACCCGATCCACACGCAAAATCAACCACACGAAAAGGCTCACCATTATACTCTGGAGGAATTTTTTTTGCATTCAGATTAGAAGGCAGATTAATCAAAAGCCTAGCCAACAACCTAGCAGCCGGAATAGACGTATAGTACGTTGCATGATACTTCACCAGATTTCCTAAGAGCAGTCTGTGATAAATTCTCCCGAACAAATCATGTCTAAGAAGCACTTTAGAAGAAGCTATATCATAAGCCAAATTGGTAAGCGCTCTGAGCTGTCTATCCACAGCGGTGCTTGCAGGCATATTCATCAGAATGCCAAGAGTAATTTCAAGAACAGGCTCGTAATCGATGTTCTTGATTATATAGCGCCAAGAATTCTCAAAATCTTTTTTCATATTCGGTGACGACATTAACGTGGATAGCGTAGGAACCTCCTTGTGAGAAGCAGCAATTATTTCATGAAAAACCATAGCGTCAACGAGCAAGAGCCCTGCAGTCGATACAAGCTTATGTACGTCATCTTTCTCCATCTTTTTCCTCCCCGGTCTTTTCCAATTCCAAAACCTCTCTCAATCGCTCCACATCAATCACAGTGGAAACCTCAGCAGCAAAATCCCCCAAAACCTCATTCATCCTAGCTATCACCGGACCCATTATGTCCTCTTTCACAACCCGACTATACACACTCATCACATACGTCAACAAATCATCAAAACCCACATCCACATACTTCTCCGTCTTTGGCGTAACAGCCATCCATCTATCCAAACCAGCTCGATCTACGTATGAAAGAAAACCCATGTTGAACTTGCCTTTCAAAAGCGCATCCTTTACATCTAACTGATTTGGCACAAGCTTCTTCAACTTAACGTCAGCATATTCAACCATGATACACAAATCACACACATTGTTATCCAATCTCTCTTTACATTGATCAACCAACACGTCCCACATTCCAAGCTTCTTTCCCTCAATGACTATTCGAACCCCATTCAACTCAATAAGAACATCAGGCTCCGGTCTTCTTCCTTTCTTCCTCAAAATCACTTCACCCAAAGCCTTCAGTCCTCTCTCAGTCAACAGCTCAGCCAATATAATGTTATAATTTTCCTCTCTCAAACTCATCAGAGGTCACAATAATACTAGAAGCATTACTTACTTTATAGCAATTGTCTTTGAACACAAAAAAACGATTACATACAAAAAGAAGAGCAATACCAAAAACCTAATCATCACTTCAGAAAACAAATGACCAACGCATTCCTAAACAACTAAACACAAGAACAGCAAAGTTTATAGGTGTCGTTTTCTATTAGACAATTATCGAATTAAAAACGTTTAAAATGAAATCTGAGGTTGTGAAAGTCGAATGACAGAAGAATTGAAAGAAGAAATGCGCAAACTCAAAGAAGAAATAGCAGGCCTAAAAGACCAACTCAAAACCATCACACAACCAGAACACGAAAGAAGAGGAGGCATGTACATCGACATCGGCAGCCCAGTCCACGACTACGTCCAAGACGTAATGAACGGCGTCGCCCAAGGCGTACACGGCGAACTCGAAAGATCAATATTCATCGGCCCAAGAGGATGCAGAATAATCCGCCGAGGAGGACCATACCAACAAGAAAGAGAAGAAGAACAAGTCGACTTCCCCAGAGTAGCCGAAGCCATGAGCGCACTAGGACACGAACACCGACTCAAAATACTTAACGAACTCATGAGCGGCGGAAAATACATCAACGAGCTACAAGAAAAACTCACAGAAATCACCACCAGCACACTATCAAGCCACCTAGACGTCCTCGAAAAAGCAGGCTTAGTCGTTCAAGAAAAAGTCAGAGGACGCTACCTAATCACCATGCCAGGCAGAACCGCCTACAAAATGTCCACACAAATCGCCAACTTCATCAAACAAGGAGACGAACAATAATGTGGCACCACTACGAACTCGACAGCGCTATGTTGAAAACAGACCAACCATTAACACTGTGGAAAACCGACAGAGGCATAATAGAAATAGACAAAGACACATTCGCCATAGCCATAACACAAGACGGAAAACCACAAGGCTACATCTTCAACGGAAACGGCAAACTAACCCTAGACACCATAATCGAAACAGAACAAGGCGCAGTCGGAAAACCAACAGAAAAAACCTTAACCGAACCCTTCCTGATGCTCGGAAACCCACAAAACATTACCCCACACCTAACCACAACAACAAACGAAAACAACAAAGAATTCACCACAAAAGCAGAAAACTTCTTCCACCACTTCTTCAAAAACGGAAAAACCTTCAACATGAACTGCGGCTGCCACCACCACGATGAAGGCTTAATCTTCGCCTTCTCAAACCCAAACAACCGCCCTGACCTACTCGTCCTCAACGACTCAAAAATAGTCTACAAAGCAAAACACATGACATTCGTGTCTGATGAGAATAGAGACGTTTTGAAAAGCCCAGAACACATGGTCGTGTCGAACCACGGAAGATGCATAATCATCAAAGCACACAACTAAACCTGCAAACTTTCCTTTCTCCCTTCCCACTCTTCTCCCTCCTTTCTTCCTTTTTTTTCTAAAACAAACAACCATTCTTAAGTAAAAACCATAGCACTTGCTAACGCGATATATTTTGAAGATTGAAATATCCTCTTTATACCAAAATCGACTTCACTCTACTTCTTAGAAGAAACGCCGAGAGGCACGCCCGATGGCTAAAGTGCTAAACTTCGTCTTCCAATTCCCTCCAATCCAAGGAGTCTTCGACACAGGCTACGGAGTCGTCTACATCTTCGGCGAACTCCACGAAAACGAAATCGAGAACATAATCGTACACGAAACACTGCACTACGTTCTGCTAAAAATAGCCGGCAAAAAAGCAAGCCTCAAGCTAGACCGCATCTACACACAATTCGACAACGAACCAGACTGCTAAAACACGCCAGCCTCCTAAACATAACAGCCAAAAAAAGAAAAGCCGAAGCTTTCAAGGCTCTTCTCTAGGAGAAAGCTGAACAGACTCAGATCTCCTCATTCTTTGTACCAGTTTTTTCACACTGATAAAAAATTCGCAGACTATGAAGATCTCCACAAAAAGACCGAACACTAACAACGCATACGGCAGAACAGATGCAGGGTCATACCATCCGCTATACATGTGGGGGCGACCATAGAACAGAAACAACAACAAAACACCAACCCAGTTGATATAAAACATTAAATATTCAGAGAAAAAACTCCCCAAACCCAGAGCAGAGCGAATCAATAATACAGCATAAACTAGAATACTTGCAGACAAATAGACTAAAGCTCGGTAATTTCTCTGGCTTAAATAATACTCCAGTTTAGCTATCCTCTGGTCAGTTGTCGTAACGTGGGCTTCACCTTCTTTTCTCACTCCTTTCTTCATCATTCGGAATCCAACAAACAGAAGGATAAGGCTGATGATAATCTCTGCAACATTGATCGGGAATTCTAAGCGCAATAATACCGCAAGAATGGTGAGTCCATGAAAAATCCCATACCAAAGAACCTCGAATATCACAGACAGGGCAAAACCTAGAATCATCAAGCCCAACCAAAAGATTCCCGTCTTTCTACCAGAAAAGACCTCGATAAGCTCAAACCCAAAAAAAGAAAGAACACCTGCAATAAGCGTGAATACACCCACCGCCCACCAATCAAGCCTAGATATGTTAGGAGTTATTCCAGTGCGTCTGCACACAGTGATCTGAGTAACATTCCACGTATGCAAATCTATCTCATAGTGACCTGTGGAATCAATTACGTCGTACTCCTCGATCGTTTGCTCCCGAATGGTTCCCCCGACTATAGTATAAGTGTAATTATTCTCGACATGTGTAACGGTCAGGTTGGCGTGTTTGTCCAGTCGTGTCATGTTAGTAACAACTATGTCGTAGCGGTATACCGATCCCCCGTTCAGGTAGACCGTGTAACTCGCCCCAGGGTTTTCTTCGTGTTGAACCTGAGTAAGATGTTCCACCGACATTGGAAGACTGCCTGCCACTCCAACGATGGTTATGCCGAGAACAATTATGAACAATGTGGAAGCGATTAAAGCCCTCTTTTTGAAACTGCTTTTGTGCAGATTGATTCTTGGGCCTCTTTTCAAGTCAGAGACTATCATGTATGACCCAATAAACAGGAATATTGCAGACATGAAAAAGAATGGAGTAGAATCCTCAACCCAGCTAACGTAACCACTCACAAATGCGCCACACAAATATCTGAACAAGATGAACAAACCAATTAATGCGAAGCTGCAGATGATGATGCCTACCCAAAGAACCTGAGACTCGCTTGAAACAAGTTTCTTTTGCATCGTGGCGGCTTCAGGAAACTCGATCAACAGTCTTGAAGCAAGCGCACCCTTTTCTGAAAGAAAATATTGACCATCTTCCTTTTTAGACAGGAGATCTCCAAGCACTTTCAGATGATAATTCATCTTTCCTGTGTTAGTGATTCCTAATGCTTTCATCAAATCTACATAGCTTAGGCTGTTCTTCTCTTGCAATAGGAGTATGATTTTTCTTCGAGTTTCGTCTTTCAGAATCTTGTGAAGCGACGCAATACTTGAGGTCATAACAACTAGAACAGAAGCTGCTACTCAATTTTAGGCTTTTCTGATAAAGAATCTTATCAGAAGGTAGCAAGAGTGGCGCCGCCGATAGGACTTGGACCTATGACCGACTGGTTAACAGCCAGCCGCTCTACCTAGCTGAGCTACGGCGGCTCACAAATCAACACTTATGACTTTTCAGTTTTACAGTCATATTTAAGTCTAGCCATGCTCAACCTCGACTCAACCCCAGCCCTCTTCACCTTATACCTAGCTAACCTCACAAAAACCTCATAAAAAGGCCGCAACAAACGCCCATACCAACTCCCACTGAAAGACGACTTGAGCAAATCACCCACCCAGTAAAAATCATGCTCCATACACCTAATCAACAACTCCTCACGAGCCTCACTGATCTGCGTGTCCCTAAACCAATCTTGATCTTTCAGCTTTCCCAACGGAACAAAAAACAAAGGCACAATCAAACTTCTAACATTCCTAAGGTCATCAACCAGTTCGATCGTTCTGATAACATCTTCTTCCCTTTCTTCTGGCGCACCCACAATCAACGTTGCTGCTGGAACCAACTTGTTATCGTGCATCAACCCCATACCCGTATGCACCACTTCTGGCCACTCTTCGGGCTTGAACGGATGAGCCTTCGCAGGCATGATCTTCTGGGCAAGCCGCGGCGAACCCGTCTCTATTCCAATTTCAGCACCCCACCAAGGCTGCTTCTGCCGTATAATCTCGGCCACTTCTAAGAAAAGCTTCGGTTTCGACGCCACACTTGCCAGTGAACAGTGACTCCATGCTAGACCCTTGCAATCCTTAACTACCAACTGGTGAAGCTTAACAAGCTTCTTTTCATCTGGTACCGTGTTCTTCGAACCGTAGAGCATGACATCTTCGGCATGCAGAACAACCCCGCGCGTGATTCCCCCGTTTACGTTCACGGCTACTTCCCGCATGATCTTCTTGTACGGATACCACCTTAACGGTCTCAATGTCACACTGCAGAATTGGCAACCACGACAGCAGCCTCGACCAACCTCGACTAATCCGTTCACCGAAGGATTCACGATGTCTGGAATCTCGTCTAAACTTGGCGCATCGCTAACCCCAGATTCAAAAAACTTTGGCAAGTCTTCGCCGTTAAGAGCAGTTTGAACGATTTTTCCTATGACTTTTTCAGCCTCTCCCTCAACCACACAATCTATCCCATACTGCTCAACAAACTCTTGTCTGTACCGAAACTGCCAAGAACCTGGACCACCGACGATGATCTTCATGCCGTGTTTTTTGGCTTTCCTAACCTCTGGGTTGCTCATCAAAACACGAAAATACTGTGCCAGAAACGGCTCTTTTTTTAGAATAAACGCAAACGTGCTTGAAGCTGGGCCTAAGCCGAACGGATCCATAACGTGCACTCCTAAGACTTTTGCCTCATCAACGTGTTTACCAAGACGTGCGGGCGTAACCGTAAAAACGTCAAAGCCTTCGCTTAAGAGTTGAGCCTCGATTTTTCTCAATCCATACGGCGCCACGACTGGCTTGTCCTTCTTTGTTTTGATGGGCGGAAAGAAAAGCCACTTGAAAAGCCAATCTGGAATAAAGTTCGGAGGGGCGCATGTTCCAAAGCCTAAAAACTCGTTATGTCTGTAATCACTCATCAAAGTGTCATCGGCAGTCAGGACTATTTTATCTGTCAAACATGCTCCCAAAAATATTGATGTGTTCACTAAAGATTTAAATTTTCACTAGCATTTCAGGTGGCTTAAGAATTTTTCATTGTTACGTTTCGTTTTTTCTTTTTTACCTAGAAAGATGTATATGTCAGATTTTCCAATTAGCTTGAAAGACCATTGGAGAGTCAAGATAATTGAAGAAGATATTGGAGGTCAGATGGCATGGAAGAGGCGGACAAGGAGCATGGACAGCAAGCGAACTACTTGCCCAAGCCGCCATCTCTGAAGGAAAATACATCCAATCATTCCCAGAATTCGGTGCCGAAAGAATGGGCGCACCCGTAACCGCGTTCACAAGAATAAGCACCGAACCAATTCGTCTTCACTGCGCCGTGTACAACCCCGACGCAGTGGCAGTTCTAGACCCAACCCTTCTGAAATCCGTAAAAGTTGCCGACGGACTCAGCGAAGAAGGAGGAAACATAATAGTCAACACGACAGATGTGCATGCCGAAATCCGAAAGCAACTCGGCACTGACAAGGGTAAGCTTTGGACGGTGCCAGCAACCGAAATCTCCATAAAAATCCTAGGCATGCCCATCACAAATACCGCCATGCTGGGAGCCGTGGCGCATGTCACGGAAATCGTCAGTTTAGAAACTATCAATAAAATGATTAAGGGACGTTTTAGACCTGATGTGGCAGAGAAAAACTTTGCCGTTGTTAAAGAGGCGTATGAGGAGGTAAAACCTGAATGAGCGCAAAAGAGAAGAGTTGGAAAGAAGCCTCGCCGGCAGGTGTATGCTGGAAATCCAGCAGCACTTACCTGACTGGAGACTGGAAAACCTACAAGCCCGTGAGAGATTTGGAAAAGTGCACGCGATGTCTCTTGTGCACGCTTTTCTGCCCAGACGGGGCTATACATTGGATAAAAGAGAAGGGCGACATAGAATTTGATCTTAATTTCTGCAAAGGTTGCGGAATATGCGCCAACGAGTGTCCGACAAAAGCGATAGTTATGAAAATCGAATAGGAAGGCTTGAAAAATGAAGAGTGTTGTTAAACAAGAAACTTTGGGCTTAAACGGCGACGAAGCCGTTGCCTACGCTGCTAAACAGTCAGATGTTGACGTAGTAGCCGCTTACCCGATAACTCCACAAACTATAATTGTGGAAAAATTCAGCGAGTACGTCGCTAATGGACAAGTTAACACGGAATTCATCTGCACAGAATCTGAACACAGCGCCATGACCGCGTGCCTTGCAGCCTCTGCCACGGGCGCCAGAACCTTCACAGCTTCAGCCTCGGCTGGTTTAGCTCTTATGCATGAAATGCTCTTCGTAACTTCAGGATGCCGCGCACCCGTGGTGATGGCAATCGCAAACCGAGCCTTATCAGCACCACTAAACATTCACGGCGACCACTCAGACGCCATGGCTGAACGCGACAGCGGATGGGTTCAAATCTACGCTGAAAACGTACAGGAAGTTTATGATTCAATATTTCAAGCATTCAGAATCGGCGAACACTTAGACGTTCAGCTGCCAGTCATGGTCGGCTTGGACGGGTTTACACTCAGCCACTCACTAGAAAACGTGCAAGTGCTTGCGGACGATGTAGTCAAGAAGTTTGTTGGAATACGCCAATTGCCCACTGTACTTACGCATGAAGGAAAAACCGTGCCGTACAAGCTTGATCCAAAGAACCCGATGACAATGGGACCAGTAGCGTTCCCAAATTATTATTTTGAGTTCAAGCGTCAACAGGAAGAAGCCATGAGAAACGCGCTTAAAATAATCCCACAGGTGCATGATGAATACGCGGAGATAAGCGGCAGGTCATACGGCGACGGGTTGCTTGACGCGTACAAGCTTGAAGATGCCGAAATTACGATAGTATGCATAGGCTCAACGGCTGGAACCGTGAAGACAGTAACAGATGACCTTAGAACCGAAGGCGTCAAAGCTGGCTTGCTTAGGATACGCACGTTCAGACCGTTTCCAAGGGAAGGCATAATCAAGGCTCTTGCACAAGCGAAAGCAGTTGCTGTGATGGATAAGAGCATGAGTTTCGGCGGAAACGGCGGAGCAGTGTTCCACGAAGTTCGACACGCACTCTATGACGCGAAGACGCATCCTTACGTCGTGAACTACGTTTATGGGCTAGGCGGGAGAGACACGAGTCCAAGCCAGATACGAGGAATCTACGAAGACCTGCAGAAGATACTGCAGACTAAACATGTTGATGAACTGGTTAGATATGTTGGGTTGAGGGAGTGAGGAGGAAAAACAAGTTGACCGTAGTTGAAGGAAACATGATATCTGAAGGAAAGTTTACTGCAAAAGACATCGCGGAAAAACCAGAACTGTTCCTCTCGGGGCATCGAGCATGCGCAGGCTGCGCCGCTCCAACCGTGCTGAGGTTGATAATGAAAGCCACGAGAGGACCAACCATAGTTACAAACGCCACAGGCTGCATGGAAGTATCTGCCACAATCTATCCGTACACTTCGTGGGCAATACCATGGCTGCACACGGCGTTCGAAACAGCCGGAGCAAACGCATCAGGAATCGAATCTGCACTAAAAATTCTCCGAAAGAAAGGAAGAATAGAGGATAAGCAGGTTGACGTTATCGCTTTTGCGGGTGACGGTGGCACATACGACATCGGCATACAAGCTCTTTCTGGAGCAGTTGAAAGAGGACACGATTTTCTGTACGTTCTCTACGACAACGAGGCTTACATGAACACGGGCATACAAAGAAGCGGCGGTACACCCCTAGGCGCTTCAACGACCACTTCACAAGCTGGTTCGGTGGTTCCTGGAAAACTGGAAAACAAGAAACCCATAGCAGACATCATGGTGGCGCATGAGATGCCCTACGTGGCAACGGCTTCACCGTTCTACTGGAAAGACTTGATAGTTAAAGCCAGAAAAGGCATCGAGGTAAACGGACCAGCGTTTCTGCACGTGTTTGCGCCGTGTCCAAGAGGCTGGCGCAGCGACCCGAGCAAATCGATAGAGCTTTCACGTTTAGCAGTGGAAACATGCATATTTCCCTTGTGGGAAGCTGTAAACGGCGAATACCAACTGTCCATACCTAGCAAGGTCATTGCTTTGGCTCCGCAGAAGAAGAAGCCAGTGAAGGATTATCTGCAAGTTCAAGGACGCTTCAGACATCTATTCACACCAAAATACGAGAAGATACTCGACGAAATCCAACGCATTACTGATGAACGATGGAACAAACTTCTCAAAAAATGCGGCATGACACAGCCAAAAAACGCTTAAAACTTACTAGCCTTATTACTCTCCGTGTTGCTTAGACTCTTTCGGAGACTAGTCTTTGAAAGTTGTCTCAGTAGCTGATGGTTACGAGCAGATATTCTGGGATTATGTTAATCGTGACCCCTTGGATTACTATTTCTTTATTCTTGATTGGAAGCAGCGCAGAGAGCAGACGAAGATTCTGCTAGCGATGGATGAAAAAGAGAGTGTTCATGGTGCACTGTTGCTTTACGCGGATTATGTTGTGCAGTTTAGAGGCAGTCGTGAGGCTGTAGAAAAACTGATTGCGTATGCAGATTTTGAGAAGGTTGAGCTTCAGGCTCCGCCCGACTGCGAAGACATCATTCTACAAAAATACAAGCCGCGTGTCAAGCAGGATTTGATGCTGATGCGTCTGAACCGTGGAGAAGAGCGTATTCAGATCACTGAAGACCCTGTAAGGCTGGGTGTTGAGGATGCAGAGGCAGTTGCGGATTTGATGAGGAGATGTGACCCTGAATGGTGGGGCGAGGTCAAAGAGGAAAACCTGAAGAAATCCTTGGAGACGGCGTTTGCTCTAGGTATAAAGAAAGAGGGCAGACTTGCTTCTGCGGGTGCCACGCGGTTCGCGGACTTTGTCATTAACATTAACATGGTGGCGACTGACGAGCAATACAGAAACAGAGGCTACGCTACATCAATCGTTTCAGCGCTCGTGCAGGAGATTCTTAAGAGGTCTTCAACGGCAATTATCCACGTAATCGCGGATAACACTCCAGCAGTGCGGGCATACTCAAAAGTCGGCTTCAAACCCTACAAAGCCTACTTGTCCATAAGAACCTAAGAACGCTCATGCCTTTTCTTTCAAATATTTTTCCACTTCTTTCTCCGCGTTATCCGCCTTTATAAATATGGGCACGTTCTCTATGCCCGTGGCAATGTAGCTCGACAGCAACCACTCGCCAGGCGCAAACTCCAACGTCTTCTCCAGTATACCCTTGTCTATCATGAACGTGTCGCTGACTAACATGCGGTCGTACGGTCGTGGCAACGTGCCAACGAAATAAGTGTGAAGCTGCTGCAAAGCATTAGTGTTCAAATAGGCTATGCGCTGAGTGGCTATGCAAACGCCTAAACCGTATTTTCGTCCCTGCCGCAACAAAGTCTCAACGTGCGCAGAACACTTGCCGTCTATTCCGCCTTGAGCGGCGGGTATGAATTCTTGTGCTTCATCAAAGACAATCAGGATGTAAGGTTTCACCGTGAACCTGCGCTTTCTTCGAACAAGCAGGTCCTGCGTCAGGTTGATGGCAAGGTCTTTAATGGTGAACGGGTCAGAAATGGAAATACAAACTAAATTCGTAGTCTTGTCTTCCAGCAGTTCCCTAATATTCTCAACCATCAACCCGCCAGTGACTTTCTCTTCCTTCTCATTTCGCTTCTCTATCAAGTCGATTATTGTGCTTCTTGTCGTAGCCCACGCGTATAATCCGCTTTTGTCGTGAACCTTGAACTTTTCCATCGCTTCAACCGCAACCGTATCTATGTAGCTCACGAAATCTTTGCTGACCTCTTGGCTCTCGCTTAAGCCGTGCTCCTCCACATACTCACGCACAGCGTCGTGGATTGCGTCTATAGCGTTCATGTAGTGCGGCTTGCCCACGGATTCTCTCCTTTGATCACCTAGCTCTTCAATGAATTGGGCGTAAGTTGGAATCTGCTGTTTAGGTTTCGTGTAGTAAGCCAATTTGCCCTGATCAACTATGGCTTGCAAGCCCACTTTTGTTCGCTGATCAGCTTCATACTCTCGGGGCTTCACAACTGAGTTGAAGAACTGTTCGAGCGAGTCGACCCTGTGCTCAAGAATCACCTTTGCAGCCACGTTTGGATCAGCTAGCATGTCTAGCAGCAAAAATATGTACTCGCAGCTGATGTCGAAAACCACAATCTTCGTATCACCACCATGCAACAACAGTCTTCTGAGAACGTTGGCCATCAGGTTGCTTTTTCCGCCTCCAGTGAAGGCGAAGACGCCGAAGTGATAGCGAACAAGCTTCTCAAAATCCACGTATATTGGGATAGTGGTCTTGCTCGCTTCAAACATCTTGATCAAGCCGAGCCTCGGATCAACTCTCGCATCTTCCACCGTCTTCGAGGTGTCCACGCCGAGTTTTTCGGCTATTTTCTGGTTGTACATCCGATTTATCATTTCGCCGTTAAGAATGTAGATGGAACTGCCTACGATAGGGTAGGAAAAGCCCTTAACGAACTCGAACTCGCACTTCGCGTTCATAATCAAATCGTAGTTTATCGGGATCGCATCTATCTGAATCATCATCGTAGACTTGTCGTCGGTTTGCCAATCATCCTCCGACTGCTCGATGATTTCAAACTGCATGGGATAATAACCGTGATCGGACAAGCCACGTAAGCCAAAATGCTCTGGCCAAACGCGGCTGACTTCCATGAGCGTGTATCTTTCCGAACTTTTTTCTACTTGCTTGAAGTTCTTAACGGCGAGAAGCATGCCTTCTTCCAAAAGCCCCATCAAATCCTTCTGATACTCAATCTTGACTCGGCACTGATAACGTGCGCTCGTGCCTGCTACTTTGGTTTCTTCTCCGCCCGTGAAAAATCTTGGAATGACGGCGGCGAGTCTGGCGTTGAATTTGTCATCGAAGTTTGTGAAGCAAGTGTTGTTAAATGCTCTCTCTTCTTGCGGCTTCAACTGAGGCTCTCCTCTCCCTGAAAGTGCTCATATAGAATATGAACCTTCGCAATTTATGATTATTGAGTATCCACCCTGCCGTGGTGTCTACTATGCATTTGAACTGACTGTAATTCCACTTCGCAATCTTGTCAGCGATAAACAGCGGCTTGTTGTGACCGAAGGCTTCAGGAATGCTCGACGGTGCCATGGCAACCAACACAGTCATAACCAGATTCTGCAGCCTGTTTGAAACTGCTTTGTTTTTATACAGAACGACCTCAACGGGCTCCACTGCCCCACCAAACTCGCTCAAAAACGTCACCACATTCTCAGGTTTATAATCGTATTCAGGATAGACCAAGCGGTCGATGAGAAGCACATTGCTCCGTAGCAAGGGATCAGTCTTAGCTTGGCTAAGTTGCACGTAAGTTTTAAGAAACGTTCTCTCAAGAGTAATTCTGTTCTTTATAGCTCCTGAAACGTAGCCTTCACGTTTTTGCCTGTCTGGAATCATTGTTCTGAAGGCAGAATCATACTCAATCAGGCTCCAAGGCGGTTCAACCTTGTCTGTGTTTAGCATGCTTGCTGATTGCAGTATCATGCGGTCAGTGTTCGGCAGAGCCGCGAACGCTTCCTGAGAAATCGTTGTTTTCAACAAACCTTTGTTATACATTATGGGAATTAGTTGCCGTTTAAAGTCTCGGGCAGCCGTGTCCTTCGTGATGCCTATGAGCAAAATGTGTTTTTTCCAGCATTCTTCCATAAGCAGGTGCAAAGTGAAAAGCGTGAGAAACGCAATGTCAAGAGTTGTCAACCAATGCTCTTTGCCATCTTTCACTACCTTCATCGGGTTTTCGGTTTTGGTGAAGAAAAAGCGTTCACCTAGGTCGGTAACGAGTTTTCTGATGCGTTCCCAAGTTGTCTTATATTTGGAGTTCAAAACGTAGTTTCCGTTTTCTTCATAGAGGATTCCTCTTCTGACTAGAGTTTTGAGAGCACGTCCAACCCTTTTCGCTCTCTTATCATCAGCTATGCCTAGCTCAGACAGAACCTGTTTTTCAGTTAAAGATTCTTTTCGTTCCGCTAGGTACGTTATAGCGTAAATCAGGTAATCTGCTCTTGAAGGCGGTAAGTTCAAAGCTTGATTGCAGACACATTGCCTTGCCATCGCTAACTCGTTATCGTCGATAGGTATGCCATCAACTTCGTATCCTCTTATGTTGCTTTTTGTCTTCCAAAAATCCGGTCTTGACGTGTCATAGAGCAAGCTTGCTCGCCCAATCGACAAGCTTCTATCCATGAGAAGTAAGCGCACATTCTCCTGCGGGTTCGTGGCAAGCTTGTAGGCTAAGTAGTGCTCAGAAAAGGTCATTATCCAATTAGCAATCGTCGCATTATCAGTAATCGACTCGTCCGTCAACCGTTTGTTAGGGTTGATTTCTTCAGAAGATTCGTCTCCATAAAAAGCTTGATCTACGTCCACGACCTCGTTGACATAAATCGGCACAACGCTTGACAAACCTGCGCTCTGGTTGATCGTTTTCTTATCATACATGACCGTTGGCTTGTCATTTTCTCTGAAAACTACTGTACCTGTTGATGCGTACGCTCCGCCGAAGAAAACCATCATGTCAAACAACGGGCGCGAATACATCGTGCCGTCTATTCCCACGAAACGCACATGGGTAGTGCCGAAGAACTCTTCAGCCGTCTTACATGCTTCTTTACAGTTAAAGCAGGTTCTTATGAGGTTTGAAAACAAGCCGTCATAAAGGTTCTTGAGTGACGAAAACCTTTGCTCATAGTCTGAAACCTGAGTCGTAGCGCCAAGCTTAAGCAAGCTGGAAGTCCGCTTTATCTCATCACCAAGCGAAGGCAATTCCTGTTCTTCTCCCTGCCCTTTATTAATCTTCTAAAAGGTAAAAGCTTTGGTAAGCCTCCTTCAAACGTACAACAAGCCTAGAATAAGACGGCTTCTCTGGCGTTCTAGAACATATTAATTTTTGTTCTAGAACATTTAATTAGGTGTTTTTATGGAATATCACTTAAATACTCTGAATCCAATAAAAAATTCGGAGGAAAGAAAAATTCAACAGGCTGTCGCTTGTGTCGACGGCATTTTCGTTTCCGCTCCTGTCAGGGAGGGATTAACCAGTGGAGAACAAAGGTCGCGTTGAACGAGACGAGTTTCGCAACAAACTCAAAGAGGAGTGGAAACTTATGTGGAAAGAACGATTTGACGATAGGGTTAAGGCTGAAGGAGTAGTTATCCGCGATTATCCGTTGATCTTCATGGATCGAGGCTCCGTTGTTTTTGCGAGCAGAGATGCCAAAACACCCACTTTTAACGAAATAGTAGAATTCTGGGCAGCTCGAGGTTCCATCTATGCTCCAGAGCCTACCGTTGGCGGATGGGGCAAATTCGTCCGAACAAAAATAACGAATTCCGCACCCCCGAGAGCCAGAAGCTATGCTTTCAACCAGTCTAGTTTCAAGGAAGATAGACAACAGACAAAAAAGAGTGGCAAAGGCTGGCTTCACATAGAATAACTCTTTGACATAAAACGTCATTTTAATTTGCTTGGTCGTGTTTTTATGGCAAAATACAGAGGCCGCTTAGAGATCATAGTTGACATTCTAAACGTTGCGAGCAAAGGTGCAAAAAAGACTAGGATAATGTACATTGCGAATCTAAGCTACAAACTCTTAAAGAAATATTTAGAAGAGACTGTGGAGCTAGGTTTTATATATTTCAATAATCAGTGCTATGAAGTTACAGAAAAAGGTCGGACATTTCTGGAAAAGTATAACGATTTTTCTAGTAAATACTCAAAAGTCGATAGTGAATTTCAAAAAATGCTGTTTGAAAGGGAAACGCTGGAAAAACTATGCGAACCTCCCAGAAGTATTCGTCCTAAAGTGTTTGTGAGAAGGAGACGTTAATTCTGGCTTCTTTAATCAAAGTTGTTACGATCCTTTTCCTGTTTTTGACAATTTTTAATATTATTGTCTCGGCATCTCGCTTTCCATTTTACGTCTATGGGGGCGATGATGCATCTTCCAAAATTGCTGAGGCTGACAATGCTGTCAAGCAAGCTTTTGTAGCAACGTTGGAAGCTGAAAAAGCTGGAGCGGATGTTTCAACATTGGTAGCAAAGCTAAACGAAGCTGAGCAGCTTTTAACAGATGCCAATTTTGCTTCCCAGGTCGAAAATTACAGTGGCGCAATCCAGTTAGCTGAACAGTGCATTAGCTCTGTTAACGGTGTTGCCGAAGAAGCTGCAAGCCAGAAATCAGCGGCTGAAAAAAATCATGAGAAAAGGTTGATTGCAACTGTGGTTACGACAAGTTTCGGCTTGAGTTTGTTGCTCATTCTAAGCATGCTCGGTTGGCGTTTCTTTAAAAGCCGGCGTCTGCGACGCGTATTGAAGATGAAGCCCGAAGTGGTGAAAATCGGATGAATGATAAAGAATTCAAACTTTTTTACACTCTTTTCTGCATCGGACTTGGCATGATTATCTTTTCGCCAACTCTGGCTATTGTTATTAGTTTTCCAAGTGGTGAAAAGTTTTCAGAAATATACCTCATGGGACCAAATCACATGGCAGGAAGCTATCCGTATAACATCTCTCCAAATAAGGTTTACAAGATCTATTTAGGTGTCGGTAATCATGTGGGCGGATTAACACGTTACAGAGTTTATGTAAAATTCAGAAATCAAACTCAACCTTTACCAAATAATTCCATGGGGACTCCGAGTTCCTTGAAAACTCTTTTTGAATACGGCGTAATCTTAGACAGTGATAATGTTTGGGAAAAGGAGGTATTCTTTTCTTTTTCAAATGCTTCCTTCTTGGAAAACTTCTGTAGAATTTCAGAGTTTGCTTTAGATGACAAGGTTCTCAGCGTAGATCAATTCATATCGTGGAACGCGACAACTCACGGATTCTGTTGCCAGATGTTCTTTGAACTATGGTTCTATAACATCACAACATCAGAGTTTCAATATTATAGTCGGTTTGTCGGAATTTGGCTCAACATAACTGCTACATCGTAAAACCGCATATGTAAAAGTCTTATAGAACTAAATTCCTTATTCGTTTAATTAGCCAGAAACCAATTAAGTGTTGTAGACAAATACACGGTGTCGAAGAATAATGGAGAAGGACTATCAAAACTCTGTGCTAGCAATACTCGCTGCCTTAAACGAGGAGGAAGGCATAGGGTTAACGATAGCAGAGCTCAAAAGATACCTAGATAATCCATGGATCCTTGTTGTAGACGGAAAAAGTCATGATAGAACCGTTGAAATCGCCAAAAACATGGATGTTGACGTAATATGCCAAGAAGGCATAGGCAAAGGAGACGCCATAGCTCAAGTGCTTAGACACGTAAACACCGACATTAAGTACGTCGTGCTTACAGACGCCGACTACACTTATCCTGCGGAGTATTTGCCCGAAATGGTAAGGTTTTTGGATGAAAATCCTCAAGTAGGCATGGTGTGTGGAAACAGATTCAACGATCATCTTGACGTTAAAGCCATGCATAACGCTTTTTATTTTGGAAACAGGCTGTTGGCTTTCACGCATAACCTGCTGAATGGTGTGACATTGCGGGATCCTTTAACAGGTTTACGGGTGATACGTTGGGGGCTACTTAAAGACTGGGCGCCGAAGTCCAAGGGTTTCGACATAGAGGTTGAGTTAAACCATCATGTTGAAAGGAAAGGTTACGATATCGTAGAATTGCCTATAAATTACAGACCGCGGCTTGGAGAGAAAAAACTGAAACTAAAGCATGGTTTCACAATTCTTAAAAGAATATTGTTGGAAAGCACATACTAAGGTTGCTTTGCATCCTTTATTCGATGGTAGTTAGAGCATCGAACTCACGTTCTATGATAATATTTTCGAAGTTAAGACTGAGCAATTACTGTAGGATAGATTGTTGATGGGGGTCAAAGAATGATTGCACGCTTGATCTGGTATTTGTATGGACTCAGGAAAAACCTGCGCTTAGAAAATGCACGTTTGCAAGCGATGCAACTAAAAAGACTTAAAGCCGTGATAAGACATGCGTATGAAAATGTGCCTTTTTATCACATGAAGTTTGATAAAGCTGGAATCAAACCGAATGATTTCAGATCAATCGAGGATTTGTCTAAAATCCCCATAACAACTAAGTCTGAAATTCTTGCAAGCTCATTAGAGAATATCGTTGCAAGAAACTTTGATATTGCTAAATGTGTTAAGAGAACCACAAGTGGCTCTACTGGCATGCCTTTAACTATAGTTGTTAATAAAAATCAGATAGATTTTGAAGAAGCAGTATGGAATAGGTCTTTGTTAGAAAATGGATTAAAAGTTAAAGATAAAATGGCGGTTATCAGTGATCCGAGGAGTTTTCCGAGAAGAAAAAATTGGTTCCAACAGCTCGGAATCATGAGAAGAGAGTACATCTCAATTTTCGATGACGCCAAAAAACAGTTATCGCTTCTAAAAAAGTATAAACCAGACGTTGTTAAAGGATATCCTTCATCTTTGGCCATATTGGCTGATGCAGAAAAGCGAAACGTAGACGGCGTCGAACCCCGTTTGATTTTCACTACTGCCGAGCTTTTAGACAAAGCAAGCAGAAAACTGATCAATTCAGTATACAAAACTGAATTAATTGATAATTATGCATGTTATGAATTCGGTCTTTTAGCATGGGAATGCCATGAACACATGGGCTATCACATTAACATGGATAGTGCAGTGATGGAATTTGCTAGAAATGGAGAGACTGTGGCGTCTGGTGAACGCGGCGAGATCGTGTGTACTGGCCTAGCTAATTATGCGATGCCATTAATAAGATACAAAATCGGTGATGTGGGGATTCCTATCAAAGAGCATTGCGCGTGTGGGGTATCATTGCCGCTGATGAAAGTTTTGGAAGGACGCTTGGACGATTTCTTAACAACCCTAGACGGAAGAATAGTATCACCTACAATATTTTTCCCCTATCCCTTCGAGAGTTTCAGGGGAATAAGACAATTCAGAGTGATTCAAGAAAGAAGAGACAGATTAGTAATTCAACTGAGTGTAAAGGAATCTTTTGACGTTCATACATTGGATAAAGCAAAACGAGAAATCCAGAAGTTTTTCGGAGAAGGGATGCAGGTTGAGTTCCAAATCTTGGAGAAAATCGAAAGAGACCCCACGGGAAAACTTGGAAAGATAATCTCTCACATTCCCGTGAATATAGTTTGAATAATGGAAAAATACAAAACAATACCTAGCTACAGTTTCAAGAAGGGTTAGAATCATGTGGGCGCGCTTAAAAGAAAAACGAATCCTAGTAACGGGTGGAGCAGGCTTTATCGGTTCTCACCTAGTTGACGATTTGATGAATAGAGGTTTTAATGTAAGAATAGTTGATAATTTAAGCAATGGCAACGCAAAAAATCTGGAACGTTGGATGAATAGTTCAGAATTTGAATTTGTTCAAGGTGATCTAAAAGATCAAGATATAGTCAGCAAGTGCGTTGATAACGTCGAAATAGTCTTCCATCTTGCTGCGAATCCCGATGTTAGAATAGGAGAGTCCAACCCTTCCACTCATTTTAATGAAAACCTGCTCGCAACTTTCAACCTTCTCGAAGCTATGCGAAAGAGTAAAACAGCAAAACGTATCATCTTTGCTTCTTCTTCAACAGTCTATGGTGAACCTAACAAATTTCCCACTCCTGAAGATTACGGTCCTCTCTTGCCGATTTCCATTTATGGGGCATCCAAGATGGGTTGCGAATCACTGATCAGTTCTTATTGTCATACTTTTGGTATAAAAGGCGACATACTCAGATTTGCAAATATTGTTGGATCTAGGGCAAATCATGGCGTGATTATCGACTTTGTTAAGAAGCTTAAGCAGAATGCGGCAGAACTGGAAATTTTGGGTGACGGAACACAGAAGAAATCATATTTGCACGTTAAGGATCTTATCACCGCATTTTCTGTCGTACTAGAAAACCCTGCCAAACTCAAGCCAGTCGAAATTTATAATGTCGGTTCATTTGATCAAGTTGACGTTAAATGTATTGCGGAGATTGTTTGCGAAGAGTTCAGCATAAGCAAGCCAGAGTTTAGATTTAACCGAGCTTTCAAAGACGGCAGAGGATGGAAGGGGGACGTGAAAATAATGCAGCTTTCAATAGATAAACTAGTCAACCTCGGCTGGGAGCCTTCTCTTAAAAGTGAGGACGCGATCAGGCTTACGTGCAAAGAACTCAAGAATTCGTCCTGAAAAACAGATTGCAATTTGAAAAAGGCATGCATGTTGATCTTCAAAAAAGATTAATAATTCATAAAAAATATCATCCATACAGTTGACTCTATCGACATGACATTTTGGCACTTAGCTTGTTACTATGAACTGAGAAATGGAAAGAGTTGAAACTTATGCCTAAAGAATGTTCTGTTATCATATCAACATATTCAAAAGATAGGCTTACTTACGTCATCAACTGCATCAAGTCCCTCACAAAACAGTCACTGCCACCTAAGGAAATCATTCTGGTTCTTGATCCAGACAAAGAGTTGTTTCAGACTTACAAGGCTGAAGTTCCCGCCTATGTAAAAATCATAATCAGTGATAAAAGGGGGCTTTCTAACGCTCGAAACTCGGGTGTTAAGAAAGGAGAAGGAGACATCTTGGCTTTCATTGATGACGATGCAGTGGCTGATAAACATTGGCTGGAGCGATTAGTCGAAAATTATGACGATCCTTCTGTTGTTGGCGTAGGTGGCGTCATTAAACCGCTATGGGAAGGAAATCGTCCTGTATGGTTTCCTGAAGAGCTTTATTGGATAATAGGTTGTTCGTATAAGGGTCTTCCTGAGCGCAAGACAAGTGTGAGAAACCCCATTGGATGTAACATGTCTTTCCGCAAAAGTGCTTTTGCAATAGCTGGATATTTCCGATCTGACATTGGCAGATTTGGCAAAAAGCTTCTCGCTGGTGAAGAGACGGAGTTATCAATGAGAATGTTGACAAAAATACCTAATTCCAAAATAATATATGATCCTTCAGCAGTGGTTTATCACGTTGTTGAGAAGAATAGAATAAATTTGAGGTATTTATTCAAGAGGTCATTTTACGAAGGTGTGTCAAAAGCTATAATAGGCAAGGCAAGATCAAGCTCTTCAGCACGCTTGCTTAGTGAAGACCTATATTTGAAATATCTGTTAAAAAACAGCGTTCCTACAAGATTAAAGCGAATCTACAGTCTTGCAAATCTATGTCATTTGCTCGTATTGTTTTTTTCTGTTTCGGCAGTTTTTGCTGGGTACGTAACGAGTAAATTCAATAAGGGGTGATTGATCTGGGGTCAGGCACGATAAGGCAAGTTGTCGACGATGGTTTGTGCACTGGATGCGGAATGTGCGCAGGCGTGTGCCCCAGTGAAGCAATAATGATGGTGAAATCTAAGTCAAGTGGTGTTTATCTACCAAAAATCAACATGGACAAATGTAGGTTTTGTCAACTCTGCGTAACCTGCTGTCCTGGATATTCGGTTGACTTTCAACAGCTAAACTTAGAGATCTTCGGACGCCAACCTATAGACAGATTTCTGGGCAATTTTCTCAGATGTTACGTTGGTCATTCAAATGATCATGATATCAGGTTTAATTCTGCATCTGGAGGTATAGCTAGCCAACTGTTAGTCTTCGCTTTAGAAAAAAGCATCATTGATGGCGCGTTGGTCGTGGGTATGAAAGAAGATAACCCGCTTGAGCCAAAACCATTCGTTGCCAGAACAAAAAGCGAAATCCTGTCCGCAGCAAGATCAAAGTATTGTCCTGTTCCAGCAAACGAAGCAGTAAAGCAAATCCTAACAGAAGAAGGAAAATTTGCAGTAGTAGGTTTACCCTGTCATATTCATGGGATTCGAAAAGCCGAGCATCAAAATTCAAGATTAAAGAAAAAAATAGTCTTGCATGTCTGTCTTATGTGTTCACATGCCGTTAACTTCATGGGCACTGAATTTGTCATCGAAAAACTTCGCGTAACGAAGAACCAGATAAGCGAGCTTCATTACAGAGGAAAAGGATGGCCTGGTTCGATGACGATAAAATTGAGGGACGGCTCTTCCACTAGCATTTCGCTTGTTGGTGCTTGGTATTCCTACTGGCCCATTTTTTCATCTTTCCTATTCACACCAATGCGCTGTACCATGTGCCCAGATCAAACTGGAGAGCTAGCAGACATTTCGCTAGGAGATGCATGGCTTCCAGAGTTGCATGGTGACAAAACCGGAGAATCCGTGATTGTAACAAGAACCCAAACTGCCGAGGATGTTCTGTCCAAGATGATTTCTGCGAAAGTTATTTCAGTTCAACAGACGACGCCTGAAAAAGTTAAGCAATCACAAGCTTTGAACTTGAAATTCAAGAAGTGCGACCTCGACACTCGACTCACGACACTTAGTTTTCTTGGGAAACAAACACCTAACTTCATCCCGAAGGAATCATCTTGGTCGCCTTTGGCATTTCTGCGAGCTGTGTACATCTATTTTAACATTAAAGTATCCTCATACAAACACATGCGATCTCTACTTCTTCGCTTTCCTATTCCATTTTTCAGACTATATTTTGGACTGTACAAGTTTCTTTCAACAGCTTAGAGCGTAGGAGATACTGTTGGTAACAAAAATCCACATAATTCACGTTGGCAACATGAACAACAAGGGAACTCAAGCCCTTTTGAGCAGCGATGTCTCCACTCTCAGAGAGATCATAAATGATGATGTTTCTATCTCGGTCTCCACAACTGGTGTAGACGGCGTGAAGAAACTAGGTTTGCCTTTGAGTGCAGTCTTGCCTACGCTGCTGGATGTTCCCTATGAAAAAGCAGATCAGATGACTAAGAGATTAGGCGTTTCAAGAAACTCTTTGAAATACAAAGTTTTTGCAATTGCCGCTTTATTTCTCATGATTGTTCAAACTCTGCTAACCTCTATATCTGCTAGTCTGGTAAGAATTGGATTAACGGTACCATATCGCAAAGAAGTCTTTCATAGAATCCGCGAAAGTGACGTAGTAATTTCTTGCAGCGATGAGAATTTTAAAGAGACTGCCTCGCTGCTTCCCTTGAATGTCTACTGGCTTTTCACATGGTGGTCAATGCTGTTTGAGAGAACAATCGAAGTCCTAGTTGCCAAATCGTTCAATAAACCAGTTGTGATGTTTCCAAATTCCGTCGGCCCATTCAGAACATGGGTGGGACGTTTCCTTTCAAAACTTGCACTGAACAATTGCAGCTCCGTCATAATAAGAGATCCCATTTCGTACAGAATAGTTAAATCTATAGGAATAAAATCCAAGATGTTCTTGACCTCTGATATGGCGTTACTGTTTAAACCAGAAACGAAAACAGTTCAAGAAATAACTGAACATCCAGTTATTGGCGTCTGTCCAGGAGTTTACAGTTTTAGCATTCCAATGCAACAGATAAAAAAATACATTGCTGAGCATGCTGTTGCCCTTGATGCGGCTGTAGAGAAACATGGTTTCCACGTGTTGTTCCTGCCTCATTATATTAGCGGTTTTGCTTATGATGATCTCGAGATTAGCAAATTCATTCTGGAAAACATGAAACACCGAGAAAACGCAAGAATACTAAGAATAAACGATCTGAGCGAATTCAAGTTATTAATTAACCAAGTAGATTTGCTTATTTCTTCCAAGATGCATCCTGCTGTCCTAGCTGTCTCTGGACATGTTCCATCAATAGCCATCGTCTACGACCACAAGCAGACCGGTTTCTTCCGAGATTTAGGGATGTCGGAATACACGTTGCGCTTGCAAGAAACCTCCGGAAGCGAGCTTCTATCGAGAATCGATAAGGTATGGTTAGAGAGAGAAAAGATAAAGAAGCTGTTGGGCGTTCGTGTTCCTGTGTTGCAAGACGCTGTTAAGAAAACTGTTAAAACTGTAATGGAACCTTTTGTCAGATGCAAGTAGATCAAAAGTATCCACGTAGCAAGGTGAAAGATTGCTGAACTATGTAAAAACCTTGTACTGTCTTCAAGAAATGATGAGAAGAGCTTATTGGTCTCGCAACAAGCTACTAGATTATCAAAACAAGAAGCTTCGAAACATCTTAAGATATGCTTATGAGTTTGTACCCTTTTACCATGCAAAGTTCAGACAAGCTCGAATCAAACCTGATGATGTTAAAACCGTTGATGATTTAAGTAAATTACCAATCATAAGGAAGAACGAAATAAGAGCAAACCCTGATTCGGGTGTCTCCAGAGAATTTAAGATGCAGAACCTCCGAGCACTATCGACAAGCGGATCAACAGGCAAGCCTCTTCGGGTTTACGTTAGCAGAGACGAAGACGGTTTCAGAAAGGCTAAGCATTTAAGGGCCAACCTGAGTTGTGGACACAATCCACGGGATTGTTGGGTAACGATAACGTCACCTTCTCATTTTAGTGAGGCAACGAGACTTCAGCAAATCTTAAACATATATGCTCCCAAGTTTGTCTCCGTCTTTGCTGATGTTTCGCAGCAACTCTCAACCATCGAGAAGATTAAACCTGATATTCTGGATGGGTACTCAAGCTCGCTGTTTATGCTTGCGAAAGAAGCTAAAAAAACAGGCACAAAATCAATTAAACCAAAATTGATTTTCGGTGGTGCTGAACTTATTGATAATGCTTCTCGCCAGTTTGTCGAAAAGGCATTTAACGCTCCCTTTTACGACCAGTATGCTACGATTGAACTGGAAAGAATGGCTTGGCAATGCCCAGCAAAGTTTGGTTATCACATAGATGCAGATGCCCTTATCATGCAGTTTGTCGATGAAAGCGGTGAGGAAGAGGTTACGGAGGGAGAAAGCGGTGAAATAGTCTGTACTAGTTTGTTCAATTATGCCATGCCGTTCATCAGATATGCAATTGGCGACTCAGGGATACCTTCTGACGAAGAGTGTCCCTGTGGAAGAAAACTTCCGCTGATGAAGATAATCGAAGGACGAAAAGATTCGCTATTGTTTCTTCCGAACGGTCGAATGCTGTCACCAAGGGCTTTTACAATCGCGGTGGGCAGATTCTCACTAAACCAACACATCGAGCAATACCGCGTAACACAAAAGAGAATTGACCACTTTGAAATACAAATCGTAACTAACGAAAATGTCGATAGAACTGTTCTTGAAAAAGAGTTGATAACGCATCTCGAAAAGTCGTTAAACATAAAAGCAAATGAAGTAACATTTGACGTAAGATTTGTTGAGGATATTCCATTGAATAAAAGTGGCAAACTAATGATAGTAAACTCTGAGATAGGAAAGCCTTCGGAGCAAATTAAGGATTGACACAAATGCTACCTCTAATAAAAAGAATGCTCCAATACTTAATCATTTGTCTGACGCTATTGCTACTTGTTTACAGTGTAGCCTTTACGCAAATATACTACGTAAAAGCCACCGATCTAGGATTGACTAGCAGAATGCCTCTTACATTTTGGGTTGGTTTGGTGTTCCTTGGTCTGGTTTGGTTCGTCTGCAAAGAGTCTAAGCGTGGTCTAACAGTTGCGTTGGCACTGACTATTGGATACTTGTTTGTCGCGCCTGCTATAATTAGAATTCCAGTTTGGTTGAGCAACTCATATTATCCATTTGGCGAGAGTTCGCTGATAAGCTCCTCTGGGCATTTGGTAGATTATTCTTCAACAACTTTAAACAGCTATCATTACTGGCCCTTGTTTCTGTATTTCTCAAGCGAGTTCGTTCAAATAACTGGGATTCCTGATGCAATCATAATGAAGTACTTCCCTCTGTTGATCGTATCGCTGTTTGGCATACTGACTTATTTGATACTAAGAGTGAAAATGAAAGCAACCTACGCGATTGTTGGCGCAGCTTGGCTTGTTTCTGGTTTCTGGCTGCGCCAACAATATTTTGGTCCTCCAGCTTTCGGGTACATTTTTTTCTTGCTGAATGTTTTAATCCTCTCTTATCTTTTCTTCACCGAAACGACGAAGAAAACAACGCTCGCCGCGCTTTTTCTCATATCTTTTACAATAGTAACGCTCACGCATGTTCTATCTGCTTTTATGTCCATAGTGGCCCTAGTCGCCCTATACTTTGCGTATCGACTGACACACAAACAATCGCCTACTGCAGTAACTACTTTATGCCTCTTCTCAATCGCAATTTTCTTGTCCTACAACATGTTTTCCGCACCAGCATTTTTCAATCTTAGTTCACGAACATTCTACAATGTTTTCTCATTTAACACAGTGCTTGGAATTTTCAAAGAGTCAAGTCGTGTGACTGGATCTGCTGCTCAGGTTTTGAACTACAGATCCACTCTGGCTGTGATGCTTATCAACGGCTCAATCGCTGTGCTGTTTATACTTCTATTGTTGAAAAATAGGTTTTCACGCAAGCGTTTAGCTATATCCAGCTACAATGTTTTTTGGATAATATTTTTGGCTCTTTTAGGGTTGTTTGCGATTTCTGTTCAATATGGACCTCATGAAGCCTATCAGCGTGCATTTATGTTTGGGCTTGTTCCCTTTTCCTATTTCTGCGTCAGCCTACTTTCAAAAAAACCAAAAATCTTACCCGTTATTCTTTGTTTATTGCTTTTCCTCAATATTCCAGCTCAGTATGGAGCAGACTCTTACACTTTGGCAAGAAAACCCTTGCTTGCTGGCTCAGAATTCTTTGCTAATAACACACCGCAGAAAGTAACATGTCTCTACGATTTTTCTCTCGAAATACGATACTATAATCCGTTAAAAGAAGTCAACTTCCTAGTAATAGCTACTTTGCCGTTTACAGAGGTTCCTAACGCGTCATCAGTTAATGAAGTGTTAAATGAAGCGGACTACGTGATTATTTCTGACACGCAAAACAACTACTATTACTACTTCCTAAAACAAAACCCTCTTGACCAAGTTGATTTGAGCAGACTTAACAGACTATATGACACAGCGAGTTTTCAGCTGCTTCAACGTGCCAACATAACATCATCGCCTTAATTCGCTTTTTGAGTGTTTACATTAGTGCGACTAAGAAAACACAGGCATTTGTAATAATGTAACGCCATAGCCATTCATCGTGATAGATTCCGTGGAACCCATCATGCCATTTGTACGCGATGGTTTGCGGCGAGAGATGGGGCCATCGATTTTTGCATGGGGGCTACGTACTTGCATATGTGTTGGACGTGTGTGAAGGAATGTTTATTAAATCGTACGATTTTGGATTTCGGCTGTCGGTGGACGCGACTTGGCGCTCAATACCCCCCAAAAAGTATTAGCTACGACACTTATGCTCATTACTCTAAGTTTTTCCACAATACCCTTCGCGCGTGCGTTAAGCAGCTCCATTTCCTCAGAGAAGATAAGCGCAATTGGTCTAATCACATATCCGCATATGGGAATGCGGAGTGGTATCAACTATCTTAGTAATGGCAATTCGTACAGCGATCTATCAGATACAGAACTAGATACAGACTTCGCATTCTTTGCAGCGCACAACGTAACAACGATATGCGCGCGTTTAACATGGGGAAGCGTAGACACCGATGAAACGCCTGGTCCGCCTTATTCTGATGCGGCAGTTAACAACATCAAAAGGTTGCTGGCGAAAGCTGAAGCTCATGGCTTGACTGTGTTGCTCACCGTTTTCCACACGCATTTCCAAACAAACGCAGGGGCGTATTGGCATCCGTCTTATGTGGGTGCAGGCAACCTTCAGAGTATTTTCACTAATGAAGCTTGGCAAACCGCGTATGTTGATGCGGTTCAATGGGTGATCCGACAATTGCAGAGCAGTAGCAGCTACCATATAATTGAAGGAATCCTCACTCTTAATGAACCATTTTGGGGCAGCACATCAAGACGAACAGAATGCGAAACGTTTATACAAGATCTCTATAATGCAGTCAAAGCAGTAGATGCGCGTATGCCTTGTAGTGTACGCTTTGCTTGTCCCACTTCACCTTGGAGTAGTTCAACACCATCATCTGCATATTTCAATATTAACAATCTACGAAACTACCTTGATTTCTATGCAATAAATCAATACACGGATTTCGTCACAGGCGAAAGCAGATATTCAGGACATACCGTTGCTCGATTTCAAAACTTCCTTAACTCAGCAAACGCAGATGGCAAACAAAAATGGGTAACGGAATGGGGCGTAGACATACCTTACAAGACTGTGGAAGGACAACGCGCATGGTATGAACATGATATAGAGTATTTTAACTCGCAAGGAATCTACACGTCCTTAGCATGGGCGTGGCAAAGCGAAGGCAGCGAAGCATTCAACATAGCCACTGGACACGCAACAGCTCAACCTGCATTCTACGAATTGTAGAACACAGTGATAACATATCCACTTTGGCTTGCACTGAAAAACAGTAACTCTTCAATAAACGGCAGGCACGTGCGTAGATGAACTGTACGCAGGCTGCAACGGATCGACAAAACGCTGAAACTAGGGACTACAACTGGCGTAGTTCAATGCAAGGCGGAAGAGATCATCAGGCTTCAGGGCCTATGTATGCAGTGGCTAGTTTGAAGCAGTCACCATAGATTATTTGAGTCTGCTCTACGTTTGTAGCTGAGATCAAACCAAAGTCTACTTTGCTTGCGTTGCCATAGTAGCTTGTATCTATGCTCGTTATCTGAAGAATCTTTGCACCATCTACGTATAATTCTACTAGTCCTTGCACTGCATCTTTCTTCCAGTGAAGCTCAATGCAATACCATTTGCCCGTTTGAATGGTTGGAGAGTTTGCATATGCTGGTCCAACTAATCCTGAACCGTTTGCTCCGTAGAGAACCCAACTATCAACATCAGCGTTGTGTCTGATGCCGACTCCTGCTAGAGATTGGCTGCTTGTCCTGAGACGTATGAAGTAGAATCGGTCGTCATTATCGCTAAGAGGCAAACCGCGCGGGACGTATACGTAACCACGGGCATACATTTCGGCATTGTCTACTATCTTATAGCAGTAAGCATATTCTGAGTTGGTGCTAACGTCGGAAGCAAATCTTCCATGATAGGTCCCATGATGCGGCTTCCAGTTGACGATGGTTGCAGTTTCGCCTGAGCTAGTGCTGGTTCCTGTCCATTTGCTGAAATCGCCAGTTTCGAAATTGTCCTCGAATATCGTTACAGACGGCGACGGTGGAGAAGGGGTTGTTGATACTGCACCTTGAAGTAACATAACGGTGTACCCATTCATCGTCAAAAGGTCTGTAGGGCTGATTGTCCCAGTTTGAATGTTCGGAGTTTTCCAAGAAATAGTATTGTCAATCTTTGAAAAATTAAACTTGCCTTGAAGCCCCTGCAGCTGAACAGTTCTTGTTTGGTCAACCTTGCATATCAGCATCACATTGAGTTTTTTTCCATGAATCCATGCGATGACCCGTATGTCTTCTGCAGAGCTTGTTGATTCCACAATTTTGTCGCCTACTGCTAGATTCTGACCAAAAATTTCATGCACATAGTAGACATACCATGGTTTGTTGTTGTCGGAATTAACCATGCCGAAACCGGCGCCGCCAGAAGGTTCGCGCTGTTCTGAGGTTGCGCTGCTAGCAAAGTGAAAGTAGATGTTATAAGCGTAGTTCTTGAGCATAAAAACTCTAAACGTTAAGGCATGATACACTGCGCCTAACATTTTTTGTATTCTCGGGTCTGTGCCGCTGCTGTAGCAGTAGTCAATATTGTTCTCTGATTTGACAACGGGAAGATCGATGTTTCTTTTTTCCTTGTAAAGTTGTCTTGCCTTGTCAACACCGTAGTAACTTGAGCTTTCACTAATATACTTTGTTTCAGCCGCGTTCAGAATCTCGGAGTCGCTTGTGCTCAAGCTTCCCGTACCATACCCGTGATAGCTCAAGAAGTCCAAGTTCTCGCCATTAGATACAAAATAATCTAGAACTCCTTTCATTATTGATGCATCATTTCCAAGTTTTATATTTGGATTTTGCGCATGCATCGCTTTTGCTGCAGCGTTGTAAAGCTCCATGAAATATCCAAGTTTTGGTTGAGCTACAGGCCATCCGTCATTCTTCCAGTATTGATACACTTCATTGATCATCTCATAGTAGCGAACGGTTAAGCCGACCTGTTTGAAATGTTTAACCCATTCAGCACAATAGGCACCCCAACTGGTGGAGTACGGTAAGCCTGTTTGCGGGTTTTTTGTCATTCCACTTGGAGCTATTATTCCTCCTGTTTCCCAACTGTAGAATCCCAAGCATATCAATGGTTCAGCGCCAACTTCAGCTATTCTTCGCAGAAGCGTATCCACCCTAGACCAATCCCATGTTCCTGTTTTTGTAGACTCAGACCATCGAGTACAGGGCTCTATAATGTTGCTCCAAATGCGAACGAGTTTGAAGTTAGCGTCAACCGTCAACTGCTTCATTGCCGATCGTTCCTGCCAGATATACACATCTTGTCCCTCTAGTTGAAAACCTTCGGAAAAATTGTTGATAGCTACAGTTTTACTAGAGTTCACAGTTATCTGGATTGGTGTTAGAGCAAACCCCATCTGAACTAGCGCTGTGGAACAAATGATGGAAACTATGAGGAACACAGCCAACATGTTTCGTCGTGCGATCTTGAATTTTTGATTCATATCATCACTCGAGTTTTCAAAAATACTTTGGTTTTGTTCTTAACGTTTTTTGAGAAGCAGACTTTAGTAGTTAGTCAACATTTCTAACAATGAACTTTAATCTGATTTTGCAGAAAAGTCAAGGTGGTTTAGCAGAATTTGAGAATGATGATGGGGGTCGTAGATCTATCACTGTCGTTCCTGAGAACTTGTCGAAATATCTCATAAACCTTCTGTCCTTAAGCCTGAATCCAATAATTAGGTCAAATGGAAGCAGGAAGACCTTGCCAAAATTCCTAACGGCGACGTGATCGTAGAATAATCTTTTTCCGTCTGTTCTCACAACTTTGAGTCCGATGATACGTTTTCCTAAGCTTTGACCAGCAAATCCTTCCAGAAGAGTCAAGTATGCCCAAAAGAGGAGAAGAAAAAGTATCAAGTTGATATCAAGGAAGAATAATCTGCCTGGTATAAGAGAAGAAAAGGAATAGGGTAAGGCCAGAAAAAGAGCAAAAGCAATCGCAAAATCTATCAGGAAAGCGTATGCTCTTTTCTTGAAACTGGCAAGAGGAAGCGTGGAAGTTTTTTTCTTAGCAAGCTCAGTCTCAATTGCCCAAGCTTCGAGATCTTTGATGAGAACTATTGCATTTTCGCCTGTCTTGCTCAATCTGTACTTTCCAGTAGGAGTTTGTTCAAGAAAGACTGCAAGGTTCCGTATGTGAAAGCTAAGTTTTCCTGTGTCTATGTTAAGCGCATTCATTAGATCTGTGAATGAGCCTTCCTCTTTTTCACTTAGGTATTCGAGAATTTCTCTTCTCAAAGGGTGAGAAAGAGCTGATAGTATTTTTGATACGTTCTCTTGGTCAACAGCCATTGCGCAAACCTTGAATTTGTTCTGCAATACCTCTTGCGTGCAGATAAAGTTATGGTCGAACAGATGATAAAGAGTATGTGTATAGGTCTTTTAGATATTTTTGGGGTTTTTGCAGAATGTGACTCATCAGCCTGGGCCTTTGACGGAGTCTGTAGTGCAACACATCTTCTGCTCTGCTAGTATGCCCATTTGTTAAGATATCGATAACGATGGGCTCTTCGAACTCGTTGTTTTGTCTTCAGCAGGCAAAGCTTAGGTGTTTAGCATTACAGTCTAAGAACCCGCGCGGAAATCGCCTTTTGCGGAAGTGCAACGATCCACAACGATTGCTTGAGAATCTAACAGACTATATAGGTATGAAGCCTTCAACCTGCTGACTCAACATCGATTCAGGTATCAAGAAATTAGGGAATGTTAGCGACAAGACTCTGTTCATAACCGTAGCATACAAATTTTGCTCGCCGTTCATGTTTTCGATAAAGGCGGTGTGTATTCATGTAGTTCATGTGAACAACAATGTTTATTAAGACTCAATACGTGATACGCGCTCACATGCGCAACTTCGCAGCTCAATCGTGAGCAGGCCTATGCAGATGGTGGTGACATAAATGCTGAAGAAAGCTTGGACCTTTTTCATATTCGCAGTGGTTTTCCTAACACCTGCTTCCGGAGCATTCGAAGGATCTGTTGTTCAAACTATTGGTTCGATAAGGTATGAAGCGTATACTTACACGCGCCCACCGATTCCATCTGATACGTACGGTGCTTGGAGGACCAAAGACCAGAGAATAGAATTGTGGAAGGACCTGTGGAACGTGCATGGCTTGTCCAATAGGATCTTAAAACTAGGCACATCGGTTCAGGGAAGAGACATTCTCATGTTCGACTGTGGTAATGTCAGCAGCAACGTGATGCTGATAGACGCTGAATTGCATGGGAACGAAGATCACCCAGGAGAAGTTTTGTTGATGTTTGTTTATTGGTTGTTTGAGAGCGGCGATTCGATTGCTCAGAGAATACTTCAGAAGAACAGACTCATGTTCGTTCCGAGTGTAGATATTGACAAATTTGAGAGAGTAAATGCCCGCGCTGGTGGCGGAGTTAATCTAAACAGGAATTTCGAGTATGGCTGGGGGCAGTCTGGAGACAATCAGCCTGGAAGCGATGATTATCGAGGGCCTTCAGCAGGAAGTGAACCTGAGACACAAGCGATAAGAAAAGCGTTTATTGAATATCAACCGATAGTTTACGTATCTTCATGTCGGTGCGTTCATGGCCCAGGGTTATGGAAGCTCAACTCTGGGAAACGCGATTCTTGGCCAGGCTACATCCTTTAAGGCCTTCTTCAGCGCCAGTGCTGGCGGTGGAAGCGGCGGTGGAGGCTTCGCGGTGGCTGATGCAGTAGATCTTTCCGATGGATGTTCTGCATGGCTCATAGAGTTCTTTGGTGGAAGCACTTCTGACCCGCACGGTAACGGCTGGAAACACACTTCGTGGCATCTAGATGAACTGGAAAACGCTTATTATCCAGTGATAAAGGAATTCATAATAGAGTCATGTAGCCTAATCGGAGCTCCTTAACACTACATTAACAGATTAAACCTAGCCTAGCCACAAGATCGAGTCGGTTGTTTTAAGCAGCTGTAAATTGATCACTAGCGCGCACGCCATGCACAAAACAAAAAAAACAAGGTGGTGGGCAAAGACTGTTATGTATATTTTTCTCCGTAATGTGATGAAACCAACACCACTTCACAAAGATCTATGATTCCATCCGAATTCATGTCAATTTGTGGATTCCAATGTTGAGAATTCCGCGTTGTCCCATATGCAGAGTTGACAATAGTTGCGTCCAAAATATCTACCATGCCGTCTTGATTTATATCCCATGACGGGTAAGTACGCTCTACCCCTGATTCTATATATGTTGTTGACAGCGTGAAGTAGTCGCAGTACACCGTGAGTTGGTTTTGCACGTTTCGTGCAGATATTATTCCGATGTCAATGAATTGCGCGTTTATCTTGTAGCTGCTGCTAACGTTTATTTGCAGTATTCTCCTTCCGTTAACAAACATCTCAGCTGAGCCTTCTGTTGGGTTCCAATGGAGTTCAATGTCGTACCATATGTTGGTGAATACGCTTTTTGGGTATGTTTTGTAGTTTCCTCCTGAATAGAGTAGCCATTTCAGTGTTCCTGCTTCTCTTCTTATGCCTGCTCTTGCTAGTGCTTGGATACCGTCTGAGAAGCGCATGAGATACACTGTATCGCCTTCATCTGTGAGAACCTGGGATCCCGTTGAGCTATCTATGCGGAAATAGGCATTCGCATATGCTTCTTGCATGCTTACGTTTTTGTACAAGTAGGCATTTTCGGAATACCTTGATACTCCAGATTTGCTAAAGCGAACGCCGTGGGTGCCGTTAAATGCTGCGTCATTGGATATTCTGACAGTTTCATCAGATGATGTGGCTATTCCAGTCCACAGGTTTAGATTTCCAGATTCGAAACTATCTTGGAACAATATGCTTGAGTTTGAAGGCGGTGATGGCGGAGGTGATGGCGGCGGAGATGGTGGTGGAGACGGCGGCGATGGTGGCAGTTCGCCGCTAACCAGCTCATAGAAGGCAGGATGCGGTGAATAACCCGTGAAAATGTTGTAGTCTTCGCCTGACGCGTCAGGTTGGCTCACCCAGCAAAAGATGGCATCTACGCTGTTTGATTTTGCCCATGTAACGAATTCTTCGACGTAACTTCTTTGGTCTTCCAGGTTTCTCTGGCTCTTGCCAAATTCTGTTATCCACAATTGCTTACCTTGTGCGTGTGCGGAATTGAGGGCTGCCAACAGCTTCTGCTCTGATGTTCCGTAGACTGTATTTCCTGGGTTTCTTGCATCCCAATAGGTGTTTCGGCTTATGAAGTCAGAGGCTTGGTCTATTGCGGTACTGTAGTGTCCTGTGCTGGGAGAATAGCCTGCCATGAATCTGACGCTGACTGGTTTGTTAGTTACTTGTTTAGCGGCTGCGATCACATCAAGTATGAACTGGTTTTCACTGTTTGATGCTTGCCTTGCTTGAGGCTCATTCATAACCATGAATGCATACACGTTTGAATCTGCGAATGCGTTTAGGACGTTTTTGACGTACGTGATGTATTTTGCTCTGTTACTTGAGCTGCTGGAAGCGCTGTCCCTGAAATAGCTGTCCCATGTTGTGTACCATGTGTGAAGGTCTACGGCTACTTCGATGCCGTTGCTGTTTGCTGTTTCTATTACTTGTTTGGCCTTCGTTATTCCGGAGCTTGTGCCGCTTTGCCATTCTGCGAAGGCGTTTAATCTGACGATGAATATTGGAATGCCTTGGGTCTTTACTAGTTGAACGAAAGTTGTCACTTCATTCGTTGTCATGCTGTAGAAGTTGATGAGTTCGGTTGATACAACAGTTCCTTGTACAGGCTCGGCTAGCGCTGGGCTAATCTGCATGAATAATATGGGCAAAACCATGAGCATTAGTGCAGCGATAGTGGCGGTTGGTTTTTTCCGTTTCACTTTCTAATGTCCTCCTTTCTCCTACATCAAGATTCCGAGGCAAGAGTCTCCCGCGTTAGTTTTAAGGTTTTTTGAGAAGGTTTCTTTCGTCCCCAGTCAACTTCTCTTTGCGCGTGCGCTGAGTCTTGCAAAGCTTAGTTCGCTTTACCCTGATGAGTGAGCGCTAACTACACACTTGGTCTTTGTTCGTTAAATCTCCGCACGCGTGCTGAACAGGTGCAGAGAGCATGGTTTTTATGATTTTTCTAGGTGCCTATCTGTTAAAACGCGTAACAGAATCTGTTGCTGTGTGACTGGAGATTGTGATAGAAATTAATTATAGAACTACGTTCCAATTTGCATATAAGGGTGTGTTTTGTTTTATTGTAGGGAATGGGGAAAGGTGATGCTTTGAATCATATTAAGCTTGGTAAGGTTATGCATCAGCGTGGAGTTTGTTATGGACTTGTGTTGATCTCCCTTATTCTTATGAGCGTGCCGTTGTCGGTTATAGTGTATCTTGTTTCGGCAGCGCCGACGACTGTGTTGACTCCTAAGTGGACTCGGACTGGTTTGGGCAGTAACTATGAGGGTGGCTTGGTGATTGGAGATGTGACAGGTGATGGGCGTGAAGATGTTGTTTTCGCTGGTGGCGGTTCGGATACAATCTATGTACTGAATGGGCTCACTGGGAGCACGATTGCCACTTATGTTAATTCTCGCATTGGTCAGTATTGTCAGCCGCAACTATATGACGTGGATGGTGATGGTGTTCTCGACATATTAGTGCCCTTATACTATCGACCGGGTCTGGCTGTAGTGAAATATGATGGTGATTCATCTCTCACTGCGCTCTGGGTCAGAGACACGGAAGGCACAACAGGGTCTGGCAGTGTCATGGCGAAACCTGTTGCTGGAGATATCAACCATGACGGTCACCCGGAAATCTTCCTTGGTTCTCAAGATGTCTCACCTGGTGATAACAGCACTGGTAGGTATGTTCCAAACGGTTATGACGGCACGATTACCAAGTTTGATTATCAAGGAAACTTGTTGGCTTCGACTTTTACTTGGCGTCCTTGTTCGGGCGGTCTTTCTTTAGCGGACACTGACAACGACGGTGTTTTTGAACTCTACCAAGGCGATAGACAGGAGGGTTATACAGATGGGGGATACGGCAAAGGGGTCAGGTCACTCTGGGCTGATAACTTGACTGAAAGATGGAACCGCATTGACTTCTTGAGTAGCAGTCAGGCTCCAGTCCTCGTAGACGTGAACGGCGATGGAGTAAAAGAGGTTCTTGCGGGAATGTATCGCGAAATGAACATTCTCAATTCTACAAATGGAAAGATGATCCGAAAATGGACTAGCAATGCCATGTCTGTTCACTACGGCTTCACTGTTTACGATATAGACGGCGACGGCCACCTTGAGCTCTTGTGTAGCGATGGCGATCATGACAATGACCCCTATGCAGACGTTTTTGATTTAGTCACAGGTCAACTTGACGCGGAGCTCAGCCTTGCGGGCGGAGATTGGAAGTGGGGTCCACTCGTTGCTGACATAGATCCAACTCATCCAGGAATGGAGATAATAGTGTGCCCGAACGGAACGACTCTGGGAACTCAGTACTATCATGGGGCGATTATGATTTATTCCAGCAGTTACGAGAGTCTTCAAAACGTAACATACCGACCAGGAAGCACTGAAGGTCAGTACAGCACAAGTCGTCTTGGCTCTCAGCTTGGCTATCCCATTGTCCAAGACATTGACGGTGACGGCTTGCTTGAGATGGTGACCGATGCCTCTTCTGGCGCGGTCTACGCGTTTAACACTCAGGCGCCTGCGCCTGGGTACAGCAGTTCTTTGCCTGGGTCGCAGCGAATCAGGTCTGAAGTCACATACTTCGGGGAGTGTCGGTTGGGCGTTGCAGAGCACACGATCATGCCGTGGGCTCAGGATTATTGGACGACGCCTCTCGTTGCCCCGGTATCGCCAGGCGACAACACGCTTAAGATTCCTCGATCGACTACTCAACTGAGCTTCAAACTTAGAGATCATCAGTCACTCCCGTTGACTTATACTGTGACAACATCTCCGGACGTTGGAAGCGGGAGTGGCGCAAGTATTGGTAATTCGTACAACTGGGGAACGTACACTCTCACTTTCAATAAGGCTCTTGATTATGATACGACCTACAAGTGGACGGTAACCGCGTCGGATGGAACTCATGTTACGCGGAGAACTTACACGTTCAGAACCCAGCTTGCGCCAAACAGTGGCAACAGCGTCCCAACGCAGACTGATCCTTTATTGACATCCCAAGATGGACTGGGAATGACCAGCTCCACCTTCGTAGGCACTGCCCAGAATACCCAAGATGCCAACGGTGACAAAGTAACGAATATTTACAAATGGAGCGTCGGGAGTCAGCCAGTAGCCAATCTGATTCTACCTTTCGACACAAGAAACGAGACTGTAGCGAAAGATTATTCGGCATATGGCAATAACGGTAAAGTGGTAGGCGCGGTTTGGACTCCAAACGGTATTGTGGGTGGGGCTTACAGTTTTGATGGTAAGGATGATGCAATAATAGTCAGTGATGGCGGCGCGGGATACTTTGACGATAAATCCTATCCCACCAACAATCCTGAGCTTGGAGGGGACGGCACGTGGAACGAAATAACAGTCGAGGCTTGGATCTACCTTACGGCATACAACAATGGCTCGAGAATCGTGGCCAAGATTCCAAGCTACGAGCTTGGCTTCGCGAGCGGCTACACCAACCGTTTGACCGCTTCAGTTTGGCCTGTCATGGGTAAGGTCGCCCCCATCTCCGTCGATAACGGAAACCAAGCTTCCACAGATCGCATGCAGAGTGTGACAGCGACCGTCAACATTCAACTTAACACGTGGTACCACATTGCTTTTACCTACAAGAATGGTGTCGGCTTGAAACTGTATTTCAACGGTGCGCTTGTCGCCTCGAACACAAACATGAACAAAGGGCCCATAAAGAACAGCTTGGGTGAACCCCTCTACATCGGTAGGTTAGTTCAGCCTTTCGCGGGAATGATTGACGATGTTCGAATCTACCGCTACGCCCAACCAACGCAACAGATTCTTAACCGCTATCAAGAATCCAAAGACGGCCTCAGCACCAGCTCCCTATTCTGTCCGTTGGGTATTGCAGCTGCTGGTGACACGTTAACGTGTCAGGTGATTCCTACGGATTCTTTCGGGGAAGGCACTCCTAAGTCCGCGTCAGTGACTCTGTTAAACACTCCACCTGTTGCTTCCAATGTGGTCGTCTGTCCATCACGTGATCGTGCGTTTCGCTTGGATGATGAAAACTTGATTGCAGGCTACGTCTATAGTGATGTTGATGGAAACCCCGAGACAGGTAGCCAGATAAGATGGTACATGAACGGTGTTCTGCAAGCAGCGTTCAACGATTTGAAACAGGTTCCAGCAGCCAGCACATCAGTAGGTCAGACTTGGTACTTCACGGTGACGCCGAGAGATTCAGGAGGAGCTTTCGGTGTCTTGCAGACCTCTGGAACCATAACCATCCGCAGCAACTCAGTCCCCGTCACAGGCGTGCCCACGCTTGACTCCATGAATGGAGGCACGGATTATGATGATGAAGACCTTGTAGCTACTGCCGCGCCAACAACCGATGGAGACGGCGATGCTACTACTAACATCTTCCACTGGACAAAGGGAGGTGTTTCCCAAACTAACTTGCAAATGCCCTTCGACACCGAAATCCCAACCATCCCAGGCACCAATGGAGTTGCAAAAGACTACTCTGGCTATGGTAACAACGGAGTGGTTAACGGCTCGACTTGGGTTCAGGGCGGCGTCGTCGGCGGAGCTCTCAGTTTTGACGGTAACGATTACGTGACGGTTCAGGAAAATGGCAACACTCTTGGTGGAGATGGTAGCTGGTCAACGATTTCAGTCGAGTTCTGGATCAGAGCCACAGGAGCAACCACCAGCACCCAGACAGTCGTCTTCAAGCCCAACAGCTTGTATGCCCCAGGCGTTAGCTCTTACAACCTAGGCTACAGAGTTCAATACCGCTATTACGCTGACAGCTACGCCGTGTACTGGAGAATCAGCAACAGCACCGGACAGTCTTCTTCTAGCTTCAGCACAAGAGTTTACGAGGGTCCGAGTCAATGGCATCACGTCGTCTGCACTTATCAATCGGGTGTGGGACTGAAAATCTACACCGATGGAAAACTGAGATCTTCAATAGCTTACGCTGGCAACATCAACGCCACGTCAGGTGGACGCCTATACATAGGCGGCATCAACAGCGGACAAGGAGATTTCGTCGGCCAGATGGATGAGGTGAGGATTTACCCGAAGGTCTTGTCTGCAGCGCAGGTCTTCCAGCGGTACATAGAGACTAAAGACGGTCTCACTGCAACCAACACAATCGTGGCTCAAGAAACCTCTGCAGGAGACAATTGGGTATGCCAAGTGATACCGAGTGACTCGTGGCAAGATGGAACGGCGCAAAACTCGGCAACCCTTCATGTCGATGCAGTATCGGGGAACAGTAGACCCAGAATTGACTGGTACAGTCCTGCCGACTTGACGCCAGATGTCAACGCCACACAAAGCTTGGCATTCCAACAGGTTTCGTCTGACCCCGATGGCGGCGTATTGAGTTATTCATGGACTTTAGACTCTATTCAGCAGGCTACTTCGCAGAACTGGACTTACTCTCCAGACGCGGGGTCTCAGGGGATTCACATTGTGCGAGTGACAGTCAGAGATTCTGGCAGTCTGACTGACTATCAGGAATGGGTCGTCAATGTGTTGAGTTCACAGCCACCTGAATACCGCAACTTGATCGTTCTAGCCGCGGTCAACGGCAACACAAACCCGGTTCCCGGAACGTACCAGTACGTTAAGAACTCTAATGCATCCGTGTTGGCTATTGCTAATGTGGGGTACAAGTTGAGCTACTGGCTACGTAACGGCTCATACTTTGGTTCGACTAATCCGGTTCTCGTAAACATGACCGCCAACTGGGAACTGCAACCCGTGTTCGCCGAAGCTCAGTACACTTTGACGGTGAACATTGTGGGTAGCGGCTCGGTGACGAAAAATCCTGACCAAGCCACTTACGCATACAACACACTTGTTACGCTAACAGCTGTCCCCGCCGATGGCTGGGATTTCGCCGGCTGGAGCGGAGCAGTCTCAGGAACTACCAACCCCACCACTGTTACGATGGCAAGCAATAAGACAGTAACGGCAACATTTCTACCTAAGTACAACTTGCTTATTGAGACAAGGGGCTCTGGTTCGACGGATCCTGCCCCAGGCACTTACGCGTATATGCAAGGTGCAAGCGTCCAAGTCGATGCGTTGCCAGCGGTCGGATACAAACTGAGTTACTGGCTTCTCAACGGAACGAACGTAGGAGCCGCAGACCCCTACACTGTCATCATCAGCGAAAACCGCAACCTAACCGCAGTGTTTGTGGCTGCTCCGACATCAATATTTGAGGATGGCTTTGAAAGCAGTAGCACGAGCGCATGGGACAGTTCAACCGTAACGAGCGGTGAAACAGCAGCCGTCACCGCAGACTACGCGCACCACGGCACTTACAGCCTCAAGAGTACGAGCAACGGAGGCGGAGGCACAGAATCAGCAAGAGTAAACAAAGCCCTCTCCCCAACGCTCAGCGAAATATACGTGCGCGGCTACTTCAAACTAACCCAGAACGGAATCGTTGATAACGGTGACAAAGTGAAGCTGATAGAGCTACGGGCGGGCAGCACAATAATCGCCGCGGCAGGCTTATGGCAGTACAGCGGCACGCTCCGATGGTGGATCGAAACCAGAAGCGGCACAACCTACGTAGAAACATACACTACTCAGGTGGGAAGCTTAGACCTCACGCAGTGGTTCAGCCTTGAACTCTATTGGAAACTTGGCGCAACCAACGGCGGAGGAAAACTGTGGGTAAACGGCAACCAAATATACCAAATTACCAACGCCGACACGGATAATTATGGCAATTGCTCTGCGCTTCGCTTTGGGCTCGCAGAAGTGACCAACTGCGGGAGCATGACACTTTACTCCGATTGTGCTGTTGTCGCCTCTGCGTACATCGGACCAGACGGACCGCCTGTCCAATACACATTGCATGTTGAGGTTCGAGGTTCAGGTTCTACCAACGCTACTGGTGACAAATTGTATAATGCAGGCGCCATCGTTGCTGTCCAAGCAACTGCGGATTTAGGCAATATACTGAGCTACTGGCTGCTGAACGGTATTAACTTTGGCAATGCCAATCCGTACACGCTAACTATGAATGCCAATTACAACTTGACCGCAATCTTCATCGAGGTTTCGCAGTACACGTTGCACGTTGAAGTTAGTGGTTCAGGAATTACCAACGCTACCGGCGATAATTCGTATAACGCGGGTACTAACGTTGCCGTGTTGGCAACTGCGAATCTAGGCTACAAATTGAGTTATTGGCTGCTGGACAATAATAATGTTGGTAGTGCGAACCCGTACGTGCTGGTTATGAACGCAAATTACAACTTGACGGCAGTCTTCGTTGTAAGTACACCCAATGTCATATTCGAAGACGGGTTTGAGAGCGGTAGCACAAGCGCATGGAATAGTACGACGTCGGCTACAAGCGGTGAAACAGTAACAGTAACTACTGACCAAGCGTTTGAGGGCATATACAGTCTTAGGAGCACGAGCAACGGCGGCGGAGGCACAGAAAGCGCCAGAGTGAATGAAGTATTCTCTCAGACGCTGAGCCAAATACGTGTGCAAGGCTACTTCAAACTGACACAGAACGGAATCATCGACAACGGTGACAAAATAAAGCTGATAGAGCTACGAGCGGGTAGCACGATAATAGCGGCGGCAGGACTGTGGCAGAGCGGCGGCACACTTCGTTGGTGGATCGAAATAAGAAACGGCGCAAGCTACGTGGAGACATATACAGTTCAAGTAGGCAGTCTTGACCTAACTCAATGGTTCAGCGTGGAACTCTACTGGAAACTTGGCTCAACTGATGGTAGTGGAACATTAAAAGTGAACGGCAACCTAATCTACGAAATCAACAACCTCGACACGGATAATTATGGCAATTGCTCTGCGCTTCGCTTCGGGCTCACAGAGCTAACTAATTGCGGAAGCACGACACTTTACTCTGACCTTATAATAGTGTCTGATATCTAGATCGATCCCAACTCATCTGGTATTCATGACTGGGTAGACGCACCCTCGCTGATGGACTGCGCATCCTCGAAGCACATGGAAGAGGAGGACCCACAACCTTTTTTTGCTCCCACCACACATATTAAGTGGGAAAAAAATGGAACTCAGATACATCCGCCCACTAATTCTTGTCGTTATTTTGGCTTCTGCTTTAGGCCTTGCTTCGCCAGTATTCGCCCCGTACCGTGACTATCAATATCTCATGATGGACTTCATGGCGTTGGCAAACTCTTTTCCAGGTCTAATGACGTATGAAACAATCGGCAAGACAGTCTTAAACAAAGACATCATAATGTTTAAAATCGGCAATCCAAACGGTGGAAGAGTCTTGTTTGACGGCGGGATGCATGGTACAGAAACCATAGGTGGAGAACTCCTTTATCTGTACGCAGAATGGCTCTTAACAAGCAACGATCCTCTGGCAAACCGCATTCTCAACGGTGACTACACGCTGCTAATCCCAGCATTAAACGTCGACAGGTATAATAGAGACAGAGTTAACGCGAATGGCGTTGACTTGAACCGTAACTTTGCTACTAACTGGGAACGCTCTGGAAGCTCAGATCCTAACAGTGACACTTATCACGGAACGGGACCTTTAAGCGAGCCTGAATCGCAAAACATCATAAACGTATTACATAACTACGCGCCCAGCTTCTATGTGAACCTGCACATGTGGGCTGGACCATATTATGCAGGAAGCACCTATGGAAACAAAGCCTACTATTCATCGCTTGTAAACAAGATAAGCTCCTTAAGTAAAAGCCGAGGCGTCACTCCATATCCATACTACGGAGAGTTTGGAGGAGCAGGATTCGCCATAAGTGATGCCGCTCGCGCCGGAGCGACCAGCTTCCTCATAGAATTAACCACGCAAGTTATCCCGTTTTCTGAGATAGAAACAACCGCTCTTCCTAGATTCATACCGCTTGCCACCGTCCTCAGTCAAGAATGCGAAAAAGCAAGCTCAGTTTTGTTTGATGACGGTTTTGAGTCTCAAGACTTCAGCGCGTGGACCGACGTGGTTACAACTGCTGGTGATTCTGCCACGGTTGCAGGCACAAACCCATACTACGGCTTGTTCAGTGCAAGGTTTCAAACTGAAGCTATCGCTTCTGGGACACGGCGAGCTTACGTCTCCGAGAGCATCGAGGAAACCCCCGTAATTTATGCACGTGGCTACTTTTACATCGCTGCAGGGTTCCCACTGAACGATAACGATGACCGCTTCACATTTATTCAGTTCCTCGGGTCAAGCGGAAATATCATTAGTAATCTTCAAGTTAGAAGAGTCCAAGGAGAAGACAGGTTTACCCTCCTCGCATTCACAGGCAAAATGCAAACCACCACGCAAGTTTATCCTGGCAACAACACATGGTATTGTCTTGAACTCTACACTAAAATTCATGCGACGGAAGGAGAGGTCAAGGCGTATGTTGACGGTGTCGAGCTTCTGTCTTTAACAAATATGAACACGACCGCGTTTGGGAACATACTTGCGATCCGTTTCGGATTAGCAAGCACCATCAACGTGCAGCACAGAACCACTGTTTACGTAGATAATGCCGTTGTTAGTACTGGGTACATTGGACCATTGAAATCTAAACCAGCGTGGGACGTGAACCAAGACGGAGTTGTAGACATAATCGATGTTGTTATTGTCACTTTGGCGTACGGCTCTACGCCACAATCTCCAAAGTGGGATCCACGCGCTGATATCGACAAGAACGGTGTAGTTGACATAGTCGATATGGCAACTATTTCTGCTCATTACGGAGAACAATACATGTAAGACTTTGAAATTGACCAGCTTCACTTTCTTAAAGATTTATCAGTTAAGAAAATTTCTAGCAAATGTGTGTATTTGAAAGAAACCTGTAGAATAAGCAATTCGACACTCTTTCACCTATTAAATTGAATACTACTGCGCAATACTCATATACCAATTGAAGACAGAGACTGAATAAACAACTACTAAATAGAAAACCATTACCAATGATTAAATCCTAGTGGTTCTCATGAAATTGCGAGTACCATTCAAACTCGAGTTGATCATAGCTTTTTCGTTAGCAGGAATTGCGCTTAACGCACTTTCATTTTTCTTTTTCACTCGTTTAGATAACGTCGTTCACACTGATCTTTACAGATATGGCTTACAGTTCAGCAATGAATGGGCAGAACCATATTGGGATTGCTCAAAATTATTAATGAGCTTTCTTGGAATCTCCATGTTGCTAATAGGACTCTCGATGCTTTCTGTTCTAATCCATGCACGTACACATGGAGAAGCCTCAAGAAAAATCGGGGGCACTCTGCTTATCTTTAGTCTTTTAGCGATCGGCTTTTCTATCTTCTTTTTCAACCGCTTGGATTACATAATCCACCATGACCTCTACGCGTATGGACTCCAATTCAATAGTGAATGGGTGGCAAAATACTGGACATACGCAGGTTTCATTTTGAGTTTCCAAGGAATTTCAATCGTTATGATAATCATTTCTGCTGCATTAATATCTCTCAGCGCGTTTGCTGTCGAGGTTAGCTCGATAAAACTGGTTCGCTCTTCATTACTTGTCATAGGAGCCATATCGCTTGTTTTTTCGATAATCTACAACTTTCTGATTCTCGCATTCATAGGACTCGGTTTAGCCTTCTGGGGAGCAGTTCTCATCTACATTAGAGATGAAAAGTATGCTAGGCAAACAGTCCTTGATGCAATAACTGTTTCCTCGCTTGAAACAATTAGCCAAATTATGCAAAAACTGGACTACAAGGGCATCGCAATTTACTTGCCGCCAAAATATTTCAAAGATCCAGAAACCAGCAAAGTCTGTATACTCAAGGAGAAAGATGGCAGACTACTCGTGCCTAAGCAACTTCAGAGCGGAGATGCTGAACTATCTACCGAAAACGAAATACTGTTCGTTACCCCACCAGGCGCTGAGCTGATGAGTCTTTTTCAAAAAGTGCTCAACACAAGCTTCACAAAGGTGGATCTGCAGTATGTTCGGCAAAACTTGGCAAAAGTTATCGTAGAAGACTTGGAAATAGCCAGAGAGTTAAAAATATACACTGAAAACGACAAACTATACATCACAATTAAAGATTCCATCTTCAACCATGTTTATAAAGAGTCATTGAAAAGACCGGAAATGTTCTGGCCGTCAGGTAGCCCGATTTCTAGTGCAATCGCCTGCATTCTTGCCAAAGCTACTGGCAAGCCTATTGTGATAAACAAGGATCAAGTAAGCGAAGATGGTCAGATCATTATGTTAGAATACACTCTCTTGGAAGAAACGGAAAAGGAGCAATCGTAATAATGGGTTTTCCATTAGGGTTATGGGATATGAGTTTGTGGCTGGCAGTAACCGCCATAATATTGCTAATTACATCAGAGTTCCTTTCGCTTCCTTACAGCAAGGTTAAAATTTATGTGGATAAGAAAAAACTTAGGAACACAGCGTTTGTGGTATCCACGGCTTTTCTTATAACAGTCGTAATAAGAATAGTCAGCGTGATCATTTCCATAAAGCGAGTTTAGCCCAACCTAAAAATAGGCGTCCAGTTTAACAAGAAGAACAGTCTTCTATAGCTCTTATCCATATAGATTTTTAAGCAAGAAAACAGAATTCTTTCTAGGATGATTCATATGAGAAAACTATCGTTAACATTAGCTGCTATACTTGCAACTCTAACCATAAGTCTACTAGCGATGCCCTCAGCTTTCGCAGCTTGCGACTTACAATGTACAGGCTGCAGGAACACGATAAAAGTCGTACCAGTTGGCGCTGTTGAAACAGGCGACCCGATAGTCACCGTATACCCTGCAAAAATGATGATATTCCACACTGGCAACGGACCCATAAAGAATGTTTGGCTCCTCATAGTGTTAAACGAGCCAACCTACAATGCTCTGAACAAAATCACTATAAACGGAACAGCATTCATGACGAAAGCCGACTTTGAACTCGTAACCACGAAGAAGATACCGCCAGCTTTGCCGAACCCAGCAAAAGGATATCCTGGCTCGCTATGCGATTATGAAGTTTCAGCCGTTAAAGACAAGTTGGATGCCAAAGGAGAACCAGTGTACTATGGTGTCAAATTCTTCTTAGATAAAATAACGAAAAGCCCAACATATTTCACGTTGTCTCTCGAATTCGACTCTTCGGTGTCAGACGTCAAAGCACTCATACTGGCGTTAGGACGATACGATAATTGCAAAGGTCTAGTTGGTCCTGAATGCATTTGTCCGAAGCCATGTCTGCAACCTTTCAACGCATGTAGCTCATTCAGCAAAAGCACACTCATAGTTCCTGAAGCAGCAACGCTTGCAATTGCGGCAGCACCCCTAGGCGCTCTAGGTCTTCTGTACACATTTAGACGAAGAAGGAAGTAAGTGATCAGAAGACTAGAAGCTCTTTTTCTTGTTCCTTATATATTACTGTCTATCTTGTAATACAGCGGTTTATCCTTCGTGAGGCTTAGCATTATTGGACGAAGAAATACGCAAAACCCTAATTCAGCTAATTGAAGAGAAGAAGCCAGAAAACACCGAGCAACTGATAACATCCGCTAAGGAAAAGCTTTCGCTTCCTGAGCAAGAAATAATCAGAAATATTCTTCAGCTTCAAAACGAAGGAAAGATAACACTGAAAAAATCAAGTTCCTCCACGAGTTTCCGAGCATACTTGGAGTCTGGAGCAGCAAGATGGTACTGGATAATAATAATCATAGCAGCAACCACTATTCTGATAGTGTGTGCTGTTCCCGAAAACAGTTTTCCACTGAATTACATAAGGTACGTATTCGGCGCAGTTTTTGTGCTTTTTCTTCCTGGATACTGTTTTACAAGGGCACTTTTTCCAAAAGAAAGCCAAAATAAAAATGATTCTGCTAGTAGAATAGACTCAGTAGCCCGACTCGCGCTAAGCTTTGTCCTGAGCATGGCATTGGTGCCGTTGGTTGGTTTTTTGCTGAACTACACGCCATGGGGTGTACGGTTAGTGCCCGTTATTCTGAGCTTGTTTGCAATAACCGGGATTTTTGGCACAATCGCGGTGTTCAAAGAGTATCAGTACAAAATCAAGAATCTAAAATGAGAACGGAAGTGAATCACATGAATGATGAACTGGTTAAGATAGCGGAAGATTCAGCCCGCGGCGGCTTCTTTTTAATTTCCGGAACAGCTCTTGCAACTGCTGTGATGTCGATCGCGGCAGTTCTGGTTGGCAGATTTATAGGCTCAGAATTATACGGACAATACACTTTAGTTATCGTAATACCTGAGCTTTTCTTTCTTTTCACGGACTTGGGAATAAATCAAGGCATAACGAAGTTTACGGCTGACCTGAATTCGAAGAATGAAATAGGCCGCTTGGCAACGATGATGAAATATGCGCTAGTCATCAAAGCCTCAGTGGGGTTTGTCATTTTTGCTGTAACTTATGTGTGGGCTGAAGTAATTGCTTCAGCTCTTCTTCAAAGACCTGATCTAGCCTTTTATGTAAGGGTTGCGTCTGTTTCAGTACTCTTTCAGGTAATGTTTGCAGTTGCGACGTCTGCTTTCGTGGGTTTTGACAAGACAGAGTATAACGCTCTCACAACAAACGTGCAGGCGTTTGTCAAAACTGTAGTGTCGATTACGCTTGTTCTCTTAGGTTTCAGCGTTGCGGGTGCTGTATTAGGATACGTCGCAAGTTACGTTGTGGCTGCGACTGTTGGCGGTTTGATTCTTCTGCTTTTTCTTAGCAAACGACGTGTACCAGAAAAACATCACGACGTAAAAAAAGATTTGAGGGTTTTGATGAATTACGGAACACCACTCTACGTGTCTGTACTACTTACAGGTCTCATTCCGCTTTACAGCAAGATAGTCTTGGCAAACTTCGTCACAGACACCGAAATTGGCAACTATAAACAAGCCTTGAATTTTGCAACCCTTATGACAGTACTTTCTATACCAATCACAACGGCGTTGCTGCCGGCATTCTCTAAACTTGACTTGTCGGCAAATCAGAAAATAAAGACATTCTTCAAGCTAGCAAACAAGTATACAGCCATGTTAATCATTCCCGTGACAGTTCTGATAATAGTGTATTCAAGTGAGATAGTTCAAATCATCTTGGGTTCAGAATACCAGCTAGCCGGCTCGTTCTTGGCAACTCAATCTTTAGTATACTTCTTGGTCGGAATCGGTTACATCACTCTTGCCGGTTTTTACAACGGTTTAGGCGAGACGAAAACTACCATGATAATAGGCGTGATCACTTTTTCGACGCTTGGAGTTCTCTGCCCCATACTTGTTCAGGCTTTCAAGGTTCAGGGCGCAATCATGGCTTTCCTCATTGCAAGTACGGCAGGCACCGTCTACGGCATGATTACAGCAAGGAAAAAGTTTGGAGTCGAGTATGATACTCTTTCGTTGTTGAAAATCTATTCGATCTCATTAATATCTGCAATACCCTCAGTGTTAATGCTTGTTTTCTTGCCCTTGCCTAGACTAGCTAACTTTGTGGTTGGAAGTGTTCTTTACCTGTTGATTTATGCTACGTTAGCGCCAATAACAAGAATCGTTACAATGCCTGAGCTTGAAATGGCAGAACGAATTACTCAAAAGATAAATCTCTTATCTTTTATTGCCAAACCCATCCTCAAGTATGAACGTAGGGTCTTACAGTGGAGTACAAAACATAGGGAGAACTAGCAGAAAGTCTGTTCTATAGCTAAGTTCTATAACTAAATTCCACACATAAATATATCAAATCAAAGACACTAATAGCAATGAGACAATAATGTCGAAGAAAAAAAGTTATTACCTATCACCAGCTCGCCAGAACAATGGTTCCACCATATTTCGTTTCAAGAGCTCTTCTTAATAGCATGTTTACTCAAGAAATTAACATGAGAAGTAGACCATGAAAAAACTCTCCATAACCTCAAAAACTCTCCCATCAATCAATCGCGAAACTTTAATGGTGATTATGAAAATTGCTGCGTTGACGCTTACAGCAATTATCTTGTTCTTCCAAGATCTCATCATTATTTTTAGCGACGCTTTAAGGAGCGAAGCAACAAGCTATGTGCTCGTCATTCCCTTTCTTCTGGCCTACTTAGTGTATCGAAAAAGAAAAATGATTAAAGCCTCATTTGCGCTTGAATCGCCAAAATTGTTTCAAAGAATTCCAATCAACGAAGTTGTGGGTTCATTATTACTATTGGCTTCGTTTTTGCTTTATTGGTATGGTTCTTACACGTTTACGCCGCTTGAATATCATGTACTTACGTTGCCAGTATACGTTTCAGCTTGTGTGCTTATTCTTTTCAGTACGCAAACATTAAAGCAACTTCTTTTTCCAATAGTCTTCCTTTTTCTGCTTGTGCCCCCACCCGAGGAAATCTTCTACAACATAGGTGCGTTGCTTTCAGAGTTCAGTTCAGAGTTAGCGTATAACCTACTGAAACTCTTCGGTCTTCCCGTAAGCTTGACTGCAGAACTTGGAACCCCAACGATATTCGTGACTCAACAAGACGGTACGGTCATCACTCTGTCTGTTGATGTTGCATGTTCAGGAATATATTCTCTAATAGGCTTTCTCATTTTTGCCCTTTTCGCAGCATACATTATTCGAGACAAAACATGGAAGAAAGCACTAGTTTTCTTTATTGGTTTTCCCCTGATCTATTTGTTAAACGTGTTCCGCATAACCATTATGGGCGTTATTGGGTATTATTATGGCGAAAACCTAGTACTCACTGTTTTTCACCTCGTGGGTGGGTGGGCGCTTATTTTCATTGGAACAATTGCGTTACTGTTGATATCGGAAAAGGTGCTTAAAATTTCGATCGTGGACAGCAAGAGACAAAAATGTGAAAAATGCTACAAGACAACGGTTTCGGACAGATTCTGTTTATCATGCGGAAGAATATTAGATTTTAATCCTGCTAAGTTTAAGATGAAAGATCTGGCAAAAGTAGTTGGAATTCTGGTTGTCGTCAGCTTAGTGGTCTCGATTCAGACGCCGGTGTTTGCGCTTACAGAAGGGCCTCCTGAGATAATACTTCAGTCTCCCAAGGGAGGAAACATGACAACCTCGATTCTGCCGTCATTAAAAGAGTACACCTTCCATTTTCTATACCGTGATGAGTCGTTTGAACAAACGGCTGGACAAGATGCATCTTTGGTCTATGCGTACTTTCCAGTTTATCCATACAACGAGACCAGGGAGCCTGTTTGGGTGTCCCTTGAAGTGGCTTCAGCCAGATCATCCCTTCACAGGTGGGAAACTTGTCTCATCAGCTGGCCTATCAGTCAAGGGCGGCAACCACGTGTAACTCAAGTAGAACTTAGAGATGTTCAGGTGACAGAGAACCCTCCGATAATCGCGCGTTATTTTGTTTTTAACTCAACAGCCGTAAACGAAATCCAAGCAGTGTTGTACTGGTATGAGTCTGCTGTATTTAAGATAAACTCGACGGCGCAACAGAAACAAGTGAAGATGAGTTTGATAGCTTATCCCGCTGATATGGCTGATCTGCCAAACGTGGAAAACCAGCTTTTTGATCTCGCTACAAGATTGGCAGGCTATTGGCAGCCTCTCAAATTGTGGTCGCAATGGTCGCTTCTTCTTTCTCAGAACGGTGATAAGCTTGTTATTCTGACGACGGTGGCTATTGCGGCGGTTGTGGTCTTACAACTGTATTACATTCGAAAGGAGAAAAAGCGGAATACTGTAACCTTTGGAAAACTCTCCGATTCGGGTAAGCTCCTTATTGTCGCAGTTCATCAAGCGGAAAGGCTAGCGCCGCCTACATTGAACAATATTGTGGCAACCTATGCAAGCAATTCGGGGATTGCCGTTGATAACGAAAGCATACTTAGTCGTTTGTACATGATGGAAAAAGTAGGCGTTGTCACAAGCGGCATCGCTAATGAGAAGGATGAACCTTTGCAAGTTTGGAGAAGTAATGTGTACCTCCAAAACGCGCGGCGTCATCTGTCTAACAGTTTGTTTTCAAAGCTGAGCAAATTTAGAAAAAAGACGACCCTGAATGCGTAATATGTCCAGATAGGAAGAACTTATATTAACTACTTTAACCGAGTCCTTTATAAGCACCAGTAGGTTGAAAAGCGGGGATATGCATGGGTTCTAAAAAAATTCTGGCTCTTGGTTTCGCAATCCTTATGGTGTTTTCGTCAGTCTTGGTTAATCGTGTAGTCGTTGCTGATAGTGAGTTAAACCTACCGTCAACAATAGTATGGATTGAAGTCAGTAACGGCACTGAAAGCTATTTTAGCACAGTGTTAAGCGACGTTCCTTCAGGGTATGATGTCGCCAACGGGGCGTACGTTGGTTGGTGCGTCGACAGAACAGCGGATATGGAGCGAAGCCCTACCAAGCATGCAGTAACATTGTACTCGAGTACAAGCCCTTTGGGGGAATTGGCGAGTGAGAAATGGGACATGGTTAACTATATCTTGAATCATAAACAAGGAACTCGTGAGGATATCCAACAGGCAATATGGTATTTCATCAACATGGTCGGCAACTACACTCCTACAAGCCCAATCGCAATAGCCATCGTTAATGATGCTATCGCAAACGGTAATGGCTTTGTTCCGAGTAACGGTCAAATAGTGGCGGTCATCTGCTACCCAGAGGCCTTGTTGCCAGATGGTCCTGTCCAGATCAGTATAATCGAAATTACTACTCCAGTGATTTCAGAATTTTCATCATTCCTGATACTGCCAATGTTCATGTTGGCGACGTTGCTACTTGTCTTAGCCTTTAAGAGAAGTAAAGTGCGGCGTGTATACTGATTTGGAACATCATCTACCCGTATTTTTTATTCATAGTAAAGGTATGTCCGCATAGAAAGTGCAGATTATTAGAATGAAAGAAGTTTTTTAGACGCGGTTGGAATCACTTCTTTTAAATAAACTTTTAATATGTATTTCTATTTCTGAAACTTTTTCAACTCTCGCAACCCTTTTCATTCAATGAAAATGTTTGCTACTCAGGAGGAAAGCAAGAATATGTGGAAGCGTATACTTAGGGTCATGTTTTTTCCTGTGACCGTTTTCTTGTGGATGATTGGCTGGTGTTTATACTACGTGGGTAATAAACAAGATAGGAATAAACCCGGTAAGTCTCGAATTGCGCCTAAAAGGGATCCTCTTGAGATTATAGCTGTGGTTAACGAAGAGATGCTCATAGCCACTGATGAGTCTGAATGATTCTTCTGGAACGTTTTTAAATTATACACTCGTAAGTTGCTGTTTTGTAGGTTTAGAAGCGCTAAGCGATTCCAATCCGTAAATATACTCGTTGAGTGTTTATTCTCTCTTTCATGGAGAGAATGTGATGTTCGCCGTTGGTCATCTGGCGCTTGGCTACCTGCTTGCTAAGGTTTTTCAAAGGTTTCTGAAAACTGACGTTAACTTGCCTTTGGTCTTCTTCTTGTCTTTGATTCCTGACGTGGATCTGTTGATTCCTGCTATTTTGCATCGTGGCATAAGCCATTCCATAATCGTTTTAACCCTTCTGTTCATTCCCTTCTTTCTGTATTTCAAGAAAAGTAGTTTGCCCTACTTCGTAGCCGTAGCACAGCATGCTCTTGTAGGCGATCTTCTTACGAACGAGGGAGTGCAAGTTCTTTGGCCTTTGACGTCTGCATGGTTTGGCCTTGGGTTTGAGATGCGAGGCTCAGAGAACATTTCAGTAGAATGTATAAGCTTTCTATTGGCTATTGCAGTTTTGGTTTGGACAAGCGATCTTGGGCGGCTTTTTAAGCCTTCTAAGTCGAGTTTGCTTCTCGCGTTTCCTGCAAGCGTTATTCTTCTCTCGGCTGTCCTCGGCAAGGCTGGAGGGGTGCCTGTGGAGCTTTTGCTTCCTCATCTAGTGTTCCTTGCGGTTTTCGTTCTTGCTATAGCAAGTTTTCTTCTAGGCTTTGTGCGTGCTTCGTTGGTTGAGATAAAAAGGGTGTGATTGTTTATGAGGCTTGGGTGCCCGTTATTGTTATGTCGAAGCTGAAGTTGTCGACGCCAGTTATGTTTGAGGGTACTGATAAGGTTAAGACGGCTTGGCTTGTTGTTTGGTGAGATAGTTTGTATCCTTCACGGTTCCATGTTAGTTTTAGGTAGGTTGATGCTTGTTGAGAGCTCCAGTTGCCTGTTGTCATGGTGAGGGTTACGGCTACTGTGCCTTCGTTACGCACGTAGGCGGTGAAGTTCTTTTTTGTGCCTAGCGTCAGTGATCCCCAGTCTATGCGTAAAAGTTTTTGTGTGCAGCCGTTGTCTGAGTAGACGTTGACTCCGACGGCTGTTATGGTTCCGCTGTTTTGGACTGTCTGGCTGGCGGAGAGGATGCCGAAAACTACCGTGCTGAGGACTACACCCAGTCCGACGACGGCTAAAATTGTGGTGGCGCGGATTGTTTGGGATTCCATTATTTTTCACGTCGAACAAGACCGAGTATCTGGAATCTTAATAAACGTTATTGTACATTCGATCGACAGAAATACACCACAAGAAACATGCAAAACCGTCGCTAACATTCTAGGTTATAAGGGAGACGTGGTTTCTGTACAACTGGTTCCCTGCAGAGCCTTAACTAGACTTAGGTCGTGTAGTTCCGTATAATGGGGTAGGCTTATTGATTTTATGAAATCAGAATACTAAGTAAGAAACAAGAGTTTTGATCCTGAGTGTTTGCGGTTGCGTGGTGTGTGAGGGTTTATAAAACTTTAAATCTGCTGTTTCCTCTTAGGAGTGATGTCGAAAAGTCTGTCTGTGTTTAGCCTGTGCGGGGTTGCCCTAGCCTGGTAGGGGGCAGGCCTGCTAAGTCTGTGGTCAGAAATGGCCGCGTGGGTTCAAATCCCACACCCCGCGCCAAGATTTTTGATCAAGAAATTGCCTTGATTCTGAACGCTTTTTGATAAAGAATTTGTCAACGTAGTTACAGCATTTTATCAATTTTGCAGTAAGCACAATTCCGTTCTTGACCCTTAAGTTACCCCCCGATCAAGCTAAAGAAGGGTTGCGCTGATTTCAGAGAGCAAGTTGTTTTAAAGGCGACAAGGAAAAGAGCGTTCAAAAAATCCAGATGTCTGAGTTATTTGGTCATTCATCTTGTTATAGTTCTAAGCAGTTTGAAGTGCAAATATATTATGCACAACGGACAAAATACGGCGAAGACTAGGTCTCTTGAATAGTCTTTCCTCAATCTGCTGAATCTTGAAAGAAATATTATTTGGCCGACTCGAGACCTAATGAATGACTCGGCGAGTTTAACGTTGCTTGGTTTATCAATTAGAAATGAATGGGCATTTATTATATACCATTTGAATGCTTCGAGAGAGAACCTAGTTCCTGATCTAGACATAAATGAGAACAAGGCACCAAATACTGACATGAACAATGACATCACAAGGCTCTTATTGAAATCCGAAGGGGAAGGTTTAGGCATCGCAATTGTGTTGATTACGTCATCTCCATACACTATTATCCCTCCGGCCAAAACGTTGCGAATTACCAGCCTCGATGGTCCCAGGGGGAAGAGAGTCATGCCAAAACGAAGGTCGAAGCCTCTTCCTTCTATAAACAAGCGCTTAAGGTTCATCTCTTTTAGACTTTTCAATCTGACTACAAAATGTGACTTAAATAGAGCTGTTCTGTAGGCAAAAATGTAGAAGAGTGCGTTTTCTTTATCCGTTTTCAAGAACCCATCTTTGATTTCCACGGTTTCAAGAGCCTTTTCGAGTTTCGTTTTTGTCTCTTCAGAGCATTCTTCATCAAGAATGAAGAGCAGATCTACGTCACTTGTTTCTTTGAATTCTCCGTAAACCAAACCTCCAAATAGATAGAGCGATAAAAAATGGTCTCCGCAGATTTTTCGTGCTACGTGCACAGTTTCTCCTATGAATGCTTCAACTCTCCTTGGAATTTGGTTGTGCAATTTCTCTTCCTTGTTGGAAAATATATGCTTAAACTATTATATCTATTCTATAATAAAGAAACTGGGGGTTTGAACTATGCTACCGAGTGCGCACTACTTTTCTGGCGTGGCTAGTTTTGCATTGCTTAGCGCCCTTAGAATAATTCCAATAAACTTTCTTTACTTGAGCCTGATGATAATTCTATCAATAATTCCTGATATTGATTTTATCATAACTTCCTCACATCGTGAAGTCTTCACACACTCTCCAATTTTTTGGATAGTCGTCATCGCTGCTGCGATTCTATTTCAACCTAGTAGCTGGATCATAGTAATCCCGTTGTCAACCCATCTTTTGTTGGACACTGTGGATTGGGGACTAATGATCTTTTACCCTTTTTCGAGCAAAAAGTATGGGCTCAAATTATTGGAAAAAGAAGCAGCTCGGGAATCTGAAAGATTTACTTCATACTTGAGGGAATATGTTTCTCATCCAAGGCTCCTGTACTTGGAGTTTGCGATTATGATCTTGTCCCTGCTTTTGTTATTCGTGGTGGGCATATGTATCTGAAGATTTTTCTGGGAATCAACATTGTGTCCTGTGTTGCACTCGCTATTTACGAGAAGAGAGTTGCAAGTGTGCGAAGCCATTTTTTGGAGACTGTATCATTAGAGAGATTCATTGAAATGGTTGACACCTCTATGGGAGGAGTAGTAGGGTTGCTTTCCTTCTCTTCGGTAGTGCTCTCAATTTGGGCAGGCTTTGGCTTCACAGCATCCGCAGACATGAAATCACTTTACGGAGAAGACATTTTCATGATAGTATCTACTTGTGCATTGGCTCTTCTTTTCTATGCAGCAACATTATATGCTTATCATCTCTCCCAGTTCCTTAAGTTCAAAGGAGAGAGACCTCTAAAGGAGTTCAATTTCAGAAAAGAGATTTTCATAAGAGGGGAAACATTCTTTATCTTTGGCACAGCATTCTTTCTGCTCACATGCCTCTATTCAGTAATTATGATGTCCTCTGTTCTATCCCCTTCGTTTGATTGCCTCGTAGCAATCATTTTATTCTTTGCAATCGTTGTCATCACATTGGCTTACACAACCGCCAGCAAACTGTGGCAGATAATAAAGAAACTGAGAGCCATCCGTTAACTCGTCATTTGCACTCCTGTCTACATGGACTGAATGGCCACAGCTTCCTCATCTATTTTTAACCTCCTTCTCCATTGATTGTGTAGTCATTTTGCAAAGAGCATCGTTCCTAGGCTATATGGGATTTGAACTTGCACCTATTTGCAATTACTCAAGGTCTATCTAGAGTCTACACAAGAAAGCTTTTCTTCACGAAAGCCATGTAAGTATGGTGCCAAGACTGCTAATATCTATTGAAAACTGCACTTCCAAAAGAATTTCTCACTGAAAGATTTTGGGTTTGGAATGGGGTGTAGATTCCTATATTCGTGTCAACAAGAATTCTCTGTGACCTGCACTTGTTTCGTGCTGTTATCTATTTTTCCTTTTCGAACATCGCAGCTATCTCGCAGGCAACCTCAATGTTCTTATCAAGCTCACCCATTCTCGGCGAAACATTCCTGTAAAGCTCTATCGCTCCCCTGTCCCTTGTTCTAACCAGAATCAACGCAGTCGGATAAAAATAGTGTCCGAACACGTCCTTGCTACGCAAGGATTCTCTATCGTCAGTTGGAGAATATTTAACGTGAATTTGAATGAAAACAACTTTGTTTCCATGTTTTTTAACCGTGCTCTTCGCCAGTTTTTCCATCTTCGGTTTATGTTTTTGACATGCTGGGCATCCGTCTCTAGTAATGGAAACAACGTAGACTTTTCCAAACTCCAAGGCCAGATGGTTCAGAGCAGTCTTGTTTGACTTCGCTAATTTCTTCTCGAGCGTCGCGAACTCTATCTTACTAATTGACATAGGCTCTTATCAGAAAGTCAGAATATTTAAGCCATCCTCTTTGCCAAAATCTCCTGTCTCTTAGGCGCATCACTTATGTTAAACTCACGCTGTTCCATGTTTTGGAGTCTTGATAACGCTCAGAAAAGGAAAAAACGGGAAGCTTCTGCAGGCAACGTTAGACCGTTATGCCACCGATTCCATTTCCAAGCGCCCAGATTCCAAACCCGATAAAAGCCAGCAAGAACGCTATGACGATGAAGATTATCACTGCAAGAATGCTTATAGCCAAAGCCTTCAGCCATCCACAGTCGAAGAAGTGCTTTATCAACGCAAGCCAAACCACAAGCTGAATGATCGAGGCAATGTAGCCTGAGAAAAACGCTGAAAAGATCGAGCCAAACGCTGTTCCGATGAGGATTATCCAAATGGCATCAGTGAATTTCGCCTTCTCCTTCCCAACAAGCGCTCTTCCCGCCAACCAAAGAATCGGCGAAAGCACGATTGCGGGCACAATAATGTGCAAGACGACGTTGATGAGTAACTGATCTAAGTTTATTGCCAATTTCCGCTTTTCCTCCAATAACGTTGCTTAATATCGTTAACATATCTTTATAATTCTTACGTACTAAGCGCCAAGCTCTCGATTCCATCTCTTTGCTAGTATCACGGAGTGTACGTCGCGTTAACGTTGACTCCACCAGTAGTAGTGTGCAGACTCACGATGAAATTGCTGCTAGCAGGATAATTGTCCGACTGCAACGGTGATTTGGTTCCAGAAAACCCAGTCTTGTGTACGTCTATTCCTCCAACAGCAGTGCTAGACTCAATATTGGCTCCTACGTTATCATGAATCGTCATGTCAAGGCGGACTCCTCCCGTCGTGGCTTCTGCGTTCAACGTAACATTTGCTGGAAGTCCACGATTCTGCGTAACATTTACGTTAACTCCTCCAGTCGTCGTTCCCACTTCGACCAAAGCATCGCCCGTAACGTTGACGTCCTCCCAAGAAAAGTCGATACCTCCCGTCGTGGTTCGAACAGAAACGTCGCCATTCACGGCAACATTCGACACCAGACTGGCTTCAACTCCACCCGTTATCGCCTCAAGCTTCAACGAATCAAAAACCACTCCAGTCTTCGTGCTCATAACTATCTTACCAACACTGGTCTTAACATTCATCGTTACCCTCATCGAAAGATCAACACGCAAATCGCAGACTACGTGCAACCCAAACAACCATGGCCAACCCGCAACACCGTTGACTCGTGAAATCACCATCAGTTTGTTACCCTTGAAAGCGTGGTCGAAAGTGACGTTCAACGGGTCTGACGGCGCCAAGATTCCAACGTCTCCAGTTGCTGAAACGTTCAAAGTCACCAATCTGTCAGCCAAATCCTCGAATACAACGTTGACCTGTGCTATGTCGGCACTGAAGTTGAGGTTCAACATCTCAATGCCTGGATGGAAAGCAACTTCTTCTGATTGAGTAAATTTGACGGCGCGAACTGGCAAGAAGAGAAAACCGACGACAACCATTGCCATGACGAGAAGCGCTATCAGGAACATGGACGGTATAAAAACCCGCGTTCGAGGCCTTCTTTCAAACCTTGTAGCTGGTGTAACACCGACTGGAGTCCCGCAGACATGACAGAACTTGGCGTCCTCATCTAACTTAGCTCCGCACTTATGACAATATGGCATTCCATCAAGCCTCTCAAGGAGATACGCTAGTGGAGGCTTTACTTAAATTTTATCAGTTCTATAAGCAACAGAATAAGCGAAGACTGTTCGCCTAAGGAATATATGGAACGGAATAAATATCTGAGTCTGACAATACAGTTGCAAAAGAAGGATTGAAAATCATGCCCTACTGCAAGAATTGTGGAAGCGAGTTGTCAGAAGAAGCCGCTTACTGTCCAAAATGCGGTTCTCCTGTAGAAGCGCTTACTCAACTTAAGCTAGCGTATTGGAGTGAAAGGTTTGTCGCATGGCTACTTGACGTTATTATCATCAGCGTCATCCTCACGCTAGTAAGGTTCTTCATGCCGGTTGTTTGGCCTGGTTTCTCCTCGTTGCCAAGTTTCTTCGGCTGGTTTTCCGTTTTTGATTTCGGGTTTAGCAGTGTCGTCCAGTTCTTGTACTGGATGTTGATGGAAGGATGGTACGGTCAATCATTCGGGAAGATGGTTATGAGGTTAAAAGTCACAAGGCTCGACGGTAGCCCTATTGCTATTGAGCAGGCTGCAGTCGAAAGCGTGGGAAAAGCCTTCCTGCTTCCGTTAGACTGCATACTTGGATGGCTGCTCTACCCGAGGAGAAGACAGAGAATATTCAACTACCTCTCTGAAACCATAGTGGTTAAAGCCTCTCGGTAAAAAACAAGACGTAAAGCAACTCGAATAACGTTTAAATCATTCATTGTTGTAATTCTCTGAAGGTGATGTTCACGGGGTTTTGTTCTAAGTGCGGCAAAGAGGTTTCTGATGAAGACTATTTCTGTTCTCATTGTGGCGCTAGAACCAAGAAAGGCGCAGAGAAAGGCGTTTCTTCTCCGTCTGACGAGATGAAAGAGGCTTTTGCCAGAATGGGACAAGAAATGGAGAAGGCGTTTCAGACAGCAGCCAAAGAAATCCAGAAAGCCTTCAAGACCGCCAGAGAAAACGTCAGGCAAGCACGCGATGTTGAAACGGTTGTCTGTTCAAACTGTAACGCTACAAGCCCAGGTGACGCTGTTTTCTGTTTCAAATGCGGCAAAAAGCTCAACGAAGAGTAAGCTCCACCGAAGACGAAAGATACACGCTGTCAATTTTGTACTAGTATAAAAGGAAGTCTGTAGGCGTGCGGAAATATAGTTGCTTCTTTTTGTTAAGAAATCATAGTAATCATTATTTCTCATCAAATAATGAATTATCTGAAACCTTTTAAGACCAAGTCTATACGTCATGTATTATTGTACACGCATCATATGAAAGTATATTGATGTTTACAGGCAACTCGTTTCCACAATTTAAGAGTAACAGAAGAGATTACGTTCTTATAGTCTCAGACATTTTATCCCGTGCAGTCAAAGGTGCCAAGAAGACTGAGCTAATGTATAAAGTTGGGCTAAATTCTGCTCAACTAGAAAAGTACATGATGTGGCTTGTCGAATCAGAATTGTTAGAATTGTCTAATCAAGAGACAAGACCCGTTTACAAGACAACTGTGAAAGGCAAAGCTTTCTTAGAAGCATTTGGCAAACTTGCTGAATTATTAGATGGCTTCATCATTTATGAGCGCAAGTTTCAAGAGACAAGATTGTAAGTTCTAATTGGTTCCTGTGATATGCAAGAAAAGCTGTATCGTTCTGAAAGGGCAGATTGATTGAAATGGGTTCAAAAATGATTGTTGAAGAAGAAAAAATCGCAGAGACTGCTAGAAGAATAAGTAAGAATTTGTTCACGGTTCTTGATTTTATGGAAGAATTCAGAAAGTTGTATGCTGAAGACTGGAAAACGTTGGTTAAACGATTCGGATTTTTTGGAAGCAAGAGAAGATACACAGTGTCAACATACTTTTCTAACAGACTTGATGTTTATTCACAAAAGCCTCACTCGATTCTGATTCCATTCACGAGGTATAAACAAGGCAAGTTCAAGGATTACAGAAAAACAACCGAGGAAGAGAGGAAGGTTTTTGGAAGCCCGTGGATAGCGGTTTACCGAAAGAAGCCTGATGAAGCTAGCAACAAACTGAAAAACTAGGTGAGATACCGCTTTATTCAGCAACGAGTTTTCTAATGTTTTTTCATGTACCCCAAAGTTTTTTCGTACAATTTTTGAAAGTGTTCTCCGAAAGTCTCGTCATACCTTTCTTTCCTCATCGCCATTATCCAAGGTTCCAGTTTCTTCCAGTTCGAAACTATGTAAGGTCCCAAGCGGTCGTCTATCACGTCGAGGTCTACAAACTTTTTTCCTACCAAGCCTACTTGTTCGAAAAAGGCTGTGACTACGTATGGATAATCGCTTACTTCGGAATCAGCTTCTTCCTGAGCCTGATACTTCTCGTAGTCTTCGAATTGGAAGTCTTTCTCGACCCACTTGAAAGCCTTGCGAAGTCTCTCGTCTTCACCCCATTCAAACAGCTTCATCGAAATATCAACGTTTCTGTGTTTCTCCATGTGTCTAAGCTGATCCAGAGCAAAAACCGTCAAGAGTAAGGCTGCGGCGGCTGAAAGAATAGCCGACCATTCAATAATCGTAACCAAAGCTGTTTCATCTTGTTATGTGTTTAGAGTGGGTTAAAGCGTACTTTTTAGACTTTCTCCTTAAGACCATTCGAAGATTCTGCATGATCATCTAAAAAAGGCGGGTTAGAGATTACTGATTTTGAATACTTATTCTGATTTCAAAAATCAGATATTCAGAAATCGAGCAACATAGGAAAAGTGGTGGACAAACTGAAAACTAGGAACAACACCCTTGTTGAAACTTCCAAATCAGTAGTGGTGATTGATTCAACAAAAATGCGTTCAAACAAGATTGACGACATAGAACCATTGTCTGATGTTTCCAGAGAAGAAAGAAAAAAGGAAGCCAGCAAACCCCTGTACCTGATGAGATACGAGTAAACAACCGTGCAAGCACAAGCTAGATTCTAGCCAAAATTCAGTCCCGTTCTTTCATTTTCTATTAAATTTTATGTCCGCTGAAATATAGGAGATTCTTATGCAATAATACGGTTGGAGGTGAATGGTGGATTGTGAAGAAGAAAGGTGAAAAGTACAAGTGTGAAGAATGCGTTTGATATTTAAAAAAGAAAAAAAGAGCTGTTGTAAACTTTTGGTTTAGAGTTTGTTCAGTTTTTGGTCGAAGACTTTGCGCAACAGTGAAATCGGCAAGTACCCGTTTGCAGTTATGGTGTCGTGGAAGAATCTTTCATCGAATTTGCTGCCCATTCTCTGTTTGACCTCTTTTTTCAATTGCAGAATCAAGTGTTTTCCAAGCAAATACGAAAGCGGATAACCAGGCGTTTGCGTGTATCTTCTCACTTCGGCGACCGCGCCTTCTTGTGACATTCCCGTTTCCTTAACAAGCATGTCTACTGCCTCATCGAAACTCATTTCGCCTCTCGAAAGCTTGACATCCACGATTATTCGCACGGCTCGCCATATCACATCGTTAACCTGTATCAGCTTTGCCTCTTTATCGGTTATGAAACCCTTTTCAGCCATCATTTCCTCGCAATAATGCGCCCAGCCTTCAGTGGTCTCGGTTCCATCCGCCACCAAGCGAACTACGCTTCCACGGTTTGAGACTGCACCCTGCAAGAAATGTCCTGGAAAAGCTTCATGTACAGCCGTGTTTTTCACCGAGTGATAGTTAAGGTGACTTCCCAGGTTTGCTATGTCTCTAGGCCTTGTTACGATGTACACGCCTATCTGAGGCTTGTCATACTTGGCAGGCATCATCATGGCTGCGAAGGGAATTATGGGCGTCATGTAGGCTGGGGTTTCCTTCACGAGCAATTTGTCTTCAGGATAAACCGTTGCCAGCTTTTTTTCTTGTACGAAGCGCTTTGCTTCGTTCATGGCTTGTTCAGTGAATTTTAACGCTTCTTCGAAGGTCTTAGGAGCATTGCTCTCTATATTCTTCATAATTTCTTGTTCGGATTTTCCGGGCGCTATCTGTTGTGCAAGGCGTTTTCTTTCTGTTTTAAGCTCTTGCAAGTATTTTTCGCCAAGCTGTAGTATCTCGTCTGAGGTCATTCCTAATTCTCTGAGTTTAACGAGTTTCTCGAATTTTTCTTTGCCTAAAGCCCACTTTTCTGTCGTTTTTGGAAGGAGATTGTTAAGCCATTCTGTTTGTGTTTTCAGCGCAGGTTGGAGGTTTTCAACAGTTTTTTCTAGTCTCTCGTAGACTTTGGGTGGCACATTACCTTTAGCTACGTGTAGAATAAATTGAAACAGGCCTCCCATGCTCTGGGCGGATTCTATGGCAATCTCCGTCCACAGTTTAACAGGCTTTGTCTTTTCGAATCTGGAACGAAACTCTTCTAGGTATTTCGGGGTTTTCTCGATTCTTGCGGCTATTGCATCCATTCTTTTTTCCAGCGGTGCATAGTCTCGGGTCAACATCAGGAAGATTACTCCGCCAATCATGTCGAAGGCGTCAGGGTTCAGTTCGTGCATTCGCATTTCATAGAAGTAGAATTTCGAGTTTTCATGAAACTTTTCCACGACTTCCCAGTCTAGTTTATGCTCATCGTTCAGTTCTTCGTACTTCACTGTTTCTTTCAGTCGTTTGACCCACTCTTCTTCCAAACGCAAGTTTTCCAAGAATCTTTCCGTTGACCCTTTCGGCAACTGATAATCGTACGGGTCGTGCAGTCCAAGTTGCGTAGCAAAGTCAGGATTTTTCTCAAGAAACTTGCCAATCATCTCATCCGTCAGCTTTTCAAACTTTTCATCTGTGTTCATGATTTTTCACCAAATTCTTTTTGCAGCACTAATCAACAAACACTGTACTTAAGCCTTGACAGAAAAACAGAATGTACGCCATTGAACATGTTTCTAGGCGTTTTTCTTCCATGCCATCTTCAACTGCGAAACAAAGTCTTCCTCGTCTTCGGCAATCCTCGTCTTAACTTCTCTCCAAACGGCTGGACAACCACCATATTCAACGCCTACAATGCCGCGGATGACCTTATCGATTTCCTTTTTGTTTTCTTTCGTAACTTCAATTCCTGCTTTCCTGAAAATTTCTTGAAGTTGTCTGAAATAACAGGTCAAGCGAATCACCGTGAATCACAGAATGCGTTTTGAAGGTTTTAACGTTTACATCGGTTGCATCTGATTTATTTTGAATCTGGTTTCTGGATTTTTATTAGTTTTTCATAAACATTATCGACGGTTAGATACAAGGTTTATTGATGATTCAGCCTAAGAAAATCCTGATTCCTTTTCTGTTAGTCGTAGCGCTGTTCTCTCTTCTAGCCCAAGCTGGCATGGCAACGACTGCGACTTTCAAGGTTGCAGCTGGAGAAGAAGTGACTAGAACGCTTAATCTTGCGGTTGACGATCGGGTTCTGGTAGAGTTCACTGTTTCAGGTGGGCAATACGGAAACACACTGCACTTTTTCGCGACTTACCCTAACGGAACGGCAAAAGACTTCAGTCTTGTAAGCAACCATAATCAACGCTTTGTCGCAGATAAAGACGGAGAATGTGTTCTTCATTTCTCTAACGCAGGTTCATCTGAGGACAAGTATGTAAGTTTGGATTACGAAATTCAGCATTACATCTTTGGAATGCCACAGATGCTGTTCTTAACAATAGTAATAGTGATTATCTGTATCGCTGCGGTTGCAGTGTTCATTTTAATGGGTAAAACACACTAACTAAAAACATAATATGTGATTACAGCCTCAACGTTGTTTATCGTTCTTTTTTTGTTTTCTTCACGCAACCACAGTCGACGCCAACAGCTTTTGCAAGCCGCTGCAATTCTCTGTCGCTCATCCACTCAGTCTTTAGATATTCACAGATTCTTTCATCACTAAAACCTAACCTTCTAGCTTCTTCAACCGCGCAACGGTAAGCCTCAATCTCGGTCGGTCTATTAATGTAGCTGAACCTATCGTCGAAAAGCTCCTTCCCCTCCATAAACTGCCTAACATGAACCAGCTCATGAATTACGTCAAGGTAAATGTCTACCATATCGCCTTCCTTCAAGTAGACTGCACTGACCATAAGGTGGCCGTCCACCTCGCTGACTCCCATGTAACCTCTGAAGCCGGCGAATTCAACTCTAAGCTCGTTGAGTGCTTTCTCGGTTTTTTCGCCGAAAATTCGTCTTACAGCATCAACCTTGTCGAACCCTTTGAAGTAATCTGTAAACCTGTAGGTCGAAACTTTTGCGTCACGCACTATGTTGACGTTTAATTGGCGGTTTATGCTGCTAACCTTCGACAACCTCCGTATCTTATAAAAAGATAGATCAGTAAAGCTTATTGCGTATAAACTTTGCACTAAATAGCTACCAAAAAGACCTGTGAGTACTTGCATGTTTCACGTTAAGAAAATGTCGACTGACGACATTGAATTTGCGGTTCGAATAACCAACCAGATAGGCTGGAATCTGGCAAAAGGCGACTTTGAATTCATGATGGAGCTTGAACCCGACGGATGCTTCATACTTTCTCACGAGTCAGAAAAAATCGGTCTGGCGACCACCATAAGTTATGGCAAAGTTGGCTGGTTTGGGAATCTGCTAGTTAAGCAAGAACATAGACAGAAAGGAGCAGGGTCGCAACTAGTTCAGCACTCCATCGAGTACTTGAAAAGCAAGAACGTCGAAACTGTTGGGTTGTACGCGTACCTGGAGCGAGTGCCCTTCTATCAAAGATTAGGCTTTAAGCGCGACTTTGAATTCGTGGTTTTGAAGGGAAAAGGCTTTTCTTCACCCTTCAAGGCTAATCTGAGGGAAGCCAGAAACCAAGATGTGCAGGAGGTTATCGAATACGATCAATCATGCTTCGGTTCATCAAGACGGAAACTGCTTGAACCCATCATACTCGACCCAGACAACATTTGCTACGTATCCCTCCAAGGCAAGCGAATATGCGGGTACGCTATCGCTAAAGTGTACAGGGGGATGGCAGAGTTAGGACCACTGGCGTGCCAGCAAGGGCGTGATTATGTTGCGATTGACTTGTTGAAGGCTACGTTGAGTAGGTTGAAGGGGAGCGAGATATCCATGTTTGTGCCAGCTAAGGAGGGTTCGATCCTGAAAATGCTGACGGCGTTTGGGTTCGAGGAAAGCTTTCGAGTCGCAAGAATGTTCTATGGGCTTCCTATTACTGGACACTGTATTCTATTCGCGGAATCGTTGGAGAGAGGTTGATACAGTTTGTCTGCAGATTTGTGTCGAATAATAGTTGAGGATTTCCTGAAAAGCTCGTGGTCTTGCATCGAGAACATCGTGAAAGAATTAGCGACATTTAGTGAGAGCAAGAGGCCGAAAGTTCCCCTTTTCTACTTTAAAGGTGGACAACGGAACGATGTCCTGCTGGATGGAGCGCACTTCTTCCTTAGGGCTTCTGTAGAGTACTCAAACCCACAGTTGACTGTGGAAGAAGTCCAGGGGATAATAGCTGCCCGCTTACTCGCTGTCTGCGGTAACTACTTTCAACAATGCGGATTACACCAATCTGATGATAAAGATGTTACTGCAATATGTGATTTGTCGAAGAAGCCGCCTGAAGGAGTGATCGTTCCTTTTTTGCTTAACACTGATGACATCGAACCAGACAGGTATTCGATGAACCCTCTGAAAGAGTCCATAGTGAACAGCGGACAAAGCGCCTTTCCATCAGCCTACGTTAAGACGGAAAAGTTGGATATAGATCAGAAATTTGTGCAGAAATACGAAGGCTCGCTCATCTGCAAGAGCGAGGTCGAACGAATATCTAGGTATCTCAAGTTCTGTAACAACAGCTACATGGACATGGTGGATGCTGTGAAGTATGAGCATCTGGAAAGCCTGTCGGAATCGTTTGGAATCGACCTCTGCCTCTACTCGATGCGAATGCCTCTCACGATACTCGAGAAGGAGACAACAAACGACCTGTTGCATACGCTCATAAGAGAAACTCATGCAGATTACCAATCGATCGAATGTGTCTACAAGTGCATGGGCAGGAGCATGAAAAACCTGACCACGCTCTTGACTATCCCGCATTCAAGAAACGGCTACGGCTCAAAACGTGCAGCAAGGGGCAGAATTTACTTCGACGGGGCAAGATTGAAAAGCGTCAAAGTTGACTATCGCACCGCAGCGCTGTATCCCAACGCTATAGACCCCGCTGACATAAGCGTTGCACGGGCTGAAGACAGCTTCACGGTTGAAGGAGACAAATTCGTGAATTACAGCTATAAAGAAACGCCGTCTTCGCCTCAATTCTTCCTGTACTCTTTAGCGTCGTCTGAAAACGCAGTTTTATGGCATGGCATCGGCGCCTTCGGTGCTTCAGAGTTGCTCAAGAGTTACACTACGACACGGTTGGCTTGTGCGAGGGATTTGTTGGTTAAGGGTTTGAACGCGCGGTTTGGGATTGCGACGGGGATGCCGTTGCAGTTTAACCTTGTGCCTAAACACATGTGGTTCCACCCCGTGCATAGAAACATAGACGCAAGCATAGGCTGCGTTGAGAACTTGAAGGATTTAGCTGACTTAGGCATGAAGATGGAGCACCTTTCAACCGAACAGTATGTCCGCAAACCTTGACAGGTTGACCCCTATGTACTTTAAACAAATCAAGCACAGAGGTGACAATTTCTCCTACATCATCGCAGATGAGGCTACTAAAGAAGCTGCTGTGGTTGACCCCAGCTTCAACGCAGACGTAATAATCCAATCCTTGAAGGAGCAAAAATTCATCGCAAAATATGTGATCAACACTCATTATCATGGAGATCACACCGCTGGCAATGAAGATGTTAAATCGGAATTTGGCGCAAAAATAGTCGCTCACCGATCCTCTGGAGGAGAAAGAGACATCGGCGTTGCTGAAGGCGACGTAATAAAGGTAGGCAAAGTTATTATCCAAGTAATTCACACGCCAGGGCATACACCTGACAGCATCTGTCTGCTAGTAGACGGTAAACTGTTGACTGGCGACACTCTTTTCGTGGGTGAATGCGGCAGAACAGATTTGTTTGGTGGAAGCGCAAAAGACATGTACGAAAGCCTATTTTCCAAGTTGGCGACTCTTGACGATGGCATAGAGGTGTATCCTGGACACGATTATGGGTCGCGTCCGCATTCAACGATAGGCTTTGAAAAAAGAACAAACTATACGCTTGAAAAAAGAAGCTTCGAAGAATTCGTAGAGTTTATGAAAGAATCCTGAACGAGAATTGCGCGCGCAGTCATTTTTTCTTTTTAGAATTTAGTTTAGCTTGACGTCGTGCAACAAAGCAGTCGTTTGTGGTTCTTCTTTTTCCTGAGCTATAGAAAGATTTTTCTTTAATCACTCAAAACAGTGTTTGTGCATGCACTTGGCGCAAAGAAACGATCTTTTAGGCGAAAAAGTTAGACACATACGAATAAACGGAAAAATGACTGTAGATGAATTGATTGCACAGTTCAAGAATTCAGGCTCGTTTGGCGCTGGACGACTTTCGCAGGCGTGTGACATTTATGAGAGGATGGCGCGGGACAAGAAATGCACGATTTTCTTGGCTTTAGCTGGCGCTATGATTCCGGCTGGAATGCGCTCGTTGATCGCGGATTTGATTCGTGAAAAACTCATCGATGTGGTTGTTAGCACGGGGGCAAACATGGTTCATGATTCTATAGAAGCTTTTGGGGGAAATCATTACAAGGGACATTGGCTCATGAACGATCACGTTCTCTACCAGTACCACGTGTACCGAATCTACGATGTTCTTGTGCCCGAAGAGGGTTTCATAAAGCTGGACTGTAGTCTCGTGAAAATATACGATGAAATAGCCGATGAGAACAAGGGAAAAACGTTGTCTTCAAGCATGTTTACGTCTGAGTTGGGCAAGAGGCTTAATGATCCGAACTCGATTCTGCGCGCTGCATATGAGACTAAAACGCCAATTTTTCTTCCAGCGGTTCGCGACTCAGAATTCGGATATGCGTATTATCTTCATGCGTCGCGCAGGAATTTCCAGAACACGTTGGTGATTGATGCTTTCAAAGATGTGCCTGAAATCATTGGCATGTGCAGACGTTCACCTAGAAACGGAATGATAGTGATAGGCGGCGGCGTGCCGAGGAACACGATTCAATCTGCCGCTCTCGCAACCAAGTCTGGCTTGGACTATGCTGTGGTGATAACCATGGATCGTCCTGAAACTGGAGGGTTGTCTGGATCGACTTTGGAAGAGACGGTGAGTTGGGGTAAGCTTAAAGGAACTGCAGACCAAGTCATGGTTATTGGTGACGCTATGGTCGTGTTTCCGATTATGGTTGCCTCGGTCATGGAGAGAATCGGTAAAGACTTTAAACGGAGGGAGAAAACTGGATGAAAGAAAAAAATGAAGCGAACCAGAAATTCTGCGGCAACTGTGGTAGCCATAACACTTACAACTACCCTGAAGAAGTGTTCTGCACACGGCGTTTCCTGAAGAACAAAGAGGCAGTAGTGAAAACCTTGTGGCGTTGTGAAGAGTGGAACTTGAACCCTCAGGAATGCCATTGCATCGAAGAAGTCAAGAAAAAACAGAAACAGCAGTAGGTAAGCGATTATCCAAATAACTTACTGCAGACAACCTCGATAGATTTCTATTTTTTGGCGAGCGCATAGGCAGGCAAGTCTTCTTGAGTGAGATGTAAATCATTTATAGTGATTCGGAACAAATACTACCTCTAAAGTGAAAGAACATGCTTGTCACAAACCGAGACTTACTAGTGCCCGCTACACGAAAAGCCTACGCAGTAGGCGCCTTCAACATAAACAACTTGGAAGCAGCGTTGGCTGTGGCTGAAGCAGCAACAGAAGAGAAATCACCCGCAATCGTAGCCGTCACACCAAGCGCCATCAAATACGCTGGTCTGCCTTACCTGTCGAAGATCGTTCGAACAGCAGCCGAATCTGCTCCTGTACCGATGTCTCTGCACCTGGATCATGGCGAAGACTTCGAAACCGCCTCGAAATGCGTGGCCGCAGGCTTCACATCCGTCATGATTGACGGTTCACACTTGAGTTTTGAAGACAACATCGCCTTAACGAAGAAAGTAGTTGACATAGCGCATCCGAAGGGGGTTTCTGTTGAAGCTGAGCTTGGAAGACTTGCAGGCGTGGAAGAAAAAACTGTGGAGGAAAAAGAAGCCATTCTCACTGATCCGAACGTGGCTAAAGAGTTTGTTGATCGAACGAGTGTTGATGCGCTTGCAGTTGCCGTCGGCACCTCTCACGGTGCTTACAAGTTTAAAGGCGAAGCCAAACTTGACTTTGAGAGACTGAAAGCTATCCGAGAGAGAGTGGATTTGCCGCTTGTCTTGCATGGAGCTTCAAGCGTGCCCACTTGGATAATCGAGAAAGCAGCCAAGTACGGGGCTCAACTTGAAGGAGCAAAAGGAATTCCAGAAGAACACATCAAAAAAGCCATTTCCTTGGGAATCGCAAAAATAAACATCGACACTGACTTGCGGCTTGCGTTCACGGCAACCATCCGCGAAGTTTTGACAAACTCGCCGAAAGAGTTTGACCCCCGAAAGATTCTAGGACCAGCGAAAGAAGCCATGAAAGAAGTAATCAAGGGCAAGATGCGCCTGTTCGAAAGCTCAGGAAAAGCGTAACGAGGAATCGCTATGAAAGTTGGAGTTTTAAGCGGAGGCGGAGACGCGCCTGGGATTAACGCCGTCATACGGGCAGTCGTCAGGAAAGGCATCCAGAATTACGGCTATGAAATCATCGGCTTACGGGACGGCTGGCGAGGGCTTCTTGAGAACGAGCTTGTGCCCCTTGATTTGAGGGCAGCGTCAGGTATTCTTCCTCGCGGAGGCTCTATACTTGGGACTTCGAGGACAAACCCGTTCAAGCGTGAGGGCGATGCGGAAAAAATGCTTGCGAACGCCAAGAAGGCAGGCATAGGCGCTGTCATAGCCATCGGCGGTGACGACACCCTAAGCGTGGCTTACAAGATGACTCAGCTTGGGCTCAAATGCGTGGGCGTACCCAAAACAATCGACAACGATCTGGTAGGCACTGATTACACGTTCGGCTTCATGACGGCAGTAACCATAGCAACTGAGGCTCTTGACAGGCTTCACACCACAGCGGAGACGCATCACAGAGTAATGATACTCGAAGTCATGGGAAGGTACACGGGCTGGATTGCGTTAGAAGCAGGGCTTGCCGGTGGTGCAGACGCCATCTTAGTTCCTGAGAAACCGTTCGATATAGACGAAATCTGTGAATCCATCAGGCATAGGCAGGAAAGAGGCAGAAACTTTAGCATAATCATAATTGCCGAAGGAGCCAAACCCAAGGGCGGCGAGGAGATAGTTTACAGCGAAAGCGTGGACGAGTTTGGACACATACGCCTAGGCGGAGTAGGCTACTTCCTCGGTAAGGAAATCGAAAAACGCATGAAAATCGAAACTCGGGTAGTCGTTCTGGGGCATCTTCAACGCGGAGGTTCTCCAACTGCTTTCGACAGAGTACTAGCCACAAGGTTCGGGATAGGCGCAATAGACCTAGTTCATGAAAAGAAGTTCGGGCACATGGTTGCCCTTCAAGCAAACAAAATTGTTGCGGTTCCGCTGAAGGACGTTATTGGCAAGCGGAAGACAGTGGATTTGGAGCTTTACAACATTGCAAGCGTGTTCTTCGGCTAGAACACACTGCAAAATGGAAATTAACCAAAACGGGATGAGCGTGGTTTGCGTATAGGATTCTTCGTTTGGGAATACCCGCCGAGAATCTTCGGCGGTCTAGGCACCTACGCAGAGTACATAACCCACGAATTTGTCGAGCTAGGACACGACGTTTCAGTTTTCACACTCAACCCTGGCGATTTGAAGACCCGGGAGATTCTGAAAGGGGTTGAGGTGCATCGTCCACTAATTGCTGATGCAAGTGATGTTTTTCCCGTGTTTGTTATTGATGATTTGAAAAAATGGGGCACAAACATACGCTTGTTCAACGACATATTCATCTACAACATTCTTAGCGCAACAAAATTCGTTAATGGACTGCTGCAAAAAGAACGGTACAAGTTTGACGTTGTTTGCGTGCATGATTGGCTAAGCAGCATTGCCGGGTTGATAATAAAGAATGAGACGAAGATTCCGGTGGTCTTTCACGTTCACAGTACCGAGTGGGGAAGAAGCGGTGGACAAGGCTCAGAGGTTGTCTCTGGTCTCGAGAATGCAACGGCTCAAAAAGCCGACAGAATAATCACGGTCAGCCACATCATGCGAGACGACTTGATACGTCATGGTTGGCCTCAATCAAAAATAAGCGTTGTCTGGAATGGCGTCGACCCAGACCAGTATGATCCGCAAAACTGCCGCTCAGAAGACGTGGCCAAGATTAGGGAGAAGTATGGCATCGCTAAAGATTGGAACATGATTCTTTTCCTCGGAAGACTCAATTGGGTGAAAAGTATCAGAAACTTGGTTCAAGCCATGCCGACGATTCTCAGCGAATATCCTAAAACGAAACTTGTTATCCTCGGCAAGGGCGAGGAGCAACGAGACATAGTTGAAATGGCAGAGAGGCTTGGAATAAAAGACAAGATTATCTGTCGCTTCGAATTTGTGCCAGAAAAAGAGAGAATTCTGCATTATGCAGCGGCAGACGTGTGCATTTTTCCATCAATCTACGAGCCTTTCGGCATAGTAAGCCTAGAAGCCATGGCCATGGCAAAGCCGGTTATTGTTGGCGCTCGCGGAATAGTTGGCTTTCGAGAGCAAGTAGTCTCTTCTGGACCCGACCAAAATGGAATGCACATTAACGGGGAAGACCCAGCAGACATAGCTTGGGGAATCAAAGAAACGCTCAAAGACCCGCAAAGAGCCAAAGCATGGGGCGAGAATGGTCGGAAAAGGGTTTTGGAGTATTTTACTTGGAGGAAAGCGGCGGAACAAACGATAGAAATCTATAAGTCGCTTACTTTAAAACAAAGCTAGATGTTCTGAATTGTGCCTTTAATTGCAGGATTTTATTTTGCTAACGTGCTGGCTAGTCGTAGCAGGCTTAAGTCCAGAGGTTTTTCGGTTTTACATGCCTTTTCAAGTTCTATGCTTGTTATCTTGCCGTTCTGTAATCCCACTACTCTGTTGCCTTGCTCTTTTGCCAGCAACTCTACTGCTTCATTTGCAAACAGGTTAGCTAGCAGTCGGCTTCTGGCTGTGGGGCTTCCGCCTCTTTGGGCGTAGCCCAGAATGCTGAGTCTTACTTCTGAGCCTGTGTTCTTCTCGATTTCCGCGGCGAGTTTGCGTGTGTCGCCCACGCCTTCTGCGGCTACGATTATGCTTGACTTCTTTCCTTTAGCGCTGTTTTCTCTTAGAGTTTTGAAGATGCGTTCTTTGTTGTATTTGACTTCTGGAACGAGGATTATTTCTGCGCCTACGGTTAAGCCTACGGTTGATGCGAGAAAGCCTCTTGTTCGTCCCATGATTTCGACTATGAAGATTCTTTCGTGTGAGATGGCGGTGTCTCGGATTTTATCAATCTCGTTAACGGCAGTGTTCATGGCGGTGTCGAAGCCTATGGTTTCGTCTGTTCCGTAAACATCGTTGTCTATGGTTGCTGGGATTCCCACGATCTGCGTGTCTGTTTCTTCGCTAAGTTCGAGTGCGCCCTGAAAAGAACCGTTTCCACCGATAACTACGAGTCCGTCTACGTGTTTTTTTGCCAGAGTTTTTGCCGCTTTCTTTACGCCTTCTTTCTTTCTGAACTCTAGGCTTCTTGAAGTAAGCAGGATCGTGCCGCCTAGCTGAATTATTCCGCCGACCGAGCGAGGCGTCAACATCCTAAAAGAACTGGTTATAAGCCCTTCCCATCCTCGCTCAAAACCAATGACTTGAAAACCTTTTGAATACGCAAGGCGTGTGGCTGCTCTTATTGTAGCGTTCATGCCTGGTGCGTCTCCGCCGCTCGTTACCATGCCTATGGTCTTCAACGTGTGCTGTCACCAGCATTCATATTGTGGGTGAAGTGGTTTTACCTTTTTCTATCAGGAACGCTATTGTTAGATGGTATTGGGTAAACGGTTAACGTGTTTAGGATGTGTGACGGCTGTGGGTTTGATTGCGCTTTCGACTGGTTGGCTTCCGCGGTTGGAGGATAAACCCTACTATGAGCTTTCTTCAGTGCTTAACATGATGGACAAGTTTTCGCAGGAGCGTTTGGTGGATGGGTTTGAGTTTGGTTTGCTTCCAGAATGGGACAGTGAGAACCCACCGCTCACGCCTGCACAAGCTCCATCGACATGTGAAAAACATGATCTGCAGGTGATTCTTGAACTTTTAGAAAAGAAGGGCTTCACGGTTTTGACGGTGCATGCAAGCCGAGACGTTGGAAGCTATCTTTGTTCAGAAGAAAAAGCAAAACTTGCCAAGGGAGTCAGGCTTGTGGATGAGTCGATGAAGTTCTGTCAGGACTTGAGTTCTAAGGTTTGTGTTTTTCATCTTTGGGATCCGTGGAAAAAAAGTTTTGATCTTAAAGGCTTGCAAAAGGTGTATGAGGAAGGCAAAAAACGTTTTTCGGACGTCGAGTTTTCCGTTGAGAATATTCCAACCATGATTGAGGGTAAGACCCCTTTTCAGTTGTTGCGGGGTTTTGGGTGGAGGACTTTGGATTTGAAGTGGGCTTCGATGTATGATGAGTTTGATTTGTTTGCTGAAGCCGTTGAGAAGGTTGATAACGTGCATGTTCAGGGAAAATGTCAGGATGATAGTTTTGTGCCGACGGTTGGTAGTTTGGATTATGAGAAGGCTTTGAAGTGGATTGTTGATGCGGGGTATTCGGGTGTTCTCACGTTGGAGTTGGAGGGAAAAGCTAGCTACGAAGATATTGTAAAGTGCGTTAAAAAGTTGAGGAAGCTAGTGAGTTAGAAGAGCTACAGAATAAGCCTCTTACGGAATTGAACATTAGGCTTTTATAGAAGAGAACTGACAGTGATCTACAGAGAGAGTTCTTTGGAAGAGACCAAGAAAGCTAGAAAATACCACTTTACTAGGCGGCAAAAAGTCGGTATTATAGCTTTGATTCTTGTTATCTTGGTCTCAGTTGAGGTTTATGCTCACTACTACGTGCAGGTATCTGCACTTCCAATTCTAACTGAGGAGGAAGCACTGAAACAGCTTGCAGTTTACGAATGGTGGAACGGCACATACGCCTTTGCCTCAAACGGGGGCAGTTGGATTGTAGTCTGGAGGATTCCCCGACCGACGCTCAATGAAAATCTCGCCGAGTTCTTTATTTTCAAAACGGGACAGAATTCGAGCTTAGGAGTCCTTCGCACCGACCTCGAAGTACCGAGGCCGTCACCGACATCGAACAGCACGGCTGGCTATTTCGTGCCATCTTCGGCAGAGATAAGCAACGAAGGTAATTACACAGTAATCGTCATTCCCTTCGATGTTGGTCAGATTGGCACTTACGAAGTGGACTTTGACATCCATGTTCGTGTCTATCAAGAAACCCTGCTTGGTCTAGTAGCTAAGGAAGAGATTGAACTTCCGACGAACGTTACGCTGTACTATGGACCTTGAAGCAGGAACGAGATAATCATTTAAGCGAAGAATCCTTGGAATCTTGTGAGTCTGCATCGAGCATTTTCGTGGTGGTGGCTGAGGCTAAGTTTTGTCCCAAACCCAAAAAGCCATTGAAAGATGTTGTCCACTACGAGATTTTCTGAGCACAAGCGATTTCTGTAGACCAGCGCGCGTTCGCACGAGAGACTTAAATCTCTATACCAGCAAGATAGATTCTGGAAGGCGGAACCTATGTCGAGTGAAATCAACGCCAGAATCAGGAAGGCTGCGGAAGCGCTGAAACAGTTTGGTTATGAGACTGTCGATGTCTCAGCAAAAGAGTTTTATGATTACATGACAGGCGAGATTTTCTCTGACGACCCTACGACTATACGCGATGTTCTTGGCAACGACTACATAATGATACACGAGCTAGTAGAGATAAGCGAACTCAAGAAAATCGGTAGAAAAATCGACAGACACGTTATCGTGGAAACGCCAAGAATTCCTTTCTACACAACGCATTTTAACGCGATGGAAACCGAACTCAAGTACGCCCTCTACAAAGGCGACACTACTGGGCCAAGATCAGACTGAGACAGCACAAGGAAAGTGTGTTGGATGACGACCCAAACCTTCCGGAAGAACTGCGGTCGAGGGCAGAAGAAATATACGAAAAATACCGCAGACTCGCCAAACAAAAGTCAAAGCGACCTTTGAGCTTGTGAAAGCTCTGTCAAAGAACACGCGCTAATGCTGAAGTGAATGTTACTGATTGATCCATGCTTGCTGACGTTGAGGATGGAATTATGGTCAATGAAAGCTGTTGCTGGTGTTGGTTGGGTTGGTTTGAGGGAAGTCATTCTACATACAAAAAGTCCGTTACTAAAGGACGTTTTAAACACTTTTTTTACGTTCAAGAGTGAAATGAGATTACTAGTTTCATGGCTTTTGTCCTTTAGCAAAAACCCCGTAAATGCTTATCAAGCTTCCAATCACTACCACTAGCCAGTTTCTTTGCAGACCCGATACTTCTAGAAGAATTCCCCCGACTGCGGCAAGAATCAAACCAGAAACAAAAACTAGCTTTCTCATATGCCAACCTCTCAGTATTCGCTCATAAAGCCTTTTTCTACAGGTTCCCAGCTCAAAAGAGCATTTGGTGAAACGCGCAAATCTTTCTATGTTTCGTGTGCGATCATTGTCAGTGTTTGTCTCACTTTCTTCATTTTCCTTATCTTGTTGTGTGTTTCTTTGATCTCATCCATCGTGTCTGCTCTGGTTTTAACGATGATATCGTAGATGCCATAGAGAGGATAGGCTTCCACGACTCCTTTGATTTCTCTCAGCGTTTTCATGATTTGTGGATCGAATTCTTCCGTGTTTACTAATACGTATGCCATAGGCATTCAGATCACGTCTTGCTTTCTCTTTATGCATTTGGCTTTTTAATGTTTAGGAGAGATCCACTGAAAGCTCTTGGTTGATTGGGGTAAAGTTTTATAGTGTTGTGCTTTAAAGCTTGTTTTGCGGTGGGTCTTAGGCGGGGGGCTAGGGGTCCCTTGCACCATAAACCCTCTACAGGATGGGCTGACAGCGGAGGGTGAGGCGTTCAAGGCCGTTGACGCCGCCATTTCCGAAACGATGAGTATCCGTCCCTTGGGGCTGGCGATCGTTGAGCGGTTTCCGTAGGGAAGCCGTCTTCAATGTTTACCAGGCGAATCCGGCTAGGCCCGGGAGGGAGCAACCTAAGTTTGGGCGTTCAGCGCTCAAGGGGGTGCGGGTACTAGTGTAGGGTTTGGGCGGTTCAGCGGAGTCTGGACGTCGAACTTCCGTGATCCACCGCTTTTATTTCATCAAACAAAATCTATATTGGACAAAAACACTTAATATTCGTCTTTGTAAAGCAAATGTATAAAGCCACGAAGCTTAGTCAAAGAAGTTTTCCTTTGTAATGCACCGAAGCAGGACAGCCTAGGCAGCTTCCGCTTGTGTAGAAGCTGCAGGTGCTGCAGTCTGCGCCGCATGGCGTGATTTTCTTTCGTTCGACTTGTGGCTTTACTGGTGCGATCATGGGTCTTGTAGGCGTTACGATTAAATCAAATTGTATGTTTTTGACGGGTAGGTTTTGGCGGAAGCGTGAGTCTACGCAGGACATGAGTGATTTTACGTTTTCTCCTATTAGGAGGCAGCTCATGTTGTGTCTTCCTGACGTTAAAAAGCAGTTGAGGTATAGGGGGCAGTTTTCGAGGAATTTGAGTACTTTTTCTACGCTGTCTGTGGAGACGTCGACTTTTGCTAGGAAAACTTCGGCTTTTTTGATGTCGGTTCCGACGGCGTGTGCTAGTATTCCTTTTTCTTCGAGTTTGCGTATTCTTGCGCTTACGGCTGGTTGGCTGATTTTTAGGCGGTCTGAGATTTCGGCTTGTGAGAGTTGTGGGTTTTCTGATAGCATGTTTAGTATTTTTTTGTCTGTGTTGTCGATTTCTTCGGGCATGTTCTCTTCAACCTGTTCGGCGGATAGCATGTCTATTGGTGTGTGTTGTATAAATGTATTTTGAATATTAAGTATTTTTGCTCTTTTTCTTATAGTTTATAACAGTAATACTTATCATTCAAAGGGTGCATCATTATATGTAGATATTTAGGGGGGTCAATGGATTTGGTTGAAGAAGAAACTTGGGAGAATAAGTGTTGTCGTTGTGAGGGTGAGCCGAAACAGAACTTGTATCCTGGAAAGAGAGCTTGTCACGTGACTTGTGGTCCTTGTTTGTACCCTGATGATTGGGGAAAGTGTGCTTCATGCGAGATTGTGGGTCATTGTAGGTATGCGTTGGATTATCTCAAGGGTCTTAAGGAGAACGGCTTGAAGAAGGGGTGTTTCTTCCAGAATCAACTCATGGGCGATGAGAGTCTGTATCATACTTTGAACTTTGTGAATGGGCAGCAGCAGGTCATTAGGGGGTCTGGTGAGAGGGCGTATCTTGAGGAGTTGAAGAAAGCGAACGCCAAGAGCCCTTGTCTTCAAAGATAGTGCTCTGGAGTTTTCTGAAAGAGAAAGAAGCGTATGGCATACAGGCTAGTCTGTGGGTTTGGCTAGTGATTTGACCCATTCTCTCTTCTGCCAAAGGGCGCATCCGTGTGTTTCCTCGAGTTGTTCATGGTTTTCTCTTATCGTTCTCAACATCTTTGATTCGAGGGCTTCTTTGAGGGAGACGTTGTTGAGGTTTGTGTCTGAGTAGGGGATGAATGGGCATGGTTCAACGTTGCCGTCTGCGCTTATGTGGATGAATCCTCGTCCTGCGGAGAGGCAGCCGCCAATCTCTTCTTCGTCCCATGGTAGCGCGATGAACACTGCTGGGTTGTTTTTGCGGAAGGAGTCTCTTCTCTTGACCAATTCTAGTCTTTGTGTTGGGGTGAGGACCCAGTTTTCGGTGTCTTCTTTGACGGGGGTGTACTCGACGAGCATGAACAGTCGGCAGCCTGCGTTGACTAGTTTTTTCACGAAGTTCTCGTCGGTGACTTCGTCGAAGTTGTTTCTGGTGAGAGTTATTGAGGTTCCCCAGAATGTTCCGTTTTCTTTCAGCTTGGCAATCGAGCCTTGGAGTATTTCGTAGACGCCTTTTCCTCGGCGTTCGTCCGTTTCGGTTTGGTAGCCTTCCAAGCTGAGCATGGGTACAACATTTCTCTTTTCATTCATTTTCTTTAGGATGGCTTCGTTTATGAGTAAGCCGTTTGTGAACATGAGGAACATTATTTCAGGATAGTCATGTGGAATGTCTAGTATGTTGGGGCGCATGAGCGGTTCTCCGCCTCCGAATACGATGAAGGAGATGCCTAGTTCTTTTGCTTCTGCTATGGCTTTTCTGAGTCTTTGGTCGCTGATGTCGTTGTTTGGTTTTTGGCGGAGGGTTTGATGGTAGCATCCTTTGCAGTGCAGATTGCATTTGCTCGTTACGCTGAAGACGAGAATAGGCGGGACGTGGAGTCCCCGTTTTTCCCAATCTTTTCTAATTTTGGCAGCGCGTTTTTGCCAATTCAACGTCTTTACGAAGAAGACTGCTTGTGAGGGGTTGGTGACAGCGGTTCGCAAAGCATCCTTAAAGAAGATTTTCAGGGTGTTGTTTAGGATTTTGTTGAAGTCAATGGTGTCCGTGTGAGGAGTGGTCATTGCACTATCCTTCGGGTCAAACTTGCGTTAGAAACCCGCTTAAATATATTCTGGCATGGGTTCTCCATTCTGGACTTGCCTGAGCACTATGGACAAGATTTGCGTAGGTTCAATAAATCAGAATATTTATTTACTTTTCAGTTGCTGTCTCTTCCGATGATTCTCTTGAAGCAGATGAGTAATGAGGAATTGATCGAGAAGGCGAAGTCTGTTGTCAAACCGCGAAAGATTAGGCATGGGTTTACGGTTGGGGATGTTGGGTGTGCGTTGATTACGATAAGGGCAACGTCTATCTTGGTGTTTCTATTGATGCTCCTAGTGGCATGGGGTTTTGTGCTGAGCATAGCGCTATTGCGGCAATGGTTACGCATGGCGAGCACGTAATTAAGAAGATTGTGGCGGTTGTTGAGGGTGGGATGCCGATTTCTCCGTGTGGGAGATGCAGGGAATTTATGAGTCAGATTCATGAAAAGAATGTTGATGCGGAAGTTATTGTCGGGAAAAATAAGTCGGTCAAGCTCAAAGACTTGCTTCCACTTCCTTGGGACGCGGAAGGGTAGCGTTGGTTGGATAAAACTTACTCTTGCCAGGCATTCTGGACCTAATCTGAGATTTTCCCAAGGATCATAAAAGCCCAGAAGGCTTTATAGCCCACGGTCAACAAGGACATAGCAAGGATGGATGAGGAGTAGTTGTTGCCAGCGTATTTTGCTTATGCGATTAAAGAAGTTAGAAGACGCAAAATCCGTACATTGGCTAACGTAATGGGGTATGTGTTTGCAGTTGCTTTCATGATATCGCTGGTGTCGTTTGGTCAGGCTTACAGTGCGATGGAGACAAGTATTCTGAGAGGAATAGGGACGCATTTCGCAGTTTTTATTCCTGCAAGGACAGTGTCCCCGGCGAATTCGCGGTTGGTCCCTTTTTTAAAGGAGTGTACACGGGAAGCTTCAACATGAATGTGGTTGAAGCAGTCAGAGCCTTGCCAGGCGTTGATGATGCTGCGCCATACCTCATGTTCATACGGGGTAATCTTACCATAGGGGGAATCGATATCAGTAGACTTGCCACCAACACTACTGCAGTATCACCTGAAAACGTGGTAGAAGGCAGATATTTGAAGGCTGCTGATCTGGACGGAGTCTTGCTGGATGAAGTCTCTGCGGGTTTGATGAAACTCGACGTAGGCAACAACATAAACGCTTTCAATCACACCTTCAAGATTGTTGGAATCGTGAATCCCAAGGTCTTTAGTCAACCTGCTGGAATGGCGGATATGTATGCGCTGATCGAAGTGGTACGAGACATTATGAAGTCTGACTCTGGTTCCACTTATCTGATGGGATCTGGAGATACTAACGTCATCCTCGTAGAGGCAGCTCACGTAGGAGAAGTGGAGGAGGTAGACGCGGTGAAGCAATCTGTTTTGGAAGCTCTTGAAGCCGTTGGGGAGAAGGGTTCTCTAGCTGGATATGGTTGCTCTACTCCGGCTAGAGTCGTGGTTTCAATCACTGAGGAAAACGCTTGGGTTGTTTCTCTCATCGTTGTGATGTCAGTAACGCTGTTCTCTCTGAAGTCTCAGTTTGGGGTAATAGTTGAACGTACCAAGGAAATAGGTATTCTGAAGGCGATTGGTTGGGTAGATTCCGATGTCATGAAACAGATATTGGTTGAGTCGGTTCTTCAAGGATTTGTTGGAGGCTTAGTCGGAATGTGTTTGGGCTACATTCTTGCTTTTCTATTTCCTTTATTCGGAATAATGTCCGCAGAGGGTTTAACTCTAGCAGTTTCTCCACTAGTTATCATCGGAGGGCTAGTAGCCGCCTTGTTGGGAGGAATTGTTGCAGGAATATTTCCTGCGTGGCAGGCAGCTAAGCTGTAGCCTGCCGAAGCTCTTAGACGGTTTTAAGGCGAACGAGTATGGAAGCATTAACTGACCCGTTGATCGAAACCAGAGAACTAACCAAGATTTATCCTCGCAAAAGGGAAGCTCCGGTTGTAGCCGTGAACGGGGTCAACATAAGGATATTTAGTGGCGAGTTTCTGGCAATAGTCGGTCGCTCAGGTTGTGGGAAAACAACATTGCTGAATCTCATCGGGGCGTTAGATCGACCTACTTCAGGCGCGGTGATATTCAAAAACAAGAATCTCGGTGCCTTCTCACAAAGAGATTTGGCTTTATTGAGGAGGCAGAAAGTGGGTTTTATTTTTCAAACGTTTAACCTTTTGCCGGCTCTCACGGCATTTGAGAACATTGAGGTCGCACTGGCTACAATGCAAATGTCAAGAGACGAGCGGAGACAAAAAGCAAAAACTCTGCTGGAATCTCTCGAGTTAATGGACAAGGCTGAGCATTTGCCGCTGGAACTTAGTGCTGGGCAACAGCAGAAAGTGGCTATTGCAAGGGCGATGGCTAGAGATCCACCTCTCATTTTGGCTGATGAACCTACCGGGGAAATGGATCCTGTGACGGGAGGAGAGATAGCGTCAATGTTGGTCGAACTGAATCAGAAACACAATGTAACTGTAGTGGTGACCAGCCATGGTACCTTTCCTTATAAGTTAGCAAAACGAGTTTTGTTCATGAAGGATGGAAAAATCGTCTCGCAAGAACAGGCAGAATATTAGCTGCCATAGCGGGATTGCTTGATGGAAATTAGATGAGGCAGAGACCAACTGGAATTCAACGTTACTTAGTCATCAGTCCAAGAAATTCAGTGGGTTCTTTCAATTTCCTTCATTGTTAAAGTGAGCAACTCTCAAACTGAACTTTGTTCCAAACCCGACGTTCGGCTTGTCCGTTTACGTCTAACAAAAATTAGTACCCCACAAAGTGCGCCTAGAATAATCATGTCAGTCGTTGTCAGAATCACGTAACGTATGTCAAAAGACGACGATGACAAACCAACCGCGATTTTGGTTGATTTAGAAACGTTACAAGGCAAGCCAGCAGAATCGTATCCTGAGGCTTGGACCTGCAGAATATAAGTCACATTCTTTTGGAACACAACTGTCCAGCTAGCCACGGCAAAACTTTCTTCGTCCATCGTGCCGATGAAAGACGGGTTATTGCCTGAAACTAATGTAACCCCATCCGGCAAGATTAGCACAGCCTGCACGTCACTGACGGTGGGACTGCCGCAGCAACTGAATCTTTTGGTGAACACTGTAGCCCGTACTTCAACTAGTTCTCCCGCAGTCACTGGAAAAGGGACAGAGACATCCACCATGCGAATAGTGACATATGCTGAGCCAGAACTAACCAGAAGCATCAAAATTGTCACCAAGAGCAAGACAGATAAGACCCTTACGCACTTGCCCATCTGCCTTCTTCTCCGATTAATGAATGATCAGATCGAGATTTATAAACCTAGACGCGTGCAATGGGGGCATTTTCCGCACAACATCATTAATGCTGGTTTAGCAAATTGACGATCAGAAACACATTCTTACGACCTAACGCCGTGAGCGCGCGCTAGCAAAGCAACTGGAAAACGGCAAAGAGGTCGCAGATTTGAAGAAGAGAATAGCTGAAGTGAAGAAGAAAATCGAAGCCCAAGCCATCTGATTTCAGTTTGTTTCTCCTGCATTTGTTTGATTCGGGTTTCGTTTGTTCATGGTTGGTTGAGGATAAAACTTTACCCCGCGTGCGTTACGAGGAAGATCCACCGTGTAGTCATGATTGATCGCAAAACCTTAAGTCATTGCTTTGGTCGTCATTTGACAGGAAAGATCGGCTAACTGTATGGGTGGGAAGTTGGGAGGAGATCATAAGCGACTCCACAGGATGGGGCGAAAGAGGAATGTGCTGATTTTTGGGTTTGCTTCGCTTGTATGGCTAGTGTTTCGGTCGGGTACAAAGCCTTCGAGAATCACTTATCCTTGTCAGCGCGCGGCTCTCATGAATAGTTCTATGCTGCTGGGAGTCTCCTTCTTCGTAACGATTGCAGGTGTGGCAACGAAGGCGGAGAAGCTGCTGTCAAGACGAGGAACGGCTTTGGCCTTTCTCTTCATGATTGCGACTGCCAGCGTTGACTGTTGGCAATTCGGGATTGGTCTGCAATGCAAAGCGGCTGTGAATCCCAGCCAAGAGCTGACGTTGAACTTGGAACCCCAATACGCACATGTCTTGCCAGCTTCAGACATCTATGTTACTAGCGGGCGAGTTGATGCTCATGTGGCTCAGCTTGCGGAGCTTATGGGTTCGAAAGGACTGCTTCTGTACAAGTCCAATGTGAGCGGGCCTGTGCAGGGGAATTGTGGACTGATTGCCCATGATGACGTTGTCCTGATAAAGACAAATTCCCAATGGGATCAGCGCGGAGGAACCAACACGGACGTTCTTAAAGAACTCATACAGGCCATTGTTAACCATCTTGATGGGTTTATAGGCGAAATTGTTGTCGCTGATAACGGGCAAGGCTACGGAAGCATGAATTGGCCTCAGAACAACGCTGAAGACATAGGTCAATCAGTCCAAGACGTCGTTGATCTTTTCTCGCCCTCTTACAAAGTCTCCGTCTATGATTGGCAACATATCAGAGGTATTCGTGTCGGCGAGTTCTCTCAGGGAAACCTGACGAGCGGCTACGTGTGCTATGACGTAGCAGATCCCAAAACTGGGATATTAGTTACTTACCCCAAGTTCACAACCAAGTTCGGAACTCACATCAGCTTCAAGTATGGAGTATGGAATGGAACCGGATACCAGAAACGATTGAAGGTCATTAATATGCCCGTTCTAAAGTCGCACAGTGTCTATGGCGTGACAGCTTCTGTAAAGAATTACATGGGCGTGCAGTCTGAGGAATCGTTCAGAAGCGGCGGCTTGGGAAACGGTCACATCACGGTTGCCTCGGGCGGCATGGGCACATTGATGGCTGAGACGGGATTGCCGACGCTGAACATTCTGGATGCGATATGGATTAACGCTAATCCTTATCCCTCGGACATGACCGGGCCATATACGTCGTACGACAGCGCAACCAGAGTCAACGTTCTCATGGCTAGCACGGATCCGGTTGCGCTTGACTACTGGGCTGCAAAACACGTGCTAGTGCAAGCCTCAAGCATGATTGGATACTCCGACACACACACGTTGGACCCCGACAATACCCAGAGTAGCGGTCTGCGTGCGGCTTTCGGCTTATGGCTGAAAAGATCGATGAACGCGCTGGTTTCTTCAGGTTGTACAGTGACAACTTCTGAGAGCAACATGAACGTCTATGTCTACGGCAAAACCGTGCATGACCTAGGGGTAACAGGGATCGCTCTGTCAAGAACACTGGCCACTCAAGGGGACTCGGTGCAAATCAACATAACAGTGACCAACAGAGGAGACCAAGCCGAGAACTCGAATCTATCAGTCTGTGCCAACTCGACGAAAATCCATGATGCACCAGCGGCGTTTCCGAAGAATGCCAGCACCATGATTTCATTCGATTGGAATACTTCGGGGTTTGTCAAATGCGACTATTTCATCGGCGCAACGATAGAGCAGGTTCTGAACGAAACGGACATAACAGACAACACAATGACAGAGTCCAATCCTTTGACTATAGTCACCGCGGGTCATGATGTCGCTGTTACAGATCTCTCTTCACCAAGCACGATCGTGGAGGAAGGACAATGCTTAGAAATTGCTGTGACTACGAGAAATGTTGGCAATTACTCTGAAAGCCTCAACGTCACCGTCTTTCTCAACTCTACCAGAATCGCCACGAGCAAAGTCAACCTAGACAGTGGCCTCTTCTCATCTGTTGAATTTGTGTGGAACACGACCGGATGGCTCAGAGGCAGCTACACCATGACAGCGTGTGCTGGGCCTGCTTCCAAAGAAGTCGATACAAGCGACAATGTACGCGTTAGGACGGTAAGCCTCTTGCGGGCAAGAAACGTCGCGGTGACAGAGGTGCGATTTTCCAAGTCTGTTGTAGCTCAGAACCGCAGTCTAAACATAAATGTGACTGTTGTGAATCAAGACGATTACACGGAAGCCTTCAACGTGACGGTCTACGCCAACTCGACACTCGTCGAGACCAAGCCAGTGGCTCTAGGTCCGGTAAGTTCAATCATTCTCAGTTTTAAATGGGATACTTCAGGCTTCTCCAAAGGCATTTATACCATAACCATCCAATCCTCCCCAGTTCCCAGGGAATCCAACACAACCGATAATACATTGATCGGTGGTCAGGTGACGGTTACGATCCTCGGTGATGTTGACGGTGATTTCGATGTGGGCATCTTAGATGTCGTACGGATCGCTTCAGCGTACGGGAAAGCAGCGGGCGATTTGGGGTACAATGCCACTTTTGATTTGAACGACGATGGAAGAATCAACATGCTCGACCTTGTCACATGCGTCGCCCATTTCGGACGCAGTTAGTCACCCGCAGGTCAACGAGCAAGTCGCGCGCGATGCTTATATTCAAAACTGCTTTGATTCTTAATAGGTATACCCGATTGCCCGAAAAGTCGATTAGTAATTTGGTCTTCAGAAGAAAAACCGAACAACGTTGATTCAGTCCTTTTGACCCCAATCAGGCTTTGCGGAAAAGTTATAGCTGGGCTCAAAACTTATAACCACTAAAGCTAATTGCCAGAAATACAGAATATATGAAAAGTAGAACTGCACCTTCTCTCCAACCTATCTTCTCACTCGACAAGAAATACCATAGGAGAACATTCGTCACCAATGAGAACATGGCGACGTCTGAAAAGGCACTCATGTTAATCCTCAGAGGCGAAGCTAAAAGCGTAACTCCTAAAATGCACGTTATGTTGATGAAGCAACTTCCAATGATATTCCCAAGAGCCAAATCTAAGTGTCTTTTCCTAACTGCTTCAACGCTTGTAGCAAGTTCTGGAACGCTCGTCCCAAAAGCGACTATGGTTGCGCCAATGATGACCTTCGGAACGCCAACGCTCGTAGCTATGAAAGAAGCAGATTCCACGATGAAAAAGGCACAAACTACCACGCCGACAGCGCCCAGAATTGCCAAAAGAGTATATCTCCGTGTCTTCCCCTTTTCTGCTCCTAAAGTTCCTTCTTCTTTCACATTGCGGATTCTCGAAAGCTGGTAAAGGTAGAAAATGAAGACAGCCAGAAGAACAGCACCCATAAACTGACTTGCATACCCAACATACAGCAAGGTCAACGGGACAATTGATGCCACTAATAGACCGAAATAAAGGCTTCCCACCTCTTCTTTCGCCATCGTCGGAAGAAAGCAAATCCTATCTGGACACTTTAGAGCCATAAGAACAAAGCATACTCCAAGTATCAAACAGATATTCACAATGTTTGAACCTAGAACGTTGCCGATGGAAACACCAACGTTGTCTGGCTGTATCACAGCGAAAACGGCGACAAAAAGTTCTGGTAGTGACGTTGAGAAAGCAACAAGTATAAACCCCATTGTAGTTTTTCCAAAGCCTGTCACGCCCGCCAAGTTTACCGAGTTGCTGATTGTCAAACCACTTGCTCTATCCAAAGCAATTAATGCGGCAACAAGAATCACTGCATTGCCTAGTAGTCCTAACCATTCGAACATTATTTTTTCCTCTGGTTTGGCAATCGCGCGCTCAGGCTCAGCATACGTGTCTTTCGGAACAAGAATAGCGATATCCGTTTCTAGATGCCTTTGATCCTTCTATAGATGCTTCTGACCGTCTCTGTGACCACCAAAAATGCCCAAGCATAAAGACCAAACAGTAGTAACATGACAGCGAAAGGAGCTTTCAGAACTGTGATCACTCTTGAGCTTTTTGCTTTTTTTGCCAATTCATTTGTCTATCTCCTGCGACGGTCGCGCATTCGATTACTTTTTGTTCTTGCTGTACCTTTTGGGAAGTTCAGTCTTCTTCTTTTGTTTTTTCTTCATTTTTTTGCTCTCCCTGATCCTTTAACAAGTTTTTAGGTTAATTGCTAATAATATCGTAAAATAGCTATTTAAATAGCTTTCTAACTAATAGTTCTTTGTAGTCCAACGGATAACCCATTTTGCAGTAACATAAATATAGACTATCATTATAGATATTGCAATTTGTGATTAGTATAATAGAATGCTTATCCTTGACAGAGGGCTTAACTCTTGGTATCAGAGGAAATGGTTGTCTCAGGTGACGACGCATTGAAAGTCGCTGAGGCACTCAATGCAACAACTCTGAAAATGCTACAGATACTTTCTAAAGAACACCTCGACATCTCAACAATTGCAGTCAGAATGGGCTTGAGCGAGGCTTACATAAGCGAGCAAGTCCATATCCTAGAGAATTTGAAGCTAATCAATGTCAGCTACCAAAGAGGGAAGAGAGGAATCAGAAAGATATGTGAATCCGCCATCAGAGTCATCACAATAGTAATCAAGCCAAGAGGATAATCAGAGTAATCAGCGCGCGTGAATAAGGAGCATCTTGACTTTTCAGAAGAGCGTTGTTAGCTCTGTAATTCGTCTAATTTCCACGTCGGCGTTTGTTTTCATACTTTTTCTCCTTATGAAGACAGTTTTCATTCCGATACTTCTAGCTCCTTGGATGTCGGCGATGGGATCATCTCCCACGTGCAAGGATTGGTTTGGACTTGTTTTTAGCTTCTCAAGTGTGGTCACGAAAATTGACGGATGTGGTTTGACATGACCATGCTCATAAGATAATGTTATCACATCAAAAAATTCTTCAAACTGCTTTTTCAGACTTGGTAAAAAACGCCAATGGGTATTAGATATTAACCCAAGTTTGTAACCTTCTGACCTTAGTATAGAAAGTGTCCTTCGTGCGTTCGGAAACCATCTTGCCTTTCTTGTCGCTAATCCGTAATCTACGGCTTCCTTCACATTTCTGCAAACGGTTTGTGAATCATAGCCACACGACACTAAAACGCTTGCTATTATGTCATCTAGTAGCGTTTCACGCAAGGTTTTTCTCAGTTTTTTCTGGTATAGTTGATTCTCCTCGAAGTATTGTTTTAGAAACTGCTCCTCATTCACATCTAGTTTTCTTTTCAATGCTGTCAATATAGGATAGATGATGTCCTCTCTTTGTTTCATTGGGTAACGCAAAGTTAGGAAATCATCAAATGTAACTGCCTTAATTTTCGGAATCATTACTAGAAGTATTCTCTATCACCGTTTTTAAGCTAGTTTGGCACGTTGACTCTTTTGGAAAGCTAGAAATCCAGACCGAGAGTGGACTTTTTGGGAGATTTCTCTACTTGGGTCGTCAGTTGTGAGTTTGTGAATTGGTGAATTTTCAGCCTCTATAAATTGCAGCCGTCCCCTCGTTTCTTTCTTGTATGACAAAGGAGGAATCCGCATCAACTAGCGGTTCAATGTATATGTAAGGGAGGGGATAGCTACTTCAAGCAAACCTTCATCAAAGCCATATTTGGAGCCTAATAGGAATTCTTTGCAGAAACCTGGGGGGTAGGTCCGTATTGGCTGTTTTGCGTGCTAAACAGACATTGAAAACCCAAATAGAAATTATGACGGGGTAGGCGGTATTGACCGATTCAAGCCTCAAACCATCATCAAAACCCCCAAGCCAATCCCACGAATTATACTTCTGAGACCTCGTTTAAATCTCAGCCAAACCACGTTCTGAAGTAAAAAGGAGGAATCACCCACAAAAAACAAACCAACCTATTTATAGAGAGCTCTAAGTTTTTCTGCGAGCCAGTTTAGGCTGTTGTTTTCTGTCAGAATCAGAGCCAGTGATACCAACAGTCAATACCACAGTTTCATAAAACACAAATACCCTCAAAAACACAACACTCAACCGAGAAAAACCAAAATGACAACCCAAAACAACAAAACCAAAAACGCAAAAACCACAATCACCATCCTACTCATAGCATTAATAACAGGCCTAACAATCGGAATCGTGTTAGGCATACAACTCTACGAAATAACCATAACCAAACTCGGCTTCTGGCAAGGCAACGTAGAATACACCAGCCTCAGCGTGCTATCCATCAGACACCAAATCCAAACCAGCACAAAAATAAGAACAATCGTTGACATGAGAAACATAGGCTTAACAACAATCACCTGCAACTGCACTCTCTACTACAAAAACACAAGCGGAGAACAAATCGTCACACAAACCTTCAACATAACCATAAACGCAGGACAAACAAAAACCCAAACCTTAACTGTGACGCCGATAGACGTAAGCGAATTCGCAGGAACAGACCTAAGCGTCTTCGAATACTAACACTAACCCTATTTCTCGGAAAACCCTAAAAGCAAAACCACACCAATCAACTAAAAACATGAGCCACAACGAACTACGCAAAGACTACCTCCTCGACCGCTGGGTCGTCATCGCCACCCAACGCGCACGAAGACCAACCGACTTCACAAAAACCCAAAAACCACCAACACAAACCCAAAACACCACAACATGCCCCATGTGCCCAGGCAACGAACACATGACTCCTCCTGCTATACTCATCTACCAAAAAACAAGCGAAGGCATCAAAAAAACCAAAGACCAAAACGGCAAAAGAACCAAAAACTGGCAAATCCGAGTCATACCCAACCTCTACCCCGCCTTCACACCGCCAAACAAAGAAAAAAACCAAATCAAAAAAACCAGCAACCTCGCACCAGCCATCGGACACCACGAAGTCATCATAGAATCCCCAAACCACAACGAACACCCAGCCGACGCAAAACTACCCCAATTAACACTAGTCATAAACGCATACCTCGACAGACTCAGAACACTCAGCAAAAAACCCTACGTCAAATACGTCTCCATCTTCCGCAACCACGGCCTAGAAGCAGGAGCATCGCTTTCGCATGCGCACAGCCAAGTCATAGCCACACCCTTCATCCCAAAAACCGTAGAAGAAGAGATGAAAACCAGCAAGAAATTTTACACAAAAAATAAGACCTGCATATTCTGCGACATAATAGAAAAAGAACACAAAAGCCCAAGACACATCCTAGAAAACAAACACTTCACCGCTTTCGCCCCATACGCAAGCATTAACCCCCTAGAATTCTGGATACTCCCAAAAAACCATCGAACCACACTTCTCAACATGACACAAACCGAACTAAAAACTTTCGCTGAAACTCTAAAAACATGCCTAAACGCACTAAAAACCCTTGTAAACGACCCGCCCTATAACTATGGCTTCCACCTAGCCGCAGACAAAAGCGCCGCCAAACATTACCATTGGCATCTGGAAGTCTACCCGAAACTCGCAACATGGGCAGGGTTCGAAAAAAGCACAGGCGTATACATAAACACCGTCACACCCGAAACCACAGCCGAAAGTCTAAGAAAAACAATATCACTTTAACTTCTGCAAAACTTCCATCTCATACTTCGGTCTAACCTGCACAACCTCTTCAACGTACGCTCTCAACAACTCCGCAACACTCCACGCCTGCGCAATACACCCTCTCGGCAAATGCGGTGCATCACCATCAAAAACCTCACTCAAAAAACCCAACCCCGCCTCAAACACCTGCTTATTCAACAAAGGAAAAAGAAAATTCTTCAACACATACTCACGCCTAAACTCCGAAGAGCCTTTAACTTTCAAATAAGCCGTCGTAAACGGACCAAGCAGCCAAGGCCAAACCGTACCATTATGATAAGCTCTATCCCTGCTTCCCCTGTCACCAGCATAAACACCAACATACCGCGAATCATTTTTTGTAAGCGTCCTCAAACCAAACGGCGTCAAAAGCTCACGCTGCACAACATCAACAACACCTTCACTCTTAACACTATCCAGCATCATAAAATCCAGAGCAACCGCCAAAACCTGATTAGGCCTCAACGAACCATCACGCCCGTTCCCACTTACCACATCAAACAAACAGTTCTTTTCCGCGTTCCAGAACTTCTCAACAAAACTCTTCTTCGCCCTCTCAGCCAACAGCCCACATTTCTCAGCTTCACCAACCTCACTAAACCTATTCGCCAATAATTCTGTTATTCTCAACGCGTTGTACCAGAACGCTTGAACCTCCACAGCCTTCCCACCTCTAGGAGTAATCGGTTGACCATCCACCATCGCATCCATCCAAGTCAACCGCTCCCCATGAGTCAACAAACCATCATCATCCACATGAATGCCAAACATCGTCCCTTTAATATGGTTTTCAACGATAGCCTTCAATGTTTCCCAAAGCTGCTCCCGAACAAACTTGAAATCACCCGTGTACTTCAAGTACTGCCACACTGCGTTCACAAACCATAACGTCGCATCAACAGAATTGTAAACAGGCTCGCTTTCAAACTCGGAGATAAAATTCGGGATCAAACCCTGCCGACAATGTTTCTTAAAACTCAAAAAAACTTTTTTTGCATCTTCAAGCCTTCCTGTTGTAAGCATCAAACCAGGCAAAGAAACAAACGTGTCTCTTCCCCAAGCCTCAAACCAATAATACCCTGCAATCACAGACAACTGATCTGCAGTTGAGCCTCTGACGATAAACGCGTTCGAAGCAGAAACCAACCAGCTTAACCAATCATAAACTTTGACACGCTTATTTTCCTCATAAAACCTTGTCAAGAATCTATCGTAACGGTTGACTTCATTCTCGTATAACGCTTTCACATCATAAACGGTCAAGGGCATCCCATCTATGATCCCTCGTGCAACATTCTCATCCTTATCCACGACCGCAGTTATCGCAAAACTTTCATCCCTGTTAGCCTTTACAAAAGCCTCAAAATATCCTGGTTGATAACAATCATCTACACAGCTTTCTCCACGCGCAGCTTCTTCTCGGAAGTATACTCTTTCGACCCATTTTTCCGTAGAATGAAACCGTCCATCAGTAATAGCCATAACCAACGTGGATTGAGGAGCGTTCGCCTGAATCTCTACTGCTCTGCTCTCTTGTTTTTGGGTTAGATCTTGTGATGTTTTCCATCTGTTTGTTACAGAATGAAAAGGTCGCCAATTCACCAGCGGAAAAACCCGTATTCCAACCTCAAAATTATTCCTGTTCAGGATTCTGTACAAAGCTGTTGCAGCGTTTTTTTCATGAGGCATAAAAATGGTCTTATGAATCTCCACGTTCTGCACTGCATATACCGATTTCGGAAACGGCGAGAGCGAAAATTCTCGGAGCAAATCATACCCTTTTGGAAAGATACCTGTTTGAAACTCGTTTGCACTAAGAGGATAAGTGTTGTTCTGAATGCTTACTTCTTCATCGAGTTTTGAAAGGCAGACTCTTCGGTCGCCAGGCGGGCGAAGGGCGCCAACAAGTAGTCCGTGATATTTTCTCGTGTTGATTCCTAAGATTGTTGAGGAGGCATAGCCGCCTAAACCGTTCGTGACAATCCACTCTTTTCCGATGGCTTCTGCAAAGTTGGAAAGAACTGTTTGGTTGAATTTCATGGAAGGCAACATTGTCTGTCCTTCTTCTCAAACATTTCAGATTTCTTCTTATTATGGGTTCGAGCCTTAGATAAAACTAGTTGAGATTAAACAGCAGTTTGCCTCTCTCTCCTTCATAGAATCCGAACCTCTTTAACGCTTTTTTGATTTTGTAATGTTCTGTTTTCATCACTTGAATGGTTTCAGCGTTATGAAACTGAGCGAATTCTTCTATTCTCTCGAGAACTCGCTCCCATTCCTCATCCTCTAACTCACGCTTCAGAACTACATCATCTTTAATTAAGAAAATTCTTCTCGACCTGTCAATCTTTGGGTTTATGAACCCTAAAAACTCGTTGCCGTGAAGAATGTTTACGTGCCATTTCATTCCTTTCTTCTGGAAGTATTCAACTTCGAACGTGTAGTTGAAGAGTTGTTGCAGCCATCTTCTGTCCCTCGTCAAATTGTCCATCAAAGTTAAAAGCGCTACAAAATCTTGGTTAATACTTTTTTCAAGTTTGTTAAGGTCTTCAACGCATATCCAATGAAACCCACGTAAGCCTTCAACTTTCACTTTAGTGACGGCACCCTCTTTTTCAAGTTCTTGAAGGATTTTCTCCGTTTCTTCAACCTTGTATCCTATCCAATAAGCTACGTGATTTGATGGTGAAATGCCGTATGCAGATAAGGTTTTTAACACCAAGTACTTGCGTGCTGCCGTTTCATCAACAGATTGTAGTGCAATTTTTGGGAAGTAATTTGAAAAGAGACGGTAGCAGGGCATTCTAAATATGCCCTTGTTCCGGCGAGCGATGAATATTTTTCCAGAGTAGAAAAGTGGTCGGAAAGCAGCAAAGTGAAAATCCTTCGGCGAAACTTCGCCTGCTTCATTAATTCTTCGGAGGATTTTTTTGCTTTTTTCGTTTTCTTTCCTGTCAATCTCGGCTTGTATCCATCCAGCTTTTGCAACGCTTCGTGTACCTTGAAAATAGTATGGCAACTCTTTAGTTGGGATTATGTTGAGTGTTTGACGCATAAGCATGAATTCGATCAGTTTCCTTTTCTCGTAGAGGAGCGAGTCGAGCCAATCTTCTCTGAAACCTTTAACGCGATTCCACAACGTTATGTACTGAGCTTGCGCGATCACTGGCAACGGGTCATACTGCACTCCACACAAATCCTTTATTATATCGACAACATCTTCTCTAGACCTGCCTCTCACAGAGGGGATGAGCCTCTGTTTTTTCAGAACTAGGTTTCGGGCTTCTAGAAGAGTTAAAGACTCTGAGGTCAAGAACATCCCGTGTTAAACGTGGTTTTCATTTATGGCATTAGCTTTGCCACGTTCTTTTCTCTGGCTACGCCGAAATAGTTTGCTACTGGGTTGCATTTGGTTCTGAAAAGCAGTGCATGCGGCTTTTTCAGCTTATACTCCGTCAGGGTTTCCGCGTAGCCCATGCCTTTTGCAAAGATTAAATCAACCGAGTTGTAAACGTCGAGAAATTCTGCTGAGGCTTCGTTCAAAGCCAAGCCGACAGTGTTTGTGCCTGTCGTTATGGTTTTGTCTGCAGCCTTGCTTATTCCCGAAGCTTCTGCGTCCTCCAGAGTAGCGTCATTAATGATTGGTCCGCCTTTGACCGCTGCGATCACTGTTACACCCATGTTCTTCAACTGTTCAACGAGCAGGGTGTCAAAAACGATTTCGCCAGCGTTATCAGTTAGGTAGAGAACGGTTTTCGCCTTTTTCGCCAGCTCGTAAATCTTTCCAGTGTCGTCTACTGCCAAGTCTTTTGAGGCTTCGCGGATGCTTTTTCTCAACGACGTAGATGTGAACCTGTGGCCTGGGATGTCGAATTCCATTATGTTGCCGACAATCGCTGCTAGACAAGCTTTCTTGAACCTGTCCTGTTGGGTGTAGCCCTCTTCAACGATCTTTCGAGCGTACGCTAGTAGTTTTAGGGCTTTTTCGTTGCTTAATCTCTTGCTTCGCTTGTACGGGTCGTTGTTGCCGCTGATTCTGATTATTAAACGGTCTCTTTTCGTGCCTAAATCTGCTGGAACGGCTGAAGGCGTGAACTCCTTTGCTAGCAACCGTAGAAGGTCGGTCATGGCTCTGAAACGTAATGCAGGGTTAGTGGTTGCTTCTCTGGCTTCGGCTACTGCTCGACTCAGTATGCACGCGCAACATTCATGTTCGACTTTCAAGGCGGTCTAAACTCACCCTAACGCTTCACCGCATCTGCGAATTCACGAAGAATCACATATGGGTCTTTCGCTTTAACTATGCCACTGGCAACCAACACACCTTGAGTTCCAAGCTTTGCCGCTGCAGCCACGTCTTCGCCGTGACTTATTCCTGCGCCGCACAGAATCGTCACTTCTAGGTTGACTTCTCTAACAAGCTTAATCGTGCCCGTGATGACTTCGGGCTTTGCCTTCGAGACTGGGATTCCAGAACCTATCAGCTCAGGAGGCTCGATGGCTATTATGTCAGGCTTGAGAGTCGCAACAGCAGCACTTATACTTGGGTTGTTAGCGCAAACGAGAGAAAGCAACTTTTTCTCTCTTGTCAACTTGATTATTTCATCAATCTCCGAAAGCTTAAGCTGCTTCTCAGAATGATTAATCAACGTCCCAACCGCGCCTGCTTCTTTCACGGAATCTGCCAGAACATGTCCCGTGAAGCCGCCTGGCTTGATTGGGTCGACGTGCTGAGCAAAAACTGGGATTTCAACGGCTTCTGCAACGGCTGCTATGTCCACAAACTGGGGAGCAACTCCCGTGGAAACGTTGGTCTCATGATAAACTTTTTCAGCGCTTTTGGCCAGCTCGACGGCTTTTCGTCCTGTTGCCTCAGAATACGTTTTGAAATTGACAATTATCATCGGTGGTCGGAGTTTTTCTAGCATTGTTTTTCACCTGTTTGTAGCGTTGATTCTGATTGTTAATATGGTTTTGGAATATAAAGCCTGAAGTTGGGTTTCACTAGGCATCTTTTTCTCCAGAAATACTTCGTGTGTCTTTCTTCGTAATGCATTTAACCTCAAAGATTCATGTAATAATTGTGCAGAAGGTTATATCATGAGCATTGAGCTTCCCGAAGCACGTATTCTCGCGGAGCAGATGAACAAGGAGCTTAGAGGCAAGCGTGTCAAATCTTATGGTTTGCAGGATTATAAAAAATTGCAAGCTATCGGTATGTTGAATAAAGATGTAAAAGATTTTGATCAGCTTGTTAATAGAGGGGTTGAATCCGTTACATCCCGTGGCAACGTAATATGCGTCAAACTCGGCAATGGAATAAATTTGATTCTTGACCCCGAATATGGTGGTGAAATCTTCTATTATAAAGATGGGAAAGCGATTGCAAAAAAGTTCCATTTGGAAGTTGCTTTTGATGACGGCGCGATATTAACAGTAAGACTGACTAGCATGGGCGTCATCCAAACAATGAAGGATAACGACCTAAAGCGATCCTATGTTTATAGAAGAGACTTCAACCCAGAAGTGCTCTCACCTGTAGATGAAAATTTTACCTTTGAACGCTTTTCAAAGCTCCTTGCGAACAATAACAGAGCACTCAAGCCTGTGCTTGTAGGAAAAGATGCTATTGTTGTAGGATTGAGTAACAGTGCTTTCCAAGACATCATATACAGAGCTAGACTTCACCCAAAGAGAAAAGCCTCCGAACTGGATAAAGAAGAAAGACGAGCTCTTTATGATGCTATCCGGCTTGTGCTTCAAGAGAGAATCCGTCTCAAGGGAAAAGACCAGTTCTATGATCTTTACGGAAATCAAGGCAGCTACACGCCAACCATGGGGCCAAACATGAAGCAACAGAACTGCCCAATATGCAGGACTCCTATTGAAAAGTTGAGCTTGGGAGGGGGTCAAATATACTTCTGTCCAAAATGTCAAGTATAGAAAAACGAGAACGCGAGACGGCTATTTGAGCACGTGTATAAAATGCATTTACGATTATATGCTAAAATTTCTTCGTTTACACTCGCTCTTTCTCAAAAAGCTTATAGCAAAGGACAAAACACTGTGCTCTTGGCGTTTAAATGATAATCTATGTTAAGTGGCTTGGTCATGCTAGCTTTCAAATCAGAACCGCTGACAAGATAATCTACATTGACCTGAAGAAATATGGAAAGGTAGTTGAAACCTCTGAGAAGGCAGACATAATATTGGTGACACATAATCACGGCGATCACTGCAGCCCGCCCAAAATCCAGAAGCTCCGGAAGAAAGACACAGTCGTGGTTGCCCCAAAGAACTGTGCTCCAAGAATCGGTGGAAACGTCAAATCCATCAAACCTGAAGAAGGAATCAATGCAGGCAGTGTAAGAATTGAGACGGTGGAAGCTTACAATGTCAAGCGATTCAAGCCTTCTGGGAAGCCTTGGCATCCTCGAGGGTATGGCGTGGGCTACTTGATAAAGGCTGAAGGCAAGACGATTTATCATGCTGGAGACACCGATTTCATCCCAGAAATGCGCAAACTCAGGAACATAGACTTGGCTCTGCTTCCTACAGGCGACAAGTACACTATGGACAATACTGAGGCTGCTGAAGCTGCAGTTGCAATTAGCCCGAAGATTGTGATGCCTATGCATACTTGGGAAAAAGATCGTGAAGAATTCAAGAGGAAGGTAGAAGCCAACTCGAGAATCCAAGTAGTGCTGTTGCAAGAAGGTGAAGAATTCAAATTAACTTAGAAAGTACCTGCAAAAGGCACGCTCCTTTTTGATTGGGTTTCACCGTCTTTTTGCCATTTCATCTATTTTCTTCTCTATAGCCTCAGATAAATCAATGTTGAAAATCTCAGAAAGAACAAACAAATCCAGCATTGCCTGAACGATCTCTTCTTTCATGTTACTTTCTTTGTATTCTCTCATCGGCAAGTTTTTGTTTACTAGCTGGCGAGCTATTTCACCAATCTCTTCCGAAAGATGGAAGAACACAATCTCAGGTGTCAACTTGGCACCCAACTCTGTGACTCGTTCTTCCTGAAAATGGTAAACCCTCTTGCTTATTTCAACAATGTCCATGCCTATCCTTTCTGCTGCAACAGGATATCAATATTGCCTCTCTCGCACCAGCAACTCTTGCCATAACTCTTTTTCAACTATAAAAAAATGGCATGGTCTTGTCTATTGCTCTGGTTTTCATTACAAGAAAAAATGTTTTTTTTGTGATAGAGGTTGCTAGCGTTTCAGCTTGTTTTTTGGAGGCACAAACACGGCTGCGGCGATTGCTGTTGTCCACAGACCATCCTTATCGCCAGTTGCCGATTGTGTCATGTTCGTTGTTTTGATTATCATTCCGCTGGTTTTGAACAATTGTTCTTTTTCGTGCCAAGCAATCTCGGGGTCAAACTGGATGCCCATGGTTGTGGCGAGCATAGTGGCAGCCAAGTCCTCTGTGTAATCGCCTGCTTTGTCGTCTGTCTGTCCATAAGAGTGGTGTTCAGAAAGATAGCCATAGTTGTGTTTACCCGAAGGAATTGCTACGCCTATCGCAGAGGCTATCAACCGATGCGGTTCGTTCGTCGAGTTCCTAGCCAACACCACAAAAGTTATTTCTCCAGGGCTTATCATCTTCAGACCTTGTTCTCGTGAAATCAGCTTGCATCCCGGAGGTACTATGCTCGAGACGCTGACTATGTTACAGTGTTGTATGCCTGCGTCTCTGAGGGCTAATTCAAAAGACTGCAGTTGTTCTTTGTGTTTTCCGACGCCTTTTGTCAGGAAGAAGTATTTGGGGATCATTTTGCAATACAAATAACAACATGTGTTTATTAAGATTATGTTTTACGCTGAGAGACACACTCTTTTTCTTTGGAAGTTTCCTTTTCTAAATGCATCATATTGAGAGTAAGCAAATCTTAAATCGCACGATGCTCTATATTATTGCACGCTTCTCGAAACAGGAGCACCAAAATTGCACAGCAGCAATCTTACTCAAGCAGTTCTAAGTCTTCTATTAGTAAGCATAGCCTTTTCGGCGTTCACTTCATCATCAGTTAAACCCTTCCCAGAAGCATCCGCCACAACACAAAACACTGTTCTAAACCTAAAAGACAAGGAAAGCAAAGCCGTCAAAGTTACTGAGCGACCGATTACAGAATCTGAAATTGAAAAATTAAAGCATATCGTTGGAACCTACAACGATGGAGAGAGTTACTGCCTTAAAGTAGGCTCTCATGGAACTGGGTTGCGTCCGCCAACAGAAAAAAGTTGGAGCAGCATCACGAGAGAAGGGAAGATTGTTGAAAATATCCTGCAGGTGAACAGCGTTTCAATCACGTCGCCTCCCGCAGTCGATCTCTCAAGCTCAAGCTGGTTTCCACCGATAGGTAACCAAGATGGCGAAGGCTCATGCGTCGCGTGGGCAGTCGGGTATTATGTGAAGACCTTTCAAGAGGCTAAGGAACATGGATGGAACCTTTCTGAAGCACAATGGGAAGGTGGATACTATGGGCATCCAACTCCTGCATATCAAAGCAAAATCATCAGTCCAGATTTCGTCTACCGCTTGATTAACGGCGGAGTAGACGAAGGATCTTCGTTCGAAGACGCAATAAACTTGGTGTGCGGGATAGGTTCTTGCTCTTGGGAAAAAATGCCTTACAACCCAAGCGATCACAGCAGCTGGCCTTCAGAAGAGGCTTGGAGAGAAGCACCACTATACCGAGGTAACAGCAGCGGCTTCGAATACTTGATGTTAGACACAGATGAAGACCTGGCGAGTCTCAAGAACTGGATAGCTTCTGAAAACCTTGCAGTAATAGGCGTAGATGCCGACCAATACAATACCCTGTTTTATAATGATCTTTGGACTCTTGACAATTATTTTAGCCCAGTCATCAACCATGCAAACACGATAGTTGGGTATGATGACACTTTTGAATACACTGAAGGAGGACAAACACGCCACGGTGCTTTCAAGATAGCGAATTCATGGGGAGTAGGAGGATGGGAAAACGTTGCCGACGGCTACTACTGGATATCTTATGAAGCCATGAAGCAACGTGTTGAATATTGCATGTTCTACGGCGACAGAATAGACTACAAACCAGAACTGCTTTCCTCCTTCCGTATAAACCACTCCAGAAGAGGCGAATGTGACATTCTAATCGGAGTAGGCAATCATCTCTTTCCTGCGACGACAAAATCATTCACCGATCTTGTATACGGGGGAAACTACCCGTTCTGCGCCAACAACATCGTGTTCGACATAACCGAGTTCAAAGATGACCTGCCAACAGTATACAACCAAACGTATTTTATCAGAGTATACGACGGAGGAAGCGCTTATACAGGAACCCTCATAAGCTTCTCTGTTCAAAATGTTTCTTCCGAAGATACGCCTGTTACTACCTTTAACGGCGCATACGTCTACGCTGACGTTTTTCTGTCAGGCACGATAAGAGTTCCTTCACAATATGCAACGATACAAGAAGCCATAAACGCGGCAAGCCCTAGAATGACTATAGAAGTTTCGTCTGGAATTTACCACGAAAACGTGGTTATGAACAAAACAGTCGTGCTCTTAGGAGAAAGCCAAGAGACAACGATCATCGATGGTGGAGGTGCAGGTAATAGTACGATTGTGACGGCTGATGACGTTACCGTGAGAGGCTTCACGGTTACGAACGGAATTAATGGTCTAGTGCTGAATCACGTCAGAGACTGCAAAATATCTGAGAACAAAATAACGAATTCTCACTGTGGCGTCATACTTCGCGGCTGCTCCGACAATATTCTGAGCGGAAACACCATAGAAGGCAATGAATACAACTTTGGAGTAGAAGGCTCAGAACTTTCGCACTTTATGAACAGCGTGAACGCCTCGAACACCATTAACGGAAAACCAATCCACTACCTCGTAAACCAGAAAAACTACACGATAGACTCGCGATCAACTCCTGACATCGGGTACTTGGCTTTCGTAAACTCAACAAACATAATTATCCAGAACGTGACTGTAGAAGACAACTATCAAGGCGTGTTGCTTGCTTACACGCGAGATTCGCTCGTGCAAAACGTTACGGTTCTAAACAACATCGTCGGCCTCGAATTATGCAATTCCTCGAACAACACTATTTTCCATAACAATTTTATCAACAACCAGCCTCAAGCACTGACGAGCAAGTCTTACAATAACTTTTGGGATGAAGGATACCCTAAAGGCGGAAACTATTGGGACAGCTACGCAAGTGTTGACGAGAAAAGTGGTCCACTCCAAAACCTGCTTGGCGGCGATGGGATAGGAGATGTCCCGTGGGTCATAGACGCGGATAACACGGACAACTATCCTTTGATGAGTTCTGCTGGTGCTGATCGAATTCCGCCTGTTACCCATGATGATTATGATGGTTTGTGGCATGCTGTGGGTTTTGTCATCACCTTGACAGCTACTGACGTTTGGAGTGGCGTGGCTGAGACTTACTACAAGATCAACAATGGCCCAACTCGAACCTTGAGCACAAACGGACAACCGCACATCACTGTTGGAGGCGCCAACAACACGCTGGAGTATTGGAGTGTTGATAACGTAGGTAACGAGGAACTTCCCCACAAACTACTCACGGGAATAAAATCTGACGACACAGCTCCAACAGGGTCTATAACGATTAACAACGGAAACCCGTATACAAACTCAACCTCTGTCACACTGACTCTGACAGCAATCGACACTGCTTCGGGGGTTTCCCAAGTAAGGTACAGCAACGATGGCGTATGGGATACGGAACCTTGGGAGACTTTCTCACAAACGAAGGTTTGGAGCTTGACTCCTGATGACGGGGCAAGAACAGTCTACTTCCAGATAAGAGACAACGCTGGACTGTCATCCCAAACCTATTTCGACACGACTACGCTGGACAGAACCGCAGCGATGATGGAAACTCTAACCCGCGCACCTGCTGGTGACGTTCAATCAAGCCAGTCTGTAACAGTTTCAGTAAACGTCACTGACGCTGTAAGCGGAGTAAAGAACGTAACGCTGCATTATTCAGTAGACAACAGCACAAGCTGGACAACTTTGCCTATGAACCACAACGATTCAACAGGCTTCTATGAAGCTGTGATTCCAGGACAGCAAAGTGGAACATGGGTGAGATACAGAGTCACCGCCTACGATTACGCCGGAAACAACGCAGTGTTCGATCAAACTGGATTGTACACTGTCTCTTCGACCGTTCCAGGGTTTCCTTCGATTGTTGTCGCTGTACTGTTCATGATTCTAACAACCATCGTTCTCATTTTCGTGAAGAAGAGAGCGCGTTAGAGAGAGAATTGCTTCTGTCCTTTTCTACTCTTTTGTCAACTACGTCTAAATGATAATAGGATAGAAAAACCAATTACTGCGTTAGGGAAAAGAATAACAAAGCTTCCCGCATACTCTCTCTGAGGTTTGATTGAGTGCCGCTATACCGGAGTGTGTTCAAGGATGAGACGAAACTTGACATCAACTACGTTCCTCACCGTCTTCCTCACAGAGACAAGGAACTTCGCTTGCTGACGGAGTTCTTCAATTTTACACTGCAGTCTCCAGGAGCGATGTCTCAGAGAGTTATAATAACAGGCGACATCGGCGCTGGCAAGACTGCACTTTCGCAACGTTTCGGTTCCGACATCTCTCGCGAAGCTAATAAACGCGGGATAAACTTTCGTTATGTTCATGTTAACTGTCGCGAATACCATGGAAGCCTCTTCCTGATTCTGCAACATGTGGTTTCCGCGTTTCATCCCAACTTTCCGAAGCGCGGCTATTCTGCAGAGGAGCTTTTACCCATTCTGGCGCAGATGCTTGATGAAGAAAATGGCTACGTTATACTAGCTTTGGACGAGTTTGACAGTTTGGTTGAGAAAGAAGGCTCTGAAGCCGTTTACAAGCTGACGCGCTTGCAAGAAACAAGGCAGAATAAGCCGCAACGGCTTTCACTCATATGTATCTTGCGAAGTCTAGAAGCCATAGGGCGGTTGGACCCGAGCACGAGGAGTACTCTGCAATCCAGCATCATCAGCCTTGGGAAATACTCGGAACAGCAGCTTATCGACATTCTAAACGACCGTGTTTCAGTCGCCTTCAAACCCTTAGCAGTATTAGAGGACACGATGAGCCTTATCGCTGAAATCGCCTTTTCTGAGAACGGAAACGCTCGTTTCGGCATTGAACTGCTGTGGCGTGCTGGAAAACACGCGGATGCTGAGGAGTTAGAGGCAGTCACCCCCGAATGTGTTCGAAAAGCTGTCTCCAACATAGTTCCCGCGATGCGAAAGGATGAGTTAGCCATGCTCGGTTTTCATGAGAAACTCTTTCTGCTAGGCATAGCTAGGCTGTTCAAGGAAAGCCATAACGCTTACGTTTCGCTTGCGGAAGCTGAACGAGCCTACGCTATCGTGTGTGAAGAGCTTGAGGCAAAGCCAAATAGCCACACACAACTCTGGAAATACCTGCAGAATTTTTTGTCTTTAGGAATAATAAAAACTGAGGTTTCTAAGACGGGTGTTAGAGGAAGATCGACGCTTATTTATCTGCCCAGAATTCCAGCGTTCGAGCTGGAAAGAGAGTTGGAGGCTTTGCTAGAAGACCGAGAAGCGTGAAGGTTTCATGGACGTAGAAGACGTTTTCTCCTCAAGGCTTCGCATAAAGATTCTAAAAGTTTTGGCTCAGGTAGGAGAGCTTAATGTTTCTGAGATTGCTCGCAGGCTAGGCGTGAATTACGGAACAACAAACATGCATCTAAAAGTCTTGGAGGATGAAGGCCTGATTCTGCACAAACAGTTTGGAAGAATTCGAATCTACCGGCTTAACCAGAATTCAGCCAAGATCAAACTCATACAGAATCTTTTCGAAGTCTGGGAAAACCAAAATAAATAAGAGAAAATCAAGTTAAATAGCTGACAGATGTTAAACCGATTAGATAATTCCTTTGAATGATGAGAAGATGAGCTGTATGGCAATGGTCGATGTGTCCCGCAAGCCAGAGGTTTTTCGTGAAGCGACTGCAACTGGAATAATCAAGCTGAAGATCGAAACCTTGCGTCTGATAAAAGAAGGAAAAATCTCGAAAGGAAACCCTTTTGACACTGCGAAAATCGCTGGAATCCTCGCTGCCAAGAACACGAGCACTCTGATTCCACTTTGTCACCCGCTACCGTTAACGAACGTGGAAATCCAGGTAGAAGCGGTGAATAAATATACCGTGCAGGTTACGTCCACAGTCAAGACGAAGGCTCAAACAGGAGTTGAGATGGAAGCGCTTACAGCCACAGTCATCGGTCTGCTAACGATCTGGGACATGGTTAAACAGTACGAAAAAAACGCTAAAGGACAATATCCATCGACGATAATCGAAAACATTCGCGTCGTAAAAAAGATAAAAGAAGGCGGCTTGAGTGAGCGAAAGCACGCGAAAACATAAAGCAGAGGCACCTAAACGGCTTAAATTTGGTGTTTTCGTATGCAGCACATCCCGTTACGAGCAATTGCAAAGAGCAGAAAGAGTGCAAGATGTTTCTGGTGACCTTATAGAATCTTTTTTAAAAGACGCAGGACACGAGATGGTGTTTAGAGAACTGATTCCTGACGATGAGACTGCGATCCGAAAAGGTGCAGAGCAAGCCTTAGGCTCTGCCGATGTTGATGCCGTAGTCTTCTGCGGCGGTACAGGAATCACGTCATCTGATGTTACGGTTGAGACGGTTTCGCCTTTACTGGAAAAGATTCTTCCTGGTTTCGGCGAGATTTTCAGGCGCTTGAGCTTCGATAAGACTGGTTCAGGAGCCGTTTTGTCTCGTGCAGTAGCTGGTGTAGCGAAGGGAAAGGCGTTTTTCTGTATTCCAGGTTCGCCTGATGCAGTGAGGCTTTGTTTTGAAAGGCTTATATTGCCGGAAGTGGGTCACATCGTTAAGCATGCGCGGGAATAACGATGGTGTTGAAGGACAACTGCGGGCGTCCGCTTCTTAATCTGCGAGTAGCAGTTACAAGACGATGCAACCTGCGCTGTGAATATTGCCATATGGAGGGCGAAGAGAAGCTTTGGGCTTCTTCGACAGAGATGACGATCGACGAGATTGTTCGCATCGTAAGAATTGGGGTTAAGCTGGGCATTTCTAAAGTGAAGCTGACTGGAGGAGAGCCTCTTATGCGCGAGGGTATCGTGGAAATCGTCAAGAGAATCGCCGCTGTACGTGGCTTGACTGACTTGTCTATGACCACTAACGGAGCAAGGTTGGCGTCTTTGGCTGAAGAGTTGCATGCAAACGGTCTGCAACGCATAAACATCACTCTTCCCACGGTGCGCGAAGAGCTTTATAGGAAGCTGACTGGCGGCAGTGTGGAACCTGTCTTGGATGGCGTTAAAGCCGCTGTCAAGGCTGGTTTTTGTCCTGTCAAGCTTAACATGCTTGTTTTAAAAGACATGAATGATCGTGCTGTTCCTGAAATGATCGAGCTTGCTGGTGAAACTGGAACGATTCTGCAACTGATAGAGCTTGAACCCGTCAACATAAGTGAAGTGTATTATTCTCGGCATCATAGGTCGTTAGAGGAGTATGAGGATGCGCTGAAAGAAAGGGCAATAAGAGTGGAAACGCGGCAGTATATGCAGAACCGTCGCATCTACCATTTACCTAACGCTACGATCGAGGTTATTCGCCCAGTCGAGAACGCGGATTTTTGTATGCATTGCACTCGTCTGCGTGTGACAAGTGATGGAAAACTGAAGCCATGCTTAATGGTGAAAGACAACCTCGTAGATGTTTTGACTCCTCTGCGGAACGGTGCTAACGACGAAGAATTGATGGCGCTGTTTGGGTTAGCAAACCAGAAAAGACAGCCTTACGCAGAAGAAAAGGAGCCTTATCAAGTGGTTTTGACAGACTAGTTCTTTTTGACGCATTTGTGTGTTGAGACACACTTGATGGTAGAAGTGAGTATGATCTGCATTTTCGCGTGGATTATAAATTTTATTCGGTTTTTGAATCGGATTCTGAATATGTATCATTACTTATAATTCGGAATTCGTATTCATATGACTTAAATGCGTTGTCTTACGAAACACTATGAAAGAAAAGAACAATCATGGATGCACTCATCATGGTTTGTGTCTCCGAAACAACCTCGAAATGCTTGGATAAAAGATCGACTCGGCGCTTCCTGTTAGTGTTTAAGTTGTCTTAAGGTGAGAGTGTGAAGATTCGTTCGAAAACCTTGCTGATAATCACAATTACGACTATCAGTATAGTTTTGGTTTTGTCTGGCGTTGCATATATTTCAATCATAAACAGTGTAGTTGAAATGGAACGGGAAGAATCGCTACGTGAAACTAGACTGGCTGTAACTACAGTGTCACGTGAGCTAGAGGAATTGAACGCTACTGCATTGGACTATGCGGCTTGGGATGATACATACAGATTTGCACAAGACGGCAATACTAACTATGTCTCTCAGAACTTACAGGCTGAAACTTTGGTAAATTTGAAACTTAATTTTATGTTATTTCTCAACTCCTCAGACCATGTTGTTTTCGGAAAAGCCGTAGAACTTGCAAACGGAACAGAGACACCATTTCCACAGGGTTTGTTAGAACATGTTGACACCCATCCTCTTCTTTTGAATCATGAAAACACAACGAGCAGTGCGGTTGGCATAATTCTTGTTTCTGAAGGACCTGTTCTGATAGCTTCAAGACCTATTTTGACCAGTCAATCAAAAGGTCCTATTCAGGGCACTTTAATTATTGGACGTTTCTTGGATTTGTTAGAGATCAATCGTCTCTATAGTTGGATCCAATTTCCAATTGCTATGCAAGTCTTGAATTATTCGTGGCGATCCTCAGATTTTCAAGAAGCGTATTCATCTATGTCAGAGCAGCAACCGTTTTTTGAGAAACCGTTAAGCGCAGATACTGTTGCAGCATATGCTTTGTTTGAAGATGTTTACGGAAATCCTGCTCTCATATTAAGAATTGACATGCCTAGAACTTTTTATTCTCAAGGATTGATCAACGTTGCTTATACCGTTATCATGATCGTCATCGTTGGAGCAACATTTGGTATAGTCATGACAGCGCTTTTAGAAAAATCCGTGCTTTCTCGTTTGTCCAAGCTTAGCAAAGATGTTCAGAGCATGGGCAAAAGCGGTAACGTCGCCATCCGTGTGTCGGCGACTGGAAATGACGAGTTGTCTAGCTTGGGCAATGATATCAATAGCATGTTGTCAAGGTTGGAACGGACAACCACAAGGTTTGAAATGCTACTAGAAACTGCCACAGAGGGAATTGTCAGTGTTGATCGCGATGAGAACCTTACTTTTGCTAACAAAGCCTTTGCCGAAATGCTAGGTTATACAGAAGAAGAGCTCAATGGTGTGAATCTGCGAAAACTCGTTGACGAACAGGGATTAAAGAAGATTACTGAAGGGACTGAAGTAAGAAAAGCAGGAAAGATAGGTCGATATGAACTCACTATGTACGGCAAGGATGGAGAGCCGCATGTTGTCCAAGTGGCAGCGTCGCCTCTATGGAATGACAGTGGAAGTTATGCTGGGTCTTTAGGTGTTATGACTGATATTACAGAACGCAAGATGATGGAAGATGAGCTGAAGCAAGAACGGGATAAACTCGAAATGGTCACTCAAAACATTGGCGCGGGCGTTGCCATTATCTCCAAAAACTACCGTACCAAATGGGCAAACAGTGTGTTGAAACAGATTTTTGGTGATGTTGAAGGAAAAGTTTGCTACTCAACTTACAACAAACAAAACACGATTTGTCCAAAGTGTGGAGTTCGAGAGATTTTTGAAGAAGGCAAAGACCGTGTTTTTCACGAACAAGTCGGCAAAGATGCTGATGGCAACACTGTATGGTCAGAAATAATTGCCACATCAATCAAGGATAAAGACGGAAACATAACTGCAGCACTAGAATTGGTAGTTCCGATAACTGAGCGTAAACTAATGGAAGAAGCTCTGCGAGAGTCAGAAATGCAGATTAGAAGCATACTCGAGTCATCCCCTGACGCAATCGTCGTCAGCGACTTGAACGGAAACATAACCGACTGTAATCAAGCAACTCTGCAGATGCTCGGTTATTCTAGAAAAGAGGAAGTTGTTGGAAAAAACAGTTTCGAGTTTATAGCCAGAAAAGACTATGAGAAAACCATGCGAATTATGGAGCGAATTTTTGAACAAGGCTCTGTAAAAAACGTTGAATACCTAAGTGTAGCCAAAGATGGACACGAGTTTCCAACGGAAACATCTGTGAGTGTTGTGCGAGACACACAAGGCAATCCTAAGCATCTCGTAGGAATAATCAAAGACATCACTGAACGCAAAAAAATGGAAGCTTTACTTGCGGAATCAGAGGAAAAATTCAGAGGAATTGCAGAAAGAAGTTTTGACGCCACTGCCACAGTCGACCTTCAGGGAACCATTACTTACGCATCGCCGTCCGTGGAAAAGGTTTTAGGCTACCCAGTCAACGAAGTTTACGGCAAATCTTTTCTTGAATATTTTATGCCCGTTCAGCTTTCCGATGCAACGCAACTGTTTACAGGTTTGATGCAAGGCAAGTTGCTTGAAGGAATACAATTGGAGCTTCAGAGAAAAGATGGAACCACAGCTATTGTCGAGATTAACGCCTCTCCAATAATAATGAACGGTGAAATAAAGGGTATTCAAGCTGTTTTTCGAGATGTCACTCAACGCAAGAAAATGGAAAATGCTCTTCGTGAATCTGAGGAGAAGATACGAAACATACTACAATCATCGCCCGATGCCATTGTGGTCACCGACATTAGAGGGAATATAATCGAATGCAACCAAGCGAGCCTAAGAATGTTCGACGTTGCGTCAAGGGAAGAGCTTCTTGGAAAAAATGTTATGGAATTTGTTGATAAAAAAGAACGAGACAGGGTCATAGAAAGCACAATGAAAACAATTGAACAGGGTTCAATGAGAAATCTAGAATTAGCTTCCATGACAAAAGATGGACGCGAGGTTTTTGTTGAAGTCTCTGCGAGTCTAATGCGAGATGTTTCAGGCAATCCTCAATACCTCGTAGCTATATTCAAGGATATCACTGAACGCAAGCAGATGTTGAAGAAGCTGGAGGAGTATTCTGAGCAACTTGAGCAAATGGTTGAAAAGAGAACCCAACAGCTCAAGGAGACACAAGAACAACTTATCAAAGCTGAAAGACTTGCAGCCATTGGGCAAGTAGCAGCAATGGTTGGTCACGACTTGCGTAATCCATTAACAGGGATAAACAGTGCTGCGTATTACCTGAAAACAAAACTAGGCTCTAAAGCCGACAAGAATCTTATGGAAATGGTAGAACTTATCGAGAAAGATGTGCAGTACTCGGACAAAATCATAGCCGATCTATTGGACTATTCGCGAGAATTGCAATTAGAATTTGCTGAAACCACACCAAAACTAATCATAAAAGAAATCTTCTCATTAATTACGGTTCCGAAGAATGTACAGGTAATAGATTTAACAGAAAACGAGCCCAAAATAATTATAGATTTAGATAAAGTGAAAAGGGTTTTTGGCAATTTGATTAAAAACGCAATTGACGCCATGCTGGAGGGTGGCAGACTTGAGATTACAAGTAAGAGGATAGAGGATAATGTAGAAATCATTGTTGCTGACACTGGAATAGGCATGACCAAAGAGGTCATGGAGAAGCTTTGGACACCCTTTTTTACGACAAAAGCAAAGGGAATGGGCTTAGGCTTGCCCATCTGCAAACGTATCATAGATGCTCATGGAGGAAAGATTGCGGTTGAAAGCGAAGTTGGCAAAGGAACAAAATTCACAGTGACTCTTCCTATCGAGCCTAAAGCAGTAGAAGGAGGTGAAAAAATATGGGTGAACAACCCAGAATCCTTGTCGTTGACGACGACGAAAGCATAAGAAAAGTCCTGAAAACCATACTAGAAGAAAACGGCTACACAGTTGATACTGCGGAAGACGGGAAAGAAGCAATATTGAAAACAAACGCGAAATTCTACAACCTAGCATTAATAGACATTCGGCTTCCAGACACCGAAGGAACAAAACTCTTAACCAGAATCAAGGACACGACACCTAAGATGCGAAAAATAATCATCACAGGCTATCCATCTGTGCAGAACGCTGCTGAAGCATTAAACAAAGGCGCAGACGCATACATAATGAAGCCTTTTGACATGGACAAAGTCCTCAAAACCATTGACGAGCAACTCAAAAAACAATGGATGGAAAAGAAGTACAGTCAAGAAAAAGTCACGGAGTTCATTGAAACCCGCGTCAAAGAACTTGAAGAGCAAAAAACGACAGCCCGCAACAAGACACACTGAAAACCTATTTTTTGTTCGGCAAGGTTGAGGTGTGAATTAGGTTTTTAGTAGGCGGTGTCTTTTGCGCTTAAGCTAGGGTTCGCGCCATCTGGCTTTAAACGTAGTTATCGCGATTGAGACAATCGTTGTCAATATCAAGATTAGCCAACGTACAATTACGACTTCGAAGGGCAAACTCAACTTGCCAGAATAAACCCTGATCAAGCTAACAGCGTTCGAGGTTGGAAATACGGCTGATATCCAGCTAAAGTTGCCAAGAACTTCTTCTGCGTAGTACACTGGCGGTATGAAACCCAACAGAATGCCTATGATGTTGGACATGTTGTTTAACGTGTATGGGCTTGCTTTTTGAAGGTAAGTGGATATCAGAAAGCCCAAGCTGCTCACGCTTGCCCAACAGAGAAGTATGGCGATTATTGCCCCAAACAAGGATGCAATGGTCAATCCTCCTACCAGCAGAGCTATGGCTCCAAAGAAGACGAGACTTGGAATTGAAAGTATCAGCGGGGCAAGTGCGATGCCTATGGCGTAAGACATCGGGTGAACAGGCATGGCAACTATCATCTCTCGAATCTTCACATACCTGTCAAAAGCGATTTCTTGGATTGGAGCCGACATGCCGATGAAAGTGGTCGCCGACACCATCGCGCCGATCAAGCCAAGTCCAACGTTTCCGCCTAAAACCACGATGAAAAACAGTGGAAGAGAGCTTATTAAGCCTACAAGAAGCAAAATTAACGGCTGCCTCTTGAGGTCAGGCATAGATTTCAAGCCTGTAATAATCAAAATATCTCTCAATATCTTGAAGTTCAATCCGTTTCCCCTCCCACAAGCTTTACAAAAACATCCTCCAACGTAACAGGCGCAGTTTCAGCCTTCACACCTTTCTTCAGGAATTTTTCAACAAGCTCTATGGCCTCATCCTCGTCCTTAACGTAGATTATGTTTTTGTTGCCGAATTTAGTCACGTGATTGTTGTTCTCTGTTAAACCCAAGCTTTTCAGGTTTCCTTCCACAACCACTCGGAACCTGTCCTTTGCTAACCTTTTAACCTCTTCAGGCGTTCCTTCTGCAACCACGCTGCCTTTGTGAATTATGGCAAGCCTATCTGAAACCATTTCAGCTTCTTCCATTATGTGCGTCGTCAGAAGAATAGTCTTACCCTGCTCAACCATTTCCCGCAGAACTGCCCAGACTTTTCGTCGCGCCACCGCATCCAAGCCACTCGTAGGCTCGTCAAGCATGAAAACCTCCACGTTTGAGGCTAACGCGGCGGCGATTATAGCACGTTTTTTCTCGCCACCGGAAAGCGTGGCACAAGTCCGATTTCTCAAGTCCCAAAGCTCAACTGCCTTTAACGCTTTTTCAGCTGTTGCTTTCGCTTCAGGCTTTGAAACGCCGCGTAGCATAGTGAAATAGTAAGAATACTCCCACGGTGTGAAGTTGGCGTAAGTTGCAACGTCCTGAGGAACAACCGCTATGTGCTTGCGCACGTCGTTCGGTTGCGTCACCACATCATACCCGAGAACGTGAGCTTCACCGCTTGTCGGAAAAAGCTGAGTAGAAATGATTCGCAAGAAAGTGGTTTTACCCGCGCCATTCGGTCCGAGCAACGTGAACAACTCGCCTTTCTTGACCGAGATGTTAATGCCTTTCAACGCTTCAACATCCTCCTTGCCATGATAGATTTTAACAAGGTTCGTGGATTTCACCGCTTCTTCCATCATTTCTTCAACTCCTTCCCTTTGTTATTTTATGTTGGATTTTTCTGGTATATATACTAGCGATTACTCCCTATTCCATAGAATTGAATTCCAGCACCAGCAGCATTGCCTGTGTTCGCGGTAGTTCTGAGCTGAACATCGCGAAAACCCAAAGCAATTTCCACAAACTCTTTCACCGTGTAATTGGCAAACTCTAACGTTGGGCTTCCATACCTAAGACCGTTGCACATCGAATCTACATAAATGAAAAGTCTGCCATCACCAAACGGGTATTCAGCTTCGCTTGCGTAACCATACTGAGGCGCGTTAAAAACTTTGAAAGGCCACAGTTGGCACGCTCTAGGCTTCATGCGTTGTACCCCGCATCGGTATGAGCTTGGAAAACTGCTCAAGAAAGCGCATGAGCCGTCAGCTCGTCTTTTTATGTACAGTTTGTTCAAACCTGAGACCGTCTGCTCCACGCCATAGTTTCTAATTATTCTAAGCCATTCGTTGAAGTTTATGACGACGCTGTAGAGTCTGCAGCAGTCGCCGCAGCCGATGCATTTCCAGTCTGCAACGTTTCGCCATGGAACAAACTGCATTCAATTCTCACTAGGGAAATCACAAAACCAAGTTGTCTATTATTAACCTATTTGCAGAAGGCTTCGACTCGGGGGAAGCCAGAGTCCCTTAGTCCTGAGGTCAGTGAAGCTGAAACCTAGATGTCTGTAGAACTCCTCTTCAGCTCTTTCAAACAGTCGAAAATAGTTGGAGTAATGCACGACCTGTGCGGCGTCGGTGTCTGCCCACGTGACTCTGTAAGCGGTTTTGAAGACGCTGGAAGACATAGCGTATCCCAACTTGCTTGGAGAACTAGGTTTTCTTGTATAAATAGATGGTGTGCGACGGATACCCCAAGTTCGGGTTTTCGCAGAAGTTCTCAACCTTAACGGGTTTCCATCCCACAACCTCATAATCATGCGAAACAATGCGGACGCCACGTTTTAACTCAGCCTCGAGCTTAGGCTTGACTTTCTCGTTCGCACTCGTCGTAAGGTACAGGAAGATTACGTCTGCGCTTGACAGGTCAACGTTAAAAATGTCGCCGTTCACGATGGTTATTCTGCCCTGTAGTCCTTGTTCGTAGATAGAGCTTAACGCTTTTTTAACGAGGTCCTCTCTCAGTTCGACGCCCACCGCTCTTGCTCCGAAATCTTTGACAGCCATTATCACTGTTCTACCGTCGCCTGCCCCTAAATCGAAGAAGACTTCTCCAGGCTTCAACTCAGCCATCAACAGCATCTGTCGTATTACTTGCGGCGGACTTGGAACATAAGGGGCTAGATACAGCAATAAGCCTCCTTTTTTTGAGACCAGATTCTTTTGGTTTTTTCTAGGATACGTACGAGGCTTTGTTAGGCTGAGGTTTTCGAGCCTCACCACATTTCATGCAGCTTTGAGCGCACAATTCCAGATATTTTGCTTCATCTCCAGTACCTACGGCTTCAGCGGCTTTCTGACAGATTTCGCTCGGTTCTTTACAGCCTTCTTCTCTGCAAAGCTTGGATATTGACAGGCAGATCTCCTGTACGTCCTTGGGGTCTAATACCGCTCGGTTTGTACGCACGAGTAGGCAGATTTCTCTTGCCAAGACGCATGTTTTAACGTATTTGATGCGTTCGAGTATTTCTTCGCGGAGCTTCTTTTTGCTTATTTCCACGCAGTTGTTCTCCTTGTCACGAGTGTTAAGGTGTTCACGCAACATAAGGTTTGGCTCTTCATTTAAAAGTTATTGTAAGTCTAAAACTAGTACAACTAAGACTGGCAATAGCATTGATGGGCTTTAGTAGCGTTTATGAGTTAAAGCTAACATGCAAATTTTCCACGTTTATGAAAAACGCTGAAAAACATATGAGGGTAGGTTGTATTGGCGTCGGAAAGCTCTAATAACCAGAAAACAAGAGTGGCTCTTCCGTATTTTCCGTCTCCTTCTCTAACAGTTAGGTTAAATCATCCGTTTATGAAAGTGTGTTGTTACCAAAACCTTTTGCTCATGGCTTTGCGTTCAGCATCCAACACAAGTTCATAAAACCTATCGCTGAGTTTGTGTTCTTTTTCAAGAACCTCTCTCACGTCTGACGGCTGAATTCTTCGGGCAGATAACGCAACGGCTGCTGGTTTTCCGTATTTGGCTATTAACTGTGACGTTTGCAGCGCATAATGCTTCAGTTTTTCCTCGTTCTTGGCAAGTTTCTCGCCTTTCTTGTCGATAATCGGTACAGCCTTGTCTTCCTCAACCTTCAGAAGACCGATGGTGTAAGCGCCGCATCTTGGACATTTCGGTTTGTCAGGCAAATCCTTGGCTTTTAGCATCTCGATGTAGTTCCAACAGTTTGTGCACAAGAAGCTGCTGGTTTCGTTGAGTAATCTTGCCTTGGCAGATTCGATAAGCACGGCTCGCATTCGTTCAGGCGGGATCAAATCAGTCTTCATGCTCATACGTTCAATACCCACACGAGCAACAGGAGTGGCGTTTCCGCCAGTGTCAACTTTCCGCAACTCGACTTCGCCATCACGAATCTTCCCAAGGACGTAGATGAGGTTCTCTAAGTCTAAGTCTTTTGTAAAGACTTCTTTCAAAGCTTCTTCGTAAATCGCCGTGCCGAGAAAGCTCTTGACCAGTCTTTCGAGGCTTACACTGCTGAAGTCAGCCCACTTCTCCAACGCGCCGAAGCGTCTTGCAACGTGGATCATTCGTCTCTTGAAAAGCCCAGTCTTCACGGTTGCCAGAGTCAAAGTGTCTCTAACAGCTTGCTCTGTCATAGTTTGCATTTCTTCAAAAAGCGAAACTATTCTATCCGCGTTCGCAACGCCCATAGTCTGCACAAAAATACGGTATGGATCATGCTGTACCACGATGCCCGAGCCTACTTTTTCAGAGAGCAACTGCCCTAATAACTGAGCTAACGCGCGGTTAGTAAGCGAACCGAAGTTGACATGGATCAAAACGAAATCTTCCCAGTCTTCGACGGTGATTCGTTTGTCAGTCGGAACAGGAAACCCTGCTTTCGCTTGCTCAACAGTCTCCGCTATGGCAAGTAAAAGAGCATCCCTGTCGGCTGGATACTGCTCGGCCAGCTTATCGGCTATTTCCTCAGCTGAAAACCCTCTCTTCACTTGTTCTTCAACGACTTCTCTGATTGCACCTACTTCCTGCGATATGGCGTATGGCACGGGGATTTCCTCCCCGATCCAGCTTGGAATGGCTCCGGTCGGGTCGTCAACAGGCCTAACGTGAACTTTTTCCTCAGAAACATGCTGGATAATCCAAGGGGCTCCTCTGATAATGAATTTCGTTCCAGGTTTGCCATACTCAGCCATGAACGCCTCGTCCAAGACTCCGACTGCTGAGTCGCTCGACTCGTCAACCACGAGAAACTGTTTTTCTTCAGGAATCATGGACAAATTGTTAAAGTAGTATTCAAACAGGGCTTTAGCCTGTCGCGGTTTTAAGACGGTTTTGTCCTCGAAGGACACCCATGCAAAACGTGGAAAACGTTGATGCATGTACTTCAAAACTTTTTCAACGTCTTCTATGGTCAAATCCATGTACGGGTAGGCTTTCCTGAAAATCTCCAAGATTTCGTTAAACTCAAGTCTTCTATTTTTGAGCATTAAACCCGCAATCTGATGCGTTAACACGTCGTAAGGTTTAGGTGGAATGCCGACTGGCTCCAAATCTTCTTCCAGAGCCTTCTTTGCGATTGCTAACGCTTCAAGAGCGTCATCAGAGTCTAGCGCCACGATTATTCCTTTCGCTATCCGCCCGATCCTGTGACCGCTCCTGCCTACGCGTTGAATGAGCCTCGTCACCTGTCGCGGACTCATGTACTGGATAACCAAGTCTATGCTACCGACGTCGATTCCTAATTCAAGTGAACTAGTGCACACGAGTCCCCTTAACGCGCCGCTTTTCAAGCCCTTCTCTGCCGCTATTCTGGAGGGCTTTGCGAGTGAACCGTGATGAATGGAAACTGGAAAGTTGCTGTCCCACACCTTGAACCTGCTTGCCAAGACTTCAGATACGGCTCTTGTGTTTGTGAAAAGAAGCACTGATTTGTGTTGGTTGATGTAGTCGCGAATTATCCGCAATCTAGCGGCAACCTGTGGATGCGTGTAAAGCTTTGAAGAAAGCCGCAAATCTTCATCATCGGGCTTTGGAAAAATAATCTTTAGTCGCATCATTCTCGCAACTGGAACGCGTACAATCTCGACTGGACGACCATTTCCAACAAGAAATTGTGCCACTTTATCTGGGGTGCCGATAGTAGCTGACAAGCCTATTAGTTGAAAGTCTTTACCAGTCATCGCTCTTAGCCTTTCCAGAGCCAAAGCAAGCTGACTTCCACGCTTGCTGTCAGCCATCTCGTGCACTTCGTCAACTATTACCCAACGCAACTGCTGCAAATGCTGACGCATAATCCAACCAGACAACAAAGCCTGCAACGTCTCAGGCGTCGTAATCAAAATCTCCGGCGGGCTTCTGGACTGCCGCACTCTCTCTTTAGTATCGGTGTCACCATGTCTGACAGCCAACTTGATGTCAAGATTATTACACCACCACTCAAACCGCTCGAGCATGTCCCTGTTCAAAGCCCTCAACGGCGTGATGTACAGAACTTTTATGCCGGGTGTTCCCTGCTGACCCTGAAGAAGCATGCTCAAAACAGGCAGAAACGCCGCTTCAGTCTTGCCAGTAGCCGTAGGCGAAATAAGCAGAACGTTCTTGCCTTCAAGAATCTTCGGCATAGTCTTCTGTTGCGGCTCTGTTGGCTTAGAAAATTCTCTCTGCTCGAGCAACTTTCGTATAGGCTTGACGAGCAGTTGAAAAGCATTTTCCGAAAAATCTTTCAAGATTAGCTGAACCTCAACGCTGGAAGGAATAGACGGAGAACCAATGGTAAAAGTGTTTTGGAGTAACTGTGCCGTTGTGCATCCGTTTCTTTTGACCTTTAAGTGATTCCCCTCTCGGTATGATCATGTTAACATTTTAAACTCAAATCTCCATGATTAAAGCGAGCTGTTTTTAACTAAACTTGAATTTTGATGGTCATGAAAGCCTCTTTCTCCGATCATTATTCGCCAAAAAGTGGGAGAACAGACCCATTTCCATGGTTTTCAACATCCATAAAGGCATGAAAACATGGTTAAATAGTCTCCATAAGCCTGTTTAGGGGGGTCATGTACGCTGTTTTATGACGCTAACATAAAAGCCATCGTAGAATCATTGCTGCGCTTTGCATTAAAAATGTCTAAATTTGATGTTGGGTTTTCCATTTTCTATTCGAAAACAATGGAAAATTATTTATCCATCATCATCAGAAACCATGGATACCGTATATATTGGAGGAAATTAAATGGCAAAATGTCCTAAATGCGGAACAATAGTTTCAACCCCGAAGAAGAAGTGGACGATGGCCGGACGCCCAGACAAAGCTGGAAAAAGAATTCAGCTAGAAATCGGACTGTTCGACTGTCCAAAGTGTCACAAACCATTCCGAGAAGTCCTAAGCAAGAAGAAGATTTAGGCTTATAGAAACGCTGCGACCCTAAACTCCACATCTTCCCTACCCCCTCTTTTTCATTTCTTAGAAGCGTTAAGTTTTAAAGCGCGACATCCATTATTGAGAAGAACATTCCATCGGCAGAAGAGGAAGTATTTGGCGTCAAGATTAAAGCAACTGTGGAACAAGGAGTATTTTCAAACGATTATCACCATAGTCTTGGTCTTGGTGATTGTTTTTGGGTTTTGGTATGGCTTGCAGTTTGCACTGAACACGCAGTACCCAGCTTTAGCAGTGGCTTCTGGAAGCATGTGTGTTCCGTATGGTCAGGGTTGCGATGGATGGACACATCCGTTTGAACGCACGCTTCATGTGGGAGATTTGATCATCGTTCAGGGGGTAAGCGTTGAGGAGATACATGCTGCGCCTAAACCCGATGGCAACATCATCGTGTATCGTAGTACTACAAAAAACGCTGACGGTACCTACACTCTAATCGTCCACCGAGCAATAGAGAAAAGGGTCGTAGGCAGCATCACTTACATTATTACACAGGGTGACGCCAACTCTGGACCTGACCAACCGGTTCCTGCAAGCAACGTCATCGGCAAGGTTGTTATGCGAATTCCTTGGGTCGGGCATCTTGCGCTCTTGATGCGTAACTCTTCAGGCATACTCATAATCCTCGCCATCATAATCCTTCTCATAATAATCGAATTCATCCTTCCAATGCTCACAAAGGGGAAAACCGAGACTGAGCCAACAATAACTGTGGAAAAAGATAAAGCAGAAACCTAAGAGCTTATAAGGAGTATTTAAACACTTCACTACACAAGTGGTGTTAATGCCGAAGACTAAAGCCATAATAAACATCGAGAATGTCGTTGCTTCTGCCACTTTAAACCAGAAGGTCGACTTAAACGCGGTCGTGAAGGGTTATCCTGGCGTAGAGTATCGTCCAGAACAGTTCCCGGGGCTTGTGTTCAGGCTTAAGAGACCGAAGACGGCGACGTTGATTTTTAACTCGGGTAAGATGGTTTGCACGGGGGCAAAATCTGAGAAGGAAGCTCGCAGGGCGGTTATGAAGGTTATTAAGGAGTTGAAGAAGGGCGGAATCATAATCATCAGCAAGCCAGAGTTGAAGATTCAGAACATCGTTGCTTCGGCAAGCTTGGGTGGGATGATAGATTTAGAGAAGGCAGCGTACACGCTTGGAAAAACGATGTACGAGCCTGAACAGTTTCCAGGCTTGATCTACAGGATGGATGAGCCTAAAGTGGTGATTCTGTTGTTCGCTAGCGGGAAGCTTGTTTGTACTGGAGCGAAGAAGGAACAGGAAGTTTATGACGCTGTGCATAAGCTTCATGGAATACTCGAGGAGAAAGAGCTTATATTCTACGAGTAGTCTCTCTCATCCTTTTTTGATTTGTTTCAGAATAGTCTTAAGTTGGTCTTTGTCTATCGCGCCTGTTTCATACAGGTTGTTGGCTATGTCGCTGATGTTGAGGAGTGCGTGAAGCCTTATCTTGTCTTTATCGAGGTTTTGTTTTCCGCCTTCTTGTCTGTCCAGAAGCACAACTGCGTCGGTTACTACCCCGCCTTCAGCGGTTATCGCCTTCGCCGCTTTTCGTAACGACAATCCAGTCGTGATTAGGTCGTCCACGAGTAGGATACGGTCTCCAGGTGCTAGGATTCCTTCTATTCTTCGTTGTCTTCCGTGGAGGCGTACACCTTTTCTAATATACAGGAATGGTTTTTTTAGGTTGCAGGCGATTAACGCAGTGAAGGGTATGCCTGCGGCGGGAATTCCTGCTATTCTCTCAAAATTTTTGACACCTATTTCGTCTCGTATGAAGTCTACGTAGAAGTTGGTGATTTTTTGGAAGGCATCTGGGAAGCTTGGCACGATGCGTAGGTCTATGTAGTAGGGGCTTATTTTTCCGCTCGTGAGTTTGAAGGCTCCAAACTGTAGGGCGCCGATTTTGTTCAGGATTTTGCAGATTTCAAGAGTGATAGTCTGTGTTGGCATGGTTTTCAGCCTCGTTTGGAGATTTGGTATATTTTATTCACTTCAGGGATTAAGCATGTGGTTTTCGGCAGTTCCTTCTTTAGCAGTTCGGCGAATTTCTTCTGGTCTGCCGTTGAGCCCGTGTGGTAGGGGACGGCTACTTTTGGTTTTGTCAGTATTGCGATGTTGACGCCTGTTTCTAGTGAGGCGCCTGGCGCGATGCCTATGGTGCAGAAGACTACGTCGAGTTTTTCTTTTTCGTGTTCCGTTGCCATTTCTGGGTATGGCAGGCTGTCTGAGGTGTGGAAGATTTTGACTCCGTCTTCGCTGGTGATTATGAAAGACACGGGGCTTGTTGCGGGTGGATGGTTGCTTTTTTCGGCTTTAACGGTGACTCCGTCAAGTTTTACTTCTGATCCTTCTTGAACCTCGGTTAGTTTTTCTTTTGGGATGGCATGTCGCAGTTTTCTTGCTGAAGTCGGGTCTGCTATTACTTTGCATTGTGTTAGTTTGTGGAGTTCTGCGATTGAGGATTGGTCAAGATGGTCGTAATGCTCATGCGTAACTAATACGGCGTCTACGTGTTGGAAGTTTCGGGGTTTAACGTCTACGGGGTCTATGACCAATGTTTTTGATGGGGTTTTTATGGTGATTCCGGCGTAGCGATTGAACCATACGAAGAAGACTTCGTTTTTTCCTGGTGTTTTTTCGATTGACAAGTCTGGTTCCTCTCAAGGCTAGTTATTGTCTTTGGTGTTTTAAAGAACTTGCTATATTTACGCAGATGCTTGTCCAGATTTGAATTGGCGTTTGTCGGGTGGTTTTGTTGATAAGGCTTAAAAGTTGCGGTTTGCGTGTCTTCATATCGAGTGGTGTTTCATGGTTGATGTTTGGCTTCCGTTCGGGAAAACAGAAATCTGCCTAAGGGTGCCGACGAGAAACTTTTTGGGTTCCATAGAGCCTCGGGAGAAAGCTGGGGTTGCTGATGTTAAGGCTGAGGTTGAGAGGGCTTTGAAAGAGCCTCTTGGTTCTAAGAGGCTTAGCGAGATTGTTAGACCTGAAAGCCGAGTAGCCATTGTAGTGGATGATGCTACGCGGTCTACGCCGAGTGAGTTGATGCTTCTGCCGTTGCTCGATGAACTTAATGCGGTTGAGGTTAAGGATGAGAATGTGACGGTTATTTTTGGTTGTGGCACGCATCGAGCGGTTAAGCAGGAAGAAGCGGTTAAGTTGCTCGGTAAAACGATTTTTAACCGTGTTAAGTCCATAAGTCATGATTTTAAGGCTCAGGATTTGGTTTACGTTGGCACTACCCAGAAGCATGGTTCAAAGGTTTTTTTGAATCGTGTTTTTGCTGAGGCGGACGTGCGGGTTTTGACGGGTGATGTGTGTTTTCATTATTATGCTGGTTATGGTGGTGGGAGAAAAAGCGTCTTGCCTGCAGTTTCTGGCGAGGAAACGATCAAGCATAATCATGCTATGCTTTTAGATGCGAATGCTAAAACAGGTGTTTTGGAAGGAAACCCCGTTCATGAGGACATGGTGGAAGCGGCTAGACTTGCGAAAGGTGACTTTATCCTTAATGTTGTAATGAACAGTAAGGGCGAAGTCGTGAAGGCTTTTGCTGGTGACGTGGAGCAGGCTTTTCTGGCGGGTGTTAAGCTTGTTGATGAGATGTACCGTGCGCAAGTAGACCGTAGAGCGGAAATCGTTGTTGTCAGCGCGGGTGGGCATCCTGCTGATGTTAATTTTTATCAAGCCTATAAGGCGGTGGATAACGCGTTGGAAGTGGTTAAGCGTGGTGGGGTTATTGTTTTGGTTGCGGAGTGTCCTGAGGGTCATGGGGATCAGGCGTTTTATGATTGGATGGTGAAGTTTGGGGATTTGAAGGCGGTTGAGAAGGAGATTAAGCGCAATTTCGTTCTGGGTGGGCATAAGGCGTATTATTTGTTGCATGCGTTGCAGAATCATCAGATAATTCTGGTTTCTTCGATGCCTGATCATTATGCTTCGAACGTTTTCAAAGTGAAGACTGCGAGAGCGGTAAATGAGGCTTTGAGTGAGGCTTTCAAGGTTGCGGGTAGTAACGCTAAGGTTTGGGTAATGCCTTATGGGAATTTTACTTTGCCCGAGGTCAAGGTTGTGGAAGAGCAGACAATTCCAGCGAGCGGTTAAAATAGGAAAGGTGATTAAGCAGACAGAAACCATTCAATGAAACGAGTGTGGAGGACGGAGAGCTTGCAGGACACGTATGCGTTGAGGAACTTCGCTCTGGAAGATTTGGCGAGCGTGACGAGGATTAATCGTCTTTGTTTGCCAGAGAACTATACGGATTATTTTTTTGTTGACTTGTTTAAGAGGCATCCTGAGACTTTTATTGTTGCTGAGGAGAATGGGCAAGTGGTGGGTTACATTATGTGTAGGATTGAGGTTGGTTTGTCGAATTTTGGTCTGGGCGGCTTGGTCAAGAAGGGACACGTGGTTTCGATAGCTGTTTTGCCTCAGCATAGGCGTCGTGGTGTGGCTGAGGCTGTTATTAAGAAGGCTATGGAGAACATGCAGGCTTTCTACAAGGCGAAACAGTGTTATTTGGAGGTTAGGATTACTAATGAGGCTGCGATTGGTCTTTATAAGAAGTTGGGCTTTGAGGTGACGCGCACGATTCACGGGTACTATGCTGACGGAGAAGACGCCTACGTAATGAGCAAAAAACTGTAAGAAGAATTGTTGTAGTTTGTCGGCTGTTTCGCTATAAAGACTTTTGAGACTCTGCTCGCAGAAAAAATCAGATCCCTCTATAAATAGGTTCAACATGGGTTTTCTATGTTTGTTTGGCGTGGAAAACAGCCAATACGGACCTACCCCCTAGAGGTTCTGAAAAAAATTTTTAACCAGATATTTTTGCTGAAGTGATTCTAATTAGTTCTTTCGGTTCAGCTATAACGCTTTTGCATTTCTTGCACGTTTCAACTTTCAACGGTTCATAATAGGGAATTAAAGCTTTAACTTTTGGTTCTGAGCACGGTTCTTCAATAAAGTGTTTGTTGACTTCAAAAGATTTCAACAACCACAATTAGGACATTTCTTTCTAAGATGTGTTTTCATGATAGTCGTCCTAAATATTACGGTTGGATTCTGAACAATATTGCTGTATAAGCGTTGAAGCTGTGATGTTGATCAGAAAGTGTGAATTTCCACTCTTTGTCCACACGATAAAGCCCAAGCGTCTTTATCACTTCAACAGCAGCTATAGCCGTTGCTATTCTATCACCTTGAGCAAGCACGTAGATTTTCGGAACACCTTCTTTCCATAATCGCTTTGCGTAGTCTATGTAACGGTCTGGTTCCTCAACACCTTTACGGGCAATGAGAATTATTCTATAATCTATTACTTGTCCTCTAAGGTCAGCATCAATATCTATTCCCTCTTCTTTTTCGGCTAGTCTCTTCATTGATTGCATAAAAGACACAGTCTCTGCCTCCGCCGTAGGACTAGATAGTGACGGAAGAAGCTTTGTACTCACTTCTGAAAGTTCATTCAGTACAACCCTTGTAAGGTGTCCTTCTGAGTCGAGTTTTTCCATAGTTTTAAGATATTCCTCTATCGAAGGATGTTGAGTGGTTTCGGGTTGAAGGAATTCTTCGTTCAAGCACTTTAAGGAATCTAATCTTCTTTCAACCATCAACATTTTCCTAGCAACGGCAAAACATGCGGCTTTCATTACTGTTCTGTTTACGAATATTTGAGATTCCCGAATCAAATCCTCTGACGTGTAAAGCATTGTTGCACGAGCCAGATTTCTTGCTTCGTTTATGCTCGATTCAAAACACACCACAATCTTGTCATTTTTGAGAAAGGCTTCTCGGTCTTTGGTTTCGACCCATTTAATGTTGACCCCATGAGGAAGCAAATTCACCCCTTCGCTATTCACTTTCTTAGAAGCAAAGCCAATCACTCCTTCTAACCTTTTTTCAACTGCCTTCTTCTCAAACCAAAAATTCACACCTCTAAGCTTTTTGTAGAAAGAACCCAAGTATTCGCTTGCTTTATCAGGATTAGATAAGGCAAAAACGAGAAGGCTCTCAAATAATCCTGCTATTGCACCGCCTAGACCAAGAAAATAGATTAACCCAATAATACTCAGAACTACAAAAACAATAAGTGCTATCCATTTAACCTTCATTTTCATTCTCTCTCAGTTTTCTTATTTTAAAGATGCACTCCGATTTTGAACAGCACACAATTATTTTGTCCTTAGAAGGAATTATTAGACCGATATTATCAACGGAGATAGGCACTTCGCATAAAACACACTTTAACTCACCCTTCACTAACGAGTCCCATAATCCTATACTTCTCAGAAATTCTTCAAGTTTTGTCTTATGAACTGCGAGTATCTCTTCCTTTTTCATGAAATTTAACTAGATGGTTAGTTGTCTTATTAATTTTGTTCATTTTGGCACTTCTAGAACAAACTTCTATCTTTTCTTTTAAGCAACTGAGACCATTATTCTTTTGGATAGATAGGCGAAACGTTTAGAACAGCAAAACTATAAAACCCATAAAGTTAAGCGTTTAAAACTGCTTTTCCATAAATAGATTGAACGAAGGCTTTGTTTGAAGCTTGTTTATTCACTGATTTTCTTCAAGAGCCACGCAAGTTTCTGCCCAAAATACCTGACGGTTCGAACGCCTTCCTCGTCATTGACAACCTCGCCTTTGCCACGCCCAAACGCCACGTTCCAATAAGTCGAACCAGGCACGATCATGTCTTCAATCATGAAAAAGAACAAAAGTTGCGCCAACGTGAAATTGTGTCCAGCACGACGCGCAACAACTATCGGTCCTCCAACCTTGTCCTTCAAAGGCTTTCCTCTGCCATAAAACCTGCTGATAAGACTCGCCATCTGCGGCGTGGCTGCACCAAAATAAACAGGCGAAGCAAGAATAACACCATCCGCCTTAACCATCTTCTTATAAACCGATTCAAAATCATCCTCAATCGGACATTTACCCTTCTGACAAGCACCACACGCATTACACGGCAAAATCTTCTTATTAGCGAGGCTTATGAGTTCAGTTTTAATTCCAGCCTTCTCAACCTCTTCCAACGCGATACGAGTGAGCGTCTCAGTGTTCCCTCCCACTCTCGGACTGCCAACAACAGCCACAACCTTCATGCTAATTCACTCCGCATTCCTGAAGAGGCGCTTTAGCGATAAAATGTTTCCGTAAAAACTCTGCAAAACCCGTTTCAAACTACTTGCCTGAAACGTCTAGATAAACCTTGGCTCGGCTTTCTGGCTCATGTAGTTAATAGCTTGAAGCACCGACTTCGCCAGCCCGAGCAAACTCAACAACAAAGCAACAACCACGAACAACCGAAGATCAATCAGCAAACTCACGTTCTCATATGTCATCCCAAACAAGCCACCCTTCAACGACAGTATCAAGTAACCGATCACGAACAACGCCTTAGCCGCGTTAAAGAAGTGCTGCAAAATCGTTCCCGAAGTCAAATCGCCAATAATCATCAAAACAATGTAAACTATCACAAAGGCTTCGATCATCTGCTGAAAACCAGGCAGAAACTCTGAAATCGGCGCCAAAAAACCCGACACAAAAAAGTATACCACGTAGAATATAACCGCCTTAACCGTAGCCTTCAAAGCATTGAACATTATCTTGCGTGTTCTGCTTCCAGATTCAGTGTTGCCATCAGCCATAAGGTATCACCCAAGGTCCATAATTGAACACAGATGAAGAAAAGTAGATTTCGACGCGTCCACTGGTGGTTACGGCTGGACTGTTACGGACATAGACTTCCGCAAGCCCGTCATACCGATTGTGCTGCAAGACCGCAACGTCTGTTCGTCCTTCCCCGTTCAGCATGTCGCCGTTGTACACGTTTATCTGGAAAGCTCCGACAACATCAAACAAGGCGTGGTTCTCGAAGCCTATAGGAACAGCGATTCTGGAATGCGTCACGTTATAGAACGATACCGTAGTCTGTCCGACAGAGAAGTTGTAGAGCGGCGCACCCCACGGCAGAGTAAAATTCGTAGAAGCTTGAACAGGAATAACCTCAGCAAGCCACAAACCCACCCACTCCCGAACCGTCAAATCACTATCATTGAACAAGTAAAACTGACTTCTCTGCAGCAAATCACTGATGTCAAGCGTCATGTTGTGAAACGCCGTAACCTCCTCACCCTTATTTATGACCCGCACAAAAGTAGACCCATGCGCAATCTCGGAGCCGTTCACGTCTAGAATCCGAGATGTCACGTTGAAATGTCCGATGTTATAGAAGCCCCTGTTCGCAAGACTGATCGGAAGAGAAAAATACAGTTGATTGTCAGCATTAACGCCGACCTGTGGTTCGCCAAAATGGAATTGAACGTCTTTTACTGAGTAGACAGCGGAGAACGCAAAGGCAAGTAGGAAAACCCAGAAAACCGTCGTGGCTATGCCTATCATTCGAATTGATATGTTCATGGCTACTTCTTTCCCTTTGCTTTCTGTTCAACCCTTGAACAACTGAAGCTTACTGCGATGAAGAACCGTTCTGCTGTGGTTTTTGCTCTGGCGTCGGTGGAGTCTGCGTCACTTGTTCTGGAGGTAAGACTATGATCTCTGGTTCTGGCGCTTTGACTTCCTCTTTTGGCTTTTCTTCTTTGGGTTTTTCTTCCTTCGGCTTCTCAACCTTTGGTTTTTCAGTTTTTGGCTTCTGAGCTTGCGGCTGTGGTTGCGGTTGTGGCTGCGGTTTAGCTTCAGGCGCTGGCTGCTGTGGCTGTGCAGGGGTTGGCATCGGCGGTGTGTGAGCCATTATTGTTACGCCTCGTATGGTTATGAGTGAGCCTATCCAGCCCATCACTCCTAAGTACATTATGCGAATGCACGTTGCAATCAACGGAGCCAAAGCCTCGCCAAAAGTTTGTGTTAAATCTTCTGAAGCAATTATTGACAAGCCTGCTGTTAGGAATCCGTAGGCGCTTACGAACGTGAAAATTAGCAGTGTTATGCCGATCATGAGCACTGTTATTCCTGAAAGGGCGATTTTGTCTCTAAAGTTTTTGAACATGTCTTTTGTCCCTGCATATAAGGATGGGAAAAAGACATATTAAATCTTCCGACATACTAAACTAAATCTTGACTAGTTATCAAAAACATGAAACACAAAAACTGAGCAGAAAAAATGGTGGAAGAAACTATGGCGCTAAGCCAAGTTTCTGATAAATCCTCTGCTTATTCGCTTCAACATTCTTTGCAACATCCATGAAAATATTGTTCCCATGCGAATCAATAGCCACAGCTAACGGACCAAACTCTTCAACCTCGAAAACCCACATAGCCTCAGGCGTCCCCAAATCCAGCCACTCAACACTCTTGACATTCTTTATCGCCTTTGCCGCCAATATCGCAGCACCACCAGTGAACGCACCATAGACAGCACCGTACTTTGCCATAGCATCCGTCGTCCTCTTGCCCATCCCACCCTTGCCGATGACCACGCGCACCTTGAAGTTCTTGATGAACTCGTCCTCGAACAAGTCCATCCTCGTGCTCGTAGTCGGACCTGCTGCAACCGCCGTCCACTTGTCTCCTTCCTTACTAACCACTGGACCACAATGAAAAACGGCTAACCCTTCAAGGTTCACAGGCAGAGGTTTTCCTTCCTTGAAGAATTCTAAGGCTCTCCGATGAGCTTGATCTCTTGCTGTCACAATCGTGCCCGTCACGTAAAGCACATCGTTCACTTTCAGTTTCCGCACGTCTTCTTCAGAGATTGGTGTTTTAAACTTGTAAACTGCCATCATCATTCACCTTACCATTCTAGTTTATGCGTCAAATACTCCACGCTGCCGTCTGCGTTGATTCTTGCCGAAGCCCTGCGTGCCGCCCAACAGTTGAAGGCTACCGCTGCTGGAAACGACGCTGGATGCCTGTACGCATAATCTATGTGCACACCCAAGACTGTAGTTTTTCCGCCAAGCCCCATCGGGCCAATTCCCGTCATGTTCACCGCTTCAAATATCTCGTTCTCAAGCTTTGCAATCTCAGGATCAGGATTGTGTTCAGTCAAAGGAATCATCAATGCTTTCTTAGCAAGTTTCATGGATATGTCAGCTCCTCCACCCATCGCAATACCCAGAATATTGGGTGGACAAGGCTGCGCCCCAGCCTTAATCACAGCGTCAACGACAAACTTTTTCAACCCGTTTATTCCATCGCCAGGAACAATCATTCCACCGATGCACACGTTTTCTGAACCTCCGCCCTTCGTCATGACCGTCATTTCGATTTTGTCACCAAACACGATTTCCCAGTTTACGTACGGTATGTATCGTCCCGTGTTGTCGCCGCTATTCTTCCCCATGAAGGGATGCACTGCGTTTGGCCGTAAGGGTATCTCTTTCGTGGCTTTTCTTGTTGCATTTATTAATGCTTCCTCAATCGTGTCTAGGTTTTTCGCTTGTGCCCCCGCTTTAATGTAGAATATTATGGTGCCCGTGTCTTGGCATACTGGTGCTTGATATTTCTCGGCAAGCTCGATGTTGTCCAAGATAGTTTTCAATTGCGTTTTGCCCATGTCGCTCGTCTCTTCAGCATACGCCTTCTTCAATGCTTGCTTAACATCGTCAGGCAGATAGATCACGGCTTGTTTCAGAATGTTAAAAGCAACGCTCTCAACAACTTTTGCTGTCTCCAAAGCTTTTTTCCCTCTTTCTATGCTCTGCTTCTATGAAAAAACCACGTACTTATACCTTGTCTTGAGCACTTTACAAAACAGGATGTTGATCACTTTAACTCATCTCTCCACGTACTAGACGCATCCGTGTTTCGCGTGTTTTAAATATGGCTTTTCTCCACTGTTTCAGTGAACCGAGAAGAGTGAATATTCAATGACTGAAGAAGAGAGAAAGGAGAGCGGTGACATGGTCAATGCCGTTAGGAAAAAATACGAGTTTCTAGAAGACCTTCCAGGCATTGGCCCTGCCACCGCACAGAAACTGCAGGAAATGGGTTTCCACACCATAGAGTCTTTGGCTATGGCAACAGCCCGTGAACTCGAACCAGCTGGTATAAGTGAAAAAAAGGCTTTTGCCGTCATCGAGGAAGCACGCGGGTCAATTGGCGTGTCGTTCATTCGTGCAGACGAATTACTCAAGATGCGCAAGAACGTTTTGCGCCTAACCACAGGAAGCAAAGTAGTAGACAGACTTGTTGACGGAGGCTTAGAAACGCAGACCATAACCGAGTTTTACGGCGAGTATGGTAGCGGAAAAAGCCAGATTTGTCATCAACTATGCGTGAATGTGCAGTTGCCTCCTGAAAGAGGCGGACTTAACGGCGCTGTATTATATGTTGATACTGAGAACACTTTTAGAACAGAACGAATTGTTTCCATGGCTAAGCATCTGGGGCTTATCCCTGAGGAGGTCGTTAAAAACATTATTTATGCTGAAGCGTACACTTCGGATCATCAAATGTTTCTCTTAAACAATGCTGATGAAGTTATCAAGCAAAACAATGTGAAGCTGATAATCGTTGATTCTTTAACAGCGCATTTCCGAAGCGAGTACATTGGACGTGAAATGCTGGCTTCGAGGCAGCAGAAGTTGAACAAGCACATGCACAAACTCATTGGTTTAGCCAGAGCTTTTAACGCAGTAGCGGTCGTAACGAACCAAGTTATGGCTAAGCCAGACGTGTTTTTTGGAGACGCTGTTCATCCTATTGGAGGGCATATCGTTGGGCACACGAGCCATACGAGGATTTATCTGCGGAGAGCCGCGCATGGTCCTATACGCATAGCTCGGCTTGTTTCAAGTCCGTATCTGCCTGAAGGAGAGGAGATATTTAAAATAACCGAGAACGGCATAGAGGATGCTTCCGAAGAGGAGAAAACTAAACCTCGTGGTCATTAACGATGCCTATCCCCTCAGCGTTGGTTACCCGGTTCTTTCAGCTCATAGTTAATAGACAGTTCACCGAAGCAGAACGTGAATTGGAAAGGCTTAAACAGAAAATGCACAAGACTGAGTGGAACCGAGGTTACTTCAGAGCACTATATGGCATGTACCTTTCGCGCAAGACAAACGGCGACGCGTACGCGTTCTTCCCCAAACTTGATTTGACCGACAAGGCTGCGTTGCATAGTTATAAACGCGAGTTTCTGGGTCATGTGGGAAGCAAGCTTCATGGAGATTTTGACCGTGGATTTTTCTCCGCTTGGGCAGATTGCATGCGCGTGCTTAGTAGAATGAATATTCCAGACATGAACGGCGCTACATCCGGCAATAACGGTAAGCTTCAGACTTTGAAAGGCGACTCAAGCCAAGCGACTATGGAGAACTTCATTGAAGAAGAAGAGGATTAAGGTCCAGCTAATATCGTGTAGAACAAAACCCAAAAAACCAGCCATCCAAGGAAGTAAACACCTATTCCTGTGGACATAAGCTTCGTTGGCTTTTCAACTAATGTTAGATACTTGCTCTTTATGGCGTAGTAGGATACCAAATACACGGCTAGAGCGATAGATATGCTATTCATAAGAATAATGTAATTCCCTTCTGTGCTGATTTCTCCTGTTGCCCAGACATAAACCGCGCACAGTATGGCTGCAACCACCCCTAAACCAAGCCTAAGCCAATAGATCGTTTGCAGTGGTTTCATGGTTACTTAACGCCTTTGCAATTTATATTCAGAATCCAGATTTAAAGCTGTCTACTTTGCCGTCTTTTTTTATGGGCAACTGTTTCTATTACGGCTAGAAAAATAATCCATAACGTTTATGTCCTTGTGTAAAGCTAACAGTGGTTAGGAGAGAGAAGAATGGTACATCCAAAACTGAAAGCTCAAATCGTACTTTTAACAACCTTATTGGCTTTTAATATAGTTTTTCTCGGCACCTTAACCCCTACTAGAGCTCAGACCACTACCGTAGTCTACATCGATCCCCCCGAAGTCGACAACCTGTTTTCTCCGGCACAATTTACAATCTCAGTGAAAGTGGCCAACGTTACAAACCTTTATGGTCTTGACTTCCAATTGGGTTGGGATCCAACGATAATAACGCATGTTAGCCATGTCAAGAAGATTCCCAAGGACGGTTCACCAGCATACCCAGACGGCATAATGTACAAACCCACGATCAACGTAATAGACCAAGTGGACGAAAATGCAGGTATGCCCGGCTCTGAACCCGGCACCATGTACTGGCTTTCAGAGGCTTCGATGCTTCCAGCCAAATCTTTTAACGGCAGTGGCACGATCGTTGAAATGACGTTTCAAGTCGTGGGGCTGGGCACCTCACCGTTGAAGATAATCGCTTGTACGCTCGCAGACAAGGATGGCAACCCCATCTCGTACACGGCTAAAAGCGGCAAGTTCGTTAACTACGTAGTGCCGCCTCCACCGCCCGCTAACATATTCGTTAATCCCTCATCGATAATTAATTCAAGCTTGACGCCTAGTAGCAACTTCAACATTTCCGTGGACGTAAAGAGAATCCAAGATCTTTACAGCTACGATTTTGCACTCGCCTATAACGCCACGCTGTTAGAGGTTGCCCAAGTCATTGGAAACCCTGCGTTTCCAGCACCAACTATTACGCAGGGAACAGGCGATGTAAGGATCACTTCTTCACTCGTCTCACCCACTCCTCCGATTAGCGGAAACTTCTCGCTGGCATCGATCAAGTTCCACGTATTAGCCGTCGGCGAAACTGTTCTAGACTTGCATGATGTCGTCCTCAAAGATGATCAGGGTGAGAACATCACGTTCCTTACGCCTGGAGACGGCTTCTTCACCAACTCGGCTGTCTTCAAGATATCTGCAACCGTAGATGTTAAACCTGACGCGTTAAACCTGAAAACAAAGGGTAGATGGCTCACGGTTTACATCGAGCTTCCAGAAGGTTACAACGTAAGCGACATTGACCCCTCGACCGTCAAGCTTAACCATACGATACTTGTTGATCTGGCAGCGCCCACGGCAATTGGAGATTATGATAATGATGACGTGAGTGATTTGATGGTTAAGTTCAACCGGACAGAAGTCATAAACTACATAAGCGCGTCTCATGTGGGATGCTTCAGCGTAAACATGACTTGTACCATCACTGGGCAACTTAAGACTGGGATGTCATTTGAAGGCAGCGACCCTGTAAAAGTTTCATCGTTGCTTGGCGACGCAAGCGGCGACGGAGTCGTTGACATTATCGACCTCGTGCTTGGAGGGCTCTGCTATGACTCCAAAGACGATGGAGAACATTGGAATCCAAACGTGAACTTTGCTCCTTCGTACAACAAGATAGATGTGCTGGATTTGGTTACTCTCGTATGGTACTATGGAAAAAGATGCCCGTAACAAACGAAACTAGAAGCTAGCCAAAACCAACCCTTCCCACTTTTTCAAACCTTCAAACCTGCTAGAATTAGAGGTCTGATGCGAAGAATCTCATCACACTCTTTCATTAGCAAAACTCATTTTTCCAACGGCTTCTACTTGCGGCAAACTTGCATTGAGCACGTAAGGTGGCTCAGGCAATATATCTGATTTGATGCTGCTTTTTATAGTGTTCTTGAATATACCTTATCGAAAGTGAGACACGTTGCGCAAGAACGAGTTCACGAGCTTCGATGTTACGGCAGTCGTCCGCGAACTAAAAGAAACTATTCAAGGTTCTCACATAAGCAATGTATACCAACTTGCCGAGAAGACTTTGCTTCTTAAACTGTACAAAACAAACAATCCTCCTCTCAATCTAGTCTTGGAGGCTGGTAGAAGACTGCACTTAACTTCGTACGCTTTGGAAAAGCCTTCGACTCCACCAGCATTTTGCATGGCTTTGAGAAAATATCTGCGAGAAGCATGGTTGACAGAAGTTGATCAACACGAGTTTGACCGAGTTGTCGTATTTAGGTTCAAGGGTAAAGAGGGTGAAGTGCGGCTTGTTCTGGAGCTTTTCGGCGACGGCAACTTTATCCTAGTAGACGAAGAAAACACTATCTTACAGGCTTTAAGCTATAGGCGCATGAGAGACAGGAACGTTCTTCGCGGCGCGCCTTTTGCGTTTGCGCCTTCGACTGGTCGAAACCCGTTCCGAGTGGATAAAGAAGAACTACGTGAAGGTTTGAAGAATTTTGGTGAAGTTGAAGCAGTCAGAGCTTTAGCGAGGTACTTGAGCATCGGCGGTATGTATGCGGAGGAAACTTTAGTGAGAGCGGGTGTTGACAAGACCAAGCCGAGTAATGAATTGAGCGACGAAGATTTTAGCGCGGTGTTTAATACTTTGCATGGTCTGCTTTCGCAAGCCGCAACAGGCAAAATGGAACCTCAAATCGTTCTTGATGAGAAGGACGATTTCATTGATGTTGTACCGTTAAGACTGAAACGTTATGAAGCGCTGAAGAATCAGCCCCATGCGAGTTTCAACGAGGCGTTAGACGAGTTTTATATCAGGATAAGCGCAGTTGAAAAAGCCACTGCGGGAGCAGAAGTAAACAAACTAAAACGAGAAGCTGACAGACTCAACAGAATAATCGAGGAACAAGAAAAGGTTTTAACCGAGACTGGAGGTGGAGCAGAACGGGAAAGACGCATCGGCGACCTGATTTATGCCTATACAAGCGAGTTACAGGTTTTGCTTGATAGGTTTTCAGAATGTTTAAGAACGGGGAAGCAATGGGAGCCAGTTATTTCTGAGATGTTGACAGAGAAAAAAGCAGGCTTGAAACCGAGCTCTTTCTTCGAATCTTTCGACGCAAAAAGCTTAGTCTTGAATGTTTGTGTTAACGGGCTATCCTTCGACTTGGACATACGCAAGAGCTTGTTCCAGAATGCATCAGAGTTTTATGAACAAAGCAAGCGTTTAAAGCAGAAGTTGAAAGGCGCAAGAGCTGCTCTTGCAGAGTCGCGAGAGAAGCTGGCTGAAGTGGAAGCAAGAATAAGAACGACTGAGGAGCTGAAAACAGCCAAACCAGTCGAAGCCATCGAAGAAATTCAGAAACACAAAATAGAAAGAAAAGAGTGGTTCGAGAAATTTCGATGGTTCATCTCCTCTGAAGGCTTTCTAGTTGTTGCGGGCAAGGACGCTGTCAGCAACGAAATTTTAGTCAAGAAACACACTGAAGCTTCAGATGTTGTTTTTCACAGCGATGTCGTTGGCGCACCATTTGTTGTCATAAAGACAGGAGGCAAAGGACTCGGTGAACAAGTGCTGAAGGAAGCTGCCGCGTTTGCAGCTGCGTTTTCAAGAGGCTGGCGCGAAGGTTTCGGAAGCGTTGATGTCTACTGGGTTAAGCCAGATCAACTCAGCAAAGGCGGGCTTTCAGGCGAATCTGTTGGGCGCGGCGCCTTCGTGGTTCGTGGCGAAAGAAATTGGCTAAGACATGTTTCACTTAGCCTAGCCGTGGGCGTTATCGTTGAAAACGGTAAGACTCGATTTATCGGCGGACCAATCGACGCAGTTAAAGCCAAAGCAGATGTGCACGTGTTAATTATGCCAGGAGATTTGAGCGGAAAAGACCTTTTTAGGCGCGTCTTGAAGACTTTGGCATCTAAGCTGCCTAAGGAAATAAGGGAAGGAGTGTTGAAGGTTTCAGGTGAAGAGATCAGAGAGTACATTCCGTATGGTAAAGGCCGTGTATTAGAAAAATAAGCTTGAAGCCAAAGTGCATGTGCAAATCAAATGATGTTGCGGCGAAACCTTAGCACAAAAGGAGAACAGAACGCAGGAAGATATACCAAAGAACCTCTTGCCGATTTGCAGTCATCATTAATTAACTAAAGCAAGAACGAGTACAGACCCTTCTTTTGGGTGAAGAAGCGTCTAAATATCGGTGTGTCTTAAAGGTAGGGTCATGTAGAGGTGTCGCGTTGAAGCTTCTGCTCGACGAGATGTACGCAGGCATGAAGGAGTATTTCGAGACTTTAGGTTGGTATGTGCTGACCGCCCAAGATGCTGGGTTGAAGGGGGCAAAGGACAAGGACATAGTAGAGTATGCTCAGAGTAACGACTTGCTGCTCGTAACTCAGGACCAGAAACCCGCAGACCTTGCAGAACTTAAAAAAGTCAAGTGTGTCCTTATCTCCAATGCCATGATCGCTAAGATAGCGGACGAGAAGATAAAAGAGAAATATCCGAACATAACACAGGAATGACGGTGAACTTGTATGTCCACGGTTGAGGTTACTGTGAAAAGCCAGAAGGGAAAATGTAATTTCGGACACAAAGTCGGCGATAAGATATTATTCGATGGAAAATCTGTGAAAGGAAACATCTGCTACAGCGCGTTGATGGTGATACTTCCCAAGGTTTATGCTATGCGTTATGGTGTCGAGTTTCCGTGGGCTAAAGACAAAGATGTGATATGCAATACGTGTCCAGATGCAGAAAATCCTGTTGTGTTCGAGATTCGGCGGATTAAAAAAATAGTTATCTCCAGTAAGCTTTAGATAAGTTGGGTTTTACAGAGCTTCAAACCTGCACAACCTTCTACGTGTTAATCCTATAATATTTTAGTAGCGTTTAACATTAATCATACCTATGATTAAAGCTGCAATCGTCGGAGGCGGACCCGCAGGCTCTTATTGCGCTTACAACCTTGCGGAGAACGGCATCCAATCAGTCATCTTCGATCACACGCATCCACGAGAAAAACCATGCGGCGGGTTGATAACACCCCTGACGCAGGAAATATTCCCGTTTCTCACAGAGCTCCCTGTGGAACATTCAGAAAGAGACAAGGCATATTTCATCTCACCTTACGGAAGACGAATCTGCATTTTCAGTAGAAAACACAGGATTCGATGTTTTTCAAGGTTGAAACTTGACAGATTTCTAGTCGAGATGGCTGTGGCAAAAGGAGCAGAGCTGATCAAAGACAAAGTTAAAGCTTTGGAAAGAAAGAGAGGCTCGTGGAAGGTTAAAACTGCAAACAAGTCTTACTGCGTCAAAACGTTGATTGGTGCTGATGGCGTTAACAGTCTGGTCCGAAAAAACATCATCGGTCCTTTGAATAGAACAAATGTGGGTCTTTGTTATGGATATTTTGTCAAGGGGTTGGAGAAAGAAGAAATCGCCATACGCTTTCTACCTCACAGAAAAGGCTACATGTGGGTGATTCCCAGGAAAGATCACACATGCGTGGGAATAGGCAGCTCTGAACTTTCCAGTTCTAGTAGACTTAAAAGAGAGCTAGATGTTTTCATCGGGCAACGTTATCCCCACGTAGAAAGGATTTCTGAATGGGCATCGCTAATTCCTAACGTTAAGGATCTGAAAACATTCCGCACGCCAGTGGCGGGAACTAACTGGATGATTATAGGTGATGCAGCTGGTCACGTGAACCCGATCAGTGGAGAAGGAATAATGTATGCTCTGTTGGACGGTAAGCTGGCGGCACAAGCAGTGGTTGACAACGATCCTCGACAGTTTGACTACATGTGGAAAGAGGCATATGGGAGAAACCTGTTTGCGAGCATTAAGATGAGACGATGGTTGTACAAAAAACAGGTGTTGGAACTCCACTGTCAGTTTCTTAGGCTTAGGAATAAACTTCGCTTCTGAAAGTAGCTTATCAAACAAGGGTTGTTTGTTTCTGGTTTGATGTAAAGTTTGACACTCTTACGCCTATAAGCCGGATTTTTCTTTCAGGCCTAAAATAGTCTTGCATCAGTTCTCTCGCAGTCTTCTTCAAGTCTTGCAGTTGGTTTGTCATAGAAGGCAACGTTCTGCAATGGGTGTGTGTTTCGAAGTTTTCATAACGCATTTTCACGGTGACGGTTCTGAAACTGAGTTTCTGATTTAAAACATCGTGATGCACTTCTTCTGAAAGCTTGTCGGACATGTCTAAGACTAGGTTGAAATCTGATGTATCCTCTTCGAACGTCAATTCGCGGCTGATAGACTTAACCCCGTGTCTTTCTTCAACCTCGCTCTTGTCAACTCCGTGTGCCATGAGGTAAAGTTGAGCGCCCATGACGCCGAACGTCTCAGTCAAGACTGCGGGGTCGTAGTGGGCAAGGTCGCCGATTGTTCTTATCTTCATGGCTGCTAGTTTCTGTTCAGTCTTACGTCCGACCCAGAGAAGCTTGCGCACAGGCAACGGAGCGAGAAAAGTTTCAACCTCAGTTTCCTTAACAGTCGTCAAGCCGTCTGGCTTCTGGAAGTCACTGGCAATTTTGGCGACAATCTTGTTGGGGCCGATGCCTATTGAACATGTAAGCTTTTCACTGTCACGAACCTCTTCTTTTGTCTTGCGTGCTAGGGCTTCAGCGTCTGCGTAGTCTTTCGTCCTTGAGGTCACGTCTAGGAAAGCTTCGTCTATGCCCCATTGTTCGAACTTGTCTGAATGTCTTCGCAGTATATTCATGATTCTGTTCGAAACCGTCATGTAAAGCTCGTAGTTAGGCGGCAGGTAGACCGCTGTTGGGCAGAGTTTCCAAGCTTTTGAGATAGGCATACCTGACCTGACACCGAATTTTCTGGCTTCATAATTGCACGTGTACACAACTCCTCTGCCTTTTCCTTCTTTTGGGTCAGCTCCGACGATGACGGGTTTTCCCTTAAGCTCAGGTCGTTCTCTCTCTTCCACGGCTGTGTAGAAATGGTCCATGTCAACGTGAAATATTACTCTCTTTTTCTCGTTCATGACTTTTCTTTTCCAATCGCTTGTTCAAATTCTAAACTTGTTGTTTGTTGATTTTAGTCTATCGCATCAACGCATGAGCATACCTTTCAGGTTGCGTTTAGTCGGAGTAACGATTTTCTATTCATAACCCTTAATGCCTTCCGAATCTGATAATAAGAGCAAGAGTTGGGAAATTACATGGCGAAGGATATTTCGAAGGAGAACGTTGCGCAGATAGCTGTTGCCTACATGAAAAAAATGAAGAACACAGAAAAAATAGAGGTTGCAATGATAGAACAAGTCCATGAAAACTGGGTTGTAAGAGGCACTTGCCCTATAGATATGGAAGGGCATCCGTGGGCTGAGAAATTCGAAGTCGTCATCGACACGAACGGAAAAATCAAAGGCACTCATTCATCGTTACTGTAGAAAAGAGCGGCATGGTTTTCAGGTTTAGCTTCGGCTTCAAGAATCATTGTATATCAACAGAAAAATCAAACTGCACTCAGCAAGGGTCTAAGAGCAAGTTTTTCTTTTTCTACTTTCTAAGACAACTTCAAAGGTTATATCTGGAAGCCACAATAATATGCTGGAGGATATGATGCAGTTGTTTGAGAAAATTCTGGTTCCGATAGACGGCTCAGAACATTCGCTAAAGGCCTTAGAAGTCGCCGTTCAGATTGCCAAAAAGTTCCATGGAAAAGTAGCTTTGATACACGTGTACTCTGTCTCAGTCACGCCTATCATGATACCTGAACCATCCACGTTCACTCCTCCTGCAGCCCCTATAATGGCGCCAGTTGAAATCTCTAAGGTAACCGAAGCTGCTCGTGATGCTGGTAAGCGTATCCTGTCTGATGGCGAGGATAAGGTCAAGGCTGAGAAGGTTGAAGTTGAAACAATGTTGAGGGAGGGACATACTGTTCAGGAGATCATCAAAACTGCTAAAGAAGGTAACATTGACCTGATCGTGATAGGTGCGAGAGGCATAAGTCACATCAGAGAGCTTCTTCTGGGAAGCGTGACTGACGGCGTGATACATCATGCGTCGTGCCCAGTCCTGGTGGTTAAACTGGTTCCCCGATGAAGATGTTGTGCTTGTTTGCTAAGACTCTGGTTTTCAGTTTGGCTCCTACTTGAATTTCTCCAGCGTTGATGAGTGTTAAGCTTCTGTCTTTGGTTTGCGTGACGGCAAGCTTCTCGTTCCTAAGCCAGCCCGGAGCCACGACTTCAACTTTGACTTTTTCATGTCTTTTATAGGGGGTTGGTAACATGGTTCTTTTGTGGATTCCGAAGTGGCCCTCGTTGAGCACAAGCTTTGTGTCAAATTCTTTCTCCCATGTTCTTAGCTGGTTGTAGAAATCGTTCCATGAGAGCCACTTGGCTTTTTTGAGCTTTCTTCCTCGTTTGTGTCTCTCGTATTTCTGGATACCCAGAGGCGGAAAGGTCTTTCCTGCACCGATGTTCTTTGCTAAGCGTATTATCTTTGGGATTTCAGCGTCGTTTACTCCATGAACCCATACGGGTGCGACGAGCAAATCTGTTTTGGTGCTTGAGGCGATGTGTTCCATTAGTTTAACAATCTTTTCAACTTTGTACCACTCAGTGTCAGCCAGTTCCCTTGCCAGTGTCGGTTCTAGAGCGTCGAGCGACAGGTTGATGCGTGTTAGTCCTGCGTCTGTGAGTCTATCTATGAGCTTTGTGGTTAGTGTTGAACCGTGTGTTTGCATGGAGACGGTTTCGACTCCGTCGATCTGGCTTAGGCAGGAGACGAGTTCAACGATCTTTGGGTAAGTGATCGGGTCTCCGACGGTGTCGATGTGGGCTTCAATGCAGCTTCTGCCCTTAAAATCTACAATTTTTTCGAACTCTTCAACAAGATAGTCAACGGGCACGACGTATTCGGTTTGGCGTGTTCTTGACTTTGGGCCAGCGTTTGTTGAGCAGAACTTGCACGAGAGTGGACAGGTTGAGATGGGGCGGACTTGGATTAGGTTGGTTCCTCTGTCGATTAAGCCGAAGGCTATGCAGCCTACGAGCGGGATTGACGTGGGGGTTTCGTAGAGTGTTCTTTCCATTTCTGCTTTAACCTTTGTGCGTTGTCTTGTCGTAAGCTTTTAACGTTAGGGTTATCTATGTGGAGGTTCGAGTTATTTGTTTGTGGAGCCCGGTGGTGCAGTGGTCAAACATGGCGGCCTCTGGAGCCGCTGACGAGAGTTCGAATCTCTCCCGGGCTACCACTCTCTAGAGATCGATAATACTTAATTGCCGAGGGGTTTCGCTCATTTCTCCTCCTTTTTCTGTAAGGATTGGATCTGTTTGGGTGATCCTGAGGTTTTGTTCAGATTCAGGACGTATGAAGAGTTTTGGCTTTTTTGTTTTGGTCAGTGTAGAGACTTCAAGCTTGGTTGTGCAGCTCAGTGTGAGATTCGGAAAAGGCTTGGGATTCCGCCTTTCGGCAAGTCGTATCTGGGAAAGCTGAAGGGAGAGATCAAGTAAGGTGCCCAATGACAATGGTTCTCCTTCTTCCGCGAACGGGCATTATTACTGTAAGAATAGTAATAGTTCCAGCATAAGGCAATCAGTTTTCGCGAAGCTTGATGAGAATCCATCACTGACCGCCAAGAGCATATGTAAGCTGATGGACTTGCCCTATTCAAAGTACTGGAATTATGTCGGAGGGCTTCGGCATGAGTGGAAGTATTACCATAGAAATGAGCACGGTTCAAAGTGTTCAACCCACGCATGGAGAGGATATTGCCATGTTCCAGAAGATGTTGATCGTGTTCGTGCCCTGAATGTTGGCTGGATGCGCAGTAGGGCTCGGAATCGATGGTTGCTCTGGAAGGATCGCCTTGGCCGTTTGCAGTGGTTTGAAACGGGAAGAGTGAACCTGTACGTACGTAAACCTGCCAATATTGGCAAAACGTATCAGCTTATGTGTAACGGATTCAGTTTCACAGGTTTGCTTACTGACATCAAAGCTCTGGAACAGGTTTTGGCAAGCATTCGGTTCAAAGGAGCGCATTATGTATTCAATACGGAGCAGCGCTTGCCGAGGCTTGTTATTGACTTGTTTGCCAGAAGCAATGGAATTGTCATTAAGGTCGGAGATGCGAGTCATCCGAACGGGGTCGAGATTGTCTCATGTTACCCTGATTGGGCAGAAAGAAACGAACAAACACTAGAAGAGATTTTGAGATTCCTGCGAGGCGGTCTCTACGAGAAAGATTGCTCTGGTAGGCTAAATTACGTCACATGATGTGCACTCAAGACCAAGAATGCCACGCGTCATCGGATCTGGTCAACATCTATGAATAGATCAACGATGTATTTGCTCAGCTTGTGTTTTCCGATTCCCAAGCATGCTTTGAGCAGCCTAATTGCGCCTAGCCATTCTGAGACCGTCGAAGGACCTTTCATCTCTCTGTCATTCAGAAAATAGACGAAAACAAGGTAGGCATCCTTCGCGTTCTTTCTCAAGAGGTGTAGGTGTGCTAACCTATTCGTATATTGATAGAAATTCTTGATCCAGTCAGATCTGGTTCTCGCGTTCAGGAACCTCTTCGTATCTTCAAGGCTTGTATGGATTCTCGAAATCGAGGCTCCATCTTTTGCTTGCAGATCCGAAATCAGCTCTCCGATATGTGACTTTGCCTCAACCAGAAACAGCTTTCCAGAGGAGCTTCTTCCGAGAGCATCCCATTGAGGTCCCCCTCTGGGCCAGAAATTCTCTAGAGGGAGACTTTCCAGCTCGATTTGAAGTAAGCTGAGGAAGGCTTCATCACGATATTCAGCATAATCATCTTTTCGTAGAGGTGAAAGCCACTGGATGTCCTCTGCTTCTGAGAGATTGAGTGCGTTCCGAATATGAGAGTTCAAGATGTGAGATTCGTGATTTGCCAGATGCTGAATCCATTTTTGGCTCCCTCTTCTTGCCAGTTTCTGAGTGAATCGAGTCATTGATATCAACTTGGCGCGCTTGCGCAACTGATTTCATGAGAATGACGGTTTTAACAAACTAGATTATCTCGAATGAACGCGTGCCCGTCTTATCTTCTTCTGTCGACTTTTGTGAGTTGCTGTTTATGCGTAGCCAGTTTGTGGCATAATGGACACAACGCATATCCATTCTGGACAATCGTTCTTCCACCACTTGCCCAAGCCTTTCCATGATGAAAATAGATCGCTCTGGGATCAAGTTTCTTATGGTGACAATGTATACCCGCACATCTACCGTCCTGCTGGTGGAGTATCTCACTCTTCTGCGTGGTAGCAAAAGTTCTTCTAGTGTCTCTGAGCGTTTTCTTCGTTTTGGGAAAGCCCAGAGTCGTGGAAAGTGGTCTTACTTCCAAATCACCAAGAATTGTTTTTATCTTCTGGCGTCTCAATGTTTTCATCTAGCCTTTCTTTTTCGATGCACCGCAATTGGGACAGAATAGAGATGTTTGTGGCATTAGTCCGCCGCAATAGTTGCAGGGCAACATTACTACTTCCCTAGTGATGACTTCTTTCTGGATCGGAATAGCTTGCACTTGAACTCCCTGCGTTGCCGTCATTGTCTGTTTCACATTCTGTACTTGTCTTAGGATCATATCTCTGAAAGGCTCTATCTCCTTTGAACCGACGCCTTTAAGATGGAAAATGTATTCTCCGCTATCGTCAGTTATTGAAACCCACTTAGTGATTGCTCCACCACTGGTCACGCCTTTGAGTCCGGTAAGGTCTATCTCGAAAGAGGCTCTCTGGGTCTTCGACAAAAATCCTCTTCTTTCAAACCACAGCAATCTCTGATTTGTCAAAACCAGAGTCCCCGAGTTTATTTCTTTTGCTTCTTTGGAAACGTATCTGTCTCTTATGAGACCTTTTTCCTTGAAAACCTGTTTGTGGTGCTGCTCACAATTTCCATCCCATGAATGCAAGACCTGTTCGTTAGGGTTAAGTATGATTGCTTTCTGCCAACTCATTGTTTGCACCGGTAAATAGAGTCTCGAAACTTGCAACATATGATTTATGAATCAACGATTAGGATCAGAAATACACTCCAGCTCTGCGTATGCAGCTAAGATATTACTAGAAACCCAATCGAGAGTCTCCATTGGAAGGCGCGCAGGGCTGGGCTACTCCAGAGAGCTATTCATCCGTATGTCCTTCTTTCATGAGTGTTGCTAAGGTCTCAATTGTCCCTGAGATAGAAGTGTAGGCAGAGTCAAGCAATTCCTCGTGATTTCCCTTTATTTCAAGAGCCTGCAAAACAGCAAGATCGATAGCCCGTCTGACCGGGTTCTTAGTTTTCAGTTGCTCAATGATCGACGGGAGCTTCGTCTTTGCACACTGATCAAAAACACTGATAAGTTGGTCCCTTTGATCTGGTTCTAGTTTTGAGGAATCGAGAACAAGAAATCTTTGAAGTATGTACTGATCCAATCCCATAAATGCTCCTTCTGTTTCTGCTCGCCTTGACAGGATCTGAGCGATGTTAATCGTTGAATTGAACCACAGTGCCAATATTTTGGCCTCTTCACCACTCAATCCTTGAATTGCCCAGAACATTTTGCATGGAGCGACTGCTAGTTCACTATAGAAAGCCAAGGCCGAAGTGTTTAGCGCAGAAAGATTGAAACGTCTGGAAACCGTGAGTCTAGTCTTTCTGTTTTCTAAGTATTCTCGCCACTTCTTAACATGGTTCGACAGGTTGTTTCCTTTCTCAACAAGCTCTTTCATGAAGAATTGTTGGTCGCCTGTGAAACGAGAAACTATCGCATAGTCCATGTCGTCTGAGATGTTCACCGACTGGAGACCAGCAGGCCTCCTTAAGGCAGGAATCATAGCTTTCCTGGGAACTTCTATCTCCACATCCACGAATCTGTCTCTGACTAGGATCGAGTCTCTTCTCGTCTCTTTGAGGATCCATCTATCATCTTTCTTCATGGCGTGTCGTTCTGATGACAAGACAAACGCAGAAGAGACAGACACAGGCTTTCCTGTCCAATGTTCTATTCCCCTAACTATCTTCCCCTTTCTGGAGTCTACAAGTGTCTCCAAAGTCTGAAGCCTGTCTGCTGCCTGTTGCGAACATACGTCTAAGAGAGACTCTTCAGTATGTCTTGATATTTTGTCGAACCAGTTCTCAGTAGAAATCTTTAGCTGATTCTGTTCTACGAACTCTGTTGATAGATCTGCGTCATCCAACTGCTGACACGTGCTTCTTGAGGAGATTATCTCATCGGCCAGAAAATCCGAATCTGCTGCATCAACTGGGATCCGTTTCAAATTGACGAAAAGACACTTAGAAGCATCTAGGCCTTCCTTGGTCTTTGTTGCAATCAGCAACATCTCTCTAAACCGTGCAGCCTCGGAAAAAGCTGACCTCTGCTCAGTCGTGATTATGTAGTCCAGTCGATAGTTCTCAACGAGAAACTTCCGAATTCCTTCCAAGCTTTGCAGTCTAAGAACTGTGGCTGGAAGAACAAAGGCAAGTCTACCACCCTCTTTGAGAAACGTGTCGGCTAGAAGGATAAAATAACCATGAAGCCCCACTTGCCCCGTCAGAACATCGGAGTATGGTTTGAAACGACTGGTTAGCTTACTTTTGTATTCTTCAGGAAGCCGTTCTTGACGGGTGAACGGAGGGTTCATCATGACAACGTCGACAGACTCGAGAGAAATTGAGTCTCCACCTACTCCTTCAGGAGTCACTGAACCTTTCTTGATGTATGCTTCTTCAGAGAATTGGGATCTTGCTTTTTGATCTGAAAACACGTCCAGTTTTGGATTGGCATACGCTTTTCGCAGTTCACGTGATATTGTGGGAATTACCTTTCCAGGGCGTATTGTTGCTTCGGTCGAATCCCATACTGCCAACCTGACGCGCTGCGTTTCATATAGCGGCGCTTGTAGTGAAAGATGCACTGCAGCAAGATGCGCAGCGAATGGCATTATGTCAATTCCTGTAAGATCCTGCTCCAGGAATCTGGAATGATCTTGCGGCGTGAACGTTTGGCCGTTCAATTCCTTTAGCTTCTTCTTCCGCTGGTAAGCACTTACAAGGAGAGTTCCTGATCCGCAAGCGAAGTCTGCCACTTTATCAGTAGCCTCATGAATCGATAGTTTTGCAAGGAGAGCTCCAGCTTCATTGTTGGTGTAGAAAGCGGCCACTGCTTTGCGCACTTCAAAAGGAATTAGGTCATGGAATATCTTTCCTAGTATTTCCTGTTGGATTTTTTCTGGTTTCAGAGCTTTTATTATGTTTATCGTTTCTCTCACGGGATCAAGCGTTTCTTTCGGAAGGCGGGTAGCGATTCTGAAACCAAAAGTCGGGCGATAGTCAATCTTCAAAACCTTGTCAAAATACTCTTGCAGTCTCTCAAATGACTGTATCTTCTCTTCATCCAGTTCTTCGAAGTCATTGGGCCTTGCCCTTGACAAAAGGTGATAGAATAGTAGTTGGTTAACGAGAAGGTAGGCTGCGCCTTTGCGCATCTCCTTTAATGGGTATTTCTTTTCCTCAAACTGAAGGATATTGTCAAAAACCGATTTGCCGCCAAAAATCTCCTCAATGTTTTGTTCAGTCACTCCAACCAAAGTGGCAGAAACATAATCAACAGCCTTCTGAATTATCGATATGACTTTGGGTGTTTTGGTTTCAACAACAGGGATCTCTTTCAGTACATGGTCAGAAATCTTTGTCGTGATCTCATCAAGACTGCCTGAGAAAAAATCTTCTTTGCGCTCGTCATTGAAAATCCCTATGCCTGAAAAGCGGGAACCTATTGCCTGCCTAAGAAGTGTCTGGCGAGGCATTGGCCTTCGAAGACGACTAGGAAACAATACAACGAAAACACCTTTACCACCGAGTCTTTGGTACCTGGCGGCCTGAACCAACCCCTTGGTTTCATTGCCCTCCCATTCTGCTTCAATGAAATAGTCTTGCTTTTCACCGACTGTTGCATCTGGTTGCTTTCTCCCTGACAGCTGAGTGTAACTCAACTGAGTTAGAACCCTTACCTTCTTCCCCAATTCCTCAACGAACAAATCCAGAATAGTGCTCTCTGTCGCGTGACCTGTGGTCTTGAATGGTCCTATACCGAAATCATTCAGTGATTTGTCAGAGGACATACAGAGCCAGTTGATAGATATAGCAAATGGATTTATTTAACAATTGATTCGCCGTTTAGATAGATCGAGCTCTAGGATGAAATTTCACGATTCGTTATGATCAGGTGATCATAGTACTCGCGCAGCCCTTCGGTCTCCTTAGAATTGGGAGCAACTTTCGGCACTGTAACCCTCTCCACATCGCAGTTTGCGTAAAGATCCCGTATCTGGCGGGCATCATTGTAGGTCAGAATCCACTTGCCCTTCAGGCTTCTCAAGCGTTGACTCAATTCCTCATGTTGCTCCTTGGTCCAACTGATCCCAAGTGCGTCATCTGTGTGATAGTAAGGAGGATCCAAGTAGAAGAGAGCATCTTCACCATCGTAGTGCTCAAGCATGTATCGATAGTCCTTGTTCTCGATGCTGACTCGGTAAAGTCTCTGTGCCACTGCAAAAAGCTGTAAGGCTTTTCTTCTGATTTCCAGAGGTTGGTTCCTGGTCAACCCATGTCTCCATGTTCCAGACCAAGGCTTCTCAGAATGTAAGCCTGAGAAAGTTGATTCGTTGATGTAGTACCAGCGTGCGGCTCTTTTGGGGTTTGGCGGCTCAAAAGGATCGCTCATTACTCCTATGAGTTGCTCATACAGCCATCGGCTGTAGGGCAAGAGGCTGAGTTCGCTGAATAGGTCGAAGGGATATTCCTTGATGCAGAGGAGCAGATTCACCACGTCTTTGCTTATGTCGTTGTAGACTTCGACTTCGCTGGGTGGCTTGTTTAACAGCACTGAGCAGAATCCACCGAAGACTTCCACGTAGCATTGATGATTTGGCATTCTCGCGATTATGTCCTTGATCAGCCTTTGCTTCCCGGCGAAGTAGTGCCCTATGAAGATTCGTGGGATTTCTGTTTCGCCTGTCTGCTTGCCTTTTAGAAGCTTGTAGGCTGAGTAGACGGTTTCGCGTCCACCTTCTAGTCTCTTCACGACCTCTGGAATTCCGCGCTTGTTCTCCATAACCTGCTCAAGCATGCTTAGGTAGCCAACGCTAACATTCAGCGATTCAGCAACTTTCTTCTGAACGTCAATGGTTTCGCGACTTTCCATCAAATTTGATGAAAGGTCGGCCCTCTTTCCCTGTTGCCGTTTGGCTTTAGGTTCGAGAATCTTTCTTAATGCTTGAGCTTCATTGTAGATCTCCGTTGGCGTTTTCTGTCGATACCTGTTGTGCTCGATTATGGCCAGAGTCTGATCTTTCACAATGGTAACAATGCAGGGTAGCTCTGAGTATCCCAGCTCTTTGGCACTTTCAAAGCGGCGAGCTCCACTCAAAATCAGATGGCCTGTCTTGTCAGGAGTAACGACCAAAGGTTCAAGAATGCCCTGTTCTCTTATGCTCTCAAGAAGTTCAAATTTCCTTTCTTTGTCAGAAACGTAGATTTGTCGATTTACTGGATGGATTCTGAGCCTTTCAAGAGAAATCATTGAAACATTGTTGTCTTCAAGCTTGGATTGACACATGGTCCTCTGATGTCCGCTAGGCTGTCTCTGCAGGCTCAGTCAACAAGACTGGATTTCTTCGATCACTCGGATCATGACTGCCTTTCTGGGTCTCAAGTCCCACCCTGATTAAGTGCTCGACAAAAGTGCTGCGCTTCTCTCTTCCACGTAGGCTCTCGATCTCGTGCAGCAGATTCCTGTCAAGGGTTAGGCTTATCGTTAGTTTTGGCGCTTTCAACAACTCCCTATAAAGAGTATGTCTAGTACATCAAAAGCCTTCTGCTGTAAACAATGCTTACAATGGAACTTCCTTGAATTCCATCAAATCAGAGAATCCCCAATGATGTGTGACTCCGTGAAACAAATCTTCAAACTAGCGTATCTGGAAACCTACGCAATCGTTATCAGCTTACCGTTATGAATTGACTATTACGGAAAAGTCGCAGAATTGCCCCAGACTGAATCAACGTGGTCAGATGAAGATCAAGCAGGACCTCGAGGAATTGCTGGAAGTCACCAAGACATTCAGAAAAGAGACTAGACTGAGAGCCCTTCGCAATCTCCTGAAGATACTTCTTATTGGCTTCTTCATATGTCGAGACATTGGCAAGAGGATCTCAGAAACAAGAAGCAGAAGAAGCCTTATCATAGAGCGCATTCACGGATATTTCAATGAAATCAACTCTTTATTAAAAAGACTTGAAGAGACAAAAAAAAGTTGATGCGTTCACAGCCCGAGTCGATGAGATAGAGTCTCTGGCAAAACTGAGAGCGCTTGGACCGGATCTGAGATTCTTAGTCACAAAGAAAGCAAGAGAAGGATTTGCCCTAGCAGGAAAGGAAGATTCTGAGAGATACAACAAGATTGCTATTGACTGCATCAGAGAATACCTGGAGCAAACAAAGCTAGCCGTGGAGAGGCGAATTGAGGGAATCAGGAATAGTGGGACGTACCTCATCTATCCAGAGAAAGAACGCACAAACGAAATGGCACGATCGCTTGAAGATGACCTTCAATACTTTGAGTCAAACCGCACCTTGCCTGAGTTCTGCCTCAAGACGCAAGCTAGCATGGAAAGATATCTCGAGTTCATATCGAACTACAACAGCGAGTTTGTCAAACAGCGCAAGAAGGAATATGAACATCTATTCAAAAAAGACGACCTTACGCTTGACGAGGAACAGAAAGAGGCAGTAGTGACAGACGACAAGTACAACCTTGTGGTCGCAGGTGCAGGCGCTGGCAAAACCGAAGTTTTGATCACTCGAATTGCCTATTTAATCAAGAGAAAACCTGATACTGTTCAATCCAGTCGAATTCTGGCAATTGCCTACCAAAACAAAGACGTGAAACAGATAGAACACCGGCTTCACGAACGCTACAACGTTGATGAAGTGGACGTCAAGACATTCCACAAGCTAGGCAAAGAAATACTTCAAGAGACTGGGAGAAAGCTTTACCGAAACAGCATCGTAGATGAGAACAAGAAGCATGAAATCGTTAGAGCCTTCTACAGAGACCGGCTAGCTGAACCCGAATTCTACAGATTGTTTCTGCAATACGTGAAGACCATCCATGACGACGAGAAAGAGGATAACGCGGACGACAGAGCTGAGAATCTGCAGTATGCTCAGAGACGAGTCTACTTCACGATTAACAACACTCGAGTGAATAGCAGAGCTGAGAAGGAGATAATGGACTTCTTCCTGATGAACAAGCTCAACGACGAACCCATAGTGATTGAGTATGAACCTGATCTACCAGGATTCAGACCTGATTTCAGACTGACGAAATATGACCTTTTCATTGAACATTGGGCACTCAATGAGAAAGGAGAAGTGCCAGAATGGTTTGACCAAACAACAGAAGACTACAAAGAAAAAATGAATTTCAAGAAGAGCTGGTTCACTGAAAACAACAAGGCTCTGGTTGAAATGTACGCCCATGAGTATGATGGTTCCAACTCAGATAGGTTTATCGAGTTATTGAAAAGCAGAGTCATTGAGAAGTTGAAGGCAAAGAGCGCAGATGTGACCCAAGAGTTCGTCCCGCTCACTTATGATGAGCTGGTCGAAGTTGCTTGGGGTCCTTACAAAGATCCAGTGGACGAGGTAGTCAACTTCATTACGAACGCCAAAACTTATGGCATTTCACCTGAGAGGATTCACGAAAAGCTCCGAGACGGCAAATGGTCAGAGAAACAGAAAGCCTTTGGAGATCTAGCAACCAGGATCTATACTGACTACAGAGATCACCTGATTGAAACAAGGAAGATTGATTTCGAGGACATGATCAATGAGGCGGTTGCTCAACTGGAAAAAGACCCGAATCTCTGCTCAAGCGTGTACGACCACATATTGATCGATGAATACCAAGATATCAGCGCTCAGAGATACAGATTAGTGAGGAAATTGCTTGAACACAATCCCAACTGCAAACTATTCTGCGTGGGTGATGATTGGCAGAGCATAATGGCGTTCTCAGGGTCAAACCTGGATTTCTTTGTCAACTTTGAGAAATACTTCGAGAAACCTGCGATAACCAAGATATCAACCAACTACAGAAGCATAAAGACAATCGTTGATGCCGGAACCCAACTGATAAAGAGGAACGGTAGGTGTCAGATTTCAAAGAACACGTTGTCAAGTAGGAATGAAGAGAAGCCAATCAGTGTTCTTAGATCTCCTCACAAGGAGAACTATCGAATGCGATACTATGAGCAAAGCGCTGACGATTGCTTAGCTCGTATTTCTGAGTGTTTCAAAAAGGGCTTTTCTCCTAAAGACATTCTTGTTCTAAGCAGGTTTATGCGAACGAAAGTGCATCGAGCCTACAAATTCCATCATGTCATCAGAATCTTGATGGAGAAGGCTCGCGAAAACGGTGTGGAATTGATCTGCGATGATGCTCGTGATGAAAGCAAGATAAGAGTGCTGACAGTCCACAAGAGCAAAGGGCTAGAGGCAAAAGCGGTCTTCGTTTTGAACGTCATTAAAGATGCATACGGATTTCCATGTGAGATTGAAGACAGCTCGATCTACTCTCCGGCAAGAGAGAATTACCCTGAACAAGATCCTAAAGAAGAGGAGAGAAGGCTATTCTATGTAGCGATGACTCGAGCCAAAGAGGACCTGGTTATCTATACGTGGGAACCAGCGAAAAGCGAATTTCTGGAAGAAATCGGTGATTATACAAGAGAAGAGAGACTCAATTACTGACGCTCACGTCAATAGATCCTATCCAGCCCAAATCTTGTCAGCTTCCTCTTCCTTCGCAAGCCTACGACCTTCTGCACGGTGAACATACTCAACTGGAATTGTCTCCCTATGAAGCGCTTCCTTCAACTCGAAAGGATCTAGCACGTCAGCCAACTGTGAAGCTCTGAAGTGCCGTTGGGTGTGGTTCATTATCCCCAGTTTTTCCATTATTTGCCAGGCGCGTTGCCTGGAGATCTCCCACACTCTGCCGACATGACCATGCTCCTGAAGGTACTCTAGCCATTCAAGAATGTAGACGAGGAAGGGATCGTCTAACCGAACGGAATCCCATACGTAGACTTCTTTCAATCTCGAGCCATATTGGGCTTCAGCAAGGTCAGATCCACATTTGCGACAGTAATGCGAGTCTAGAGCATTTCTCTGATCGCATGAAGGGCACATTTTCTTGCGTCTTCCTCTCTTCAACACGCGAAATCGACATCGCAAGACTTCCCTGCCCTTCACCGTGGCAGTTTGAAAATCAGATACCTTAACGCCCTCATACTTGTCAATCTCAATAGATCTCTCGCGAATCCTCTTATCTTCTGGATAGATTCGACCAAGTCCTTCCGAAACCCTGGTCTTAAAGAGGAACTCAAAAGCCAGGAGAGAAGCATCCCTCATACCCAACTCGGGGGCAAGAGGATACTGAGTGTTCCTCGCTTTCTCCAGGATCTTTGCGAATTCCGCTCGAGTTACGTTCGGAAACGAGTCCGCACGTCTCTTCTTACCAGCGATGAGAGCTATCCTCCTCTTTCAGCTTTCTCTTGGCATCTTTCAGAAGTCTCAACTGACGTCGGACCTCGCGGATCTTGTTGTTAACATGCTCGAGCAAGGCTTTCATTTTGCCGTCCCTTCTGGCTCTCCCGATATTTATCCGCTGCCCAAGCCCGTTTTACATTACTCTATAATGTAAAATAGTCCATCGTTTCTGTTCCCTAGACAGATTTTCCTTTGAAGAGGAGGAAAATGAGGTACAGGTGAGCGCGCGCGCACTGCTACACTTATCTCACCAGTTGCGATTGATAGACACACTAGGTTTGTTCAGACTGAAGTTGCCGTGCGAGGCTAAGTTGCATCTCAATTACCAAAACGACGACATTGCGGAAAAGTTATAGCCTAAACGAAAGAACTAGCAGAGCAGCAACTGTGGTGATAACGTGTTGCCTGCGGATGAAAAAGACTACTCAGATTATATGAAGTATTTGTCAAACCTTGTCAGCATGATGTCTTTGTTCTCTGGTTTCATGTTCACAGCTTACACCATACTAATCACGAGGCTTCCAGACCCATCCAATATCACGGCACAACTTGCACTCTATGTCCTATCAACCTTTCTAGGCATTTTCCTATTCATACTAGGATTCTTCATAACGATGGCACTCTATTCCTGCAGAAACCTTCCACCAATGACAAAAAGGACTGCTAATGTAAACCTGCTATTCCTTGCAAGCACATCATCTGCAATGGGCATTGTAACCACGTTGTTGTCGTTCCTCTGGAATCTCATATATCTTGCGTCTATTCAAATCGTTTCATGGGCAGTACTCTGCGTGGCAGTCTATCTCTACATACTCAAACCTGGTCAGCAATACCGCAAATCCAGACCGCAATGATAGCTTAGAACCTAACAGAACTCCTCGATGAGCCAAACCGGTGACGTTGCGGAAAAGCTATAGCCAAACTCGACGCAACTAGATACACCATCAATAATTAACTGCTGTTGGGTGAAGAAAGCATGGAGAACGTATGTAGGCAGGTAGAGGAACACTTGATCTCTCTTCAATCATTGGTCAACAATGTAAAGGACATTGGCTATGCTACACTCTTCTCCAATCGCAGAATCCCTTTCACAGCCTACAATCTTGCCTACAGAGTGAACGCCGCCGAGTTCGAAACAGACAAACTGATCAAAGAAGTGGTAAGACATTACACCTCTATTGGGGTCAATCCCTGCTTTGCGTTGTCGCCAGCAACTCGCCCCCCAACCTTTGTCAACTCCCTTCTAGATGCTGGCTTCAAGCTTGCGCTGGAAGAAGATGCCATGGTCTACAAAGGAGAAAGCAAAGATTTCAAAGCTATCCCTGATGTGAGTGTCGTTTCTAATGATCAAAGTCTGCTTGACGTCTGGACAGACGTCAACATGAAAGGTTTTGGATTTCCCAGTGTCTTTCGTGATGCTCTATTCGCCATGTTTGGAAAGGCCAGTCAATACGAGGGCACGAAATCCTATTTGGGATATTATCAAGGCAAGCCAGCAGGAGTCTGTGGACTCATATCATTCAACAATGTGGGAGGCATTTTCAGCGTGGGAACACTCCCGGAACATAGGAGAAAAGGAGTAGCCACAGCACTTTTGCAGAAGGCAATAATCGACTCGATGAGCATAGAAGATAGCCTGCTGTATCTGATTACTACGAAAGGAAGCGATGCTGAAAGACTGTACACGAGCCTCGGTTTTGAAGTTGCCTACACCTATCGCCGCTACATACTCCAGTTGGAGAAGCAATAGTGTGCCCACGAGGAAAACCCCTAACTGATTGTACCTAAGTGTCACCGAGTCGTAGAATGGCGACGCTCCAAGCCTCTGCTTTTTCTATCGATGGTTCTTTCCTACAGCCGATTCAGGTTAAGGGACCTTTCCTACTGCAAGAAAAGTCAGACCCATTGCGAAGGCGCCAGGATGAGTTAGGAAAGGTTGCGCTTCTTTCATTGCCTCCGCATAATATTCTGCAGTCATAAGTCCTTCTTTAATCATGCTCTCTTTGCCCATTTCTGCAATCTGAACAGGAACTGAAAAGAGCATTTTTAGCATCTCTGGGTTCTGTTGCGTGGCATGCATCGGAAACGGATAGACAGTGACTGATCTCAAACCCGCTTGTGAGAGTATTGAGAAAAGCTGTCTGCCTATGAAACGATCTTCTCCTCTCGTCTTCGCCCAGTTTCTGTATCTTGAGAACATTTCCATCATCTTCGGCAATTCAGGATATGTGATCAATCCTCCATCGTCGCTATCGGATACTGCAACAGCTCCACCGCTTTTGGTGACTCTCTTTAGTTCAGTTACAGTTTTAACCGGATTCTTGACGTGCATTAGGACTAGCCTACAATAGGACAGGTCAAAGATGCCATTATCAAATTTCAAGTCATCAATATCGCTCAAGCCGAACCTGACGTTACTTATCCCTTCTTTGGCTGCCAGTTTTCTCGCCTCGTCGATGAACAGGGAATCGATGTCTACGCCATTGGCTTCCCCTGGAGAAACCTTCATTGCCATCCTTCTTGTGATCGCACCTGTTCCGCAGCCAGCATCAAGCACCTTCATAGCAGGTTTGAGACCTAGAATCTCAAATTCTTTCTCAAGAGTTCGGCTGAATGCTTTGGCCTGTGCTTCAAGCCGTGCTATTTCTTCGATTTTTCCTGCATGGACATACTTGTCTTTCGACGCGTTGTTCAAGATCTCACCCGTGAGAAACAGTTTATCGCGAACAAGATATAAAACAGTGGATGGATAAGGCTTTACTTCGATTCACACGTATAGAACAATCTTCTAGAAGTTAGCGCGCTAAGAAAGGAAACGCCCATTCAGCCTATACTCGTTTTATATTTCTCTATAATGTAAAATAATCCATCGTTTTCGTTCCCTTGACAGAATTTCCTTTGAAGAGGAGGATAATGAGCTACAGGTGAGCGCGCGCGCTTCGAGCCTTTCTCCTTTTGTAGACTGTAACAGTCAATGCTGTTACTAGCATGAAAAGTGGCAGAATGGAAAATGGGTAAAACTCTGGAACTATTACGACATGATGGGTTGAATGAACATAATTGAAGCACAAGACAGTATGTGACGCATTTTGAGTTACAAGAGGGACGATCAGCTCACCGTCAACAAGAACCACCCATTCCTCAGAGGAGAAATTGAGTAGTGCAATGGGAATAGTAATATTGCAGAAGCCCACGGTCCCCATAGGCGCACTGACGTTGAATGAAATTTGTCGATGCCTCTGGTCAAAATGGAAGTCCCTAATTGTCGAATTGCTAGTCATTGTAAGATAGTGTGTCCTACTATCGCTCTCGGCAACAAATGGAAGCTGCTGAGGCCTAACAACTGAAAGCTGGTTCGTAGTAATCCTTCCATTTTGAGCAAGAGTATCAAGTCCTGAATTAGTGCTTGTGCTAAGCACTTCTATCAACAACTCGCTATTGTCTGATGGGAAAAGCTCGAAATCGATTTGAGCAATGCTCCCTGGTCTGGTGATATTCATAGAACCCTCAAGCGTGATTGCCAGATGCCCAGATGGCTCACTAATTGCAGTCAGGTTCCAGTCTTCATTTGCTGTCAGATCTCGCCTGTGGACATTCAGCACCTTTGCAAAAGTGTCATTAAAGGTCACTGCTAGGCTAATTCTGCTGATGCCTGATGGAACTCTCCTAAGCATTATTGGAACACTTGCAGTGTAAGTCACGGCATTGGTTTCGCCGACTTTAAGTTCATCAACAATAGGTTGCGCCTGATCTTGTAGTATCAGACCGATGCCAGTTTCTACTCTTTCTTTAGTTACGTCGAAACCACCAAGTTCATACAACCACGCGAGGTTTTCTCCGACAAGAAATGAGTAGATTGTTGCCATCTGCTCAATCTCCGAGTAGCTACTTATAGAGAGAACGTTTCTCAAAGGAACAAATGCGTTCTCCCACTCGAGAATCATGGATCTGTGCATGTTCCAACCATAGTGAATGTGAATGTAGTAGATTATGAACTCCATAGTCTCGATCTGATCAGACGAGTTCTGTACGGGGTCACCGTGCTGATGTCTCAGAAAAAGGTCGTGACTCCCCATAAGGAAATCAAACAATCGATTGTCGCCAAACAAGTGAGTTCTTGCCTTGTATCCGAGTAGAGTAGCATAAGATTCGCCCCACAGTCCATAATTGGCAGGTGGCTTGTGTATTCTTCCATGTCCCATTTCGTGACCAATGAAACCATCTCCTAGAGGCCACGTAGGTGGAAATCCTATTTCGAGGGGAAGCTCCAGCTTGAATCCATGCAGGATCTCATCTTCGAAACCAGCATGCATGATATTGCTAATTACACCGATCTTGTAATCAGTAGGAACTCCCATCAGCTCTTCCATAGACTGGAACAGCCTTTCATAGTAATTCACTTGAGCTAGCCTCAAGTTATCGTCTATGGCAGGAGACTGTGGGATCAGCCTGTCTGTCTCATAGATAATCATTCTTAGCGGTTCTACATCATACAAACCACCTTCGAACGTCTTGTTGCCGTATGGGCCAAAATCGTATGTGATTCTATATTGAGGATTCTCCGATGGTTCGAATTCTTCGAGTATTTTTGAAGCAAAAGCAAGGTCCATGTCTGTCTCTCTCTGCTTTCCACTTGTCGTATTGATGACTAGGTGCGGTTTTATGCGGTCTCCTGGGACCCTCCAGACTTCCATTGCAGTGTTGTTGTAAGCATCTGTCGTGTACAACATTACCTGGGTTGCAGCACCAAACCCATCTGCTGATCTAGGTGTAACAAGCACTTTCGAGCTAAGCGGTCCTCCGAATCTAAGCAGCATTTCGTCTCCGCTAGTTGGTATCAGGTGTTTACTGTTGAACAACATGCGATAGCGAACAGAATCTTGGAAAATATCTGTCCCACAAAAGACCCAAAGATTGCTTAGGGAAGTGAAGAAAGTCAGATTCCCAGAGGAGTAGTCGACAATATATGGTGACCATTGCCATGATCTTTCCATGACGTGAAACTGCACATGCGCGCCAGAAGCGAGATTGTTATCCTTATCCCTGAACTCGAGCGTCAGTTTCGCCGTATTGATGCTTGTCAGGTTAACCTTTATGGATCCTTCGAGTGGGGTCGGATCGCTGACAAAAATCACTCCGGGATCAGAAAGCTGTGCTTTTCTATTTAGTGAAAGTCTAGCTGTAAGGCAGCCATTTGTGAGCAGAGTGAAGTTGTTGTTTTTAGTCGTCCCTGCGAGTCCCACCTCACCGAAGAAACCAACGTTAGTTTCTGTTACCCATATGTCCGTCCCGTCGAAATCAGTCAATCCACTTAAGGTTGACGTCAACGTAATTGTGACTTCTCTGTCAGGCTTCAGTGTAATTTCCTCTATGGGCAGAGTCAACTGCTGGTTCAAAACACATGGAAAATAACCCAAACCTATCTGAATCGATCTGCCGGGATAAGAAAAGAAACTCCAGTTCCCCGGAATCGCTTTTAGAGTTACCCAGCCGCTTGAGTTTGTTCTCCCACTCTCGCGAAAGCAGTATTCATGGTTTATTCCAATCACTACCGCATCTGCCATGGGCTCATCATCTGGGAACGAAACACGCACATTTACCACCACGGGAAGGAACGACGATGCATTGTGAGCAGATTGAGAAATGCTTAGGTCGTTCTTGAGTTTGGTGACACCCGTTTCGATGTAATCACATCTCGAAAAGAACAACGATGATAGCAGGAGAAGCAGCACGGGACAAATGAAGGACCTGTGCAATCTTGTCACGATATTCTGTCTGTTGCAAGTCACTAATAGGATTTTCTGATCGTTGCGAATGATTAGAGCACGCTCAGGGCAAGAAACCGAACTGGGTCTCTGCGCACGAATTTCATTCATTGGCGTCTTTGTTGAGCATGTTTGAAAGTTCCCGGCCGCTGACTCGTCTACACCGAGAGCATGATCCATCTCGAAGGACTTCCAATCTGTGATCCTCAATGTGTCTTGTCACCGTGTGTGGCGATCTCCTCAGAGCTTTCGCAGTATCCCTTATTTTACAGGCCTGGTCTATGTAGGTTTCAATCAATCGAGAATGGTCAAAGTCTGATAGAGCTGTCCCTATTCCATAGTCTATAGGCTCGCCATACTCGATGTCTATGCCAAACTTGTGCAGAAGATTCTCACCCTCTTCCTTATGGAAAGCTGGCTTCTCGAACCTGCCAATCGCTATAGGTCCACGATTGCAGACAAGCACAAAGGAGGGCGGAAGGGGATTCATCATACTGGCAGGATCCACGTATCGATACACAAACCTGAGATCTCTGGGCAATCCCTGTATTCCAACACGTTTGATGAAAAGATAGTCAGATACATCTCTGATCTCCTTGTCAATAGATGTCCACCGTATCGTATCAACGCCTACAGCATAGCCCATGTGTCGGGCTTCTCTGAGCAGGTAGATGAAGTCAGCCTTTGCGATCTGCTGGTTCTTCGTGATCTTGATCCTGGAATAGATGAAGTTTGAAGCCTCCCGAACCATAAGAAACCATGCATGAGCCCACGTCGTTCGATGGTAGAGCACGTCGTAGATCACTCTGTTCAGTGACCGGAACTCTTCATCAAGTGAACCGTAGAAAGGAGAAGACGACAGAATCACTCTGTGGCTTTGGATGTCCTTGAGCGTCAGCTCTGAGGCTTTCTTGACTGGCCAGCTGCAAGCAACCTTGACAGAATCCCCGACGACGAAAAGCAACGAGTTGGAGAAGTCTGACCGACACCAGGCAAGTGACTCCGCGTCTCTGGACCCGTACAGGTCGATTATCTTCTCATAGTGAAGCGCGCAGGATTCTAGGAGTGCTGACTTTCCTGAGCCTCGTTGCCCCAAATTGAGAAACGTGTGGGGTCGATTAAATTCGATGCTGCCGTGGCCTCGAATCCATCTAAGCCGAATCTTTGGGAGAATTATCATTTTCTTCCTCCTCAACGTGCCCTTCGATCTCTTCGACTTCGTTGGCGTTTACTTGAGCTCGCTGCGCTGGTGCCAGTATTGGCCTGGACTCGATAATGTAGGGTGGAGTGACAGTCACGTCTGTTGCAGTGTATGACAGGTGTAGCAGCTGGATGGCCTCCTCAAACAGATCGGATAGGAAGGGATCAAGATAGCCGCAGTCGGTGCAGTTTGCCAGGAACAGGCTGACCTTTTCAGATAGTTCTCGGTTGTCGATGCCTCGATACCAGGGATCCCCTTCACTGAAGAAAAGAGCGAAGGTTTTCTGCACTATTTCTCGTTGCACTCCCCCACTTGCGTCAGGATCGAAAACTCTTGTCTTGACTTCGTCCAGGATCTTTCGGATCTCTTGACGTCGAGCCTCTAGATCATCGACGTTGAAGATTGGAATGAAGCCTGCATCCTGCCTCATGCGGTCGAAAGCTTCTCGAGTCCTATTCGGCCTCCATATCTTCTCCGCGATTCGCTGCCGCAGACCCTTCTTCTTGGCTACCGAGGTCTTCACGCTCAAGTCTACCACCAGCCGAAGAACAGTCTGCCAATCACAAGCACGAAGGTCATGACCAAGAGAACCATTGCCAATGTTTTGAAGTTCAGAATACGAGTGAGGAGCGGTGGCTTCGTATCCATGATTCTGGCATGCCTTTCTCTGATCGCCTTGAGCCTGTTGTCAACTGCCTTTCTCCAATCCTTTGAGGATTCCTTCTCTGCCACTTCCAAACGGTCTTCCAGATAGGTTGCGTGGGTCAGGAGTTTGCCTTCTCTCTTTCGCCCATCAGAATACAGTGTCCACAGTGCTGAAGCCATGTCAACGCCATTTTCACTTATTGCGGGAGATCGGTATCTCTGGAGAGTTTTGTAGTATGCAAAGGCGCAGTCGTTTATGAGGCAGATTGGGAATCTTTCACCTTCCTTTGTTTCCCAGTCCAAGACATAGACTGAAACATCCTCGCATGCGGGATGGCTAACGAAGACACCTTTGTGGAAGAATTCGCCTACTGCTCTTCGTTGGAAGGCTTTGTCCCATTCTGCTGGCAGTATCCAGTAGGCCATATCGAAGACGTCTGGGAAGGGCAGGTCAGGATCTTGGTAGATGAATTTCTCGGCGAAGTAGACTTTGTAGGCAATCATGCCATCTGGTAGATCGGCTATTTTCTCCCAGGAGTCTGGAGGAACTTTGATGTCGAAAGTTCTGCATGTTCCATCTGGGAACTTCCACTTCGACTGGGGAAACGGGATAAGTCCTGAAGCGTCGGATTTGCTCCAAGCCCACAGGATAACAACCCAAGCCAGCCACCCGAAGAGTGAGACTGTGACTGCGAGATCGTACATCTGGTTGGGCAGAAAGATCTTGGCAAACAGCCACATAACAAGGAAAGGACCCACGATTGCGCCTGTCATTTTGGCATTGTTCTCAGTGGCATTAAGACCTGTCACGCCTCCTATTCGGATACGCTTCAGATAATCCAGAGGATTGAACATGCTAGGCGAGCTCCTCCGTTCGTTCAGCGATCGTCTCAGTTTCAGGTTCTTCTGACGACTTTGACCCATCTGAGCTTAGGGTCTTCACGGTCTTGGTGATTTTTGCTCTGACCGGATCTGTCGTCTTGGTCTTCTCTTGGCTTTCCACGAGTTTGTCGGCAATTGATCGGGCCCTTGTGAATTTCGCGATGGCATCGATGTTTGAGAGCTTCTCGTTAATCTCCTTCAGAATAACGGAATTCGGATCCTCTGACGACGCTGTTGCCTTCTTATGAGGCCTTGAAGACTTAGGTGTGTCTGGCTCATATGCCTCAATGGCATCCGTTGGCTTCGATGCTTTCCGATTTTTCCTGTAGACTGCAACAATCGCCACAACATATACTATGAAACCAGACAATACGACCATTGCATAGAGTGTGCATGGACAGATCTGGGTCATGGAACGAAGTATCCTCCTTTGAAGTAGTACGTGCCGTCGCTGTCAACCATGTGATCAAGCGAAAAGTATCCAGTCGCATTAGTCGTCGTGGAGCCTATTGGAGCTATGATGTTGCCGCTGACGTCAGTCTGATAGATCTCGATTGAGACGCTTGGAACTCCTGTTCCTCCTGGATCAGTAAGACGACCATGAAGGTTTATGGCATATCCATCGTGAGACTCTGCGAGAGTCAGAGTATAGTTGGATACAGAGACCGAAACGACATTTGAGTAAATCCAATAGCCTGCGTAGGCAGCGCTGACGAACACGAAGAATGTGAGGAAGACAGCTGTTAATTTTTCGTACATGTTCATTTCACCTCCTCCTGCTTGATTCTGATCTCAATGTGTGGAATACCATCAACTCGCACGAGTACGATTTCAAGGTCAGACATGAAGAAAGATTCCAGGTCGCGTCTGCTCACCCACCTCTTGGGAATAGTCTGCACTGTGACGCCTGCAGTATTCCTCAAATTGGCCTCTTCAACGTCTAAAAGGACCGATTCGGGCTTCTCCTCGTCAGTGGACTCTTTTTCGGAACTCATCATCTGATCAGCCGCCAGAACGGTCAATCGACGCCTATTTATCAAGCCTCTGCTGGTAGCAGTGCCGCCAAACAAGAAAGAAGGAGGAAAAATGAAAGACACAACCATAATCATAATCGCGATCGTTCTGATCCTCGTCATCGGCGGCGGAATATCCCTACCAAAATTCGACCTCACCAAATTCAATCCTTTCTCTGGCCTAGGCGGAAACCAAGGCGACTCTGGTCTCTTGGAAGTCGATCGGAAGCTCTCATTCTCACTCATCGATCAGTACGCTGGATCTGCTCTAGCTTCAAAAACATTGAAGATCTATGATTCTGACGGCTCAACAATCCTTGAAACACTGACCACCGCGTCAGATGGAACCGTGAACTCAGCTTTTCCATACAAATCCGGCCGCACTCTCTACGTGTATTATGCTTCTTCAAACGACAAACAATGGTTCAAGATTACTGTGCCCAAAATGAGCGAAGCTGACGCCCACGCCATCACCACAAACCCAATCCAATTGAGATCATTCTCAATCGGAACATACACTTCTGACAGCCTCAAATTCGCTGCAACCTCAATCGCTGATGCTGGAAGCTACAACTTCACCACATCGGGCAAGTCCCAGAGCTTCACCTACTCTCTCGCGAACACGGGCAACGACAACACTGGACTCGTCTCTTCGTACGATCCTTTGTACCAGATGAAGTTGGAACCAGTGATGTACGTAACATTCTCAGGCACGGATTATGAGAAGATCACCGTGTACGGCTTTGACTATGACTACACTCTAGGAACCACACACTACGTTGCCAACGAGCTAGACGCGTATGCATTGACAAAGCACAAGGTCGGCAATCTCTACAAGTCCACAGGAACTCAAGACATCACTTTCACTCTTGATATGACAGCTTTGACCGGAGGCACTTCAAGCGTGACAATGCAGATCACCGTCGAAATGTACTCCGACCCACAGTACTCAATGAACCACGGCGGATCCTTCGGACCAATAGCTGTGCAGATCGCAGAGCACACGGTGACGATTGAAGGATAAGGTGACCCAGCATGAAGTTCAACATACTCGGAATCATCCTCATGATGGCTGCGATATGGCTGGGCTCGATGTTCGGCTCAGGAGTAGCCTCGATGTTCGGATTCGGCGGAGGCATCATCGGAGCAGTCATCGTCGGACTCCTAACCTACGTCGTCTACACGCTCATCAGCGGACAGAAGATCAACATCATGAGCGGAGTAATCTTTGCACTGCTCGTCTACGTCGCACAGCTCGTCAGCGGACTGATAGCTTCAAACACTGGTTTCGGCGGAGGCATAATCGGCCTGTTCATCACTGCTGTAGTGCTTTCGTTCCTGTGGGGATACATCGGAAAAGGATCAAACTCGCCAATAACCTTGGGCAAGTCGAAAGGACGACTGGGGAGACGCTGAGCTCCCTCCATTTCAAGCCTGGAGGGGTCAGATGAAGAGCAACGCAGTCCTAATGGTCGCTCTAGTCGCGTTAGTCCTCATAGTCGGTCCCATCGCCATCGGATACATGACCAATTCAATGTCAGACGCCTTCAAAGGACTCAACGACTGGATCAAGTACGGATGGGACACAAACGGCTCAACAAACGGATCTAACAACACTAGCACAAATGGCAATCAAGGCAATAACGGACAGAACGCAACAAATCCAACAACTGATGGCTATTCTTCGATTGGAATCAAGATCTACTTCAAAGACGGAACAACCCAAGATTTAGAGCCGGATCAAGTGAGCTTCTACATCTTTCCACTCTCCGTCTACGTCGGAGGAAAGGAAATCGATCACATCGAATTCGCGCTTTGGGCAAAAGCCACTTGGACAGGAACAATGACAAACCTGAAAGTTACCGGGACGCTCAAAGTGAGAGCTGACCCAACAACCCAGAACGAAGTTCTGCTAAGATCTGAGGGCATGCTCAAGAACTATGCGAGCCTGCAGCAGGACACTTGGTTTGAGGTCTGGAAATTCTCTCTCACCGGCGACGACATCTCCTACTCTCTGGCGGACGGAGACCACCAACTGGTAACACAAGCAGATCCCTGCACCTTCACAGCAACCTACTCAGACGCCTCGACAAAAACAATCACCTTAACCGGGAACGACGCACCGAATTCGTCAATGACGGTAAAAGTCCAGAAAGGCGGGACACTAGCCATCTACGCAGAGGTCCGAACGACGCCCTTCAACAAGTAACCACTAGTTTCCATCTTTTTTGTTTGGAAAAACTCGAAGAGAAGTGCGGCAAGTGACACAGAACCGTTCACAGCTCCTTAAGGTCGTTATCCTAGTTGGCATTCTCTTTCTAGTCGCAGACTCAGCTGCGGGGGCTCTCCATTTCTTCACTACCTTTGGGCCTTCTTACACGACAGGTTATGAAGGAGTCCATGCTCGTTTCGCGGGCTGGGCGACGACTCTAGACGTGAAGGGCACTCAGTGGAAGAAGCAGTCAGAGCCCCTGTGGGACACGACCTTCATCCATGGTGGAGGACCAGCCTTCGCGGGAGAAATGACATCAGTATTCATTCCCTCAGAAAGTGTAGCCCAACAGCCTGCGTGGATTCCCTCTGACTGGCTTGTGCAAGCCACAGCGATTCGCAATCCTGTTGAGACGTACGAGTGGGAAATGCAGACCGGGACCTCGAACTTGACTGCGGTTTATCATATGGAGCTGTGGCGTCTGAAATGGTATTTCTCGATCTCAGTTGAACCAAACCAAGACGATCTACGAAAGATTGAGGTCACCTTCCCCACGGAAAGTGAGCGTCTCTACATGACGGATACGCAGATCTGGTTTGAATATGACATCAGACCGATATGGTACTTCAACGGAACAGATTCAGCGTATTTCGCCATCGCAGAAATGAGACTCTCAGATCTTGCTCTTGGGGGTAAACTGAAGAATGGAGAACTAGTTAACGAAGCTGATTCCAGATGCAGAGTCCTGCCAATGTCTGAAAGATCCGTTCTCCCGATCTATTATGGGATCTTTGGGTCAGATGCTAACAGAGCTGAAAAGGAGACTTACGACTACCAGGGTAGAGAGCTGAATCCCAGACTGTTCACTGACAAAGTGTACTCTTATTTCACATTGAAAGATTTCGGAGTCACATCTTGGTGGGATTGGGGAACCGCCTGGAGAGCTGACGTAGTAACGGTAGGCGTGGACGTCGACGTGTTCGTGATAGGAGAATGGAAAGTCAAGGATGTCCAATCGATTCCAGATGAGTATGGCAGAACTGCAAGCTACGGAACAACTCCACTCGGAGGCTTCTTTGGCGGAATTATGGCTTGGTTCGGCACTCCCGAAGGACGACTGATAACGCTCCTCGCGGTAGGTGTCATCATCTTCCTGATTCTCGCAATCTTTGCTCCATGGGTCTTGATAGCCTTGATGTCAGTGTTCGGATCCAGGAGGAGTCGTGGATGATCGGCACCAGACACGCTGCCTCTTCAAACCTGCCGATATCCATCGGCTTTCTGGGCTCAATGGGCATAGTTGGCGCTGTCCTCGTCTTCATGTATGCCTCAACCTTTCAGCCAACTGTAACCGATCTGCTTCTCTCAGCTGTTGCACTTCTCACGATAGGGCTCTCTTTGGCTTACATGCTAGTCGGCATAAGATTCCTGCCTTTTGATCTCAAGCATTTCGGAACCAGCCTCATCTGGACAATCTTCGCTGTAGTATTGATCTTCACAGTCAACCGAGTCGTGCCCTTCACGCTAGGCGTCAACGTTCTTAATCTCAGATGGTTTGCCGTGCTGATGGGAGTAGCAGAAGAATGCTTCTTCCGACTGTTCCTGTGCGGCTTCATTGAGAAGGTATCCAGAAGCAAAATCTTCGCGGTTCTGATCTCCGCGTTTGTGTGGGCAATCTATCACATAGCCAGATACAGCGGCAATCCCTCAGCCCTGTGGATCGTTCTGTTCGCGGGGATTGGACTCGGATTCACGCTTGTTCAGTCAAGATTGGGAGATGGAGTGATCTTTGCCCATGCGATTGTCAATTTCCTCGCATCGTCTTAGACGATTTGTATTCGTCGTGTCGATGTTACTAAGGCTCTTTCTGCTCTCCGCCGTTCCTATTGCTAACGCCTCTTCAGGCGCTGATCAGCAATCCGCGAATTATGGCTTGGTTGCGCTAGCCGTCTCGATCGGTGTAATCACCGTCGCAGGCATTATCGGAGGCGTCAGATATGGGCGTTCGCACAGGGGATACGAGGGCAAGCCCAAAGGGCCTCTTCGCAAACACAGCAGACCAGCAAGAAGCAATCTGCCGAAGACTCGCGATCACAAATCAAGAAAGAATCTTAGGGGGTATCGTTGACGGGAATGCGAAGAGAAGTAGTTACGATACTGTTCAGCGCGGTTGGAACAGCCCTTCTGATTCAAGCCAACTGGATTTCTCCGAACCGCCCTTTCTGGGACAACGCCATAGCGGCTGGAGTGGTGATGCTGGCATCAAGACTTCTGGGACGCCTGTTCGGGAGGTGAAAAGAGACATGAGAAGAACATTCTTGGTCTTGCTGGCAATCAGCCTTATTCTTCTGCCTCTATTCTTTGAGATAAGGGCAGCTAGAGCTGAAACGATCACCCTGTATGGGCATGGAGAGACAACCACGATAAACGGATACAACCATTATACCCTCTCCACCAACGCAATCAACGGTCCCGCATACCAGAACTCTCACAAGATTGATACAACCGCGTTTATCCCTCTGATCTCTTGTGTCTGGTCATTTGCGGGCATAGAATCGCTGACGGCATGCACGTGGAATGTTCGTGAGCAAATCAACTCTGACCTCTACGGTATCTACGCACAGGGGGCAATTAGAGTAAGAGTCCTAAAGTCAGATGACAGCGTTCGATCCACTCTGTTCACGTCATACTCAACTTCTGAGTATCAGCTCAACGGATGGACTCTTGCGTCATGGAGCTACTCCTTCGCAGGCTACACGGTAGTAGACAATACTGATTATCTTGAAATAGACTTTGGCTTCAGAAGAGCAGTGGTCGCCTCCACTCGATACGGCTATTCCCTCGTTGATGACACAGGCAAAGCACAGAACTCGCGGGTTGAAGGGTTCCAATATACTCCGCTGAACAATCATTACTACTTCAATTTCCAACACCACGATGTTGACAACAACGTGATTGATTCTCTCGTTTCATGGGAGCTATACAACGGAAGCCAGAAACTCATCTACGGTGAAGGAGAATCAACTCTCTCTTCAGGCACCTACACCTTGATGACGTACAAAGAGAATCACCTTCTGGATTCCAGGAATATTTCCACATCATCCTATGGTAACTCGACAGTTTCAGTGAATATCCCGTACAAACAGCACAGCAATGTCGCAGACGGATATGTTTGCATGAACAACACGATATCCAGTATCACAGTGGAATCTCAAACAGCAACAAACCTGACTTTCTCGATAAACGCAACCACAATAGACGCACAATGTTACGTAGGCACAAGTGGATCTCCACAAGACGCATGGCTGAACGGCAACAACTTCACATCCTACACCTACATCTCGACAACAACACCCAAATACCTCTATTTCGCATACACTGAAAACGGAACCTACTCCTTCACATTCAACCCGACACTTCCTCCGACTCCTTCAACAGGAGGCCCATCCGGTGGACCAGCAACCTCTTTCTCAAAACGACTCAGAATAACCGTGACCAACCATGACGAACCAGTCCAACAAGCGAACGTAACAGTATACGGAGTACCTGAAGATCCTGCTACCCTTTATTATCAGTTCTCTGACGTGTTCGGACGAGTGACGTTCAGACTCAAAGCAGGAGTCTACAAGATTCTAGTACAACATGACACTCTGGGAAACCGTCACCGAACAGTCAACCTCGACGCAAACTACGATTTAACAATAGAATACACAGACGCAGACGAGAGCACGGGAGAACCTCTCTCAATACTGCCTCAGTGGGACCTGACAAGCGAACAGGGAATCCTGTTCATCGCAATTCCTATCGGAGCAGTAGTGCTATATGCAGGATCGATTGCTCTGAGATCAAAAAGAAAATGGAAATACTCCTATCTCTGAGGTTGCGTGCGTAAGTCTTAACTGCAAAATGATGTATATCCAACAAAGAGAGTACTCGGGTGAACCGTAATGAGTAACGATACTTTTCGCTTTCAATTAGGGGCTTTTGACTGCATGGTTGTTAATGATGGTAACAGCTCATATTCTGATCCTGCGACGATATTTTTCGCAAATGCACCTAAAGAACAGCTGAAGAAAGCTCTAGAGGATCACAACCTTGACATCTCAAAGTGGAAAGAATATGTCAGCCCTTATCCGAGCGTGTTGATTGACACAGGTCAACACCGGGTCTTGGTCGATACTGGTGAAGGCAGTTTGGAGCCAACTACTGGCAAACTGATTCCAAACCTGAGAGCTGAAGGAATCGCTCCCGAAGACATCGACACAGTAATCCTCACGCATGCCCACCCTGACCACATCGGAGGAAACATCGACAAAAAGGGCAAACCTGTATTCCCTAAAGCGCGCTACGTCCTGTCGAAAGATGAGTGGGCTTTTTGGTCCCAAAAGCCCAGCTTGAATGCACTGGACATTAGCGAAGGCGACAAGGAATTGATCATCAAATGCGCTCGCGATTATCTTCTACCAATACAGAATCAGATTGAACTTGTTGACTATGGAGAGCAAATCGTGCCCGGTGTCTTTGGGGTGGTAGCTCCCGGCCATACCCCTGGACACATGGCGGTCTCGATCATCTCCGGCAGCAAGCAACTGCTGTGTGTCGGCGATGCGCTGATTCATCCGATTCATGTGGAGCGGCCTGAATGGTATCTCAAGTATGACTTGGTCCCTCGACAGAATATAGAAACACGTCGCCAGCTGCTAGCTCGGGCTGCAACTGGGAAAGTGCTAGTGCATGCCTTTCATTTTCCTTTCCCTGGACTGGGCTATGTAGTCCAGAAGGGAGATGGTTGGCAATGGCAGACAATGGGCACGCGTGCCAAATGAACTGATTTTGCGGAAAAGTTATTACTGGAAAGAAGAGAATCATAATCTGAGGCGAAACAAGGGGAGTGAATTGATTTGCTGGTTAATATTGTCAGGTGGCGTGTTCCGAAAGAGAAGAGCGACGAGCAATTTGAGGTTTGGCGTGAAATGATGGATTACCAAAAGTCTCATCCAGAAAAGGTATTCTACACTAGGTCTCGTTTCTTCACCTATACTGAAAAAGGTTCGTCAGAAGAAACTTGGATGTTCTTGGATGAATACGAGAGCCGTGAAGACTATGATAAGTGGATGAAAGCCGTGCGTGAAGACCCAGAATTGATTAGACTCATGGACGCTTGGTTTCCAAAGTGGGACGCTCTTGTTGTTTCTGGGTCTAAGAAAGGAGAAGTCTGGAACGAAGTTGAGAAACTGAGGGTCGAGTCCAAGTAGGTGTCAGAGAATGAGCATCTTCTTGGTTGAAACCTACCTGGCGAAACAGGAAAAACAGAAAGAGTTCCAGAAATTGCTTGGGGAATTTCTCAAGTTCAAGAAGGAAAATCCTAAAGTCTTCGCTGGGCTCAAGTCATGGAAACTCTTGCAACAAGAATATGGTGGCACGGGCAACATGTATGTTGAAATGTGGGAGTTCGAGAGTTTGCCAGAAATGGAGAAGTGCAATACTAGGATTTTCGCCCAGAAAGAGATGAAGAGAATTCAGTCCGAGTTTCAGTCACTTATCGATACTTCGACGTTTGCACGTTTCATATGGAATACTATTGCATAGGACAATCCTGTTTGAGTGATTACTTCTCAACCTCACTTTCATTCTACACTCTGTACAGTTTGCTGATGTCGCTTCACAGAAGTACTTTTAACAGTTCGCAGAGTTGAGATCATTGAATAGCGTAGGCTCTCTTTTTGAGAGCCAGCGTTGATTGATTAGGAGTTTGGACCATTTGGTTAGGCTTCAGAAGAGACTTGCAAGAAAGAGGTACCTGAAGAGCAAGCAAGTGTATGAATATGAGCGGATTTCGCTACACATCCCGAAGGAGTTCCACGAGACAGTTAGGCTATACCTGAAGAAGGATATGGATCTCAAGGTCACCGCTGAAAGTGACACGCTCACTATTGTTTTAACCCCCGCAAAAACGTTGCGGCATGCCGCAAACCACCCCGCAGAAACACAGCAAAAAAGCCCTGAGCAAGCCTGATTTCAACATAGGGCTTCGGTTTTTGTTTATATGTCGGCATGCCGAAACACTTTTCCACTAGTAGCATTTCGGCACGCAGAAACATTTTCCCTCGGGCTAAAAGGCAGAAAAATGCCTCAATTAATGTAATAAGCCAGTTCTGCTCTTATTTTCTCTTTTACAGACCTTTCTGGTGAGCGAATGCTGTGGGACGAAGCAAGGGCACAGGGCTTTCCGTCTTCAAGGGCAGAGAGGCCAAACTCAACCGCGCCATATTCCAAGCTCTAGCCCTCAAAGGACCACAAACAGCATATGACATCCATAAGAACGTCAAAAGGCTCAGAGAGCTTAGGTACGCTTACTATGGGAACGTGAACAAACGAATAAGAGATCTTGAAGTTCGAGGATACGTCATAGAAGCGGGGTTCAAGAAGACCAAAGCAGGCTTTGAGGCCATTGAATATGAGCTCTCAGCTAAAGCATATTTGGTCTTGTTGCTTGATTCAGTCACGCTGGAAAACTTGGTTACCAATGTCAGTGAAGAGTTGGCGATAGAGTTACTAGCTATACTGATATCTTTCAGGAACCCACTATTCTGAAGGGCACCCAACATAGACTCGGCTGCTAACCCGGCACATGTATCCTTTAATAAGGCGATTTCAGCAAATATTAGAGACACGTCATGAAGTGAATAAGAATGACCAAGAACACCTCGATATCAGGTTCTGTTAAGCCAGGGTTCGAGGCTGTGCGGGAAGCTTTCGTTGAGAACTTCGAGCGTCGCAAAGAGCTTGGTGCCGCCTGTTGTATCTACTATCGTGGGGAAAAAGTCGTCGACCTGTGGGGTGGCGTAAGGAATGAGCCCACCGGAGAGCCTTGGGAAGAAGATACAATGGTGATCGTATTCTCGACCACGAAGGGATTGGCCGGCTTAGCTATGGCGCTTGCTAATTCTCAGGGGTTGTTTGACTACGACGAGCGTGTTTCAAAGTACTGGCCCCAGTTTGCTCAACATGGAAAAGAAAAAATCACTATTCGGCAACTCCTAGCCCACCAGGCAGGACTGTATGCATTTAGCGAAATGGCTGACAGAAGCTTAATAGCGGACCTTGATCGCTTAGCCTCAGTTTTGGCTAGGCAAAAACCAGCTTATGAACCAGGAAGCAAACAAGACTATCACGCACTCACACTCGGGTTCTACGAAAACGAAATTATCCGTCGGACTGACCCTAAAGGCCGCAGCATAGGACAGTACTTTCAAGAAGAAATTGCCTCTCAGCTTGATCTTGATTTTTACATTCGTCTTCCTGAAGAAATTCCCAACAGCAGGTTGGCTACCACACGACAACCCAAGTTTAACGTACGTGCAATGTTCACCTTGCCCTTTCCTGTTTTTATCGCGGCAGTTAACCCGCGTTCAGCGTTCCGCAGATCATTAGTAGGGTCACTGTTTCCCCTCGACAAAGAGCGCATCTACGCTAGAAACTTCGAAGTTCCGTCGGGAGGCGGTGTAGGAACAGCTCGTGCCATTGCCCACGCATACAGCGTCTTTGCGACGGGCGGAAGAGAGCTTGGGCTAAAAGAAAAGACACTCCAGCAGCTTATGGCACCGCCTGTTCCACCATTGCAGGGATTTCCCAAGCACAGTCCACGGTTCTCACTCGGCTTCTTTAAGCCCAGTCCAGAGAACCTCTTCGGTCATTCGAGCTCCTTTGGCGCTCCAGGAACTGGTGGATCATTCGGATTTGCCGATCCGAAAGCAGAAATTGGATACGGGTACGTCCTTAACGGGATGGGCACGTACATAACGGATCCAAGAGACATAGCGTTGCGTAAGGCAATGTATCGTTCGATTGGTGAGACAGAACCATTTAATGAGAACTGGGATAGTTTGTCATAAGTAATCAAGGTGTTCGAAATGACAGAAAGTGGATGGAGGTGGCGAAAGTTCTTGTTAGTCAGTGGTTTCCTCGCTTCGCTACTTGCTGTTGGTACTGACGTGCTCGCTGGTATGCTCTGGGAAGGTTACAGCTTCACCTCTCAATCAATCAGTGAGCTGTCTGCAATCGGTTCCCCGACAAGGTCCCTCGTCTTCGCGCTGAACTTGGTGTATGCTGCGCTTTTGATTGCCTTTGAATTAGGCGTCTGGGGATGCAGTCGGAAGCGTGTTATGCGCGTCATTGCGGGGCTGCTGCTTGGAAATGCAGCCATCAGCATCGTAGTGGTTACGTTCTTCCCAATGCACCTTGGCGAACCATTAAGTGCTATGAACTTGGGTCTCATGGTTGTGAACGTGATCTTTCTTCAGATGTTGACCATAGTCTTCGGTGCTTTTGCTTTCCGAAATTGGTTCCGCTATTATTCAATAGGAACTCTTCTGGCATTCTTCGTCCTGACTGTTTTCGGACTATTCATCGCTCCCCAGATTGTTCCAGGACCACCGCAGAGTGGGTTGCAGGAGCGTGTCATGGGATACGGTTACTTGTCATGGCAGGCAATGCTATCCATTGTCCTCCTACACGCAGAGAGCGAAGTCGATCGAACGACAACAATGCCCCAAAATGCGTCAAGTTCTTCGGACTAAGTCAAAGATACGCGCGTATATGTCCGTCTTCTGACAGTGTGCTTTGTTGAGCCCTGCAAAGCACACTATGCTTTATGATGCCTGTCAAAGCACACTGTGCTTTGTCGGTGCCAGAACCTCCTTAAACTCTGGGCGCAACATAGTGTAGAGGTGAGTCGTGTTTGGTTAATCTTGTTGAAGATTGGGAAACACTTGAGGGCTATGCCGGAGACAAGCAAGGCTACTACCAGGTTCTAAGCAACGACGGCTCAGTGGAAGTTCGGGTAGCGATCGGCAGACTCGGTTTCAGGAAGGAGTTCGACAAGAAGGCTGATCCGCTTTTCTCTCGTATTCTAGCCTTCTGCAATGCAAGGAAGTATGTGAAGATCAACGAGAGCGTTCGGGACGAGCTTTTCTTCAAATAAACAAGCGCTGGGAAGCCTATGGCTGCTGTTCCTCCGGGCTCTGTCGTCTACGTTCGATACAAGGACCACGTCCTCTATCGGAACATTCGCAATCCTATTGAAGAAGCTGTGGAACGAGAGACGATTGGCTGGCTAACCCGAGACAATGGGGAGATCATTCTGGTCGAGCATGATAGGACTCCTCAGTGCCTTCAGTTGCCCAGGGGATCAGGAAGCGGAGTTATCATATTGAAAAGCTGTATTCTGGAGCTGCGGTCTCTGGCTTTTCCATGCTTTTCGGACGGGCGTTTAAATTCCACTGAAGCCAGTGGTACTAGCACTGAGTGTGCGTCCCAACCAAAGAGACGAAAAACTCAGCCAAAGTGAAGAAAGGAAAACGGAGCGAAAACCCCAATGCAGACACTGACCGTAACCCATAGCCCCCTCGGCAAAAAACTCAAACAACCATTCACCATACCGATTCCTGACGTTCAAAGCCCGAGCGATCAGAAACTCCAGCAATACATCATCGAGAGCCTGTCTTGGAAAATGTCTACATTGGTCCCATTTGTCCTCAGCAACTCGTCGTTGCAGGAGCTCGCCAAATACCTGCTACGTCATCGAACAGCCAGCACGGGAACGCTCTATCAATACGTGTATGGCATCTACCGTTTCAGCAAATGGGTCAACATTCAACCTGACCAGCTGATCAAGAACTGCCAGGACCAAGACGGAGATCCAGATCCCAAAGCTCTCTCTAAGTTCAGCCGACTTCTGGACGATTTCATAGGAAATCTGCAAGCAGAGAATCTGGCGCCAGGTACGATAAGCAACCATGTGAAAGGAGTCACGGCTCTTTTTCGCTGCAACAGGCTCAAACTCGAACTGCCATACAATCTATCAAAGCGCGGAGTCTACAGCGACCGGTCACCCACACCTGAAGAACTGTCACGAGCTATCGACCTTGCTGAATTGCGACAGAAAGTTATAGTCTCATTGCTGGCTTTGAGTGGTTTCAGAACAGGCACCCTTGTCAGGCTTCAGTATCGTCACATAAGACGAGACTTCGAGAAAATGCTAACTCCGATCCACGTGCACGTTGAAGCTGAAATCACGAAAGGCAAGTACCACGATTACGACACTTTCATTGGCGAAGAGGCAGCTGAATATCTCAGAGCCTACCTTGAAATGCGTCGTCTAGGAACTGAAAGGATCCCGCCAGAGACTATCCATGACGAAACGCCGCTATTGCGAAACCAGCAATGCAGAAGAGTGCTACCATTGACGCCTGCGGCTATTCATCAGCTTGTCCATGATCTCTATGTCAGAGCCGGGTTAGTTCCCAAGAAGCCGTATGGAAGGCTCTATGATCTGCGAGCCCACAGCATCAGGAAGTTCTTCAGGACTCAGATGGCAGCTCTAGGCGTACAAGCAGACTATATCGAGTACATGATGGGGCATACCATAAGCACGTATCATGACATCAAGATGAAGGGGATTGAATTCCTGAGGAACATCTACACTGCTTCGGGCCTCAGCATCAAGCCCAAGACACGAACAAGTAAGATCGATGCGTTGAAGGAGATCATCAGAGCTTGGGGATTGAATCCTGAAGAGATCCTAACTAGGCAAGCCATGTCAGAGCCTCATACTACAGTGATCAATGGCGTCCAAAGGCAAGAAAGCCAGATTCACGCGCTCAGCAACGCCCTCAAACAGCAGCTCCTAAAAGAAATCCGAGAAGAAAGACCATGAGCAAAAAAGTATTACTGAACTCTAGAGTTGCGGATATCCCGGGCTACCATGATTTTCTTGATTTTTCGACTCTGAAGCTCGCAATCGCGAGGCAACAAACAATTCTATAAGCGGATACACGCCATATTTATGGTAAAGGATCGAGATCGACATGCACGATGTGATTATTGTTGGTAGTGGGCCAGCAGGATTAGCCGCAGCCATCCACTCAGCTATTTTTGGCTTGGACACACTTGTCTTAGAAGCAAACGAGAAAGCAGGCGGCATGGCAACGAGGGCGCGTGGAATAGACAACTATCCTGGCTTTCCGAGGAAAATGTCTGGGCTTAGACTTATGGAGAAGATGGTACATCAAGCAGAGAAGAATGGTGCTGAAATTCATACCTCAGAAGAGGTTACCGACCTCTTTCTGCGTGGGAAAGAGAAAACAGTGGAGACTCAACGGGGCAAGTATCAATGCAGGGCTTTAATTCTGGCGACTGGAGACGGAATGAAGGGTATAGGTATGAAGTGGGAAACTTGGATAGGTGGCGGTGTTGCTTACTGTTCAGAATGCGGTGCGTCTTTTTTCAAAGAAAAAGGAATAATCGTCATTGGCAGCGTTAAGAACGCGGTTGACGAGGCAGTGCGTTTAGTCAAGACTGCTCAGAGTGTGAGGCTGGTTAACCATGCTAACATGATCGACATCAACAGTCGCACGAGGAAGCGATTAGAAGAAGAACATGTTACCCTAATAGAGGGTTTTGTGGGAAAAGAAATCAAGGGCAAGCCGCCATCCAAAAAGCTCGTGTTGCACCATGTTAGTGGTTCTTCAACGAAAACATTGAAGACAGACATGATTCTTGTGATCGCAGGCGTCAAACCGTTTGTATCAGTTTTGCAGAAGGCTGGCATAAAAACTCATAGGCAAGGATGCGTCATCGTGGACGAGCTTGGAAAAACAAACGTTGAAGGAGTTTTTGCAGCTGGAGGATGCGCTTCCACGGTCAAGGACATGATACCAGCATGCGTAGGAGACGGAACAACCGTTGCTACATGTGCACGCTTACACTTAGCCTACGGGTGCTGAGTGTCTTAGTTGCCGAATCATTACTCCACGATTTTCTTTTTAACTCGGCAAGTTCCACTACATTTTCGGTGTTGAAAACATGACTAGATGCTCGGCGATAACATAGTCGTGTGTAATGCATGATGACACAGAATACATAAATAATCCTGTTTTGAATACTCAAGCGAAGGGGCTGTCGGCTAGCTTGGTCTAGGCTTGTAGACTTGGGCTCTATAGACTCCGGTTCAAATCCGGGCAGCCCCACCATTAGACTCAAACTCATCTTGGCTCAAAACCATAGAGCCTGAGCCGTCTCAGATTTGTGCCGATGGCTTCAAACTTTGGGTTCAAACTTTTCCCGTATACTATCAATTTGCAAGTAATAACTAGCTGAATTGCAATTGAAAAGGCTACGTTTTGCTAGTGTTTTGGCTATTCACCCTGGAGCTCGTCGTTTTTTTCGCTGTCATGTTATGCGAGAACAAGGAATATACCTGTCAGCCAACAAGTCAAAACTGATTACTAACCAGAATGGTTCAGGAAGCAGACATGATAATCGTGATGGGATACAGCACAGAAATGTCTTACATCGAATTCTCCTAGACAATGTAGTAGTGAATAACTTTCTGCATGCTTTTCGGCGCCACCTGTTTTGTAGTAAGCTGTTTCAGCAGTCTTATCATTTGAGGCTGAAAGCGTGCAATGTCTGTTAGTGTTACTATGCCCACAAGCTTGTTTGCATCAACTACGGCCAGCTTCTTTATCTTCCTTTGAAACATCAGTTTCACAGCTTCTTCCAAATTCGTGCTTGGCTCAACAACAACCAATGGAGTCGTCATGACATCCTTCACTTTGGTATTCATAACGTCCTTTGCTTCTGCAATAACTCTTCTCAAGAAGTCCCTTTCCGTAACTATGCCCTTAGCCTTTCCTTTTTCCAGCACTATGAGGCTGCCTATCTGAAACTCGTTCATAATTTCGACAGCCTCCTTAACCGTGGAATCTTCATCCACAGTAATTACCTCCCTCACCATCACGTCTCTGACTTTCAATGGTAGTGAGTCTTCTCTCTGTTCTTCTCCGTTCTGATCTGACAACAAAACCACTCATCCAATTGTCAATAATCATTGTATTTGGGTTATATCCTCAGCGCGTGCTTTCGCATTCATGCCTACTGTTTTCCCAGTTTTCTTCTTTCAGTCTCTACCTTTCTCTTCAGTACCTCAAAATAGTCTTGGGCCGATAGCAGATTTTGACGGTCGTTTTCAAAGTTTTCTAGCTTTATTACGGCAAACCAGCCTTCGCCGTAGGGGTCTTTGTTTGCCAACTCAGGGCTTTCGCTTAACTTCTCGTTCACCTTTTCAATGATACCACTAACAGGTGATATGAGGTCAAGCAAAGCCTTCGTTGATTCGAAGGAAGCTATTTCATCAAACTGTTCAATCTTGCTGCCAAGTTCTTTGAACTGAACGAAGATGATGTCGCTAGTCATGTTCTGCAGGAAATCAGCGATGCCAACTTTTGCTGTTTCGCCTTCGATTTTTGCCCAGCAATCGTTCTCGTTGTAGAACAACCCTTTTGGAACGCGAAACGTCCACTTATCTACTTTAATCTGATATGCTTCCTCAACCATTTTTAGCTCGCTTCCCCACTAATTTATCGATTTGAAGTGCAATCTCTTCAGCGATTTTATCCGCTAACTTTTCTCCCTCGGGTCCTATGTCTGATGCTGTATTTGGTTTCAGATTGTGTATTTGAACACTTTGTGGAATAAAGATTCTTCCTTTTATCTTTGCACCATTCTTCGCTGCGATTTTTGTTGCGCACCGTTCAGCGCAACCATCAATCAGAATTGCAGGATGCTTCTTGATCAGTTCAGAATAAGGCTTGACGCCAGCAACAAGGGGAGGAATGCAGATAAGCACAGTCTCATTCGGTCTTAATCTTTCCACCACTTTGAGAGCGCAAGCACGAGCTACTGAGCCTAAGGCTTTGTCCATTCCAGCGCAAGAAATAATGGCTACTTTATCTGCTTGTGTCGATTGTACGTTCACTTCTTGCATAGGACTTGATCCACCTTTGCAGCTATCTCTTCTGCCACTTTCATGGCCAACTCCATTTCTTCAGTGTTAAGCTTCTCCCTTGACCTGGCTTTCAATTGTGGATATTTTTTCATTACCTCAGATACTACGATTGTCGCCACAGGTTTTCCACTAAACTTTCTTGTCCCCATTTCAGCACATTTCTTGCTACATCCATCGACCGCAATTGTTGGAAAAACTCTAGCAAACGCTCGCTCATCCTCGCCTCCTGCAAGGAATAGCGGCAAGCATAATGTTACTGTTTCATCAGGTCGAAGTTTCTCCAAAACTAGGCGTGTGGCGATGCGGGAAATAGTTCCTTCCGGCAAGTCTTCTCCACTACAGCAAATTATCCCAACTTTACCCGTTGCAAGAGTCATTCTTGTTTCTCCTTGTCCAAAATTTCGTCTGTTTTCTCTGTGACTTTTCTTGCAACAATCTCAGCAAGCTTGTCCCCTTGATCGTTCAGTTCTATTACGCCCTCAGGCTTCAGCTTTCTATTCTCTCGCAAAACATCTGTAACAGTCATGCTATAGGCCAGGTTTCCGTTTGAAGCTTCAATGTTTTTCTTAGAACATTGAGCAGGACATCCATCTATTGCGATGCAAGGATTATCTCTCACTAGTTTTGAAGCTTCAATGTCTCCTACAGTCAGTAGTGCCAGACAGACAGTCCTTGTTTCTTTTGGTCTCAATCGATCTGTCACTTTGTATGTTGCAGCTCGTCCAACAGTGCCCAAGCTCTTGCCTATGCCGCTGCAGGGTATTATCACGACTTCACGTTTTTTCATTTTTGAGAGTTCTCCCTAGTCTTCCTGATGATGCCTAGAACCTCAGGTTTTGATGGGAAGCTCAGGGCTTCGGGAGCACACACTTTGCGGCATGATCTGCAGAAGACCACGCAGTTGTTCGGTTTTGCCACGAACAGTTTCTTGTTTGTGTCGTCCTTGCCGAAAACCCCGTGCGGGCAGAACTTGAGGCACTGAGGATCACCTTCACAGAAATTGCATTTGCTATAGTCGACTGTAGGGCACCAAGGTATTTTCTCTCTTGGAACCCCCATGTAGGTTTCTTCACTCATGTTTGCGTTTCCTCCAATGTCTTTTTGACAACTGCAACTGCCTCTTGTGTTGTCATGTTCCTGATGTCAATGGGGATTAGATCCTTGTTAACATCAAGCCCAGCGTTTGCGAAGGAATCTTTGAAGAGTTTTTTCTGCATTATAGGCGCACAGCCTGCTATCATATACTTTCGATTTTTCTTGAGGAACTCTGCCAGGAACCGTTCACCATCTTCATCGCACAACATAGGGTGAATGAAAGCATATTCGACTGGATATTCTACTCGGATTATGTTTGTGAAATCCCAAATATCCATCTTCGAGAAACCAGCGCATTTTCCGGTGCAGACGCAGAAGATGAACCCAATTTTCTTGTTCTCTGTTTCTTCCAATGCGGACACCTGCAATGTTGATATCGACATGTGAGATGACAATATTTAAATATTGCTATTGATCTAACGATGTTCATGCATTCAAAGAAGGACAGTCAGCTTAGGTTCAAAGCAAAGATTTTCAACGCTTTGTCGGATCCAATGAGACTTGAGATAATTGAGTTCTTACGTGGAGGGGAAAAATGCGTCTGCGAAATAGTCCCTCATCTGGATTTAATTCAACCTGTGGTTTCGAGACATCTCAAGATCCTCAAGGATTGCGGTCTTCTGAAGTACAGGAAGGAAGGCAACCGGCGACTCTATTCAGTTGCAGATACCAGGATATTTGAGATAATCGATGCCGTAGGTTTAGATCTAGTCGATGCTCTCACGAAACGCATCATTGAACAAATAGCTTGATTGCAGCCGCTCAATAGATGGATTCTTTTTGAATCTTACGCTCGCGCGCGCTTTAGATGTAGAATGCTTAGAAAAAAGCGGCTAACACCATAGGAATAGGAAAAAAGGACGTTTAAGGTTGAAATCGAATCCCCTACGCTTCTCGGACGTGAACTACAATCAGCCAGCTTGTACACTAATGCTAAACTTGGGAAACTCGAACGAGGTTTTGACTCTATGACGCAGTCCAAGTCGAAATATATTTAAATATGTTGTTCTGTTATTTAGTTGAAACAACGATGGCATCCAAATCCAAAATCAGCAAGAGAGTCCAGAGATTTGTTGAGTCAGGGGCGTGCAAGTATGAATCTGGGTCGGAGTATGAAAGAGAATTGGCGAGACTTGTCGATGAAGTTGCGAATGTCGAAATGGCTGATAAGCAGCGCAGGTTTTTCAAGGCCTTGTCTGAAGTGATAAGACTGAGAATCCTCAAGCTTCTGGAGGTCAGGGAAATGTGCGCTTGCGAGGTTATGGCTGCTTTAAGCCTGACTCAGCCCAACGCCTCCCATCACTTAGGGATATTGGAGCGCGCGGGATTAGTGAAGAGCAGAAAGGACGGAAAGTGGGTTTTCTACAGGATAGCTGATCCCGAGCTAATGGAAAACATGCACAAACTGGGCGTCTTGTGAACAGAAGAAATCCATGCTTCCCTCGTGCGACGTTGATAAATTACAACAATAGATTTAAATATTTAAATATGCTCTCTGCTTGTTAAAAAGGGTGTTAGATAATTGCAGAAGATATTGATTGGTGTTGATGGTTCAGAACATTCGAAAAAGGCATTAACAGAAGCAAAGATTGCAGAGAAGTTTGGGGCTGAAATAACTGTTGTTAGCGTTTTTTACCCTGCACCTACACCATCTGCTCACGAATTCAGCCACAAAATTCTGGAAGATGCCAAAGCCTTTTTAGAATATGAAAAAGTAAAGTATAAACTCATCTCGGTCACGAGTACCAATCCTTCCAAGGTCATCACGGACATGGCGAGAGATGGGAAGTTTGACTTGGTTGTGATCGGAAGAAGAGGAGTCGGTGCTGCTCATGAGCTAGTTTTAGGAAGCGTGTGCAATAGAGTATCTTGCGAATCTCCTGTAAACGTACTTATAGTAATGTAGTTGTCAATGGCGAGAGGGCAAGGCTTTGACAGATGAACAAGCGTACGTTAAACACGAAGCATCTCTAGGGATTTTTGAGAAATACTTGACACTTTGGATAGCAATATGCATAGTTGTCGGCTTGTTGATCGGCAGGTTCGTGCCTGAATTTGGAGAGTTCATGGATTCTCTCAAGTTCGTCAAATTATCCATACCAATAGGCATACTCCTGTTCTTCATGATGTACCCCACTGTTGTCGGCATCAGATTCAGCGACATAAAGAGGGCGGCACGAAGCCCCAAACCATTGCTCGTCACCATAATCGCCAATTGGGTAATAGCCCCACCCCTGATGACGTTATACGCAAATACTCTTCTTGCGGGTAACCCTCAGTACATCGCAGGCGTCATACTTCTTGGCTTGTCACCGTGTACTGCTATGGTTATGTGGTGGATGTTTCTGGCAAAAGGCGACATGGCACAGGGCTTAATAAATACGGCAGTTAACGCTTTGCTCATGCTTTTTCTTTATGCCCCATTAGCTGGTCTATACTTGGGTGTAAGCGGCATTCCAGTTCCGTGGGATTTGATTGCTGCTAGTGTTCTGATTTTTATAGCGTTGCCGGTCACGGCAGGAGCAATTTCTCGCAAAGTAATATTGGAGAAAAAAGGCGAGGGCTGGTTTAACAACACGTATATCCCAAGCCTCGGGAAAATATCCATTATTGCGTTGCTGACAACCCTTGTAGTTTTATTTTCATTTGAGGGCGAAATTATCCTAAGTAATCCTCTTTTAGTCGCCTATCTCGCAGCACCAAACCTACTGCACTATGCCACCATGATAACATGGACCTACCTTCTTGGTTACTTCCTTGGTTGGAAGTACGAAACCGCCATAGACACTACGCTTATAGGAAGCAGCAGTCACTTCGAAGTGGCAATCGCTGTAGCTACAACACTTTACGGGATTGGCTCTCAAGCGGCGCTGGCAACGGTAATCGGCCCGTTACTGGAAGTGCCTCTAATGCTTTCACTGGTCAGACTTGGTTTGCGAACCAGAAAATATTTCCCGCGAAAAAAAGCATTAGCACGCATTGCAGGAGAGGACCAGTCAGATTAAGCTGGAATCGTGCTTGGTCAACGGCTTGTCAGTCGAGATGGAATACGCAGACACTTGCGAGACTTCTCATTCATTATGAGTAGGAGTAGAACCACATGCGACTAGAAGTCCCACTCTATAAACAGACTACAGACTTCACGTGCGGCGCATGCGCAACTCTTATGGTATGGAGATACTTCGACAGGAACGTGCAACTTTCCAAGCGAAATGAATTCTCGATCTGGACAGAGATAGTTGCCTTACCATTCAAATTCTCGTCACCGTATCGAATTGCAGCGTTCTTCATCAAGAAGGGGTTTGAAACGAAACTGTTAATGAGTCAGGGGATTAGTGGCGAAGGCAAAATATTGCTCGAATGTTGCCAGACCGATCCTGCGGAAAGAAAGCTTTTTCTCGATTTCTTCGAAAAACACAAAGAGATATTGAAAAGGCATATTTCCTCAGCTATTCTGGATAGAAACCCGACAATGCTCGATATCAGAAGGGCGTTGTCTAATCACAGCCCCGTAATTGCGTTAGTAGATTCTTACTTCACTTTTAAGGCAAGAGGAGCAAAAGATCCACCTCATCTGCCCCATTGGATTGTAATAAGAGGGTATGATGGCGAACAATTTTACATAAACGATTCGACCCATGAAAGTGGCTTGGAGACAGGAAAAATGGTTATGAAAGGACGTATCCTCGAGAAGGCCATGGATACTTATTCGAGGTTCGGCTGGCCCTCTGCGCTAATAATTGTTGGATCAAGAAAAGCAAATTGATTCCTCGTCTATACCGTGCAAGCTCTGCACGATAAACCATTGAATACGCACCTTAGGAAGTTTCGAAATTTAGCATCTGAGCGTATATGTAGATAAAATCAGATTTATCAAAAAAATCAGAAACACTTAATATTGAGAACTCCAATGCTTTGGATAAGGTGATTGAGGGTGAGTAGCTCCAATGACGATGCGTGCAAGATTGATGCAATCATAACGATGGATGCCAAAGGGCAGGTAGTTCTTCCTAAGGATTTGAGAGATAAGGCAGGGCTTAAGGCAGCTGACAAGATAGCCGTTGTCGCTTACGAGAAAGAAGGCAAAGTGTGTTGCATAGTGATGATAAAGGCCGAGAGACTAGCTGGTGCAGTAAGCAAGACGCTTAGTCCCCTACTTAAGGGAGTAATTGAAAAGGAGAGGTAATTTCGTGAAAGAAGAAAAGGTCAAGAAAATTGTCAGAAAACGCTACGGCAACGTAGCAAAGAACAGTAGCTCTTGTTGTGCCTCCTCTGACTCTTCTTGCGGTTGCACACCCGTAACCAGTGGAGACATAAGCAGAAAGATAGGCTACAGCGAAGAGGAATTGAGTTCTGTTCCCGAAGGAGCAAATCTGGGGCTTGGATGCGGCAATCCCATCGCTTTGGCATCGTTGAAAGAGGGTGAAACAGTTCTCGATTTAGGCTCAGGCGCAGGCTTTGATTGTTTCCTGGCTGCTAAAAAAGTAGGCAAGAAAGGCAAAGTAATCGGGGTAGACATGACCCCCGAAATGCTAGATAAGGGAAGGGCAAACGCAAACAAAGGCAAGTATACAAACGTTGAGTTTAGACTAGGGGAAATTGAGAACCTTCCAGTCGCAGACAAATCAGTAAACGTCATAATCTCAAACTGCGTAATCAACCTCTCCCCAAACAAGAGACAAGTCTTCAAAGAAGCCTACAGAGTACTGACTCCCAAAGGTCGATTAATGGTTTCAGACATAGTATTACTCGATGAGCTACCAAAAGAACTGAAAGAAAACGCTCAAGCATACACAAGTTGCATTTCTGGCGCAGAACTGAAAGAAAAATACCTCAATTTCATAAAGGAAGCAGGCTTCAAAGAAGTAAAGGTAATAGACGAAACAAACTTCCCATCTGATTTCATAACGAGCGACACTAGTCAAGAGTTAGTCAAAACCCTGGGCATATCTGCCGAAAAGACCAAGGAAATCGGAAAAAGCATAGTAAGCATAAAAGTGTCCGCAATAAAACACTAAGAACTAACTAAATTTCCAATCACTAAATAAACAAAAAATGGAGAAAACCAAAGATGCATGCCATGAACACCCTCGGTCATTGCACGCGAACCCTCATTTTAAGGAGTTAAGGATTTCAAATTAACAATCGACAAATTACCGAAAAAGTATATTTCTTCCTGAAAACAACGCGTCTTGATTACTATGGACATGCTTGAAGTCAATGGTTTGTCAGTCAAGGTCGAAGGTCATCTCATACTCAAAGACATCAACTTCAGTCTCAAGGAAGGCGCAAGCCACATCCTCTTTGGGCCAAATGGCTCAGGAAAGACCACTCTCATCAGCACACTTATGGGGCTGCCTGGATATGAAGTGGTTTCAGGCCAGATACTTTTCCAAGGTGTCGATGTCACGCGCAAGGATGTAGATGAGAGGGCAAAGCTGGGTATGGCTGTTAGTTTCCAGAATCCCCCTGAAAACACAGGGGTAAAGCTAGGCGACTTACTGAATCTGTGTCTGGGAAAATCGGCGAAGGACGAGTTTAGCGCGAAAGAGTTGAAGCAGGTTGAGGCTTTCCGACTGACCAGTTTCTTGAACCGGGATATTAACGTGGGTTTCAGTGGCGGGGAGAGGAAGCGCTCGGAGATTCTGCAGTTGATTTTCCTGAGGCCCAAGGTATTGTTATTGGACGAGCCTGATTCAGGCGTGGATGTGGAAAGCTTGCGGATGATGGCGACTGAGATTCAACGCTACGTTGAGAGTTCGGGTAGTTCCGCACTGATTATTACGCATAAGGGTGACATTTTGGAGCATGTGAAGGCTAGTTATGGGTGCATACTGCTTGAGGGCAGGTTCCACTGCTTCACCGATCCTCTGAGCATCTACGAAGAAATCAAGCGGGTAGGATATGAAGAGTGCGTAGCCTGCAGAAGAACACGGGAGGGATGGAAACCTGAGCAAAGAAAGTGACTTGACCAAGGTTCCCCACAAAATCCTCGAAGAAGCCGAGAGAGCCGGCATCGAATCCGATGAGAAGAACCGTTCAGCCACCTTTTTCCACTTAAACAAAGAGACGGTGACAGCCAAAGTCAACGAAATCTATGAGGGCAAACTAGAGCTCATGGGCGTCAAAGCGGCGTTGAAGAAGTATTCGTGGCTTGAGGATTACATGTGGAAGGTCGTGAGTAAGGAAAAAGACGAATACACCAAGAAGGTCGCGGAAGACTACAGTGGCGGCTACTTCATGCGCATACTTCCCGGCGCCAAGATAGAATTTCCGTTGCAGTCCTGCCTCATGATTACGCAGCGGAATCTGGAGCAGCGGGTGCATAACATCATAATCGCCGAGGAACGGTCCAAGGCGCACATAATCACGAGTTGCGTGCAGCACTCTACTGTTCCGAAAGCCTCCCACTTTGGCATCTCGGAAATTTACGTGAAAAATGGCGCCACGCTTAACTTCACGATGATTCACCAATGGAGCAAAGACACACTTGTTCGTCCCAGAAGCGGCGCGCAGATTGCCGATAAGGCAACGTTCGTATCAAATTACGTTTGCATGCGTCCAGTTAGGGACGTGCAGATGTACCCAGTCGCCTATTGCAGCGGTGAGGACTCGCGTGTGAGTTTCAACAGCATACTATACGGGCATCGAGATTCCTTATTGGACATCGGTTCCAAGACAGTTCTCAGCGGTAAGGGCAGCAAGGCAGAGATGGTGAGCCGCGCCATAGCCCGCGAAGGCTCCAAGATGATAATCCGCGGCATGATAGAGGGGAACAGCAGCGATTGCAGGGGGCACTTGGAGTGCCGTGGGCTGCTCATGGATGATGTGTCATACATGCAGTCCATTCCCGAACTGATAGCTAAAAAGAAGGGTGTGGAGATAACACATGAGGCTGCGGTAGGTAAGATAAGCGAGAAGGAAATTACCTATTTGATGACGAGGAAGCTGTCGCGGGACTTGGCTGTTTCGCTCATCATACGAGGTTTCATGGATGTAAGCATTCTGGGTTTGCCGGAGGCGTTGAACGCAGAAATAAGGAATATCGTTGATGCCTCTACAGGCGCTGAATAGCCGCCATGTCTTGACTTTTACCCAAGATCTGTCTCATTTATAACAGTATTTTGCACAGCGCACTATGATTTCACGTGATCATGTCCTCCTTAATTATGACTATGAATCTTGAACGTAGAAGTAACTAAGTTTGTCCACAATATCATCGCCGACAGAAGAGGCAATGGAAAAAACGTAGCGCCATATGTGTCTCCGAAGATGGCAAATAAGCCTATTATGATGGCGCACTAGCGGTTGCGCTTGCAACAGACCCTCCTGATGTGGGCGTCAGCACGCGCTTCTGAAAAGTCGCTCAAAGATTTTACTGTTACAGTTTTTGCGTTGAGAGAAGAAAATTAGTGCGCATTGTGTTTTAAAGTGCCGTCCATCCGCCGTCAACGAAGATTGTTTGACCTGTTACATAGTTTGAGGCTGGAGACGACAGGTAAGTGAGTGCCGCTTTCAGGTCTAGGGGTTCGCCTGTTCTACCCAGCGGTGTTCTGGATAGAATGTGCTGCATGGCCTTTTCGTCTTGGAAGACCGATGCAGTCATTTCGCTCGGGAAAAACCCAGGCGCAATCGAGTTGACGTTTATCTTGTATGCAGCCCATTCTATAGCCAGGGCTCTCGTCAAGTTTATCACTGCCCCTTTAGAAGCGTAGTACGGTGCTGTTGGAAAAATGTCGTCTACCGCACCATAAATCGAGGCGATGTTCACTATTTTTCCGTATTTGTTCTTGATCATTTGGCATGTCTGCAGAAGGGTTCAAAGCTCCGATTCCGGCGTTGTTGACTATGATTTGCAGCGAGCCGAATCGGTCTACAGCGGTTTTCACCATCTTTATGACTTGATCCTCTTGGACCACATCCGTTTGAACTGGAACTACTTTGACACCGTATTCACGAGTCAAATCTTCAGCTACTTTGACCAGCTTTTCGTTTCTTCTGGCGGCAATTACAAGGTTTACTCCGCACTCAACCAATGCTTCAGCAAAACACACGCCTAATCCGCTAGAAGCGCCCGTGACGATTGCAGTCTGTCCTTCAATGTCATAACACTTCATTACATTTTTGCTCAAACCAAATTACCGAATCCCACTATTAATCAGACAGGATTTAAGATTTAGCACGCACATTTTTCCCTAGAAGCATAGCACGCGCCATCTTCTGAAGTGTGGCTACTAGATTGTCCAGTACGAACAGACAGTCAAATCCTTTATTTCTAGTTGGGTTTTGAGAAAATCTATTATCTCTTTGCCCTCCAGGCATCTGTTCCCTTTTCTATCCTTTCGTATTGGAATGCCTGTTTCTCGCAGTCTGTCCTCTCTTGGGAAGTCAAGAAAAATGTAGTATACTTCTTGAGTCGGCATAATCAACCTCAAACACGTTAGCTCTCTTTCAGGAGAAAAACCATTCTGCTCAATGTTATAAACGACGGATTCAGGTTTGAGAGTGATTGCTAAGCGTTTGAATTCTTGCCAGCTTCTGACTCTAATAACTCTATCCATCGAGCCTTGCCTATTGGTCTTGTTTCTGCTCATCTCTCTTCTGCTCATCTCTCAGATGTGCTTTCAGCAACGTTGTGAATTCTCCGTAGGATGGAAATTTGCCGACTATGACGGGCTCTCCGTCGATGAATATGTAAGGTGTCGGTTTGCTGTCTAACATCAATTTCATTACGTACTCTGGGTAGTCCCATCGCTTCTGGTTGATTGTATCTCTCTTTATCGTAACGCTATCTTTGTAATCCTCTGACAGCTTTTTCACTATTTCGCTCCGTTCTTCCAACATTCTCCGCAGCTTTTCCACTGCCCCGAGAGAAGTAACTCTGGGACCAGGGCCGCAGCAAGTGCTCCCAAACGGGTCGTCCTCATAGATTTCGAGTTTTACCTTGACTTTTTCCATGCTCATCCCTTCTTTTGTGCGTAAACTGTGTCTATTGAGCCTTGACGAACTGGTTGTAGACTCCTTTGTTTCGGGCTTCTGGCATCGCTTTCTGGGTTAGAGCTTTAAGCGATGTGATTATTTCGCCGAGTTTTTCCATTGGTATCCCAACAAGACATTCATCGTCTGCAATGTCAGTGGCATCTCTGCAACCATAACAACCTAGGCTAACGTTGACATTCTTGGTAAGATAGGGAATGACTGTCACATCTACACAGCAAGCTTGAAAAACAGCAGAATTGAAAGAAAGACGCCCTCCGTTTTCATGAATTGCGGCCAGGTTTATCCACATTATTTTTTCCGGCTTATCCTCGATTATAACCACGTCCGGTCTGAATGTCGCATTTTCGAGTGGAGCAGCAGCGATTGCTTTGACCTCTCCCAGTTTCATTCTTGACATTTGGGCCATCGTCTTTGCTGCAGCTTCTTCAGACTCGAACAGGCCGAGTGTTTTAAGCATCTTCCCACTGCTGATCTTCTCAGGAAGGGGCATAAGCCCCAAAGCTGCTGCAGCAGCAGGACAAGCAATGTTTTCGCTCGTTAGAGTAGCACTCTTTCCCCTTTTTGCTTCCATCAGAAGCTGACAGTACCGCAGCCTCTTAGGAGACTTCGGAGGAATTCCATTAATCGATTCATCAGGTTTGACCAGTTTGACCGCGGCTGGAGACCACTTAAGACCAAGTATCTCCTTGAGCGAAACAGAAAACTGCAAATTTGTTGTTGGCGTCATAAGATAAACCTACTTCTTGTACCTCACTCGGTCGGCGTTGTCTTTAAGCTCTTTCTTGCTCTCGGTTAGAACGTTCCTTTTCTTGATGATCTTGTGGATACCTGAGAGGGGTGGGAAACTTATCGCATGCACAGGGCAAGTGTTTGCACAGGTTACACATCCCACCTTGCAGTTTGAAGGCGACATTACTACTGGCCTGCTCTTGTCGAAGTCAAATGCATAAACCCCAGCGGTGCAACCCAAAACGCATAGCCCGCAACCTATGCACAGTTCATGTTCCACTGTCGGATACCATTCAATCTCTTCTCGAGGAACCCCGTGCCACGCAGGTTTCTGCGAATCTCTTCGAGCTGACATCTCTCCACCACTTCGCACTAGCATACGGATGCTAATAGCAGTATTTAAATATTGTTATTAAACTGCACACGGTTCAGACTATAGAAGGAGGGAGCGACAAAAGCGCGCACGTGTGTTCCTGCATTCCTCTTTTCAAGCTTGATAGAGTTGAGTTGCGCGTTATAGGCGGACTTCTCGGGTAGCGAGACACATGGTCATCCATAGAAAGAGCAAAGCCAAAAACACAAGCTGTATTCAGAATGAATTTAGGAACAAGCATGCGTGCTACCGTCGCGCTAGCGCTGAGGCGTTCTAATCTGTGAAGGTGATTCAGGTTTGTCTCACCTTGTTCTTGTCTCTCTGGCGACTATTGCTTTCTCTGTGCCGGCAGGAATTGAGTATCGTTGCGAATTGCCCTTGAATTTGCGTATCAGGTACACTTTGACGGTGTCGTTGATCAGAAACGTCACTAACAGCGTATAGCCCAAGATTGCGAGTACAGGTATGTAGCCGAGTGGAGCAAGCTCTAAGAAGCCTAAGAGCGAGATTGTAATCACAAACAGGATTTCCGCCGCGACTGTAATGCTTAGAAAATTACTAGGTCGTGAGTTCCAGAAATAATTCCGCTCACGCACGATCATAAGAGTGAATACCCCTGCAAAATTCAAATAAGCAAACCCGAAGGTGTAGATCTTATCGACGTTGCCAGTCAGCCCAAAATACGACATAGCAGCCACGGTCAGAATTGCACTTTCAATTGTCATTAGTATCCCTAATGATCCGCTGACTCCAAACAGCCGTGAGATATTGAATGAATCAGGTTTCAAAGAGAACTGCACGTTGTCTGTCGATATCGCCATTGAGACGAAGTCACCTAGGAAAAGTAGCAGTACCGTGCTCGTTATTGACAGCATGAAGGAGTGAGTAAGAAACAGCATAACAACGATGTACCCGACAATATGCAGCTTCCGAGCAACCATCATCAATGCCCAGCTATAGATTCGCTGGTAAATCGTCCGCGCCGTCTTGACCATAGATATTATGCCTCCGAGTCCCTCAGCAGTGAGCACAGCACTTGCCGAATCCTTGGCGATGTCCGTTGCATTCTTCACCGCTATCCCCACTTCCGCCTGCCCCAAAGCGGGAGCGTCATTTATGCCGTCACCAGTCATTCCGACTACATGCCCTCGGTCCTGAAGAGCCTTCACAATGGTGAACTTGTCCTCAGGGTAAATCTCAGCGATACCGTTACTATCTTCGACCGTGGAGTCGAGGATCTCCCTTTGGCTCTGCATCTTTTCAATCTTCGACATTCGGGTTATCTTGTCACCTAGACCTATCTGTTGGGCAATGTTTCTTGCAATCGGAAGCGAATCGCCAGTAAGCATTTTCACAGATATGCCCAAATCGCGGATTTGGTCTAATGTCCCACGTGAGTCGTCCCTTACTCTGTCGGCTACCCCTGCAAGACCGACAAAACGCAGCCTGCTCCGATCATCTCCTTTGGCAACGGCGATTACTCTTAGCCCCTTAGCCGAGAGCGTCTCAGCATGCTTACGCAGCTCTTTTGTCTCCTTATCTGGCAGGTTGCAAGAAGAGCATATGGTGTCGAATGATCCTTTTCCTACAAAGAATGCTTTACCAGATTTCTGAATTGTAGCTTCTGTCATTCTGGTTTTGGGATCGAACGGCACGAACTCCGTCTGCGAATAACCGTCTAATGAGATATGTGCCTCAGCTGCGGCTGACAGGAACGCTATGTCTATGGGGTCGTGATTGGCTTCTTGCGACGCGAACGCCCCGTGGAGCAGAACATCACTTTCGCTAAATCCGTTAGTCGGCACTTCGTCTTCGACGAAGAGTTTATTCATGGTGATTGTGCCTGTCTTGTCTACGCATAGCACGTCCATGGTAGCTGCGTCCTCGCTTGCGCTGAGTCTTGTGACAAGGACTCCTTGTTTTGCAAGCGCTGACGAGCCGAGCGCCATGTTTACGGTGAACATGGTCGGCATTGCAACTGGCACAGAGGCTACGAGGAGCACGCCTGCGAGCGGCAGTAGCACTGCAAGTGGGAAACCTGTCAATAGAGCGTACACAAAGACAACTAGAAGGGATGCGAGTACTATTATGAGAAGTCGGTGTGCAACTTTAACTGTTACCTCCTCCATGTGCAGTTTAGGTTTTGCAAGCTCGAGAAGTGAAACGGTTTTTCCAAAGTAGGTCCTTGCTCCTGTGGCAACGACTATGCTCGTGGCTTCGCCGCGTTTGACCGCCGACCCGGAATAGGCTATTTCTCCGGCTGACTTTTCCACGATTATAGATTCGCCAGTGAGGGCTGACTGATCAACGCCGAAAGAGCCGTCAATAATTGTTATATCTGCTGGTAATAGGTCGCCTGCTCTGACTCTCACAAGGTCTCCTGGAACAAGTTCTCTGGCCGGAATAATTGACCATTTTCCATCCCTTTTTACTCTGCTCTGAATCCTTAGCTTCTGTTTTAGAGCAGTCATTGCTGCTCTTGCTCTTTTCTCTCGCCACAGTGACATTACGGCGTTGAATAGAAGGAGAAACACAATAACGAGCGTCTGCGGGTACTTGCCTAGTAGCAATGTGATAACCGCTGTGGCTTCAAGCATCCAGGGCACGATGCCCCAGAAACGTTTTCCAAGCCTTGCGAGAAAGCTTACTTTCTTCTCAGGAATCTCATTATGCCCATACTTAGCAAGTCTCTTCTGGGCTTCTTGAGCGTCCAACCCGTTTTCTAGATTTGTTTCTCGCAATTCTTGTTCTTTGTCTGGGCCGTTCAAAATGCTCACCTAAACGCCTCTGTTTCATTTAGTGGAAAAGCCAATATTACGCCCCTCAAACCAATTGTTCAACGATACGTTTTGAAAGAGTGCCAATCAGCTCGGGGGTCGCGGCATCAATTATCTCAAATATTCTGCGATCTGTAATTGAGTAGAGTCTTCTGTTGCCGTCTTTTCTGTTCCTCACCAGCCCAGAGTCTTTAAGAATTTTCAGACGGCGGGATACAACAGGCTGGATCTGCCCAACATGGGGGATTATTTCGCACACACATTTCTTGCTGGCATGCAGGAATTCGAGGGCTTCAAGTCTCGTCGAATCCGAAAGGGCATTGAAAATCTTTGCTTTGAACCTAAGCTGACTGTCCTTCTTTGAATGCATGAACATCGTTAGATCAATAGCAATATTTAAATATTCTTATCATCTAACCTTTAAACGTGCATCGTTGTATGCACAATGCAAACAAGACGTGAAAAACAAATATGAAGGAGAAACATCTGGTGACAAAACAGATTAAAGCGTTTCAAATAGATGCGAACAAAGTGATGCTAATATGTGGAAGAAGCTCTGGAGGGAAACAAGATGGCCCAAACTAACAAACATTGGAACGAAAGCATGCCAAGTCATGAAAACATAGTTTATGCTTGCTTTGGTGGGCTTTCTAACACAGGGATTACAGCGGCGCTTGCCAGTTTAGAAGCAGTGAAGGAGTTAGGCCTTGCCAAAGTTAGCATAGGCTGTTTGGCAGGTCTGTCAACAAAAGTGCCCCAAGTTATTGGGAAGACAAAGATAGCAAAGAAAGTGATAACAGTTGACGGCTGCCCAATGGAGTGTAGCAAAAAAGTCGTCGAAGAGGCTGGATTCGACATCGCTAAAAGCATAGTGCTTGTAAGAGACATCGGCATGAAGAAAAAGGCTTTACATGAGGACATAGGGAAAGACTTGAAGCCAGTCATGCAATACGTGTCAGAAGAAGACCTAAAACAAGCAAAAGAACTCATCATAAAATCAATTTTAGACGAGAAATAAATCATCTACGATATCAGTATGAACAGCCGCAAATATCTTCAAGAATAGTTGCCTTTTTCCTCTCTTTTTTCTTACACTGTCATTTGTTCGATTGCACGTTTTGAAAGGGCATTCACCAAATCTAGCGTAACCGCGTCGATTAATTCGAATACTCTTGGGTCTGTCACTGAATAGAGTGACCTAGTTCCCTCTCTTCGTTGTTTCACCAATCCGCCATCTCTCAGAATTTTTAGATGTCGGGAAACAAGGGACTGCATGATTCCAAAGTGCTGGCCAATATCACCTACGCATTTTTCTTCGTCACGCAAAAAATCCAAAATCTCCAGCCTGACGGTGACTGAAAGGATCTTGAAAATTTTGGATCTGAACTTGTTCACGTTGCCCATATGAGCATACCTGTTTAAAGCCTAGATAATAAGAATATTTAAATATTGTTATTTCCTTCTCTACTCACACACAATCAGCTTCTAGACGATCCGTGAGAACATTGCCCCCTAAAAAACAGAAGAAGAAAACGTGGAAGGAAAAGCAACGTGAAAGACAGATAAAGCAGCAAAGAGCTCGAGAGGCTTGGGAAATACAAAGAGAAATTGAGGTTCAAAGAAAACCACGGAAGTGGCCGAAAGGCAAGATACTTGGCGCATTCTGTCTTATTCTCCTGATTTTCGGAGCCTATGGCGCATGGCAGTACACTCAACCCTCAACAGCGCCACCATCAATCAATCCCACAAACCCTTTACAGACACCTTACGAGTTCACCATGAACGACATCGACGGAACCAGATTCTCGCTTGCAAGTCACAAAGGAAAAATCGTCGTCATCCACATTATGGGAGTCGGATGCCATGGGCAAATCAACCCGATCAATGACAACCAGCTCACACAACTGAAGACTGTCTGCAACAGTTTCTGCGGACATGAGCCAGTGACCTTGGTCACAGTCGCGGTTGCGACCTGCGCCAGCAGCGACCTTACACAGATCCGCACCACCTATGGAATCACGTGGCCGCTTGGAAACGACTATGACGATGGAACAATGGACATAGCGCAGAAATATGCATCACAAGGCGATGGAACAATAGTCCTCATAGACAAAACCTTTCATATCTCAGATTCGTACGCCACGATAACGGCTTCGACACTGTCATCAAAGATTAACCAACTACTCGGAGCATGATTGCAATGTTCGAGGAACCCCTGAGCCTATTCTTTCTTGGAATCGTAACCTTTCTTTCGCCCTGCTCAATCTCCCTAATAACGGTCTACCTAACATATTCTGTAGGCGTCAGCAAAGACGTACGCAAAGGATTTGCTGTTGGCTGCAGCTTTGCCGTGGCCATGTGCCTAGTCTTTTTCATATTAGGGTACGCAATATCTTCTCTTGTTCCCACGAGCCTGATCAACTCAAGAGTCTTCTTCGGCATCTCTGGCGTTCTTCTCATTCTCTTCGGGATCAACAACACAGGTTTGTTTGAGAAACTCGGACTGACCACTCGTGGCCTCTTTACCGAGCGACTAAACGCCGCAAAGCTGACTGCATTGACGCGATTTTCCGCATACAACTACATAGTGGGTTCATTCCTATTCGGCCTGATTATTTCCATCGCTCTAGGACCATGCACGCTATCCTTGGTCTTACCAGCTATACTGCTAACATTATTCACTGCCCCCTCACCTTTTCACGGAGGCTTCTTGCTTTTCATGTTTGGCCTAGGCCACGCTTTGCCAGTCATTTTCTTAAGCACATTGCTGGCAACTGCGCGCAAAGTGGCAAGCGGTAAGATCACCAGCGCAGGCGAATGGCTGACAAAGATTTTCGGATTGGCCTTTCTTATCATAGGCATAATAGTAATTATATATGCCTTGGGAGGTTGGTGAAAATGACGAAAACTAGAGTGAAAATCGAGGTTTTTGTCCCTTTGGGTTCATGTGTATGTAACTTTGCTCCCTTCATGGAAAGAATCGGACGTGTAACGTCGAGGTTTAAAGACGTGACAGAAGTCCAAATGAAGTCTAGCAAATCACCAGAAGCTTCTAAGTATGGAGTTCAAGATATGGGAATAGTCATCAACGGAAAGATCAGGCTTTCAGCAAGCTTTGAAGAGAAAGAGCTTCAAGACGCAATATCTCAAGAAGAACAGAGTCAACAGTAGAGCGTGTGCAGGCAGGTCTATCATCATGGAAACAAGCTTCGAAGAAATAACGAGGAAATACCGTTTAGCGAAGGCTGGAAAGACCAAGACCGACTTTCTCTATCTGAAATCGGAAATTGAGTCGTACATAAAGAATCAACGGAGTACAAAACGAAAAGATGATAACTTGGTGGCGGAGGCACAAGACATGTTGATGGATGTAACGCAGATGATCGAAGAAAACCACTGTAACCCTTTTAGACCTAAGAAACTATAGTCATACTTCTGTCTGAGGTTGCAACCATGAAGAAAATTCTGATAACATGCGTTGAGAAAGCTGGCAAAGACGGGGAGATGAAGCTGACGTCTGATAATGGGGAAAGCGAAAAGGTGCTTGTAAATGTATAAGGTGAAAGTTCTTTTCTTATGTGAACACAATTCAGCTAGATCGCAGATGGCTGAAGGATTGCTCAGGAATTTGTATGGTGACAAGTACGAAGTCTTCAGTGCAGGCTCAAACCCGACGCAAGTCAATCCTTTTGCCATTAGGGTTATGGCTGAGATAGGAATAGATATTTCCAGGCAGACTTCCAAGAGCATTGAAGAATTCCGAAACAAGGAAATTGACCTAATTGTATCAGTGTGCAGAAGCAGCGCCAAGTTAACGTGTTCACTGTGTTCTTCACCGATAGTCATGGGCAGACCAGAAATAATCAACACATCGATACCTGGAGCAAAACACTATCTCCACCACGGATTTAACGATCCTTCTGAAGTTGACGGAAGCGACGAAGAAAAGACCATGGCCTTCCGACGCACAAGAGACGAGATCAAACAGTGGATAATCGGGAAATTCGCTAATCCAGAAACAGCAAACACGGACAAGGATCCATAGAACCACGGTTATCCACCTCCACTAATCCACGAGAAGAGTTAAATACTGATATAATATTATAGTCTTCACTATAATATTATATCAAGACAAAATGGTGATAGACATGTGTAAGGAAGAAGACAAGTGTAATCTTAGAAATGATCTGAGAGGTTGTGCCTTGAAGCATATAAGCGAAGCACGAAAAATGATTTCCAAAGGCAAGCTGAAAGACGCTGACACCGAACTGAGCTACGCCGAGAACCATCTGAAAGAAACGTAGGTATTTCCGACATGTGTGTGAACGGATGCCCTAGCTGCAATGCGAAGGAATTTGGCAAATTTCAGAAGTACTTCAGGGCTCTGCATTGCCCGACCAGATGGGTGATTATTCGCCTCATCGGGGAAGGAAAGAAAGGCACCAATGAGATTTTCGATGGACTTGAAAAAGCTAGAGAAGGTCTCTCAAGATCAGGTCTCTACTATCATCTCTCCGAACTTGAAGAAGCAGGCATTGTTGAATTGGCTGAATATCGCGAAGTCGGGGGTGGTGCACCCGAAAAGGTATGGAGACTAAAAACAAAGGAAATCCGAATTAACCTTATGAGAGACTTGCCAGAGGCGACAGGTCACGAACACTGAAAACGCCATAGAAGTCTCAAACCTAACAAAATACTACGGTGACCTCTGTGCAGTGGATCATATAGATTTCGAGGTGAAGAGAGGGGAAGTCTTCGGCTTCTTGGGGCCCAATGGTGCTGGCAAGACGACAACAATACGCATGCTAACTGGAATCTCGATTCCTACCGAGGGAACAGCCACCATCATGGGCTACGACATTCAAATCCAATCTGTTGAAGCGAAGGAGCAGATGGGAATTGTACCGGATGTGAGCAACGTTTACAATGAGCTTTCAGCTTGGGGCAACCTCATCTTCACAGGGAAACTCTATGACATGCCAAAAATGTATCGCGAGAGACGCGCAGAGGAACTGCTCAGGATGTTCGGTCTGCTTGACCGATGCAGGGAAAAAGTTCAGGGCTTTTCCAGAGGAATGAAAAGAAGAATCTGCATTGCCATGGCACTTATGAATCAGTCGCATATTCTCTTCCTTGATGAACCTACCTCAGGGTTAGACGTCCAAAGTGTCCTAGTAATCCGCGATCTAATCCGAAAACTGAACGAGCAAGGTCTAACAGTTTTCCTGACAACACACAACATCGAAGAGGCAAGCCAAATGTGCGATCATGTGGCGATCATCAACCGCGGCAAAATAGCAGTCATTGACACTCCTGAAAAACTCAAGAGGACTGTAGAGAACCTGCAGTCCGTGGAAGTTGCTTTCGAAACAGTATCTCCAGACATGCTAGCAGAATTGAAAGAATTTCCAAGCGTCAGCAACGTGGTGAAGGAGGGAGACAAGTTCAGACTCATTACCAACGACCCAGCAAGTATTCTTGCCTCAACGTGGAATTACGCCCAGAAGAACAACCTCAGACTCATAACAGTCAATACTTTGGGCCCAAGCTTGGAGGACGTATTCGTGAAACTCACTGGTATCCAGCCTGCAACAGAAGAAGAAAAGAAACGATCAAACAAGAGCGCAAAAAATGCCTTAGGGGGAATAGTGAAGCAATGAGCAACACAGGTCCAAGCCGTTACGGCAGAGAGACCCGAGTAGCTTGGGCAATCGCTGTCAAGGACATGCGTACATACTACACAAAACCACCATCTCTAATGTTTGGCATACTGTTTCCATTCAGTCTTTTTCTCTCGTTCAGCATCGGAAGAAACATGCCCTTATCAACACAGATTCCGATTCTCATCTCGCAGACACTTTTCTTCGCTTCCTCATCAATCGGACCTGTAGTAATACCCATGGAACGCGCCAACCAAACCTTCGACAGATTTTTAACCTCACCAGTCTCACTCTTTTCCATCCTCTTTGGCAAAACTCTCGCTGGAATCATCTACGGCGCCGGAGTTTCGGCTATACCCGTCCTAGTTGGCATGGTTTTCTTCAGTAGTCAGATAGTCAACATCGGGGCCATGATTGCATGCTTTGCGTTGTCATCTCTTGCCTTCTCGGCCCTAGGAATAATGTTCGCCTCGATTCCAGGCCAGACGCCAGGACAAGTCATGATGCCTCTTAACTTCGTTCGAATTCCTTTGCTTTTCATCAGCGGAGTCTTCACACCGATCGGACAACTGCCGACTTGGATGCAGGTAGTGTCGATGCTTTCGCCATTAACTCACACCGTTGAACTTGCCCGGTTCGCCTTAGGCGAGGAGGCTTTCTTCGGCCCAGTCTTCAACATAGCGATTCTGAGTGTTTATGCGGCAGTTTTTCTTTTTATGGGCATCCGTTTCCATATCATGAACCAGCGTAAGGAGTAGTATGCAGGAGGTGGTTTGCAGTTGGATACATGGAACTTAACTAAACTGGCAGAATTTTCGAGTGCTCAGAAAGTCAAGAAAGATCTCTGCAAAGCAAGGTGGTTCAACACCGTCCTTGTTTGCCTTGAAACCGGTCAGGAAATTCCTTCTCGCCCTGAGCCTTATGATGTGTGCTTCTATGTTATTGATGGTCGCGGAACAATCACCGTAGGCTCTGAAGAAGTCAAGGTGACTCGGGGCAGGCTGGTCTTCGCTCCGGCGAATGTGGCGAGAGGCATAAGAAGTGAGAATCGACTGACTATTCTGGGTATACGACAACCACATTAGGCTGTCTGGGTGACAAAAACCTCACGTTTCCCAAAACAACAGCGCTCAGGTTCAAGCTCGATCGATTCGGACTCTTGCCGCGCGAACGTTATGCCTTGAAGAGAAGTGGCCCCGAACCCTTTTGGGTGTGGGGACGGGCAGCCCCACCATAAACGAAAATCGAACATCTGTTATCTCATTTCTTCGCCTAAAACCAAATAATTCTGCTTATTCTGGTGGAAAGAGGCTTTCTAATAGGCTTAAATTCTAACTGAAAAAAAGGCTGTTATGGTGGCGGTCTTGTTCCAAGGACTACTGAAATGTTCAGCGTCTCAGTTGCGTATGTTGTTTGGTTTTTCCTTGCAATCTTCAAGATAACGGTCTGATTTGGTAACGTGTGTTCTTCGAGGTAACTTGACATTTCGTCGCCATTTCTTATGCGTGTTCCATTAATTCCAATTATGATGTCGCCACTTCTAATGCCCGCGTTGGCAGCAGGTTTTCCAGGTATGACTTCAACGATCCTCCAGCCGTAGGTGACGTTTACGCCTAAGCTCTGCGCGGTTGCATAATCCATGTCTGTTCCTCTCACGCCAAGATAGGAATGGCCTCCATAAGTGCCTGTTTCTATTAGAGAATGTATTTCCCTGAGTATGGTGTTTGCGGGTACAGCAAAGCCTAGTCCTTGAGACTCGGCGACTATGGCCGTTGTTATGCCAATTACCTTCCCGTTGTAGTTCAGTAATGGGCCTCCGGAGTTTCCTGGGTTTATTGGTGTGCTTGTTTGGATGATGTTGGCTATCGCGTAGCCTCCTGTGTAATTCTCTTCGCTGATAGTTCTTCCAAGCGCGCTTATCACGCCAGTCGTCATTGAACCGACCAAGCCGTACGGGTTTCCTATGGCGATTGTTGGGTCGCCTACTCTTAATGTTGAGGAGCTGACGATGTCGAGTGGTTTAAACTCTGATTTGTTAGCATCGATGACTGTTAGTATGGCTAAATCTGCGTATACGTCCGTGCCATTCACAACAGCAGCGTATCCGTTTCCATCCGAGAACGTCACGCTTATGTCGCTTGCTCCGCTGACAACGTGATTGTTCGTTATCACAACCATGGAGCCTGAATAGTTGTAGATGAACCCTGAACCCTGAACGCTCCCGCTATTTTCGGTTCCAATGATCAAAACCACCGAGTCCTTAACTCTCTCGTACAGCTGCGAGAGCGCTGTGCTGTTCTGGTAGACCGTGATGCTCTCGTACGTGACTGTTTGGTTGCCGTGTAAGACGGAAACTTGGTTTTGAAGATTAGTAACTTCAGCGTCCAGTCTGCTAATCTGCTTGAAAGTTATGTAACCGATCGCTATTCCTCCCAAAATCAGTCCAGCAATAAAGATCAGTACAAGAAAGCTCGAAGACCTGACACCACGTTCACCGAATTCACCCATGTTTAACACCTGTCAAATCGAAACATAGGTACTTAGAAATAAAACTATCGCACGAAACATGAACACGGGTTTAATCGTTTATCTTCTTCTATCAATCAGATCTAACGCGTCAGGTCCCGTGCCGATCAGCGCAACACATGTTCGTGTCTGTTTCTCAACTTCACTTATGAATTGCTTTGCCTCTGACGAAAGCTCATCAAAAGTTTTCACACCTTGACATGTTGGGTACACACAATCGAGTTTCGTGAGAGCTATCTGTGTTGCTCCGTTAATCATAACTGCTTTTTTTGCCAGTTCAAAGTTAAATGGGGCCGAGCGTCTGTCGCGGCCTGTTCCCGTCGCCGTTTCGAACAATCCTCTCTTCTGGGCTTCTTCCTTCGGTATCTCTCCAGGCAACGGACCAGTACCCACGCGGGTAATGAAGGCTTTCAGCACTACGAGCACGTTGTTAACTTTTGTCGGACCTACACCCGCTTCCGAGCAGATTGCGGAAGCGCTAGTGTCTCGGCTTGTCACATACGGATAAGTGCCGTGGAAAAGTGAGAGCAGCAAGCCTTGTGTCCCCTCAAGCAGGACGTTTTTGCCGATGTCTATGGCTTCGTTTGTTTCCGTTGCAACATCTGCTAAGTAAGGTTTTAACTCAGGTATGTCCTTTGCAAGTTTTGCCGTTCTTCGTACACGTTCTTCTACGGCTGGTCCTACGCCTCTGCCTGTCGTGCCTAGACCTTTCAGGTGCGCGCTGGCTTTGTCCTGTTCTGAGTGTTTTTCCTCGATTATCGAAGCTTGGCTGTCTATGCCAACACGGTTTTTAACGTTCGTTGATGCGACTTCTTCAAGAAACTGCTTTACCTCAACGTTAGAACCTGCACCAATCAGCAAACGACATTTTTCATTGACAAAACCGCCTGGAACCATATGTAAAGCGTAACGATTTCCCTTATACCAAATGGTGTGCGCAGCATTAACCGAGCCTGTTCTCACGCATACGTCTAAAGGCTCTTTCAAAGCTAGATAGGAGATTATTTTTCCTTTGCCTTCGTCTCCCCAAAAACCTCCGCATATGACCGTGCAGGGCATATTGTCACCATTCAGAGAATTTGCTTAGGTTTATTTAAGACTATTTGATATTTTGGTGTCTAAAGAATGTTTACAGAGAATTCTGCTTGCGTTTTTCCGCTTCGCTGTCTATTCTCTTTAGAAGCTTGATTACTTCTCTTCCTTTCCGTTCTAATTCACTTGTTGATACGCTGTCTTTTTCTGGGCACAGATAATCAACGATTACCCCATCTTCTTCGCTGTAAATTACTGGGTATAGACGGCATCCTAACGGTCTGTGTTGATAAGCTTTGCAACGCTGCTTTTCAACATCATAGAAAAAACAATATCCTTGACGATTACGCAGTTTTGCATAACCCTTCTTGTCGAAACGAACAAACCTAGACTTATCATACCCTGCTTTTTCCAGTCGGTTTATGTCAGCCTTAGAAAGAAGCATCTCGGTTTCTTGACAGCACTTTCCGCAACGCGAGCAATGCATAACCCAGTTTTAATCAAGTCCATTCTATTTTAGTTTTCTTTAGATGATGGCCGGCTTATCCGCTGGTAAAAAATAGGTTAGAGTTAAGCAACTCTGCCCACGCTATGCTCTTCAACGGCACCCTGAGCTTGTTTCTGTTCCTGTAAGGAACGCATGTGACGAACGCTTGTCTTCTGAACTCGTCTTTCTCAATCTCCGCCAACTGAACGTTAACTATTACTGAGCCATCTTTCAGATGAAGGTTCACGTTTTTTCCGAGGAAAGATTTCGCGGTGTTTAAGCCAAACCTCTCCATGTTCTTCACCACTCCAAGTCCTTCTCCGCTATTTTTCCCCAGCATCTTCGGCAAATGGGAAGTTTTTCTCCTCTTACCTGAATGTAAACTTCAATATCGTTGCCGTTGCATTCTTTTTGCCAAGGGTTCTTACACTTTTCCATCACTGTTGACCTCCAGTACACAACCTTGCTGTTAAGGTTCCATTTTTTTGCTTTTAAAACACTCTGCGAAACAACATTCTTGCATCTGGGAGAGAGATAAGTGAAAATGAAATCATTCGTATACAGACAGATGAACGGAAACACTTGATGGGTTGCAACAAAACTACGTGTTTTTAATGCTAGAAAACGATCTTGCGTTTCAAAATAACGTTTCTTTTGGTTATAACCTCAGAGATTGTTAGAGGGGGATTATGTCGGGTACTATGTTTTCTCGGGTTACTCTTAACAAAGCCACAGTAGGCTTGTTTATGAAGGGTGGAATAGGGTTTGTCGGGCTTCCAGGGTTTATAAACAACGTATTTCCCTCCCATTTTATGCCTGAACTATGCGAGTGCCCGTACACAAGTACGTTAAAACTATTTTTTGCTGCAATTTCACGCATCTTTCCTCGACCAAAAAGGGTTCCCGGATCGTGTGTGACGCCGATTTTCCAGTCGAAAATCCGCACGGAGTTGAGTTTGGGTAGTTTTCCTCGGATTTCTGGTCCGTCCATGTTTCCGTAAACGGCCAACACGGGCGCCACCTGTTCTAACTCGTCAATTACTGACAGGTCTACTAAGTCACCTGCGTGTATTATGTAGTCGACTTTGTCGAAGATCGTGAAGACTTTTTTTGGGATTTCTCTGGCTCTCGCGGGTACGTGTGTGTCAGATATTATGCCAACGGTTTTGGTTGGAGGCTCGTTCAGCTTGGGCAGTTCTTGGGATTGCACGCCGGCCATGTATGTTTTCCCCTTGCATATTATGTGATGGGGTTCTGGAATAAGAACTTGATGAAAAAGATGAGCTGATTATGTATGTGGCGGGAAACTGTTTGCTTGTGTACAACGCTCTTCATCCCCTATCTGTTTTGTCTTGTGTTGGAAAAGTTTTGTCGGACAATTTGGCTTGATTTGCGTTATTTCATAGCTTGAATTGTTGGGTCTAGTGGTATTTAGTTCCATAAATGTTATATTCAATTCTAGCGTTATTGGATAAAAGAGGAGGAAGTTTGATGGTTGGGCTTGTTCGTGAAGTTAAGGTTTGGTTTTTGGTTGCTGCTTTGCTTATCTCGTTCTACATGGCTGTGATTCCAACGATGGAGTTGGTCAGCAACAACGATTTGCTTAAATCTCTTAGCCTTTATGATGGTGGAAACTCTGTTCCCACGGATAGTTTTGAGGTTAGTGATGTTGTGGTTTTCAGGGTTGATGTTGAGTGGGCGAACCTTTTCTCGCTTGTTGTTTTCAATCAGACGTGTGATGTTTTTAGCAAGAGTGGTGATATTAGTGGTTCGCGGGCGGATATTCCAGTGTCGTTGTATCCTCCTGAGTTTCGTGCGAAAAGTACGTATGGTTTTCGTTTGTGTGTTTATGCGCGTAATTTTCCTGTTTTGGGTGCTATGCTTTCGGACATGAAGATGGGTGCTTTCTCGGTTGATGCCGCTAGGACTAGTTTGAGGCTTAATGTGTCGTTTGATCAGGAGAGTTTTGGGCTTTCGATGCATTCAGTGTTGGTTAATGATGAGTTTGAGCCTATTGTGAATCAGTCTGTGAGTTTCTATTTGCAGACGAATGGTAACGATACGTCGTTGCCTGATAGGGGTTGGGTGTCGCTTGGTTCGGCGAGGACGGATGAGGTGGGTGTGGCTTCGTTGAATGTTGTTTGTAACATTGGTGGAGGTTGTCATAAGGTTGAGGCGAGATTTGATGGTGAAGGCTTTGAGAGTTCGGTTGCTGATGCCTTCTTTGTTATCGAGCCGACTGTTCCTGTTGTCAGGTTGGTTGTTGAAAGCTTCTCGAACGGATCGAAGATGACTGCCGAGTTGACTGACGCAAGAGGTCTGCCTTTATCGAATCGTCTTGTCTATTTCAAATCGAGTCGTTTTGAGAAGGATCTTTATGCCTTGAGTGATGTCAACGGTTCAGCTTGTGTGTGGGTAAACAAAGCTGCCAACGTTTCAGGGCGGGTTGCTCTTGAGGTTTCTGTTGCGCGCGACAGGTTCACGGAAGAATCTGTTCTTGTGGCTGACGTGGATTTTGCTGCTGGCTATAGCAGTCCTAAGCAGGAATCGATCAAGGAGGAGCCGTTTGCTCATTGGGTTGTTGGTACTGAAGTTGAGCCATTGTTCGTTCGTGTAAATACCACCAGATGGGTGGCTTTGCTTGAGAACACGATCAGTGCTTATTTCTTTTCGGATGTGGATCTGGGCAACATCACGTTCTATTTCTTGCTTGACGGTGAGGGCGGAGAGGTTCTTGGGCATGGAAAATCTAAGAGGCCTATGCATATTGGCGCTCAATACTTCTACCAAGACGGTATGAAATGGATTCCTAGGGAATCGCGACATTTAGGGTCTCATTCGATCTGGGTGGTTGCCACGGACCTTGAGGGTAATCTTGTGGCTGAGGGCAGCGTTAACATTGAGATTTTGCGATGTCCCTGCAATATTAGAGCGTTGTTTCCGAGTGGGTTTGTCGGTGAGGATTTGGAGATGGTCTTGGCTTATGCTCTGCCGAGGGTTTATCAGCCGACTGATGCGTGTTCGTACGTGCATACCTATCGGCTTGCTCCAACGTTTGAACATGATAACAACACGTACATGGTTGATGACGTGTCTCTGTCGACTTCGGTTCTTGTTAAGGTTTACGTGAATGACATTTTGAAGACTCAATTCCCCATGAGTCAGAGCGGAGTAGCGTACGTGCCTTTGGGAGTAGACTTCCAAGGCATTGATTTGTGGAATGTCACAGTGGTTGTTGACCCAGGCGTCACCACACAGAACCGACTGACCCAGTATGTCACTCTAACAGATAATCAAGTCAAATGTGGACTGCAAGAAAGTGATAACCTGAATTTCTCGTGTACGGTTTCTGGCTTGAATGATTATGCAGCGATGTATACGCATGCAAACGTAACCATCAAGAGTCATGCTGGAATGTTTGATGACCCTCTGATGAATGTTTTGGTTTCGGATGTTTTCGGACGGCAACTACGGAAGGGTGATTCTAGCGAGAGTTTGCCTCCGGATGTCAAATTGTTGTTTTTCAGTAGGTTCTACAACAAGACTAGTTCGACGGCTCCTTCTTGTTCCGACTTGAATAGGGATGGCAGGATCACCCTCCTTGACCTTACCAGAGTGTCTGGAAAGTACGGGTGGACCATAGATACTGTGGTTAACTGGACAGACGTTGATGCGAATGACATCGACGGTGATGGTAGCATCACTATTCTCGACATAAGTAGGATTACAGGGTGTTATGGTGGGACGGTGAGGTATCTCTCGATTAATGATCCGAGAACGGTTCTGGCGATATTCTACAACAGTTACAATCAGCCTTGTGGTCAGTCTTTCCTAGACATTCAGGGAGGCGTAAGGGTTCCGTCCGCTTCAGTTAAGGTGAAGCTTTTTTTGGGCAGTAAAGAGATCGGTGCGATGTTTAAGCAGTTTAATATCGTATCTGACACGAATCACACGACTGATTATTGTGGAGACTGTTCTGCTGTGTTTAGCGCGTCTGTTAAGGGTGTCTATGTTGCTCGGTCTAGGGTGTTGCAGGATTTTGAGGCGATTCGCGTTCGCCTAGGCGTTTACGCAAGTCTAGGAGAGACCATGTTCAGCCGTCTCAACTTGCTCAAGTATTTCTGTGTCATGAGGAGTATTACGAAGCTGTCTCTCGACTATTTTCCGAAGAACGTGACGGGAGACGCAGCGAATGTGATCGTTGCTGCCTATTTGACGGATACGTCTTCAAACAAACCATTGTCAGGAGGCTTTGTTTCGATTGCGGTGAATCCGGGTATAGGTGGGGGAGGAAATACCAATCGTTCAGGCATCGTCTGCTATTCTTTCGATCCTGACTACTATCGTTACAAGGTCGACGGCACGTACGATGGGAATTCCAGTTACTTTGGTTCTTCGCAGACTATTTACATAGATGCTAGATACTTCACGAGTCTGAATGTTAAGGTTGACGCGGATCGGAATGGTTCTTATGAAACCACTATCGGAAACTGCACCAGCATTGGCTTAGCTGTTGGGCAGAGCTACAATTTTAAGGTCAACACGACACCGAACACGGGCAATATGGGGCGCGTCAAGGTCTACGTTAATGGAGTTTTCAAGAACGATATTGCTTTTTCAGATGTTTTTACGTGGCCTAGTGGGTCAAGTCCAAATACGTTCTATTTCAACATTACGTATGTGGGGGGAGATAACACTCGGCTTTGTCACTTTAGTTTTATGGTTAGGACGACTGTTTATCCGTTGATGGTTTATTTTGATGTTACGCCGGTCAAGTTTAAGCCTGGCGATTCTGTTAGTTTGCGTGCGTTGGCTGTTGTGGCTTATACGAATCAGACTTTCACTGGTGGGTTGGTTTTTGATTTTCTGCAAGATGGGTCACCTGACCATGTCGTCGGCCACGTCGTCGTCAATCAAAATCAACCAGCCAATGCCTCCGTCAATTGGGCTTATCCGAATGATGGTGTTGCTCACACCATCGTCGTTGTCGTTTGCCTCAACAATGGCAGTGCGGTTAAGCACATGGTTGAGCCTGTTACGCTGGAAGTGTACCGTGACACTAGGCTATTGTTCTGGGTGGAACGCGATAACAGCAGCAAGCATACTTTTCATGGCAAACTCGTAACCACGACTGGCGGTGTCGTGGCTAACCAGCCTGTTAAGGCTTATTTGAACGACACGCAGATAGCCGAAACCCTAACCACTGGCAGCGATGGATGCTTCTCATTTGAACGTAACTTTGACCCGACAGACAAGAAGGTATCGTACGTGTTGAAGGTGGTTTTCGAGGGAACATCAGCTAAAACCGCAACGTTGAACGGCACTGATTTGGAGGGCAAACCCTACACCCTGTGCCAAACCACCCAATTCAATTTTAAGCCTTCAGCCAACATGAGCACCGTCGTCGTGGAGCCGCAAGCCACACAAGTAACCGTACCAACCAAGACGCCAGAACAAATACAACAAGAAGCACAAAACAATGGAGAATTGCGAACATACACGTGGTCTAGCATTTGGTATCCTTGGTTTAGAACGCATTTTGTGGCAGCCTTAAATGGTGAGGACTTGCTTGACATTGGTCTGTCTATATTGCCTTGTGGCGACATCGTTGTCGTTTATTCAAAGCTCAAGTCATGGATAGCAGACGCAATCAACACAATAATTATTCGTTCAATAGCAACTGCATACTTCACTAGTTGGGTGCTTACTGAAATTGCACTCCAAGCAAGCATGTTTTTGGGATGGATTGGATTCACTATTGGATTCCTCATATCTCTCGGTGTAAAGACAACCCTTCTCAGTACTGCTTGGAATTCTGCCGAAAGCCTAAAAGGATCATTCGTTGGTACTCTATTCTCATGGGGATATGGTTTAATAAGCACTATGAAAACAGTTGTGGACTTGGCAATTGCATGCCTGACAGACTTCCTTGCATTGAGTAACGCCAATTTTTGGAACTTGCTCTATAAATTTATATGGATTCCACTAAACGCAATTTTTCTGATTGGGATAATCACGAGAGTCGTAGAATTGGGTGGTTGGCAACTTTGACGCAGCACTTGACAAGAGCACGAGTTTCAATAGGAATGACGCTTATTTTGATTGGATTGGTTTTGTTTGGAGCAGATATTTTGGTGTTCCCTGATAGGATTATTCTTCTTTCATTAGGATTTGTGTCCGGCATGATGATCGTGTTAGGGGGCGTTGTGATATCGAATTCTTCAATAAAGACCGTCTTGACACCTTTTCTTATTGCGGGCTTATGGCTATTCTTATTCGTACTGCCTGTCTCTACCTTGCCTCTTCCACCAGAAATTACTCCTTTAGCCATCAGCTTTCCTTTCGTTTTGTTGATTCTCATTATGGCTGGCTATGAGAAGTGGAGGAGGAACAAGAAGAAGGCCAAACGTGTGTGACCACCTGTGAGTATTTCTGGTTCTGGGTCTTTGCCTTTTATGGTTGAGCCTGTCTCGCTGGAAGTGTACCGTGACACTAGGCTATTGTTCTGGGTGGAACGCGATAACAGCAGCAAGCATACTTTTCATGGCAAACTCGTAACCACGACTGGCGGTGTCGTGGCTAACCAGCCTGTTAAGGCTTATTTGAACGACACGCAGATAGCCGAAACCCTAACCACTGGCAGCGATGGATGCTTCATGTTTGAACGTAACTTCGACCCGACAGACAAGAAGGTATCGTACGTGTTGAAGGTGGTTTTCGAGGGAACATCAGCTAAAACCGCAACGCTGAACAGCACAGCCTTAGACGGCACATCTTACACCGTGTGCCAGACTACTCAGTTCAATTACAAGCCTTCAACAAACACGACTACAGTCGTCGTAGAGCCACAAGCCACACAAGTCACAGTACCAACCAAGACTGCAGAGGAAATACAGCAGGATGCAGAGAAGGATAACTCGGTGAATACGTGGTGGACGCCTGGAGGCTTCTTTCCACCGTGGGCCAAGTTTTATTTTAAAATTTCTAATAGCTTTCTCAATCTGCTCGCTCAATGTTGGGTCGGTTTTCCATGGGGAACTGGAATTGATAACGGTGTTGGACTGGAGAATATTCTGCTAAAACACTACGAATCAATTCCAATAGATACCGTAGATGTGTATAAGAGTATGTTGATAAATGCTATAACGGCAACAACAGCTATAGTTGTTGGGGCAGCAATAACAACTATAGCCACACGTTACACGCCATGGTACTGGGTAGCCCTAATTGTTTACAGTATGGCTTTGCTCACTGCAATAGTTGCAACATATTGCATGGCAGACAATAATGCTGCCAGGTCAATACTTATCGGGGTCGGGTGGGCTCTAATAGGTCTTTTTCTTGGCGTATTATGTTCAGAGTGGATTGTCAATTGGTGTCGAGGAATGCTTACTGCTAGGCTGACAGGGAACCCGACTGCAGTAGCAGCCACAAAAGGAACAATAAACTTTTTTATGGGGTATTCGTTGAAGAGTCTAATAATGACTGGGTTAGCGATATCAACTCTTGACGCAGGATTTTTGATCGTGTCAGCATGTTTAGGAGCACTGGCCGTGGGATTGGGCATATCAAAGTAACGAGTGGTACGTATGAGCGACAATAGTAAGGAAAAGCCTCCTTTGTCATATACGTTATTGGTCATTATCTTTGTCTTCGCCGTCGGTCTTCCTGATATTTGGTTAGCACTTCATATTGTTCAGAATTATCTTGGGCTGCAACTTGGCTCGAATTACTTTTTATTTATGGGCATGCTCGAAATCATTGTACTCTTGATAATGCTTTTTCCTGCTTCGGTTCTGATCGAGTTCATTTACAGTCGATGGAAAAAAAGGAAACTCCGAGTAGTGAACGTTTTCATAATGAGTGCAATGATCAGTGAGGCCATTTTCTGTATGTTCGTATTCTACTCAGTTTTTGCTTTCACTTTTCCTGAACTTTCCCTCACCAATGAACAATTTTCAGGATTAAATGGTCTACTATTAGGATTAATGATAGCTCTGCCCATGATTATAGTTGGTTTGACAAGCAGAATACCAAAGCTTCGCAAGTACGTAATTAAGATTTTTGAATGAAATTGCCAAGAAATATCAAATGACTGGAGAACGACCGCATGATCGCTAATAGTTATCATGTGTTCATGGTTGAGCCTGTTACGCTGGAAGTGTACCGTGACACTAGGCTATTGTTCTGGGTGGAGAGGGATAATAGCAGCAAGCATACTTTTCATGGCAAACTCGTAACCACGACTGGCGGTGTCGTGGCTAACCAGCCTGTTAAGGCTTACTTGAACGACACGCAGATAGCCGAAACCCTAACCACTGGCAGTGATGGATGCTTCATGTTTGAGCGCAACTTTGACCCGACAGACCAGAAAGTAACCTACATGCTGAAAGTGGTTTATGAGGGAACATCAGCTAAAACCGCAACGCTGAACGGCACAGCCTTAGACGGCACATCTTACACCGTGTGCCAGACTACTCAGTTCAATTACAAGCCTTCAACAAACACGACTACAGTCGTCGTAGAACCACAAGCAACACAAGTCACAGTACCGACGAAGACTTCTGAAGAGATGCAGCAAGAAGCAGAAAACAGCGGTGGATTAACTGTTTGGTGTGAATTCAGCTGGTGGTATCCATGGTTTCGATTGCATGTACGGGCAAGCGTAAATCCCACAGTACACTTGGGATTTAATCCAATACTGCCTGGAGGAGAAATCGCTGAATGGGACGGAATGGAATTCTTCGCGAGCTTGGGGGAAGAAGTCGCTTATGCATTCGCGATTGAATTTGCCGGATTAGTTGCCACCTATGTAATAGCGAGATATGCATCCTTGACTTCGTTTATGGCAGGAATAGCAGTAGAGGCTGGCAAGATCGTCTTCCAAACTGCGCTATTCTTCAAAGATTGGAACAGCCTTGAAGGTATGCTTGCCTCTTCACTAATGACCATCGTGATGCTGCTCTTTACTTTAACTGATTTCTTCAGCACAGCATCTAATTATGTTACATGGTTCATCGATTCACTGCTAAAAGGAATCTGTTTAGGCGCTGTTAATGCGTTGACTTGGACTTTGTTTACGCTCAAAGACATGACTCTATGGGGCAGAGGTGCGCTCAGTGCAGTCGTTGACCTAATGGAAATATTCGCAGACGTTGCCATGCTAGTTATAGGTTTAAGAAGGTGCGTCGAGTTACTTAACATGCAATGAAATATTCAGAAGGAGAATGTTTTGTCGGCGAAGGAGCATCTGAGTAGGGAAGAGGAAGAGCGCTTGTGGATTGTGTCAATTGTTCCGTTAGTCCCAGTTATGGTGGGCGTAATTGCTTACCTTGCCTATTTGAAATCCAATAATCCCTTCATGTCTTTCCACATTTATGTTTTCTATAGCACGCTGGTAGGCGTTTGTTGTCTGGCGGTTGGTGTTGGAATCTATGAAGTTGCTTCAAGTTTCAAAGTGAAAAAACCTCTCTCATTTCGAGTCAAGCGGTTCCTGTCACGCACGACGCTGGCTTCAGCATACTTGCTTTGCGTCTATTTACTTTGGAGTGTTCTCACTTTATTCTCATCGTGGTTTCTGAAGGAGGAATACACTCTGGTTCTGTCATTATTCACAACATCATTGGCACTCTCAATTCTAGTCAGAAACCCTAAAACAGGGCGGTTTATCAAGAAATTAACCAAAGAAGAAAACTAACAGATCAGGTTGCGAGTTTGGAAGCTTTGGCATTTTTGACCAACCTAAATCAAGTTCTTACTGATTCCTTAGGTTTCAAGTTTCTTAAAGACAACAGCAGTGTCATTCAAACCGTTAATGTTTCTTATGGCAGTGTTTGTGAGGCTTATTACGATTGGCAGTATCCGAATGACACTAGTGCGCACACGGTGTCCGTTCAAGTTAACTACAGTAGCCCTGTTAAGCACATGGTTGAGCCTGTTACGCTGGAAGTGTACCGTGACACTAGGCTATTGTTCTGGGTGGAACGCGATAACAGCAGCAAGCATACTTTTCATGGCAAACTCGTAACCACGACTGGTGGTGTCGTGGCTGACCAGCCTGTTAAGGCTTACTTGAACGACACGCAGATAGCCGAAACCCTAACCACTGGCAGCGATGGATGCTTCATGTTTGAGCGCAACTTTGACCCGACAGACCAGAAAGTAACCTACATGCTGAAAGTGGTTTATGAGGGCACAGGCAGCACAACGGCTACGCTGAACGGTACGGATTTGGAGGGCAAACCCTACACCGTCTGCCAAACCACCCAATTCAATTTTAAGCCTTCATCAAACATGAGCACCGTCGTAGTGGAGCCACAAGCAACACAAGTAACCGTACCAACCAAGACTTCTGAACAAGTGGAACAAGAGGCAAAAGATAGTAACTGGTGCCAAGTAAAAGTCGATTATGGCTGGTGGTTTCCATTCCTAAAAATACACTTTCATCTGAACCTGAACCCAGGCGTCGAGTTTGTATATGCGCCACTGATCTTTGACCTAAGTATGACTATTAATGATGAACAGGATTTCGCTCAAAAAGTCGAAGATGCCTTCGATCTTGGCTACGATTGCTGCTTAGGAATTCTAATAGGCAAGTTTGCGGCTGCTCTCGTTGCACGAGGCCTCGGTCGGTCTTCGCCTGCAGCATTATTAGCAGCAATGGTAGCATATACAGGCATTTCTCTCACACTGTCCTATGCAGCTAATGCAAACCAGAAGGATGCCAAGACTTGGCTGATTGCATATCTTGGATGCGTCATTTCGGCAGGAGGCATGTTTGCCTACAAAGCTCTCAAATTCATCAAATGGGGATCGGCGATCGTAGGAAGAATCTTGGATCAAACATACAACTATTGGAATGCGTGGTGGGCGAGCGGAATAGGATGGGGATTAATCACTGACTTCTTTTTCGCGCTCATTGACACATTCCTTGGATGTCTGTTCCTGTATAACTATAACAACAGGGTGGTGGTTTGAAAGGTCGCAAAGTCAATGCAAGACCACGGCGGGTCAAGACCTTTGAGGAGTCAAGCGTAGAATTCGCCTTCCTTATTGGTATGCCTTCAGGTCTCTTCCTTTTCGTCCTAGTGTACATTCTAACACCACTTTCTCAGTGGCTGATTGAATTGGGATATCCAAATGTGTTGTCTGGGATGCTGATCTTGATCGCTTTTTTTCAGGTTCTATGTAGTTTCCTTTTTGGGTTGCGTTCACGTTTTTCGCGTGAGCAGAACATTCTTGTACTTAGATACACTGCTGTTGTCTTCTTTCTTTCAGGAATCCTTGTGGGCTACAACTATCTTGTCTACTTAGTTATTGCGCCAATGCTTCCTGATCCCCATTCCGCAGCGATTCCCACAGTAGCCACAATGTGCCTTCTTCTTTTGGTTTTCTTCGGGCTGTTCAAGAGGTTTTTCAGCCAGTGGACAAATCAGTGGTTCAGGATCAAATATGTCTCGGGAAAGGGTCTTCCTGAGCGTGCGCTCCAAAACCGAGCAAAAGCCGAAATTGAACTGGCACGTAAAAACTACGAAAACGCAAGCAAGGACTATCATGCTGCCGCACTTGAGTATGTTAACATGGGAAACTGGAGAGAAGCCGCGAAAGACTATTGGCTAGCTGCAGAATCATTGTCAAAGGCAAGCAATCTTTCCTTAGGTTTCGGTGCAACGTGGCTGTATGTACTCGCTGGTACTGCGTATCTCCTAGACAGCCAACTAGATAAAGCAAAAGAAGCTTTGAACCTTGGTAAAGAGATGCTGGGGAGAAGAGAAATGGAGAAGGATGGACGCGAGAGACTGTCGCTATTGGTGAACGCTTTATCTACGTTGATAGAAGGAGATAGTGAAAGTACTGCAGAAATGTGGGGAATTGTCAATAGGAAAGTGGGTCGATGGGGTTACCCAGTAACAGAGGAAACACTGGCTCTCTTCGAAAAAGCCTCCGAATTAATCCATGGTAGTTGAAAGTTAGGAGGGTGTTTAAACCTTTTTTTCGTGGAAGGCTAGTGACTTCGGCTGGTGGTGTCGTGGCTAACCAGCCGATTAAGGCTTACTTGAACGACACGCAGATAGCTGAGACTTTGACCACGGGCAGTGACGGCTGTTTCTCGTTTGAGCGCAACTTCGACCCGACAGACCAGAAAGTAACCTACATGCTGAAAGTGGTTTATGAGGGCACAGGCAGCACAACGGCTACGCTGAACGGTACGGATTTGGAGGGCAAACCCTACACCCTGTGCCAGACTACTCAGTTCAATTACAAGCCTTCAACAAACACGACTACAGTCGTCGTAGAGCCACAAGCAACACAAGTCACAGTACCGACTAAGACTTCTGAAGAGATGCAGCAAGAAGCAGAACAGACAGGATGGTTTAAGGTTGAACCCGAATTCAGTTGGTGGTTTCCATGGTTCAGGCTGCACTATAAACTTAGCGTAGATCTCCCTGAGGGTAATCCCAAGCTTGATTATGGCTGGTCGCCTTTACCCTTTGGGGAAAGCTCCGATGCGAACATTCCAGTAATGGCTAACATAATGAACTCTGCAACAGAAAGCGATCGCCCCTATGAATTAGCCGAATTCTTCGGACTCTTCGCAGTTCCCTTAATAATTCAGGCGACGACATCATATTTTCTCGGTCGCAGCCTCGCTGCAATTGGTGTGGCAGTCGCACTCTATGGCATGTTTCTTGCAGCTTATACGCTATACAGCAGCATCAGAGCGGATGGAAATCCAAAAGCATGGTTGGATGCTTTCTTGGGTGCAGCTTTCATGGAAATGGCTGCCGTTTTTGTACCTGATGGGTCGGGTGCCGTTGCCATATGGCATCTCCTAAAAGAAGGAGGCAGAGCTGCTTGGAAAGTAATCCAGGATCCACTGCAGGCACTCCATGCATGCAAGCTAAATTTCTTCGCCATTACTGGCGCAATCTTCGCACTCATGGACTTCGTTGTGATGGTCTTCTATTTATCCATGTATCTCAATTTAGTTCTGCGGTGAATGTAATGGGTCAGATATTGATGGTTAAGTATACGAATGAAGAGGAAAGAATAGTCTTAGGTTTGAACGTACTGGGCATTTCGATTGGTATTCCTCTTGGTGTGGGGCTCGGTTTTTTGTTGGGGTTCTTCAATGATATTACATCAGCCGCTTTTTCATCTGTTGAATGGACACTTTTAATGTTGAAATCAGGCTCCGTTATCGTTCCCTTAACTTGGATAGGAACAATTACCGTTTTCTTCCTCTTTTGGAAGAGAAGAAACGGAAGACAATTTCGGCAGGAAATCAAAAAGGAATTTGTGGGTACTCTTTTTCTTCCTCTGACCATAGCATTTGGCTTCTTAGTCTTGGCTCTGGTTATCTTTCCTATATCCTTCATTCTACTTGAATACATCAACCGCCCACTTTTGGTAATGCTGATAGATTTACTGGTTTTTCTTCCTTTTGTGATTCTCTTTGGAGCTCTCATTCTTCCTGAGACGCCCGCTGGAAAAGCCTTACGCCGCTACGCGTATCGTTTAGACAAACGCAAGAAGTAAAAGGTACTCGATGGGCGGTTCCATTTGATCATGAAGGAAAACAGTTTTGATCCAAAAGGGGATTCAGCGAGATTTCATCTTTTGCATGATTTCAAGTCTAGCGAGTTTCATTTTGTGGCGAAGGCTTCCGCTCGTCCGATTCGCATGTATTTCTCGCTGTCACCGAATAAATTCGACCCTAATGACTGGAATCCCTACACGCCTATTACTTTGTGGGCTTTGGCTGTTTGGGCTGAGTCTAATGAGACGGTGCATGAGAGTTTATGTTTTGAGTTTTTGGAGAATGGAACAAGTCATTTGAGCAGTTTTTATACAACTAGTGGAGGGGCTACGTATGATTATGATTACGTTGAAAATGCTGCACGTACGTACACAGTGCGTGTTTCAGGTGCTGGTACTCTGCCTTACATGGTTGAGCCTGTTACGCTGGAAGTGTACCGTGATACTAGGCTGCTGTTCTGGGTGGAACGCGATAATAGCAGCAAGCATGTTTTCCACGGAAGACTCGTAACTACAACTAGCGGTGGTGTGGCTTACACAGATCAGACTTTCGCTGGTGGATCAATACTTGGGCTTATCCGAACGACGGTGTTGTTCATGTTCATCCATTATAAGGATAAAACCTTAAGTGGATTACGCATCAATACAATGAACAGATGGTGAATCTCTATGTGTGCTAAACTGCTTAAAGAAGTCGAAGAGGAAGTTACTAGTCTTCTCAGCGAGTTGATTCAGATAAACACGACTAACCCTCCTGGAAACGAGATTGAAGCAGCAAGATTCCTAGCTAAAGAGTTGGAGAAAGACGGTTTCAAGTGTGAACTTTTTGAATCTGATACAGGCAGGGGAAGCGTGGTTACACGTCTAAAAGGAACAGACGAGAAGCCGAGCTTGCTCTTGCTTTCACACCTGGACGTGGTTGCCGCCAACCCGAAAGAGTGGAGCGTAGACCCGTTTAGCGGAGCAGTAAAAGATGGTTTCGTTTGGGGTCGCGGAGCGTTAGACATGAAGTCTATGACTGCCATAGAAGCCTTGGTGATCAAACTCTTGAAGAGAAATGGTGTGAAGCTGAAGGGCGACGTGATTTTAGCTGCTACCGCTGATGAGGAGAAAGGCGGCGAGGCTGGAGCTGGTTGGCTAGTACGCACTCATAAAGATAAGGTTCAAGCAAAATATGTGCTGAACGAAGGCGGAGGGATGGCCATACCGTTAGAGGGTAAGAGCCTCTACACCGTTCAGACTGCTGAGAAGGGGATTCACTGGTTCAAAATTAAAGCGAAGGGTAGGCCGGGACACGGCTCAGTGCCAGGTGCTGCAGATAATGCTATAATGCGGATGAACAAGGTTGTTGAGAAGCTTGGGAATTATCGTTCGAGAATCATGCTCGTGCCCAGCGTGAAAGAGAATCTTATCGAGATTGCAAAAGGAAGCAGGGTCATAGAGAAAGTTGTTTCGCTCTTGCTTCAGAACCCTGAATCGGCTGACAAAATCTTGGACGCGCTGGCTCAGGAGGACATGGTTATGGCTGAAGAGATTCGGGCAAGGCTTAGAATGACGGTTACACCCACGATAATTCATGGCGGCGTGAAAGAAAACATAATCCCGTCAGAGTGCGAAGCGGTTTTTGATTGCCGTGTTCTTCCTGGGCAGACGCCGAGTGGTGCGATGGAAGAGATAAAGGGTTTGTTGAAGGATGTTGGGTTGGAAAAGCTGGAGTTTGAGACTATTCAAGCCAACGACCCCTCAGAGTCACCGTCAGACACGCCTCTTTACAAGCTGATTATAGATACGTTGAAAGAGTTTGAGCCATCATGTTCCGTAGCGCCTGTTCTGCTTACTGGCGGGACAGATTCACGGTTCTTCAGGCACGTAGGCAGCGTGTGCTATGGTTTTCAGCCTGTGCAGCCTGACATACCTTACGGGAAGATGTTGCAGACAGTCCACGGCATAGACGAGCGCATATCAACACGGAATCTTGTGTTCGGCACGAGCGTACTCTACAACGTTGTTGAGCGGTTTATGACGTAAGAGTGAAGTTATATATAGTTGGTTTGACTGGTTTTCCTATGCCGTTGCAACAGGAGGTTTTGATGTGGTCGCGATTGAAATCGGCAGAATCTGTGTGAAACTGTCTGGGCGAGAGGCTGGAAGAAAATGCGTGATAGTTGACGTTATGGACAAGAGTTTCATTTTAGTCACTGGTCCCAAAAAAGTCACTGGCGTTAGACGACGTAGAGTAAACGTTAACCACGTTGAGCCTTTGCCTGACAAGCTGGATGTTGCACGTGATGCGTCTGACGAGGAAGTTGAGGAAGCTTTGAAAACTGCAGGCAAGCTGGAAGCCATGGCTCAAACGGTTAAGCCTGCTGTTGCTTGAGCTTTAAGTCCTTTTATACTTCCAAAGCGTTCTTCTACTCTGCAAGGAGTAATAGTGCTATGCCTAGAAGCGTTGCTCCATGGGAAACTTCGCAAGAGTTGCTCGTGAAAGCTGAGGACAGGACAAACCCAAGCTATGGGCACAAGCCAGATGAGAGACCGGCTGAGGAATACCTGAAGTATGGTGTCATTAATCTGGACAAACCTGCTGGTCCGACAAGTCATGAGGTGGCGGCTTGGGTCAAACGCATCCTCAAGCTTGGGCAAGTTGGTCACGGCGGGACTCTAGAGGCTTAAATGCGCTAGCCAGAGAAATCCCAAAGTGACCGGCGTTTTGCCTGTTACGTTAGGGGAGGCTACGAAGGTTGTTCAGGCGTTGCTTTACAGTGGGAAAGAGTACGTTTGTCTCATGAAGCTTCATGGAGATGTTCAGGAGAATCATGTTAAGCGAGTTTTGAAGGAATTTGAAAACGCGATCTATCAGCGTCCACCGCTACGTGCATCGGTTAAACGGCAACTGCGGATCAGACGGATTTATTATTTGGATTTTTTCGAGATGGACAGAAGAAACGTTCTTTTCACGGTCGGATGTGAAGGTGGAACGTACATCCGCAAACTCTGCTACGATGTGGGCGAAGTTCTTGGATGCGGGGCTCACATGCAGGAACTACGTAGAACAAGGGCTGGACCGTTTGTTGAAAATGAATCTGTAACACTACACGATGTGTTTTATTCGTTTACAGAGTGGCAGGAAAGCAGAGATGAAGCGTTGCTGAAGAAATTTGTTCAACCTATGGAACACGCGTTGGCTTTGGTTCCGAAAATATACGTGCGAGACTCTGCCGTTGACGCTGTTTGTCATGGTGCCAGCTTGACGGCGCCAGGTGTTTTGTCGCTTGAAAGCGGAATCTCGGCAGGCTCGTTGATTGCGGTTTTCTCGTTGAAGGGTGAGGCTGTGGCGCTAGCTAAAGCCGTGGCTTCTTCGGAGCAGATTCTTGATATAAACCATGGCGTTGTTGCCAATGTTGAGCGGGTTTTAATGCCTAGGAGCACGTACCCGAAATGTTGGAAAAGCGGCGAAAAAACTGATGAGTAACAAGAAAAACAAAAGCGTAGAGCATTATTTCACGGAGCAGCCGAAATCAAAAGTGCGGCTTGGTCTTATTCGTACTTACTTTCGCGAGAAGTCTTTCGAGTTTTTGACGGCTTCAGGTGTCTTTTCAAAGGAACGTATTGATTTAGGCACGAGGCTTCTTGTCGAGAATATGGTTCTTCCTGAGAAGGGTTGTATTTTGGATGTGGGCTGCGGCTACGGTGTGGTTGGCGTTGCGGCTGCTGTTTTCAACCCTGACTTGCATGTGGCGATGGTTGACGTGAACATGCGGGCAATTCGGCTTGCACGACAGAATGCAGAGCTCAACCATGTATGGAACGTGGAAATCAGGCGTGGATACCTCTACGAGCCTGTGAAGGATTTGACGTTTGACTGCATAGTTTCGAACCCTCCAGTGAGTGCTGGTATGAGAACGGTTGAGGCCATAATCACCGAAGCACCAGCTCATTTGACGGTTGAAGGCATATTGCAGGTGGTTGTGAAATCCAAGATCGGCGGAAAACGGCTGCAATCGGTTTTTGAGAAGGCTTTTGGTAATATTGATGTTCTTGCGAGAGGAAGCGGGTACAGAGTGTTGATTTCGAAGAAACAGTAGAGTCCGTCCAAAATTCGCTTGGAAAACCTATAATAAACGTTGATGCTTGAATATGACTGTTCAGTTCAGGGCCGGGTTCTCCTAGCCAGGTAGGGAGCAAGCCTGGAGACGTTTAAGGCAATAGGCGCCTAACAGCTTGTGGCCTCTCGGGGCCGCGTGGGTTCAAATCCCACACCCGGCGCTTTTCTTGCTCAATTTTTCCCTATTTCTTGCTGGTTTTCTGCCTTTTTTGCGCACAGTACATATTGTACAATTGGCTCTAAGACACACATATGTCTATAACTTGAAGAAAAACAATGTTTAATTCTTGGGTGAAACTGTGTCAAGAAGGCTCTCTGAAACAAAACTTGCTTTAATCTTTTTTACGCTAACACTAGCTGTGTCTGCATATGGCATAATCGAAATGCAATCTACATACCATTCATCATACATCATTTATGCCTCTAAACTCGGTGAGAAGCCTAACTATTATTTTGTCTTGGAGAATCCTGATGCCTACCTTCTTGAGGCAATGTCAAGCCAAGATTATGTGAATATTGGGTCTCCAGAAGACACCCCAATTGATGACTTGATAAGAGCTAAAGAAACAAGCTATTTTGAGTATAACGGTACTTACTACGCAGCAGGGTTCGGATTTGAAACCAAATATCCTCCTGCTATTCCATTCTTATTGATCTTAATTGGAGCTATTGCTTCTGCATCATCTATAGTTGTTGTTACCTCAAGAACCGTTAGTCAAATGCGAAATGAATTTCGAAAAGCAAACTAAGAATCATAGTGCATCAAAACACAATGCACGTAATTCAGTTTTTAGTTCTTGCTTCTATAGGTTCATCTCACGAATTAACTGCTTACTACTTGCGTCTCTTGAAGTAGATTAAAAGGCTGTTGTTACCTCCTGCATATTTTGTAGCAGTCGCTACACGTGAAATTTAAACGTATGTTTAGACCTAACTCCCGGCGCTTTTCAAACATATTTGGGCTCATTTCGGCAAAGTAGTTGTTAACTTCTGTTTTATAACGCATGCGTGCCAAGTCTTATTTCTCAGCTAAACTCGTAATTCCAGTGGAGGAAAAAGTTTGAAAGTGTTGATCTCGATCATATTGGCATTTCTTCTTTTCGGAAGTAACCTGCTTGTCAAATCCAACTTGTTGCCGATTCCACTTCTAGGCGATGTTAAAAACCCAAGCCAAGCTTTTTCTCCCATAAATTGGACATACTACCACAATTATACAGAAATAGTTGATACGTTGCTAGCCACAAACAAAACTTATCCAAACATTGTTGATGTTTTTCCAATTGGCACAAGTTGTTTAAATAACGTCATTTATTGTGTGCGGCTGACGAACGAAAGTAATCTGAATCGCAAGCCAGAGATCCTTTTCGTAGGTTGCCATCATGCACGCGAGTGGATCGCTGCAGAACTGCCACTGTTTTTTGTTGTTTACGCAGTCACACATTTTGGTACAGATAAGAATGTAACAGAGCTTGTCGATAAGAGTGAGATTTTCGTGGTTGTGGCTTTAAACGTTGACGGCTTAGATTTTTTTGAGAAGAATGATTGGGAAAGTGCACGTTCTCGTTACAACGCTCGTGGTGTTGACTTGAATAGAAATTATGGTTATGCATGGTATGGTGGTGGGTCTTCACCTTTTTCGGAACCAGAAACGCAGGCAATGAGGACTCTTGCGCTAGCACACAGCTTCACCTACGCCCTAAGCTTTCACTCTGGCATTGAGCTAATACTTTATCCATGGGGAAGCACTTATGACCCTCCGCCTGATGAAGCAAAGTTTATAGAGATTTCGAAGAATCTGTCAAGAGTTACGAAGGGAACACCGTACAGGCAAAGCAGTAGACTTTACATTGCTAACGGAACATGGGATGACTGGATGTACGGTGTAGTAGGCGTCTTTGCTTTGACTTGTGAGGTTTTCGGTTTCGAGCCGGAAGGGAATGTTAGGTGGAGAGGCAAGACCGTATACCAGTATAACCCTTACCCTGAATACATCCAGATTGTTGTGTTACGTTGGCTTCCCGCGTTCTTCTACATTATAAGCATGGCTGTTAATGAAGCAAAAACCATGTCCTAAACTTAATTATAGCTAGCAACAGCAGAAGATGATAAAGTCTCGTGTGACCTAGCGTGCGCTCAATGCGTTTAACAGTCTTCCCATCTGATGCGTTCTTTCTAATGGCTTACCTGCAACCCAACGTTTAGGGCCTTGTTCCCAATGTCACCGAAATCTCCAGCGTTAGGCTTCCTCTGACTACTTTCAAGACGACAACGTTGCCTGGCACGGTGTACTCTTCAAGGTAACTCATCAACTCATCGCCGTTGGGGACTCGCTGTCCGTTCACACCGATAACGACGTCTCCACTGTGTACCCCCGCGACAGCCGCAGGCCCTCCGGGTACTACGCTCGTTAAGTGCCATCCGTACGTGACTGCGACGTGTAAGCTCTGTGCAAGCTCATAGCTCATGTCCTCCCCGTCTACTCCTAGGTATGAATGCCCGCTGTAGCTGCCGTACTCTACGAGCGAGTAAACTTCCCTGAGTATGGTGTTCGAGGGTATCGCGAAACCTAGTCCCTGAGAGTCTGCGACTATGGCTGCCGTTATTCCGACGACTGAGCCGTTAAAATTCAGAAGCGGTCCTCCAGAGTTGCCAGGGTTTATCGGCGTGCTCGTTTGTATGATGTTTGCGATAGCAAAACTCGTGCCTTCTTCCACGATCGTTCTTCCCAAGGCGCTGACTATACCCGTGGTCATCGAACCAACCAGCCCGAACGGGTTTCCCAGAGCTATCGTCGGGTCGCCCACTCTTAACGTCGATGAGCTGACGATCGAGATCGGCTTGAACTCGGATTCATTAGCGTCTACAACCATCAGCACTGCCAAGTCTGAGTACGGGTCTGTTCCCTTGACCACTGCTGCGTAGCCGTCTCCGTTAGAGAAAGTCACGCTTACCGTTTGGGCGTCCTTGACGACGTGGTTGTTCGTTATGACGACCATGCTTCCAGAGAAGTTGTAAACAAAACCTGAGCCCTGAACTGTTCCACTGCTCGTCGTTCCCCGAATCAGCACAACCGAGTCTTTGACTTTCTGGTAGACTTGAGAAAGAGCCGTCGCGTTCTGGTATATCGTGACGTTCTGGTTGATTACTGTTTGATTGAACGGACTGCCGGGTTCTCCCTTATCGCCCTTTGGTCCCTGAGTTCCTTGCGGTCCTTGGACTCCTTGCAGCCCCTGAAGACCTTGAACCCCTTGTGATCCTTGTGGTCCTTGCTGGCCTCTTGCAAACTGCATCGCAACTAGGATTGAGATAGCGCTCGATGCTACTATTGCGATGGCAAGCTCGATTACGAGCATCGACTTTGATATACTACTTGTTTGAGACATACTCACATCCTCCACATACACATCTATAGGATACCGTTTTTGTTCTCTTCTATAAAAAACGATTACCTTCAGATGTATCACCACGAGGTGCTGAATGTTAGGTTGTCGGCAAAATTAAAGCAAAAATTGTTGGACATGCATTCTTTCAGCTTAAAGCTTAATAGCGCGCACTTTTCCCGGAACGGTTCAGCAAGAAGTACAAGGGAGAATATTGTGTACCGATAAACGGAGAATATGTCATTGATGTCGATCATTACCTTATCAGATTTAAGCATGAGCATAAGGTTGATGATCACTGGTACGTGTGTGAAGAATGTTTAGACATGGCTAAAAGAATGACGTTGCAACTGTGTGAGATCATTCAGAAGTATTATGCTAAGATTGCCATTGTCTTCAGTGGATGCGCGGGGTTTCATGTTCACGTTATGGATTTTACTTATTCTGATTGGGTTCCTTACCGTTGGCATGATCCCTTATGGGCTCAAGCAGCAGCTAGGTTCAAATTCACTAAACTACTTCAGAAACAAACCCATGTTTTTGATAGAGCACACTTCACGGTTTCCGTTGATCCCATGCGTGCAGTGACTGTTCCAAACACAGCTAATGGAAAGACTGGTTTGATTTGTCGATTTATTGCAACACCAAAAGACCTAGAGCTATTGAGCATTGCTGCGTTGTTGGATTCGTCTAAGGTGTTTCCGTGCAATAGTCACCTTGAGACTTTAAATGAGTCAGTGAAATCATGCGCTAAGAACTCGGGTGAGGTAGCAGTGCGAAGGTGACCGCGATGACACATCAACCTTACATGGTTCGGTGCGGTTAAGCGTATGCCAAAAGGAAATAAAAAAGGGGATCGTTGTTTGCGTTAGGTGGAGCTCTGTTATGGGATTTCTTCGCCGTAGTGAGCTGCTATAGTCACGAGATCGCATATGTCTATGATGTCCCATGGTTTAGCGAAATTTGCATTACAGTTCCAGTCGGGTCCGCCTTCCTTTGCGCCATAAACTCCAGCCGCCTTGGTAACATCCAGAATGTTGACTTTTCCATTACAGTCCACGTCGCCAACTAGTGCTGAAACTCTCTCGATATCATAGCCTGTGAAAGGTGTACCGTCGTAGAGGTTTCCAGTTAGATTTAAGACAACGTCTCCGAAGACAATGCTTTTGGAAAGTATGTATTCTGTTACTTGTGTCCTGTTAAACTTGACCATTATGTCTGGAATTGTGTCGCCATCATAGTCTCCAACCACTGGGGGTTCTGTCAAGTCTGCTGGAACAGTACCATTCAGCAATACTACTAAAACATTAACGTTATTAACGTCGTAACCTTCTGGCAACTCAATGTAAGCCTTGATCCGCCTACATCTGGCTCTCAAGTTTAATACGTCAGGTTTGACATCAACAACTGCAGCTAGAGGGCTTGGGGTTACGTTATAGAGCTTTATCCAATTTATCCTGAATCCATGGTTGTTATCAGTTCTGTGGATTGTTGTGTTGAAAGTGACATGAGTTGAGGCTGTTATGTTGAATGTGAGCGTTTCCTCACCCATCATCGGACCTGAATCATGATAATAGCTGACGTCTTTTGTTATGCCGTTGCATGTTAATTTGACAGGATATTCACACCCGCTTCCATGGATTTCAACGTAGTTAACTGCATTGGGTTCAATGATATTAAGAACACCTATTTCATTAGAATACGCAGCGTCGCTTATCTCATTAAAAACTGGTCCTTCCCCTAGTCCATTACCGTCGGTGTAAGGATAAGACTGAGCATTGGCATAGAAAATGTTTGGATAATATTCATGATATCCTTGTGCTTTGGCTTCCATTGGAAGATTGAGAAATATGGCTGAAAAGGTGATTAGCATAGCTATGAGTGACATTACTCTTTTCTTCATTCTCCTTTCTCCTCTTGTTTTGGAAATCCTAGTATGTTTGCAAGGTGTATATCAAGTTTTCCAAGTTTTCTCGGCACGGTTGAGGCACTGTAAAGGTGACTGCGATGACGCCTCAGCCCCACTTTGAAACAAAGATAGCTTAGAATAATCCTTTACGTTTGTAAAGGTGATGTCTAAAGATACAAGTTTTGAGCTGTCAGACCTGTCCTAGTAGCTCAGAAATAGAGCGCGCGCTCATTTTTCTGCTCGTTTTCGGCAGAAAAGTTGCGTGTTGCCACATCGTTGTCTTACGTGAAGCCTTCGTTTTGCTCGATGACTGAGCTGTGCTGTTATTGTTCTTCTAGCTTGACGACCTTGCAGCATCTTCGCTCTAGATGACCCATTAGGTCTACGCCTGATCTGGCTCTTTCTTCCTCTTCTTCGAGATGTTTCTCAAAGCCCACTTGTTTGACACGGTTATAGTTATCGATTACAAAAGGGTACCATTCGCGATGGTATTGGGTGTGCGTGCAAGTAAGATATTCACCGCAGAGCAGACAGCTCTCAAGTCTCTTGCTTTGAGCGCATTTCCTGTTTTCACACGGCGCGCCGCCACCGTTCAGACACATCGGGCATTGTGCACTGGCAAACCACTCTAAGCCTTTCCTGAACTCCGTGAACTTGAACGATTTGACTACATTTTCCATCCAGTCGTAGCGAACCGTGTCAACAAGCCTCTTCAACTCGCCAGCCATCATCTTCACTCTTCCATTCCCATTCGGGCACTGACCACAATAAACACCACAGATTCCGTACCGATTGTTTTTCTTCTCCATCCTTTAACACTTCTGCATAGTTTAGGTGATGCTTAATTTCAGAAAACAAGTTTATAGCATTAGCGCACAAGTAACACGCATCAAGCATGCAAAACTTGTGTTTAGAGCAGTCACAAGATGTGACTACAAAACGTGCGTAGCCTTTTATACTTAATGTCTGCTTTACTCACGGAAGAAGGCTAAAAAAACATGACCTTTCTCGAAACTCTCAGAAGAGAATTCTCATTCATAAAAGGAAACTACGCCGTCTTAATCACAAGCTGGATAATCGTAGACTTCGCCAGCGAACTACCCGCCACCTACTTCGGCCTCTACGTACTCGGACTCGGCGCCACCGAAACCATTCTAGGCGTCATAGGCTTCTCCCAGTTCTTAGCATTAGCTTCAATGCAGTTTCCAGGCGGCTACTTAGCAGATAAATACGGAAGAAAATGGCTCATATCAACAATGACCTTCGGCGTAGCTCTCAGCTTCATACTCTATGCTATCGCACCCTCATGGCCTGTTCTACTCATCGGCGTAGTCTTGATGGCAATATTCAACTCTACCTATCAGCCAGCCTTGGGCGCCATGATTTCCGATTCGCTACCAGCTGAGAGAAGAGGAATGGGCTTCAGCATCGTTATGCTCATCGCAAGCGTCTCTACGACACCAAGTCCAGCGGTTGCAGGTCTGCTGCGTGCACGTTTCGGTCTAATCGATGGAATGAGAATAGCTTACGGAATCGTTGTCATCCTCTTTCTAGCCGCAGCGTCTCTCAGATTTTTCATGCTAAAAGAAACCGTCGTAAACGCTTCCAAACCACATCTGAAAGAAATATTCCAGAGCTATCCAACAGCTCTGAAAGAAAGCGTCGCCGTATGGAAAAAAGTGCCAAAATCAATGCTGTACCTGTTCTTGTCATTCTCTATAACGACTTTCGGGTTTTCAGCCATCAGCCTCTTGACAGTCGTCTACGCCACAAAAATACTCCTCATAGACGAAGTGATGTGGGCATTCCTTATCGCTATCGTGCCCATAACCACGATCATCTTAGCCATACCCGTAGGCAAGATCGTGGACAAAATCAGGAGAAAAATACCCATCCTTGTTTCCACGCTACTTTTTGGTCTGACAATGTTGATTTTTGTGTACGGAGATTTAACAAGAGTTGCCATTGCGCTGATTCTTCTAGGTGTGGGACAAGTGATGATGAACGCCTCATTTGGAGCACTACAAACTGACTTGACTCCTAAGGAGCAACGTGGAAAAGTAAACGGCTTCATCAACTTCGCAAACTACATAATCATGGCTACCGGTAGCCTAACAGGCGGATATTTGTATGAACATGTGCATCCAGAAATACCCTTCTTGATGGCTGCTGCTGCAGTCTTGCCTTCGTTCATACTGATGCTGATCTTGGTGAAAGAGCCTGAAAGAAAAGAAGAATAACCCAGCAACTAGCAAGCTGACCTAAAAATTTAATAACTTTTAGCTTTCCGATTGGTACCGATGGAAACTGTAAACATAGCGGTCATCGGCGCAGGCGTCATCGGTCTAGCCGTTGCCGCCGAGCTTTCGGAAAAGAACGAAAACATATTCGTATTGGAAAAGAACGCCAAGTTTGGACAGGAAACAAGCAGTCACAACAGCGGCGTCATCCATTCTGGCATACATTATCCGCCAGGCTCACTCAAAGCCAAGTTATGCGTAGAAGCCAACACCCTGCTCTACGAGTTATGCGAGAAATACAGAATTCCCTACAAGAAGCTTGGCAAGCTGACCGTAGCTGTTACGGATGAAGAAATAGGTGAGCTGGAAAAACTAAGGCAGATGGGAGAAGCGAATGGAACGGAAGGGTTAAGGTTCTTGAATAGGGAAGAAGTCAAAAAGTTGGAACCCAACGTTGAGGTTGAACGCGCTCTCCTCTCGCCTTCTACTGGAATAATTGAACCTGACGAATTGATGAACTGCTTCTACGCTAAAACAAGAAAAAATCAAGTGGTGTTAGCTACTGAAACAGAAGTAACCGCGCTGACGAAAGCGAAAGAGGGTTTTGAAATCGTCGGAACAAGCGTTGGCGAGAAATTCACAGTAACCGCAAAATGCGTCGTGAACTGTGCAGGTTTATACTCTGACAAAGTAGCTGCAATGGTGGGATTGGATGTGGACAAGCTAGGCTACAGGCTGCACCATTGCAAAGGAGACTACTTCAGACTGGTTGGTAAGCCGCCAGTCAAGATGCTGGTCTATCCTGTTCCAAAAAAAGCAGGGCTTGGAATTCACCTAACGCCAGACCTTGCTGGAACGATAAAGCTAGGACCCAACGATTATTATGTTGATAACATCGATTATCAAGTGAATTCCAACGAAGAAGAATTTCGAAAAGACGTAGAACAGTTTCTGCCACTCATCCACGACCGCGAACTGCAGGCAGACATGGCAGGCATAAGACCCAAGCTGCAAGGACCATGCGACCCGTTTCGAGATTTCATCATACACCACGAAGCAGACAAGGGCTTTCATGGGCTGATTAACCTCGTGGGGATAGAATCACCTGGCTTGACAGCTGCGCCTGCAATAGCAAAATTTGTATCGGAGATGCACGAAAAGGAAGTTAAAGGGTGAAAAATGATTATGTCAAGCGTGAACAAGCGTTTTTCTCCAGAATCGTTAAAATCGTTCTGCACTGCAGCCTTGGAGAGGCTGGATGTGTCCCGAGAAGACGCTGGAATCACGTCTAAGGTTCTCGTAGAAGCAGACTTGCGGGGCATAGATTCTCACGGCGTCGCACGCATGAGCCGTTACGTCACGGGCATCCAACAAGACATGATGCGCCCAAAACCTAAACCAAGAGTTGTGCTTGAAACCCCAGTCACCGCAACCATCGATGCCGACGCAGGGCTCGGACAACCTGTCTCTTATCGAGCGATGCAGCTTGCAATCGCCAAAGCCCGCGAACACCAGTTAGGGTTTGTCACGGTGAAAAACTCTAACCATTTCGGAATCGCAGGGTTCTACGCCATGATGGCTCTGGCTGAAGACATGATAGGCTTCTGCATGACCAACTCCGAAGTGCTCGTCGTGCCAACGTTCGCACGTAATGCTGTGCTCGGAACGAACCCCATAGCAATCGCTGTACCCGCGGGCAAAGAGCTTCCCTACGTTCTGGACATGTCCACGGCTACCGTTACAAGAGGCAAACTGGAAGTTTATGCGCGACTGGGAAAGCCCATTCCTCTAAACTGGGCGACGGACGAGAACGGAGTTCCCACAGATAACCCTGCGCGTGTTCTTCAGAACATTACTAAGAGAAGTGGTGGAGGGCTTCTTCCGTTAGGCGGTGCTCTAGAAGAAACAGGAGGACACAAGGGGTACGGACTAGCGTTGGCTGTGGAGATTTTCAGCGCTGTGCTTCCAGGTGCTCTTTATGCAAATAAGGTGTATCCTAAAGACAATACGGGCAAGCCTCTGCCGAGTGGGATCGGTCACTTCTTCGGTGCCATGCGTGTCGACGCTTTTCGTCCGAAGGAAGAGTTCAAGCGTGACATGGATGATTTGATTCAGCGTTTGAAGAATGCTCCAAAAGCTGAGGGCGCAACACGCGTCTACATACACGGAGAGAAAGAATTCGAGGAAACGGAGAAGCTTAAAAAGCAAGGAATACCACTGAACCCAAAAGTTGTAGAAGACTTGCGCGCCATTGCCAAACAGCTACACGTGCCAGAACCATTCTAACCAGCATGTGCCTTTCATCTTTTTCATCCTAGACATGGCAACACTTGCTCAAACCAATTCTCTTCTCTGCCAAATTCTACGCCACTATCTTGCGTATTGCTTCAACCACTTCTGTAAAATCTGATATTACAACACAACGCGTTCTCGTGTTCTTGCATAGTTTCGCCAACCTAGAATCCTTTATTGCAAACGGATAATCTGCTTCCATCGCTGCAGGATAGTCTGCTTGTCCGTCGCCTACATAAACTACCTTCTTGCCTCGGGTTTTACAGTTTCTCACCAAGTCTTGCTTGAAGTTTACCGAGGTTGGGTCGAACGGCTTCGGAAAGGTGAAGTTTATGCCGTCAAGTTTGAATCGGGTCTTTGCAGTGTAGGTTTCTACAAGGTTTTCTAGGTCATTAAATTTTAAGAAATGGTTGATTACAAAATCAAGTCCCGCACTGACTATTATACAGGGAATGACGTTCTTCTCACAGTATCTAGCCAGCCTCACAAAACCCTGTCTGATGGTTACAACCCTTTCTAGAGCATCCAGAATCTCCTCTTTTGAGGCTTTGACCATTGAAAACTGTTTTCTTAAACATTCTTCAAGTGTTATTTGACCTTGTTGGTATTGCTTGTCGAAAAATTGCCAATCTCCTTGAGCGAACTTTGCCAGAACGTGTTCAGCAGTGTCAATCGTGATGATTGTTCCGTCGAAGTCGCACAACACTGCAAGATTCATTGAAATCTGCCTTTTAGACAAACAATAATCTAATGTTAAGTTATATTTCTTGCTCGACGGAGCGTTGTCGATGTTTGCGCAACGTCTATAAGGAAACATTCCTTTGATAATCGAACTGCGAAAAACTCATGAAATACCGACGTTTCGGAAGGTTAGGTTGGAAAGCCTCAGTTCTAGGGTTCGGAGCGATGAGACTGCCGATAATAGGCGATGATTCTGCAAGGATAGATGAACCAGAAGCAGTCAAGATGATAAGGTACGCTGTCGACAACGGCGTCAACTACATCGACACCGCCTATCCTTACCACAACGGCAACAGCGAAATCCTGCTCAGCAAAGCATTGAAGAACGGATATCGCCGAAAAGTAAAAATAGCTACGAAGATGCCCACATGGTTAATACATTCCCAAACCGACATGGACAAGTACTTGGATGAACAGCTCAACAGGCTTAAGATGGATCGCGTTGATTTTTACTTGCTTCATGGGATGACCAAGGAACGATGGCAGAACCTAACGAAGCTTGAAGTGCTCAATTGGGCTGAGAAGAAGATGGAAGCGAAAAAGTTTGACTACTTAGGCTTCAGTTTTCATGATGAGTATTCCGTTTTCAAGAAGATCGTTGATGCGTATGATAATTGGACTCTTTGTCAAATTATGTACAACTACATGGATGCAACGTACCAAGCTGGAACAAAGGGGCTCAGGTACGCGGCTTCGAAAGGGTTAGCCGTGGTTGTGATGGAGCCTATTGCGGGAGGGAGGTTAGCCATGAAGCCTCACGAGGATGTTGAAGCTGTCTGGAATCAAGCTGGCACGAAGAGAACGCTCGCAGAGTGGGCTCTGCTCTGGGTTTGGGATCATCCTGAAGTTACAGTGGCTTTGAGTGGGATGAGCACTATGAGGCAGGTCGAAGAGAATGTTAGGACTGCAAGTATTTCTGAGCCCATGATTCTGTCCAACAAAGAGCGTAGCTTATTCAAGCGGGTGGCAGAGAAATACAGGCAATTGGGGTTTGTTCAATGTTCAAAGTGTAGGTATTGCCAGCCTTGCCCAAATGGAGTGAACATACCTGAAATAATTGAGTTGTACAACGAGTTTTACATGACCGATAGAGACGAGATTGTGAAAAGGAAATACGCGGAGCAAATCCCTCCTAAATCTAGAGCAAAACAATGTGCAAAATGCGGCAAATGTGAAGAGTTGTGCCCTCAGCATCTGCCGATAAAGGAAACTATAGGCAGGTCTGCATTCATTTTTGAGCAGGAAAGCTAGTGTGAGCTTGCACTAGTTTTTTCATTCTGTCGCTTTCAGTTTCTTTATCGCGTCCTTTATTATGCTTACAGATTTTTCAAACGCTTCTTTCGCTTCAAAATCCAGCTTGAGCTCCAGAATCTTTTCAACGCCGTCCTTTCCGAGAACACATGGCACGCCGATTGCAACGTCCGAAAACCCGTATTCACCTTCCAGACACGTGGAAACTCCCATTACTCTGTTTCTTCCTCGCAAAACCGCGTCAGCCATGATCGCGATGACTGCGGCTGGAGCATAGGTTGTAGCGCCTTTGAGCTTGATGACGTCAGAGCCTGAAGTTCTCGTTAAATCTACGATCTTCTGAATCTGTTCTTTCTTGAGCAGAGTTGCGATGGGTATCCCTGAAACGCAGGCGTAATTGATTAGTGGCACCATGGAATCGCCGTGTTCACCGATCACTAGGGCTCGGATGTCTTCTCTTGACACCTCTAGCTCCGCGGCGATGTATGACCTGAAACGTAACGTGTCGAGGATGTTGCCCATACCGAAAACACGGTTCCTCTCAAACCCAGATTCCTTGTAGGCCACGTAAGTCATAATGTCAACAGGGTTCGATACAATCATAAGCTTGCAATCAGGCGCATACTTTGCAACTTCTTTCACGATGGACTTGATTATTTTTGCGTTCTTGTTTGCAAGGTCGAACCTGCTCATTCCAGGCTGTCTTGCTTGCCCAGCCGTCACGATGGCAAGCTCTGAGCCTTCCATTTCGCTGTAGTCGCTTGTGCCTTTGATCTTCCCGTCGAACTCGATTGCAGGTGCAGCTTGCATCATGTCGAGTGCCTCGCCCTGAGCTAGATTCTCGGCGATATCTATCAAGACGACATCGCTGATTCGGCGTCCCAGAATGTTGAAAGCGGCGGAACTGCCGACTTTTCCAGCGCCGATTATTGAAATCATGTTATTCACATAGGAAGGTGGTTTTACATAAACATAACTGAGAGCACTTTCTGAGTGTCGATGAGGCGTTGTGTAGAAAGTCTTTTATTCGTAGTGGTGTCTCAAATGTGAAGTATTGCAGGTTCGGAATCCGAACTTTATACAACGTGGAAACATGAATCCACAAAAACTAGATTATCATTCTGCGCTCGAAAACAGTAAACTAGTTAAGTTAAAGTTGAAAGCCATGCGGTCGGGTGTCTGGTTTAAGGCGTTGAGAAAAATCGACCGAGTCCTATTAGACTTAACGCTGAAGGTTTCTGGCAAGGTGCGAAGTACAACATTAGCAAAGGAATTATTCGCTGTCATAGCACGGTTGGAAAACGCTCTTGAAAACCCAGTCGCTCGCACCGTAAACGATGTTGGCTTCCAACTTGCTCAGAAAATCAGCCAAATCGCCCAAGGTCTAGGCAATCTCTCTGCTAGAAACTGGGCAACAGACCTTTCTTTCGCGAGGTTTCTTGCCATAATGCACCTTAACAACCTAAACATGCCGTGAGTTCTAACTGTTGACGCTGACTTTCATCTACGTTGCCTTGCTCGGCGCTTTTCTCGCAGTCTACGTTTGGTCACTCTACAACCTGCCTATCTTAGCAACGGGTGTTAGAAACTTGCACAAAACCAAGCTGAAACCCGACAAAAAACGTTCCGTACGAGACAACCGATTGCCCATGTTTACGATTCTTGTTCCTGTGAAAAATGAAGAAAAAGTTATAGGTCGATTTCTCGAAGCCGTGGCACTGCTGAATTATCCAAATGACAAGAAAGAAATAATCATCGTGGAAGACGGTTCAACGGATAGAACAGCGGAAATCTGCAAGAAATACGCCATGGAACATAACAAGTTAACCGTGAAAATACTGCACAAATCGACGTCGAACGGCAAATCCCCCGCCCTAAACTATGGTGTCAAACATGCAAGAGGCGAAATCATCGCGATCTTTGACGCGGACAACGTTCCATACGCTGATGCGTTGTTGAACGCGTGCAAGTACTTTGAAGATTCCAAGGTTGCAGCGGTGCAGGGCAGAACTATGTCTATCAATCAAGATGAAAACGTGCTGACAAAATTCGTCTCGTATGAAGACGCAGTTTGGTGTGAAGCTTACCTTCGCGGCAAAGACGCTTTGAACCTTTTTGTGCATCTGAAGGGAAGCTGCCAATTCATACGGCGCACCATTTTGAACAAGCTGGACGGTTTTGACGAGAAAACGCTTTCTGAGGACATGGAGCTCTCAGCCAAGCTCACAGAGAAGGGCTATAAGGTCAGGTACGCTTCAGACGTTTGCTCTTGGCAGGAAACTCCTGCTAGCCTAAAACGTTTGCTCACACAACGAACGCGATGGTTCAGGGGAACGATGGAAGTCGCTTTCAAGTATGGTCGGTTGATGGCGAAGCCCAGCTTGAAAAGCTTTGACGCTGAAGCCACTCTTTTCGGTCCGTTCATCCTGATAGCGTCGTTGTTGACTTATCTTGCGTCGCTCTACACTTTCCTGATTCCATTTCCTCTGAGCCTTCTTTTGGAAGTAACTACACGGTTCACCGCCGTATCTGCAACGTTAACCCTGTTCATCTGCGGCTTAGCATTGATCTACGCTTCAAAACCAAGAAAAGCTACGAACGTTTTCTGGCTCCCGTTTATCTATCTATACTGGACCCTTCAAACGTTCATCGCCATCTATGCTGTCTTGCTTATCTTTCTGCGTAGACCGCAAAAATGGGTCAAAACCGAAAAGACAGGTGTGATCAACGCTGCAGGCTTCTGCTAAAGAAATGGTTTTCATGCGTCTAGCGAAAATTGCTAGTGCACAAGTTGGTTTTTCCATGTTTGCCCTCCTCTTACCTTTAGCAGTGCGGCTTCTGCCAGAAATCATCATGGTCAATTCTATCGTTGGGTTCGACACCATCAGTTACTATGTTCCAACCGTACTCAGATGGGTTAACGGTGGCGTCGGGTTTTATGAGGCTATGGCTTGTTCCCCGCTACTTTACGCGATGCTTGCTTCCTCGACTCCTGTCGGTATTCCCTTGACTTTCTCACTAAAAGTGCTGCCATCTGTTTTGCTTGGTTCTCTCGGTCTAACCGTCTACGTTTTCGCGTTGAAAACTTTAAACTGGTCCTGTAGGAAAAGCCTTGCTGTTTCGCTCTTGTCTACGCTATACTTTGTGTCTTTGCGTGTTTCCTGGGACATGCTCCGAAGCCTACTCGGTTTAGTTCTTCTTTTCGTTTTCTTAACGCTGTTTCATAATACTTGGAAGGTGAGAACTTGGAAAAATCTTGGACTGCTTTCATTCGTCATGGTTTTGATCGTCTTGTCCCATCAGCTCGTTGCAACAATAATGCTTGCCATCGTTTTTGTTGTGTTTCTGCAGAAATTGCTCAGACATGAGTTGGCTAAGGCAAGAAACCTTGCTTTGTCAGCAGTTCCCGCCTTGGTGCTTTTTGGTCTCGTTGTCTATGCCAACTATATGTTTTCCTCAAATCTTTCTGCAGTCAATGGTCTTCCAAGTTCTGAAGCTGGTGGCTGGTTCTCTCTGTTTGGTTTCAGTTCTCGCTTTGAAATGACGGCTGACACACTCGCTTTTATCGCGTACTGCTATCTTGCTTTGTTGCCTTTAGCAGTCTTCGGCTTGCACAAACTTAGAGCGCTGGAGCTTAAAGTGTGGTTAGCCTTTTGTTTGGGCGCAGCCCTATTTTCAGTCGCCATTCCGTTTGTGTTCGTTCTAAGTTACAGGTGGATTCTGCTGCTTGTCTTTCCTTTAGCGTTTTTCACGGTCGAATCTCTCAGCAGTTTCAACCATAAACCGTTGAAGGTAGCCTACTCAAGCATCTTGATCCTACTAAGCCTCAGCTTCACAATTTTACCTGCCGAGTGCGCTTTTCTTTTCTTTCGTGCCTTTCCGAATTACATTCCTTCCTCGATGCTGCAGAACAGCGTTCCCATGCAAGACTGCGAGGGTGTCGCCACAGTTTTGTCTTGGTACAGTCGGAACCTCGGTTCTGGCGGAGTCTTGCTGGTTCACGACGCCTTTCGTGGTTGGGCAGACTTGTACGTAAACAACGGCAGCAGGGTCTTATGCTACGGCTACGACGCTCCTCAAGATGCTGCTCGCAGCCTAATCGAAAATGGATTCAACCGCGTATTCTTGGTCTGGTGGGTTCCAGGCGAAGGCTGGCATGGTATAGCCAGTCTGCCGCCTTCTTTCAAAGAAGTTTTCAGCAGTGGCAGGATGGCGATTTACAAGTTTGACAAGGCTTAAAATAGTGATGCGTCCGGTTTTGGCTAGGCTTCTCGGGTTTCTTAAGGCTAACCCAGGAGCAGTTCTTGTTCTGGGTTTTCAAGTACTGCTCGTAGCTTGTGCGGGGCTGTTGGTTTTCGGCTTGTCGTTCTTGGCTGAGAACGTTGCGGTTGCAGCGTATTTCATGCTTGCTGCTGGTGTCATCGTGCAGTTGGCGTGTTTTGTGAGGGATCATGATGGTGAATGAACTGTTGGAGAAGCCTATTGTTTCGTTTGTTTTACCCGCGTTTAATGAGGGTGCGTGTATTGAAGCGGTCTTGGGGCGGTTGGATTCTTGTTTTGAGGGGAGTGGTCTGCGTCATGAGGTGGTGGTGGTTGATGACGGTAGTGTGGATGACACTCGTGTGCGGGCTTGGCGGTATGCGGCTTTGAACGGGCATGTGAGGGTGGTTGGGTATGACCGGAACGTGGGTAAGGGGTTTGCGGTTAAGGTTGGTTTTCTGGATGCGGTGGGTGACGCTGTTGTGTTCTTGGATAGTGATTTGGATGTTGATGTGGGTCAGGTTAGGCGGTTTGTTGAGGCTTTGCGTTTTGGGGATATTGTTGTTGGTTCTAAGTGGCATCGTGATTCTGTGGTCGAGGTGTCGTTGGTCAGGCGGTTCTTGAGTCGTGGTTTCAACGTTCTGGTTAGGTTGTTGACTGGGGTTGGGGTTAGTGACACGCAGGTCGGGATTAAGGCTGTTGGGCGACGTGCGTTCTTTGAGGTTTTTAGGCGTTTGAGTGTTAAGCGGTTTGCTTTTGATGTTGAGTTGTTGGTTTTGGCGAGGGTTTATGGTTTGCGGGTTGTCGAGTTGCCTGTTAGGCTGAGGCTTAACAGCCGGTTTAGTTTTCATGAGGCTTGGTTTATGTTGCTTGATTTGTTGGGGATTGCGTACAGGCTTAGGGTGAAGAAGTATTACAGGCGTGTTGTGTGATCCTTATGAGGGTTTTGGTTTTTAACTGGCGTTGTTGGCTGAACCCTGCGATGGGTGGGGCTGAGGTTTTTACGAGGGAGGTGGCTAGGCGTTGGGTTAGGAGTGGGCATGAGGTTACTTTGTTTGCTTCTGCTTTTCCGTGTTGTAAGCATGAGGAGGTTTTGGACGGAGTGCGCGTGGTGCGTGCGGGTGGGCGGTTCTCGGTTTATTGGAGGGCTAAGGAATATTATAGGAAGCGGTTTTCTGGTGAGGGTTTTGATGTGGTGGTTGATGAGGTTAACACTCGGCCTTTTTTTGCGTCTGGGTTTGTGCGTAATGGTGAGCGGGTGGTGTGTTTGGTTCATCAGTTGGCTAGGGAGTACTGGTTCTATGAGGTGCCTTTTCCGTTGAGTTATCTGGGTTATTATTGTTTGGAGAACAGGTGGTTGAGGGGTTGCGCTGGTTTGCCTGTGGTCACGGTTTCTGAGAGCACTAGGCGGGATTTGGTTGGTTTGGGTTTTGATGACGTGCGTGTGGTTCCTGTGGGTTTGAGTTTTGAGCCTTCAGAGGCTGTTGGGGAGAAGGAGGGTTTTCCTGTCGTGGTTTATGCTGGGCGGTTGAGGCGTGCTAAGCGGGTTGATCATGCGGTTAGGGCGTTTGGGGTTGTTAGGGCGAAGTTGCCCGATGCTGAGTTCTGGGTTTTGGGGGATGGTTCTTTTGAGAAGAGTTTGAGGGGTTTGGCTGGTGAGGGGGTTCGGTTTTTTGGTGGTTTGAGTGATGGTGAGAGGCGGGCGTTGGTTAGGCGTGCTTGGGTTTTGGTTAATCCGAGCGTTCGTGAGGGTTGGGGTTTGAACGTGGTTGAGGCGAACGCGTTGGGGGTTCCGTGTGTGGCTTATGATGTTGCTGGTTTGCGTGACAGCGTTAAGGACGGTGAGACGGGGTTGCTTGCGGATGCGGGGGACATTGATGGTTTTGCGGAGAGGGTTCTTGCGGTTCTGGGTGATGAGGGGTTGCGGATGCGGTTGAGCAGGAACGCTCTGGAATACTCGAGAAGGTTCAGCTGGGATAAAACAGCGGAGGAGTTCATGAAGGTTTTGGAGGAAGTTGTTAGTGCAAAATAGTGAGCCTTTGGTTTCTGTTGTTGTTCCGACGTTTAATTCTGAAAGGTTTTTGGAGATGTGTTTGAAGTCCGTTAGGGAACAGACTTATGGGAATGTTGAGGTCATCGTGGTGGACAATTATTCGACAGACAAAACAAGAGAGATAGCGGAACGTTTGGGGGTTAGAATTGTTGAAAGCGGTGCGAAGAGGTCTGAAGCTAGGAATATTGGAGCTGGGAAAGCTTCAGGTGAGTTGGTTTTCTTTGTGGATTCTGATATGGAGTTGACGCCTGATGTTGTTGGTGAATGTGTTAGAAAGATTGGAGAGGGTTGTGGCGGGGTTATAGTTCCTGAGGTTTCTGTTGGTGAGGGGTTTTGGGCTAGGTGTAAGGCTTTGGAGAAGGCTTGTTATGTTGATGATGATTTGATTGAAGCTGCGCGGTTTTTTAAGAGAAGCGTTTTTGATGATGTTGACGGTTATGATGCGAAACTTGAAGCAGGCGAAGACTGGGATTTGAATCAAAGGGTTTGCGATGCTGGGTACAAGGTTGAAAGAGTCAATGCGTTTATCGAGCATAAAGAAGGAAGGCTAAGTCTGAGAGATACAATTCTGAAAAAACGCTATTATGGAAAAAACCTAAAGCGTTATGAAAGGAAGCATCCCAATGAAGCAAGGCAGCAACTGAAGTTGATTAGGCCTGCCTTTGTTAGAAATTGGAGAAAGTTAGCAAAAGATCCGATTCATGCTTTAGGAATGCTTCTCATAAAAACTTGTGAATTCACGGCTGGCAGAATCGGAATGATGAGTAGCATGTCTGCAACTTTAAGCTCAACTTGAAATCAAAGTCCAGAAGAACTATAAGCTTTGAAGATTGATAGGACTTTCGTTTTAGGTGAGATCAGATGAACATACTTTTGGTAACTACACATTTTCCTCCGATGAAGGGTGGGGTAGAATCGGCAACTGAATCGTTCTTGGATTTTTTAGAGAGAACTGGAATCAATTCCTACACACTAACTTACGACAATAGTGAGGTCGCTCAACAAATATTTTCAGATCATTGGGTTCGATCAGAAATATTACGGATAAAAATCCCTTATGCACTTCAAAGACATATGATAGACCTTAGATGCATCTCAGAAACACCTCGTGGAAACTTGCTTTATAAAACACGATATGTTCTGTTGCATGAATATTTCTTGCTTGCAAATGCTTTTCTTCATTTCAAAGAAATAAGGAAGTCTCATTTCATTGTAGGGCAAGGTGCGGTTATCGAAAGCATGTGTGCTTATATTCTTTCCAAGCTTCTAGGAAAAAAATATATTTTAAGGCTTCACATTGATATCACACTTTTTCTATCAAATACTAGCATGCGGAGGCTTTTCCGAAAAATCCTCTCTAAAGCTGACAAGATTATAGTAAACAGTAAGGACATCAAAGAAGGAATTGTGGATTTAGGCATTCCACATCATAAATTGTCCGTATCCTCTTTCCATATAGCTAACGAAATATTCTATCCTCGTGATAAGGTTTCAATGAGGGCAAAACATGGGCTTCCAACAGAGGAGCTAATTGTTATTTTTGTGGGAGCATTGAATTCTACAAAACTTTGCGATTTTGCTCTCCAAGTAACTGATTATGTTCTTGAGAAAGACAAAACTGTGAATTTCGTCTTTATAGGTGAGGGACCATTGGAGAGAGAGGTGTGTGAACTACAAAAAAGGCATTACAGAAATGTATTTTTCACCAATAAAATGGTGTCAAAGGAAACTCTAGCTGAGTATCTTGCAGCAGCAGACGTTTTTTTACTTGGTAGTGTAGATACAGGCTATCCTTCTAGACTTGTTCTTGAATGCCTAGCTTGCGGTACACCCGTCATAATTCCGAATGTTTCAATTTATCCAGAAAAACGGAAAAAAAAGATATTTTTTAAAATAAATCTACCGTCGGTATATATTATTGATTTAGATTCTGTGAAAATAGCCACTTTTATTGTCAATAACAAAGATTTAATTTTATCCTATAAAGAAAACACTGAATATAAGAAAACTGCGCATAATTATATTTTAAAGCACTGTAATCTTGATGAAGTTGAAAGATACTGTGTATCACTTATGAACAAAGTCGCAAATCAGTGAATTGGATGCTGAGTAAGAGTCTTCCCAAAGAGCTAGCATATTGGGTAGTAGGTTCTTTTATAGTGGCATTTGTTTTTTTTAGATGTTTTTGCGGTGTGGGTTTTTTTGGCGGTGCTGACCTAGGTCTTTCCTTAATGTATCCTAAAGACTATCTTGAAGTGATTAGTCACTCTTGGAATTATCTAGGCGAATTGGGCTACCCACTAAGTAATCTTGCAGAGATTCCTCCATTTCAAGTTTATTCATTAATGGAATCTGTTTTCGGCAACATGGGTGTGTATTTCTTTTTTTCTGCAGTCCCTTGGTTGAGCTCTTTTGTTTTGGTTTATATCGGCTTAAAAAGATTCGACAAAAAACCCTTTGCCAGATTTCTCTCTGCATTGGTTTACGTGCTTGGTCCGACGATGGCTCAGAAATACTTGAGCGTGCCACTTGTATCCATATACGCTACGATGCTTTTAGGGGCTATTGTAATATATTCAATTTGTGAAATTCTTCCTTCTGGGTTATCACCAAGACGACTGCTTCCATTCATTTTGTTTTTTCCATTTTATTCAGCCGCATTCTTGAATCCCTATTTCGCAATTGGAGCATTACTTCCTCTTTTATTGCTGTCTTCATGGTTGGTTATCAGCATTGTATTAGATCGCGTGAACGCCAAATCTAAGGGGAATCCCTGTAAAACTATTGTTAAAGCATTAACCGTCACCTCGATTTTCTTCATTTTTCTCGCAATTTATCACGCAGTACCGTTACTAACTAGTGCGTATGGTGAAAACTTACTAGGAAGACTCTCATCTAATACCGAATATGTTATAGGTTATGTTAGAGGGGAATCGAGTGCTATTCCGTTCTACGCTAGTTTTCTGAATGTTACCGTCGTATCTGCTGACTATTATGTTCGCATAGCGCTTTCACTCATTATATTGTTGATAGCTTTTTATCCCATGACTAGAAGAAGAGAGAGTCGTTTTGGAAAATTCTACCTAGTTTTTGTTTCGTTCTACATCGTATCCATTTTTCTCGAAAAAGGAGCAAAGGAGCCATTTGCATTCATCAATGAGGCACTTTATAGATTATGCGTTCCCTATTCTTTTGGTTTCCGATCTCCTTTCCAAAAATTCGGTATATCTTCCATCGTTTTTCTTACGCTAATGTTTTTCGAGGGAATCACTTCAATCACACATCAGGCAACCCATGCGATTAAACGAATACATGTAAGTAGAGTTGTGACCCTGTTAGTGTTCACACTACTGCTTGTTTATTTGTTCTGTGATCCAGTAATCTCTGGCAAAATTATCAGAGAATATTCTATGGCGAAGAACCGTAACTATATCGAACCACATCTTAGAGAATTGAGAACTCTATTGAAAGACGGCGATAGTCGTGTAGTTCTTTTTCCATTGAGTTACGGTGTATGGAGCGATTATGAGCTGGATGAGAATTCGTCCAATGGTTTTGAGTATGAGGGTACAAATGAATACCTTGTCCTAAAGAAGCCTATTTTAACTCAATATTCATGGGGCAGAAATGATTTTTTGAACAAACTACTTAGTGAAATGAAGTATGCTACTTTGGATCCAGAAGATGCTAAGGAGCTTTTAAGATTCGGAAACGTTAAGTATATAGTTTTCGACACTGACAAATTCGATCATTATGGTGTTTTTAGATATGAAGAGCAATCAGCACTCGTTGAAAATTTGAGAAAAGCGCTTGGTGACGAATTGAAGGTATGTAACATAACTAGTACAAGCTTTAAGGCGTACGAATTTGCCGACGAAACTTCATACCTTTATGCTGTCGACGAGAATTCGAGCATGAAAATTGTGGATGCGATTGATAATATTAGCAAATCGCAAGCAAAGGTTGGTTATGTGACTCTAAAAGAGGAACAAGTTAGGACATGTGAAAATGGTAGCATAGGTATCCAGCTTGATTCAGATGGGTATGGAAGAAGAGAAGCTCATATTTTTGTGGAGTTTTATAAACCACAAGTGTTTACTAGAATTCCTCAAGTAAACCTATCCGTGTACACTGGAAATCCTGATGTTATATCTGCGATATACGTTTCAGTTTCTTCCAACACTGATGATAGTCTTCAGTGGGTTGCAGTTCCGCCAAACCAGCCTTTTATTAATATTACTTATGAAAACAACTTGCTGGATTCAATGAAAGGGAATTTTACGCGAGAGTCTTTGAGTAACATAACCAGACTTGATATAGCAATATGGGCAAAAGAGGGAGCTGTTGGCAACTTAACGTTCATTATAAAAGGTCTAAAAATATCCACTAAAGAGCCTCTGCATTTTGAAACTATTTCCAATTATAACATGATTGAACCAGATGTTTGGGAATTTTACCTGAATAACACCTCTTCTTCCCAACGAATAGTTTTTTCTCAGGCTTTCAGTTCTAACTGGGCAGCTTACGTGTATTCACTAAGCACTGGTGAGCTTTTAGAAGTAATTCCCGCCACACAATTCTACAATCAAATGTTCAATAGCTTCAAAATAGAAGCTCAAAGCAATGTTAAGGTGGTGCTTAAGAATCGATTAAACGATGCACTTGATTTGCAGAATCATCTCCTAATATTATTAGGAGTTACAGGGTTTACTGTCGTAGCCTTTGTGGAATTGCGGAAAAGACGACTTGCAAGATCAAAGCAACTTAAACTGAGTAAAGCGACTAGTCGAAATATATTAAAATAGATATTCACATTCTATGCAATCTCGCCTGCACCACCTACCTAGCATACGCCTACGCAAAAACCAAAACCATACCCACAAAAATCAAGAACAAACTAGAACGTTTAACCCACTCCAAAACTGGACCCACAACAAAAACCAGAATCCACAACTAGTCACATTCTTAAACAACAGGAAGAACCAACAACAAACCCCTCAAAAACCCAACCATATTTGGAGTCTAATATCTATTCTTTACAGAAACCTAGGGGGGTAGGTTCGTATTGGCTGTTTCCAACGCCAAACGAACATGCAAAATTAGAAGATGAAATCTTTGTCAAGCCAATCCGGATACCACTTAAACTTTTCTAGAGGACCACTCTCGCGAAGACCAGCATACGAGGCTTTGACAAGCGCAATAGTTCCACGTCCGTCACGGTAGAGCTTCACAAACTGTTTCGCTTCAAGGCTCTTAAGAACCTGATCCAGCTTCTCATCATCGACGTCTGTTAACCGTTCTTTCAAGTCCTCACGGCTCATGAAGAGTCCTGGGTTCGCTTGATAATCTTCAGCCAGCACTCTCAACACGTTATCTTCGCTTACTTCAACCTTCGGCAACGGTTCAGCCGTTGAAACGGGCACGCCTAGTTTTTCATGCATCTTCCTCTGGGGCATCCTCAAGTCTTTACCCAGCGCTTTCAGTCCACCACGCAAGATGACCAGTCTCATGATGTCATTCGTCCCTGCGCCTATCTGGTTTACCTTGGCATCCCTAAGATAACTCTCAACAGGGTAGAACCGTGTCCAGCCATCGCCTCCCATGACCATTATGGCATCGCTGATCAACCTTTCATAAGTTTCAGAAACAACCAGCTTGGCAGTCGCAGCCTCAACCATCGCATCCCTATGCGCATCCAACAAGTGTGCAGCATGATAAACAAGCAGCCGTGAAGTATGCAAACCCGCAAGCATGTCCGCGATCTTCGCTTGGTTAGTCGGCATGTCGATGGTTGGCTTGCCAAACTGCATACGCCGCTGAGAATAAGCCACAGCATAGCGTATCGACTCGCGCACTGGTCCAAGCATGCCTGCAGAATAAACAACTCGTTCGAAGTTCAAGCCCGCCATCATAACCTTCCAGCCTTCACCCTCATGCCCTATAACGCTGTCAGCAGGAACTTTCGCATCGGTGAAGTCGAGAAAACCGTTGGGCAACCCGAACCATCCTGAAAGCTCGTTAATCTTTTCGACCGAAAAACCTGGTGTTCCCTTCTCCACCAAGAAAGCAGTCAAATGCTGGTACTTGCCGCTGTCTTCTGGTTTTTCGCTGGTTCTGGCGTAAACAACGTAAATATCAGCCAATCCCGCGTTTGTTATGAACCTCTTCTTGCCGTTGAGCACGTAGTGATTTCCCTCTCGCTTTGCAGTTGATTCGACTCCTGCCGCGTCCGACCCCACAGAGGGCTCAGTTATGCAAACCGCGCCCACAACTTCACCCTTCGCGATTCTCGGCAGCCATTTCTGCTTTTGCTCTTCCGTCCCAAAAGCCAAAAGCTGCTCAACACCACCAAACATCGAGACCGCGTAGGCTTCAGCCAACGCAGAACCCACGCGACTCAGCTCCTCAGCAACTATGGCAACACCAGTCACACCAGCGTCAATCCCGCCGTACTCTCGTGGAATGGCAGCACCAAACCACCCCATACGGGCAGCTTCCCTCAGCAATTCCTTCGGAAACTTTTTCGTCCAAAAAGTCTCCTGACCATTCCCCATGTTCTTTTCTGCAAAAGCCCGCGTTTCTTCCATCAAGCGTTTTTGTTTATCGTTCCACCATTCAAAAGGCTCCACATCGAACACCTTATACGATATGGGCTTAGGCAGGTTAGCGATTTTAAACTTTCGCAGACAAATCAGATGATTAAACGGGCTTTAGAGTTGTTTGGAAAAAGAAACAGGTTTATGGAAGTTTATCTTGTTATTGCGCCGCCGACAAGCCCGCCGATGGCTGCAAGTATGGCTCCAAAGAAGCTTAGTATGACAGCTATCAACCCCACGATTGCGCCGACTAAACCACCTATCAACACGCCTAAGCTTCCTCCGAAGATTCCGCCTACGGCTACAGCGCCTATTATGAGCAGTATCGTTACGATTATGCCGCCGAAGATTCCAGCCAGAAAACCAGCTACTGCTCCTCTGCCTGCTCCACCACCAGCTATTAACCCCGCCACGAATCCACCGACTAGATGAGCTATTATTGGCAGATGCGATCCGAAAAGAGCGATGATAACGAAACCTACGAAGGATCCAAGCCACAGATTACCCATGAATCAGCACACTCTAGTTTTTATGATTATTCAGATCGGGATAAAAGACTTGTGTAGTCGCAAACTTTCGAGAATGTGTTAATTCTTATATATTAACGATGAAATAATTGAAGGTGCTCTTGTCTGATTTATAGGAAGGCATGTTCCATTTGAGAAAGTCAATCTTCAAGAAACTTGAGGCGCAGGGTTTAATAGCAAACTATAATCGCCTAAGGCGGAATTTGCCGCCGAAGCTTCCTGAGAAGGTTTTTGTCTGGGATGAAACGCTGAGGGAAGGTGTACAAACACCAACCGTGTTTCTGACTTACGTGGAGAAGGTTAAGCTTGCGAAGATGCTTGATGAAATAGGTGTTTCAATCATAAATGTCGGCTTTCCAGCACTTTCCGAAGAGGAAAAAAACAATGTCAAACGAATCGTGAATGAAGACTTCCAGCAGGCGAGCATCGTGGCTTCAGCACGTCCAACAAAAAGCGACATAGACGCTTGTTTAGAATGTGGGATAAGAGAAATTCCGATATTCACACCCTTCAACGGCTTGAACCTTCAATACAGATTAGGACAAACCAAGAAGCAAATGTTGGAAAAAACGGTAGAAAGCATTGAATATGCGAAAAAACATGGCGTGAAAGTAGATTTTGTCTTAGAAGACGGCACAAGAACACCGCTTGAAGACATAATACAAATCTTCACCGCTGCCATAAAAGCTGGAGCAGACCGATTAGTAATCGCCGACACAGTTGGGTTCCTCAGACCCTTATCGATGCGTTACATGTTTTCGCACATCCGAGAAGATTTTCTCCAAAAGATTAGGAAGGAAGTTCCGCTGGGTGTCCATTGTCACAACGATTTTGGACTAGCAACCGCAAACACTTTGGCATCTGTGGAAGAAGGTGTGACATACGTGCACACGTGCGTTGCAGGACTTGGCGAAAGAGCAGGTGGCGCACCCCTCGAGGAAGTTGTTACCGCTTTGGAGTTGCTTTACGACGTGGACACGGGCGTGGATTTGAACAAGATTTACAGGCTTCTGCAGTTAGCTGAGAAGACTTTCGCGTTGCCCATCCAATTCCACAAACCAATAATCGGCGAAAACGCTTTTGCTCACGAAGTAGACGAACACATCCAAGCCATGCTGGCTCATCCGCTTTTGTACGAGCCGTTCCCACCCGAAATCATTGGAAGACAAACCGAATTCTACATGGGCAGACAAACGGGGAAACGCATAATCGAAGATCGGCTGAAACAAGCAGAAGTCAAAGCCACGCCGATGCAGATCGAAGAAATAGCGAGAAGATTGAAAGGAACACAGGAAAGCCGAGACAAAGGCGAAGCGCAGATGACCTTTTATCAGGTCAAGAAGCTCATGAAGGAACTGCGAAGAGGGCTGTCTGAAGAGGAATTCTGGAAACTAGTCGAGCAAGTCACGCGACAGAAGCCAAAACTCCCACAGCAACCAGCTCCTACTACTTAGAACGCGGTATGTAAATTCCCGTAGGATCAATCGCCCTCAGCAACTCCAGCTCTTCGCATGTTGGCGGCTCAGTTGTAGGCACGTTCTTCGGGACAATCAGGTCAAAACTAGTGTTCGCCAAAACCTGTTGCACCGAAACTCCAGGATGAACACTAGCCAGCCTCATCTTCTTCGTCTCAGGGTCAAAATCCATCTGGCAAAGATTTGTAACCACAAGCGAAGGCCCGCCACCCCGCAAGCCCGCTTTCTCTCTAGCTCCTGGTCCGTCTAGGAAGCCTGGGCTTGTCAAGTAATCGAGTTTCTTCACCATTTTCCGCTTTTCATGCGTCATTATGACCACTATGCGTTTTGCCGAGGAGATAATGTCGTTTCCGCCTCCGCTGCCTGGAAGCCTCACGGTTGGTTTCTCGAAGCTTCCAATGTAAGTAGTGTTTATGTTGCCGTACTCGTCGATTTGTGCGGCGCCCACGAAGCCAACGTCAACGTGTCCGCCTTGCAGCATTAAACCCAACGTTTCAATCAGCCCAATGGCTCCTGATGCGCGGTAGCCAAGTCGTGAGTCAGCTATTGACAATGCAATCTCTTTAGCATTGGAGTCAATAAAGCCTGCTTCATACACGATTCTTGCCCTTGGCGCATGAGTTTTCTTTGCAAGCATCGCCGCGATGAGCGGTAAGCCTGTTCCGATGAAAACGACTTCTCCATTTTTTATCTGTTTTGAGCCGCAAACTGCCATAAGCTCTAACGTGTTGAATTCTTCTGGTTTTGCATGTTTTTTGCTCATTTCCTTCTTGCCTCCTTCTAGTATGGAAGCGGTTTTTTCGCTTTAAGCTTCGTAAGGCGTTCAATGCCTATCTTTCGCAGGTACCCCATATGATCGTCTATGCTCGTTATGTATTCTTCGCAGTACTTTTGCCAGCCCTCTTCAGTCTTGCATTGGTCATAGTACATTCGCACATGTTCCATGTCGTAATCGTAGTAGTTGTAAACCATCATGGGGTATGATCCCCACGGACATTCAACAACATGTGTAACGTAAATGTTCGGTATCACGGTGCGGTCTGGTTGGCTTCGTATGAACTCTGTGTCCACGATTTCTTCGGCTAGAATAATTACTTTCTTGCCTGCTCTTGCACCTTCCACGTCTTCGCCCACGATTCCGTCTATCTGGGCGTTGCCCTCCCTGTCCACGCGTGAAGCATGAACTATGCTGAAGTCAGGACGAACTGAGGGCACCAGAACGACCTTTTCTCCTGTGAACGGGCAGTCGATCACCTCTGCCTTTTTGGTTCTGAACCGTTTTTTCGCAAGCAAATCTGTTCCTAACATGCTTTTTAACGGCATGAACGGCACTCCTAACGCACCACCCAGAAAACGCAGAGCCATAGCCAAATTTGAATAATCCTCGAACTCTATCACGCCTTCTTGGATTCTTCTCTGAATGTTAGGCACTAAGCCTATGCCCTCGATCGCAAAAAACGCAAGCTCAAAACGTGAAACCACTTTTGCTCCTGACAGTATGTCGATGTCCATCTCTGAGCCGCACGTGTAAATAGTCAAGTTACGCTTATTCTGTCTAACAAGTTCATGGGCAAAAGCCATGGGCGGACGCTGAAAGCCAAAGCCGCCCCAGAAAAGGTGAGAGCCATCTGGAACAAGCTTTACTGCTTCCTTAAGGGTTATCTGTTTATCTTCTATGGGTGCTTCCACCAAACCTTCACACCAACCGTTTTAGCACTGCATTAACGCTTACCAATACATAGATTTTTCCTTTTCGAAATAGAACAGAAATGTGGCGCGCGACTCTCACAAAGCATATAAACTGTCAAAGAGAACGTTGAACATGTGATTACTATGGAATTTAACCTGAAATTCTTTGCTATTGCGCTTATTCTTGCTATTGTCGCTGGTGCGCCCAACCACATTAGATCATTGTATCTTGTTTTTCTTTCACCATGGGAACTAGCTTCATGGTACAATCTAGCTTTAAGTCCCGTGGGACTGGTTCTTGCAGTTTTTATCCCTTTCGGAGTCATGTACAACCTGAGTAAGAGCATAAATCGAGAAGCACGACTAAGACCAATAGTGCTGGCAACATTCTTTGGCTGTTGGACAGGTGGAGTGTTGTCCTTTGCTATCGATGAAATAATTCAATTATCTAGAGGAGGTACATACGGATCGTTCTTACTTGCTGTATCAATGGTTGCATCTACAATAGTTTGGCTCGCTTTTTCCCTTATCTTCTTTGTAAGCTTGTCGGCAATATTGCTTGTATTTTACCAAAGAAGAGTTAGCACACCTCCTCCATCGCCGCCGACCTCGTAGAGAATTGACGTTATCACGCGGAGCACGTTAGTCAAAGGTGCCAGAAAGAGTTCGTTTTTATGTAATGATATGGCTTAGCTGTCAGAATCTTTTAGCCAATCTAGAATTGTAGTTTCCTTTTCTTTCTCAAGCTTGATACCCATCGGCTCAAAAGTTTGATTCATTGCAGTCAACAAATTCCGCACGTAATCATTAACGTTTATCTCGGAAAGGCCAGTCACGAACTCTGCGGGCTTCACAGTGAAAGTTTTCTGCTTGTACATGAACGGTTTGACTTTGACAAAGCTGATTGTTTCTCCTCGGTTCAATTTTCTGCCAGAATCTAAGAGCTGCAACGCGCATTGATAAGGCTGATGCGCCGTCTTCATGTCGCCTGTTTTCTCGTTCGGGTCAAAGTAGAGCCGAACAGAATACGTCAAATCCTCCAGTTTAACCCTTCTGCTGTATAAATCGGATACGGCTCTTGCCACAACATCCTTAATCCTCTTCTTAGCCTCTTCATATTCGTATTGACTCTTAACAACGGCAAGTTCCTTGACGCACTGCTGAAAAACGTTAGTTATGTAGGCTGGCGCGTTGGACTTTATGGCAGTGACACCTTTTACGTCAGGAGTCCCATCGTGCAGTATTCCAAAATAAGCCTTCTTCGCCTTCGGCAGAACACATAGACTGTAACGCTTATCCACGGCTAAATCCAAGCGAAACCTCTGCTTGACAGCCCCGATCAACCACTGAACTTGCTCATCCAAAGCACCATCTAAGAACAGCGAATCAGTGTCGCCGTAAAGTGGTCGCAACCCCTTCTCCTCCGCCATCCGCCAACTCTCTCTTAACACATACCGCCCGTAACCCGTGATAGCCTCCGCAAGCGGTGGACAAGCCACTCCATGAATTCTAACAGTCACGCCGTAACTTGAAACCAGAATCAACTTCAACATCTTCGCCGCAGCAGCCGCAACCCTTCTCTCTTCTTCGGATAAGGCACTGTCTCGTGCGGCAGGCTTGAAAATCTTGATGCGCAGTTCCTTCAACGCACCGACGAGGATGGAGTAGAAGCCTCGGCGTTTCGTGCACACATGATACTCAACATCAGGTATCCGATTGCTTCTACATTCTGGATGCGAGCAGTCGACTGTTTCGTAGGACAGGTTGAAACTGTCGATGCAGCTCGGATACAGGCTTTCGAAATCGCATACGACTGTGTTAAAATAAGTTCCTGGCTTCGGCGCAACAGTCAAGGCTCCAGTGACCTGATGGGTTGGTTTCCCCCTTCGCAGTTCCTCGGCAGTTGGAATGAGAACCGCATTCTTTCTCAGATAGGTGTAAATCATCGGCTTTATCCAGTCACTCACACGTCTACTGTTCAAAGCCTCTGCTAAGGGGATGTTTGCGACTCTGGCAAGCATCCATGCAACATAAACCTCCTCCAGACTCTTCTTTTCAACACCTAACAGTTCTGGGTTTACTGTCGGTATGGACTGATTCAACAAACTGAACCAGTACGCTATTTGGGCATGCTTCAGCGGGTCATTCAGCAACGTATCCCTAAACGTTTTTTCAAACCTCTCGTTCGCCTCAACTGGCACATCCAGAACCAGTTTCAAGCTTTCGTCAGAATAGGGAGCACCGAAGACCAAGCCCTTGTCATAAACGTACGACCGTGAAAACTCGATTTCTTTCTCCCAGCATTGACTGAGCCTTTCAGCGGCTTTTAACGCAATTTTAGGGTTTGGCCAATAGATTTTCCCAAAAGTTTTCTTCTCGTTAGTGAACAGTTCAGTTTTTTCTGCGAATTGGGTTTCGCCGCTGAAATAGTTAATCGCCTCCTTATCTTTTTCTGCAATCGGGTACGAGACAAAAAAGTAAGGTCGGTATCTATTATCGACGATTTCAACTGGTTCACCCTTGGCGTTTATGAATCTTAGTTTTACTGCGTTGGTCTCGGTCACGGTCGTATCTAGCAGGTATAGAGCGTTCACGGGTTTACTCCTCAGCCAGATTTAACTCTCTTTCAACTTCAGAAAGCTCGTTAGCCGTTAACGGTCTCGGATAGTTGTATATTGGACCGCTTGGTTTCTCATTATAGTATGGGCGGTTGCAGTTGGGACAGCCAGACGTGCGGAAAGGCTCACCAGTACGAACGACCCTTGCCAGAACATTAGCTTCAACGCCATAGTTTGTAAGCTGTCCTTCACTGTTAAAACTCATATCTTCAAACCTTGCAATTCCATTAAAAATAACGTGTCTCGCCAGTTGAATTCGTCTATAAGTCAGAATGGATGGTTGAGCCATTTTTTCTAAAGCCGTGCCCGCGATCGGGGTGAAGGCGAAGAGTGCAGAAAGTACACCGATGTCTGAACATTTCTGAATGGCGTTTACCATTTCCTCTTCGGTTTCGCCTAGCCCAACGATAAAGTGCGTACTGACCCTGCCTCTTTCAAAAACATCAACTGCCTCGCGTAAGAGTTCAAACTGTTTTCGCCAAGAATACGGGCCATTAACGAGTGCCCCTTTGACCTTTTCGAATAACTTTTCGGTAGCAGCGTCTAACGGAATGCCTATCCTTTCAGCGCCAGCTTGGGCCATTTGCCTAATATTTTCATTGTTCATTGGTTGGCAAGACACCGAAACGGGAACGCCGATTTCTTGACTAATCGCACTTATTAGAGCAGTTAAATGCGTAAACACTTCATGGTAATTCAACGCTTGAAGACAAACACGCTTTATCACACCTTGCCTTACAGGTTTTTCTAACCCAGCAAGCGCGTCTTTTGTGTCGAAAACAGGCCACGAAACCCTTGAAAGCAAATCTGCTCTGCCACGGCTTAGTCTCGCCTGCGGACAAAAACTGCAGTTTGCAGTACACTTGTCCTTTCTATAAGTCATTAGATAAGCAGTTGTAGGTTCAGAATGCAGCTTTGCTTCTAAGAGTCCAAGGACGACAGCAGAACCTAACGAAACACGTAACCGTGTTGGTAGACTTTTTTCGACGTTTTCCTGTTTCTTCCTCATGAGATCGTTCACTTGTTTTCTCTAGAAAGACATTTTAAATCATTCGAATGATTTGTTTAATCCTGTTTATAGTCTATTTTAGCGGTGGTACTATTTCTTTTCGCTTGTGCTTGTTCTTTTATTATTAACGAAGAAAGACTATTAAGCAGATGACTGGGCATTCCTAAGAGAGAACGATGAAACAGCTTTCCCCTGAGAACGTTTGGAAAATGGATGAAAAAGAGCTTTCAAAAGTCTTGGATGCGGGCTTGCCTATTCCTAGACGGAAGAGAATTCTTTTTTATGCTCCAAGCTTCATGTACTACAAGACAAGTCACTTCTGTTCTTCGCCCACAGATTTTCCAACGATTTCTGTGACAGGAAAAAGTTGCGTGTTGAGATGTAAACACTGTGGCGGCATAGTCCTAGACACCATGCATCCAGCTACTACTCCTGAAAAGCTGCTTGAACTATGTAAAGGGCTTAAGCAGAAAGGCGCTTCTGGATGCCTGATAAGTGGTGGATGCCTGCCTGATGGTTCCGTGCCCTTAGCTAAATTTGTCGATGCGATCGCTAAGATTAAGCGTGATCTGGACTTAACCGTGTTTGTCCACACAGGCATAATAAACGTTGCCGCAGCTTGCGCGCTCAGGGAAGCTGGAGTTGACGCAGCACTCATAGATATTATGGGTTCAGATGAGACAATACGGGAAATTTATAACATGAACGTGACGGTGGAAGATTACGCGAACTCGTTGAAGGCGTTGGATGTTTCTGGTGTTCCCTTCGTGCCTCATGTTGTCGTGGGGCTTCATTATGGACGGCTGAAGGGAGAATGGAACGCTTTGAAAATGATTTTAGAACACAAGCCTTCAGCACTGGTCATTATCGCGTTTATGCCCATACATAAGACGGAAATGCAAGATATCGAACCGCCGAAACCGTTAGACATCGCCCGTGTCACAACCACTGCAAGGCTGATGTTTCCGACAACGCCGTTAGTTTTGGGTTGCATGCGTCCGAAGGGCAAATCTCAAGCTGAAACAGACATTCTAGCCGTAAAAACAGGAGTTGACGCCATCGCCTTTCCAGCAGAGGAAGCAGTGAAATACGCGGAAACTCACGGATATGACGTAGCTTATTCTTCGTTCTGCTGCGCACAAATCTATGCAGACTCTAAAAGCCTTGCGATGCCTGGCAAGTGAGCTGCATTTTTTCTCGAAGTGCTTCGAAGTAAGCATGCTGATTTTTCACGTTGTTCAATAGAAGTCTAGTTGCTTCTGTTGTCTGGCACAAACCGCCCGAGTCTTCTCAAAGACCACATTTTCTCATTATCTCCTACTTTCGCCTCTTGCACGGCTTGTCTCAGCATTTGAATTGATTCATCCATTGCTTTGCGATCAACAGGGTAGGGCACGCCGTCCTTTCCGCCGTAGGCAAACGAATACTTCACGGGGTCTTTCCAACTTGGCTTTTCTCCATAAACTAGCTCTGCGACCAAGGCTAGACCCCTGACGGTAGCGGGTCCGACTCCCTTGAACGCCAGTAGTTCCTCATAGTTTCCAGGTTGGAACTCGTAGACTTCTCGAAGTGTTCTCCAGTTTATGCTTCTTGGCATAGATAAAATGTCGATCACGCATTGTTTTTTCACGTTGTTTGTTGTTTTTGGCAGCCACTCATGCAAAAGTCTTTGATTAAAGTGCTTGCTGGATGTTATTAATCGCATGATCCTCTCAGGTGGTTCCTTGGCTATGTCGACCGAAACCTTTCGGCAAGCTTCACTTTCTTTGGCGGTCATGTCCAGAACGATTTCACGTTTAACATCGCCGACTATGGCATTATGGGGTTCAGCGATAAAATCGTGAACAGTATCAGAGAGCCAATGGTAACGTCTTGCTGTGCGGTCCTGTAAGCTCATGCCTTGCTGAACGACTGCCCACTTTTCATCTTCGGTTAGGAAAAACGCGTGATGATAAAGCTGATAACCAGCTTGAACCGCTGTGTTGTCAACCTTGGCGCTCATCTTGCTTGCATACTGTAACGTTTGAATGCTGTCGCTTGAAAAGCCAAACATTTCTCCAACACTCGCAATTTCCGAAGGCGCCTTACGTGATTCTTTACCTTTTCCACCACAGACGGCAATGCCATGTTCATTTGGCACGATTGCCTGTTTCAGGACGCCTGTCAAAACCGTGGTCACCCCAGAAGAATGCCAATCATAACCTAGGACGCAGCCTAACGCTTGAAACCAGAATGGATCAGAAATCCGCTTCAGAAAATCATCCTTACCATACTCGTTCACGATGATGGTTACCATTTCCTTGGCGAGCTTGGTCATGCGGCTGACTAGCCATTTCGGTGCTTTACCGTAGTGAAGTGGAAGTCCCGCAACTCCTGTTCTCTGCAAGGCAACACCGTTCAAACAAGAATTAGTAAGAAGAAGAGTTTAAACTATTTTGAACATGTTTTCAGCAAATGTCCTTCACGGTCAATCTCGCCGCTACGAATTCTGGTGGTCGAAATTGGCGAGTGATTCTCTGCGTCAACCATGTCGATGCGAACAATTTGGAGTGGAGGCAAGTTTGCTTCCTCTCTCTTCTTGTTGATCTTGAACGCGGTTGATTCAGTTTCTGTGCTCACAACCAGTGCCTCAACAGAATCCTCTGCCAAAGTGTTCCCATAGACATCGTTCAAAGGAATAATCTCCGCCCTATCCAAAACGTTCAGTTTTTTCAAGAAGGCTTTCAGCTCTTCTAGCCTGCGTTCGTACGTCGCTGTTACATGAGGTTTAGCCATACTTCTGATGAACTCGTCAGTGCATAATCCTATGAAAACATGCTCGCCGACCTCGAAAGCCTTCATGATCAATGCTCTGTGTCCCTTGTGAAGTTCGTCGAATGTGCCGCCAACAGCCACGGCTTTGAATCTTTTCGTCATCAGCTCTCACGCTTGAAGCGCGTCAACAGTTCTATAAGACTATTTTTGTTTGATTCTTCCTTTTACAGCATCCAGAATCTTTCTTGCCGCTTCCCTCTTACTAGTCAACGGAACATGAACAACTTTTTTCTTTTTATCCACAATAAAAACCTCGTTTGTTTCAGTTCCGAAGCCCGCATCTTTTTGAGCCACATCATTCACGACGATCAAGTCAGCCTTTGCATCCAAAAGCCTTCCATACGCGTTTTCGATCAGCTTGTCTTTGGAAAGCTTGTGTTCCGCTCGAAACGCCACAAGAAAAGTCGCAGGGCTAACTTTCTTCACTTCGTCTATAATCTTTTGGGTAGGCTTAAGCCTCAATTCCAACTTGTCAAGCTTGTGAGTTGAAACCTTGTAGGGAAACGGCTTTTCAACCATCCAATCGGCAGCCGCCGCAGCCGCAATGACTACATCATATTTCTTAGACTTCAGCTCAGAAACAACAGCGTCATACATTTCAGTTGTTGTCTCAACAGGAACCACGTTGACTCCTGCTGGTGGAATCGCCGCACCTAAGCCGTAAACGAGCGTTACCTCCGCTCCTCGGCTTAGTGCTTCCTCTGCAAGAGCCACACCCATTTTGCCTGAGCTTCTGTTCGTGATGACACGAATAGGGTCTATGTGTTCTACTGTCGGTCCGGCGGTTATCAAAATTCTCAGATCAGAAAAATCGCGTTTGCTCTCAAGTTTGCGAATGACATCGTCGACAATTTCTTCTGTTTTGGCGATTTTTGCCTTTCCTTCCTCGATGCGTGGTCCAACAAACCCTACGCCTAACGCTTTCAGTTTGCTGATGTTCTCTTTGAGTATAGGATGATTGTACATGGATTCGTGCATGGCTGGAACGATGATTATCGGTATATTCGAGCCGAATGCAGTTGAGACGACTGAGGTTACTGTAGTGTCGTCTATTCCGCAAGCAACTTTGCTGATAGTATTTGCAGTCGCAGGAGCCACGAGAATCAAGTCAGCCTTCTGCGGATGCATTCCAGCCAAAGCCACATGCTCAATCTTTCCCGTCAAATCAGTAATAACATCGTTTCCAGTAGCCCATTCCATCAGGTATGGGTGGATGATTTTCTGCGCCATCGTCGACATTACGGCAAAAACTTCGGCTCCATGTCGCATGAGAGTTCTAGCAATCTCAGGGCTTTCTGCAGCAGCCACGCTGCCCGTTATGCACAGAACTATTCGTTTGCCCTTCAGCTCTGCTCCTTTCGTTCCAATGATATCTTTAGATGGATGTTCTGACAACAAAACCTCTCCTCAACCTCCTAATTTGTCAGCGACACTCTTTAAATCTTCTAGAAAGACGTCAACATGCTGTTCTTGAACGTGGGGCATGATGACTATTCGAACATGCTTAGGAAAAAGAGCAACGGCCCAGCCTTTAAGCCTCAATTCTTGTGCTATTTCACGAACGTCTAACGTTTTAGACGTTAACCCGATCACGTTCATGGTTGGCTTGGTCATTATGTCTAACCCTTTAATCTTTGGAATCTCATCCGCAAGCTCCAACGTTAACTGCATACAACGTTTCACGATTTTCTTGTAGCCTTCTTTTCCAAGATGCTTTAACAAAGCCCAAACCGCGATGACTGAAGCGCCCGACCTTGATCCTACAATAGTAGCGTGTTTTGCTTCTCCCCCTGCTAAGTAGGAAATGTTCCATGCAATCGATTCTCTGAGTTTTTCATTTCGGAACAATATTCCGCCCGCAGGGATGGGGGCTAAACCCATTTTGTGCGGGTCAACAGTTATTGAACTTACTCTAGGCGCTGCAAAATCAAAATCTGGAACTTTGAACCCTAATTCTTTGAGAAAAGGAAGAACAAAACCGCCGAAAGCCGCATCCACATGGAAGTATACTTGATTTTCCAGCGCTACTTCAGACAATTCTAATATCGGGTCAACTGCACCCAACCCTGTCGTGCCCGCGATGCCTACTACTGCTAGAGTGTTAGAGTTTACCGCCTTTCTTACAGCTTCAACGTCAACTCTAAACTCATTGTCTAGACCAACTCTGATGATCTTTAAACCCAGCAAGTCACCAGCCTTGTCGAAGGAACAATGAGCCGACGCAGGCACTATGACTTCACTTTTTTTCTTCTCAGCCTTTTTTTGTGCCGCCCACAAAGCTAGAATGTTCGCTTCTGTCCCGCCTGTGACTATGTGACCTGAAGCCTCGGGGTTCGAGAGCATCGAACCTATCATCCGAATTGTTTCTTTTTCAAGTTCAGCCACGGCTGGAAAAAGTCCTGAGTCGCCCAAGTTTTTTCCTATAAACTTGGCGTATATTTTTCTTGCTAAAGGGTAGGGGCCAGTGCACATGGAGCCAATGATTTTTCCAGAATCATAGGTAAAATCTTTCTTGAGTCGTGATTCAAGCTCTTTCAGAACATTTTTTTGAGAGATTTCTTTGTTCTGCATTTCTGCAACAACTCCATATATGGTCAGTGGTAAGTGTGCTCCTCGTCTGGATATTTGCCCGTGGAAACCTCTTCCTTGAATTTGCCTACAGCGTTTTTCACGACTGTGTTCAAGTTGGCGTATTCTTTCACAAACTTTGGCTTGAAGCCTTCATCCAAACCCAGCATGTCGTTTATCACCAGAACTTGCCCATCACAATACCGCCCTGCGCCAATACCGATGGTTGAAGCTTTCACGGTTTCAGTTATTCTTTTCGCTAAGCTTTCAGGAATGCATTCTAACACTATTGAAAAGACGCCTTGCTTGTCTAGTTCAACGGCATCTCGAAATATCTTGTCAGCTTCCTCAACTGTCTTGCCTTTAACCTTGTAAGATTCAGCGGTTTGAGGCAACATGCCAACGTGACCCATTACTGGAATTCCTGCTTTTATCAAAGCGTTTACGATTTCTGGTTTGTTTCCTTCAACTTTGACCCCATGTGCTCCCGCGTCAAGGAATCTCCTTGCGTTTGCTAAGCCGTCTTCTATGGTGTTGTAGCTGTTTATAGGCATGTCTCCTATTATCGGTGTATTCTTGACGGCTCTTGCCACGGCTCGGGTGTGGTAAACCATGTCTATCATGGTCACGCTCTTGGTGTCGTTGTGTCCTTGAAAGACCATTCCCAAGCTGTCACCAACGAGGATCAAGTCAATCTTCATCTCATCCAGTATCTTAGCCATCTGGTAATCGTAAGCCGTTAACATTATGATCTTCTCTTTTCCCTTCTTCTGTTTAATCATGTTTTGAAATTCCATTCTTACCCTCCAAGAATTTTATGAAGCAGAGAAAGGTGGTGTTTACTGGTGTTGGAATGTGATGCTTCACGCCTAACTCAACTATCTTTCCGTTCAAAAAATCAATCTCAGTCTTTTTCCCCTTCACTATGTCTTGGTACATAGAAGAAAAATTAGTGTACTTTGCTACTTGCTCGTCGATTCTTCGCATCAAGTCTGCTGGTAAAATTATTCCTTCAGCTTTTGCAACTTGAGTGCATTCCTTCACAATTTCATGCCTAACTGTCTTCAACGAATCCACAATGATGGCGCCATCTGCAACCCGAAGAATCGCCGTTAAAGGATTCACCACACAATTCACAACAAGCTTAACCCACACATCGTTGTCAATCCTACCAGAAAACCTTGTCTCCAACCTGCAAGCCTTGAACATTCTTACTATTTCTCTGGCAAGCCTGTCTTGCCCGATAATTGTTCTTCCCTTCCAATACCTCACTTCGCCAGATTTAGACAACTCCGCAGCCATGGTTGTCACACCCCTAAGAATCTGATATTTGTCGCCAATCACGTTTCTTACGATCTCTTCGTTTCCGAGACCGTTCTGCAATATTAAGAGGACAGTGTCCTTCTTGAGAAGACTCTTTATTCCTTCGACAGTTTCTGCTGTGTCGTGCACTTTCGTGGTGAGAATGACTAATGTTTTTTTAGGCATGTTACGAATTTCGGTGTCAGCTTTCAATTGAAAGGTTTCGTTCACGTCACCAGTAATCGACAATCCTCTTGAATTCACAGCTTTTACATGAGCCTTGTTCCCGATCAGGGTCACGTTGTTGCCTCTCGACAGAAAAGCGCCACAAACACTCCCAATGGCGCCTGCGCCTAGGATGAAAATCTTGTCAAAGTGCACTTACTCGACCTCCAACGTCGCGATTCTACCTTGTTCCGTGAGCTTTGACAACCTCTTGCTAATCAGCATAATGGACTCGCCTAGGTTTTTTCTGTTGTCGAAGTTCTGCAAGATTTGCACGTAGCTTGTTTTATCTCGGTTCTTCAGTTTCTCTACGCTCTTCACGAGTGCGGGCATGGTTCTTACGATGTTGTCAACGATCGTGATTGATGCTTTCTGTGCGGTTCTTGACAGCGGGTTCAGGTCAACAGCTATGACTTTTTTGTCCATCTTGACGAGCGCCTCTGTCCTATCTCCATCTTCCAACGGGACCAAGACCACATCGGCCCTCAATATGCCCCGTGGGTCCACTCGTCTACGTTCGCTACTTAACTCGGGAATTCTCGCGGAAGCATCATTGCCAACTCCAAGAACTTCAGTCGCGCCAGCCCTTTCCAACAACTTTTGGATAGCCTTTTCACGTTCAAATGATCTGTAAAACAGGTTAACTTCAATCTTTGCCTTCGCAGCTAGAGCCAGTTTTACTATGTCTTCTGCTACGAGTGCGGCTACGTTGCCGTTAACTGATATAACGGGTTTTTTAGCCGTTAGAAATGCAGCTGCCGCTGCTTTAATGGCTTCTAAGGCGGGTTTAGTTGTTTTTTCGCCGAGCAAGTAATCGAAGGCTTCCCCGCGACCGTGCGCGATGAGACCCGCAGGCGCCACAACTCCCTCACCACGTTGTTCGATTAGCTTCTCTCGTATTCGAAGAGACTCAGCTCTTGGGTGCGTACGAGGAATCTTTGTGCTTGTCACTTTAGCATTCGTGCTCCTTCAAAGTCGATGTTGCTGGTTATAATTTGCCTATTTGTTCCAGCTTTGCCTAAAATTTCCACAAGCTCTTCAAGCGATTCACGTTCAACCAACGTGAAGACGGACTCTCCAAACATGGGCATACTGCAGACAAAGCCAGCATGGTCTGTGGCATCTAAGACTTTTCTCACTCTTTTGCTGATCAAGCCGACATGTTCTGCAAATTGACGAGAAAACTTCAGAAAACTCGGTAGATCTGGCTTCTTTATTAACTTGTCAAGGAGTATGCCGCCAATATCGTTTACCCGCTCACGCGTTTCTGTATCACTTAACAGTTTCTTTGTTGACAAAGACCCGAAGACGACACAGCAAACCGCCATGTTTTCTGGTAACTGCAGGGACTTTATCTTGCCTACTCCTGGCGCTCCTGGTTTGGTTCTGATTTCTAGGCCGCCGAATGTTTCGGCGATCACGGTGCCTAGCCCTGTCTTGCATTTGATTTCAGCGATATGCGCCACTTGTGCGGCTTCAATTTTGGACAAGTTCAAGTTTAGAGCTTCATTCAGTGCAAGGGCGAGGCTTAACGCGGCTGCCCCGCTTGTACCGAAGCCAGCACCGATTGGGGCATTTACGTGGTGTTGGACGGAGATCATGAGTTTTTTGTTTTGTTTTAATTTCGAAAGTAAAGCGTTTATGACGCGTTTAGAAACGTTTGCAGAGGTTGATGTGACACCGTTTATCTTGACTTCTACCGAGTTTTTCGCGTTTTCTTTGATCTTTACATCAGTTGTGACCCCATGACTTAAAGAGACGCCCGCGCCTCGAGAGCCAACTTGCAATGGATCATCTGGCTTGTCGAGTATTTGGAAGAACCCCGTAATGTGGCATGGTGAGAAAGCTTCGGCTTCTTTCATAGTCTTGCGCCTAGACGCTAAGGTTCGAGGGAAAGTGTCAAATAAGAATTCTGTATGGATTCTTTAAACATGTTTAGACTTGTGATACTATTCTTGGTCTAACATGCAGCTTATGGTTCGACTACTGAATTTACTGTTGTACGAGTGTACACTCATGTGTAGTTTTGTTCTACGCACAAATCATCATATCTACACCTGACTGATTCTGCTTTCACGGAGAACAGAAAAAATGAAGTTGCTAAAGAATAAGAAAGCACTGAGCACTGTAGTAACTACGCTGATAATTCTAACGGTTTCAGTTTTGCTAGCCACAGTCGTCACCTTCTACGCCATCAACGTCACAACGACCCGTGTGCAAGAGGAATCATTGTTCCTCACGAAGCAGCACGTATGGTACAATACTACTGGCGGATGGGCACAAGCAGCGATAGTCATAGTGAACACTGGCGGAAAAGACGTCGTCTTAGATAAGGTAACTGTCAGAGGACAGGAATCCAGTTGGGCAACTGTGTATTACTGGAGAACAAACAGCGTAACCATTTCAGATGATCTAGCTGTAACACCAAACAACGTGACAGGTTCAACCTTTGACATAACAGTTCAGGGCACGACAGAAACTTTCACGCAAGCCTCAGACGACATAACATTGAAGTCAGGCTGGACGATGGTACTGTACATCTCTAAACCTGACAGCGTCGGCTTGAATGACGTAGGAACAACTGTTGGCATAACGGTCTTCAGCGCAAACGCTCAATACTATAAGGAAATCAACGTGCAGGCTGCTCAGTAAAATACCGCATAATCTCCTTCCTTTCTTTCCTTTTCTCTATTTTGAAGTTTCTAATAACGTGTAGAATTAGCACGGAATGTTTGAGTATTGATTTCGAATACTTATGTGTAGTTTTGTTCTACGCACACTGTCTTATCTTCACGCAACGTCGAGAGTTCCTTTCAGACATGTTATAGAGAGGAGACCGTTGCCAGCATCACGCATGAAGCATCATAAGAAGAGACTAAAGTTCCTACGTTCCACAAGAGCATTTGCCATACCAGTGACCTACTTAATTCTCTTCGCGTCTCTCATCGCAATAATCTCCCTCACATACAGTTTTGCCATAGCAAAGATCAGCGCAAGAGGAGCCCTGCTTAAGGCTTCAGTAGCCAAGCAGAACATGGAAGTTTTGGATGACACAGTACATTCTGTTGCGTGGAGTTTCGGCGCTTCAGAAGTCATCTACATGGATGATTGCGGCGGAGTTTTTAAGACGGCAGTTGCCGCGAAGAGGCTTGTCCTTAACCTGACTGACGAACAGACGTTAAGTTCTATAGTGTTCAACAGTTCAATCGGCGAAGCTTTGTATGAGATTGAACCTTCAGAAAACAACGATTATGGCTTGTACATTAGAGGTGATGACCGAGCAATAATAAATAGAACCCAGTTTAGTGTAACACAGCTTTACATCACCACAGGAAATGAAAAACAAAACATAATCCTTTGTTACCGTCCATTGGCGATCGTAGCAACCATCGGTACGGTCGATGGAAAACCATTGAACCTCATACGAGTAAACATAGTAAACTTGAATTCGTCCCAAAGTTTGGTACTAAGTGAAAAATTCTACCTAAGAGTAACTTCGGTGAACGTCACAACCCTGAGAAGCCAGTATCAGTTTAACGCCACGATTTCTTCTTTAACGCTGAAAGCGACTCTCGACGAATCTTCAAGCACCGTTTTGCTCCCACTCTCGAGCAACGCAGAAGGCGCGATCGTGAATTTAGAAGTAGTGGTTTGCAATGTTAAGTTGGAAAGAACGGAGGCTTAGAACTTGCCAGCTATAACGCCCAGTTATCTCTACACCTTTATCGCCATGATCGCAGTCAGCACGCTTCTTGTTGCGTCATTCATGGCATACGCAGATGCTCTGCGCACTTCTTCAGAAACAAAACAACTCGAAAACCTGATGGATCATTTGGCTGCCAAGTGCGTAGAATTGCTGACACTCGCGAGGGCAGCAAACGCTTCGACTGAGACGTTTATCCAGATGCCTACCGCGATAGGAGAAAAACAGTATTGGCTTCAACTCCGAAACGACTCTACGAGAGCATGGCTGGAAGGCGGTTTAGGAAATGCACCTGCAGATGATGCAGAAACACGTGTTTATCTGCCAAGCGAAGCTGCTGCAAACGGCTCCTACATCGCAGGTTACGGAGCAGCTTCCTTAAGATGTGACGTACGGGTTGGTTTTCCACAGATCAAACTTGGCTCAAATGTAGGTGGTTAAAATGAACATCGGCTCCAAATCAGATAAAAGCAAGTCACAAGAAAAAGACGATTTACAGGACGCCGCGAAGAATGAAGGCGAAATAATCGAGCTCTTAGACGTTAAGAAATGGAGCGTCCCCGAGGGCTACGTTGAAATTGAATACTACCCTCTTAAGTCACCGTTCTCTTACGCTGCTGTCGTCCAAAGTGAAGAAACTTTGGAGTATCTTTACGTTTTGGATGAGCTTCCGTTGACCAAAGATGAACGTGAAGGATACTTTGCATTAAGAAACATCTTGGAATATGAACTACAATCTCCTGAAGGGGAAGAAACGCTTACCGAATCCTTTAGGAGACAGTTGCCAACCATACTTAAAAACCATCAAAAACTCCTAGGCAAGGTTTCTCCTGTTGGAACACGAAAGGTTCTCTATTATTTAGAGAGGGACATCGTTGGCTACGGAAAAATAGACCCGCTAATGTACGATGACAACGTCGAAGACATAGGGTGCAGCGGCATAAACAAGCCCATTTTCCTATGGCACAGAAAGTACGAGAACATAAAAACTAACATACTTTTCAGAGATGAACAAGAGCTTGACGACTTCATAATGCGCATAGTTCACAAGGCAGGAAAACACGTCAGCATCGCTTTTCCAATAGTTGACGTTACATTGCCGGAGAAGCACCGGTTAGCTGTCTCTTTTGGAAAAGAAACAACGCCAGCAGGAACGGCTTACACGATACGGAAATTCCGCAAAGACCCATTCACGATAATTGACCTAATTGAAAACGAAACCATAAACGAAAGCATAGCCGCCTATCTCTGGCTTCTGATGGAGAACAAAATGTCAGCCATGATCATCGGTGCAACAGGTGCAGGAAAAACAACGGCTCTGAACGCGACTGCTTGTCTCATAAGACCAAACCACAAAATAATCTCGGTTGAAGAAGTTGCCGAGATTAACCTGCCTCATGAAAACTGGACTTCAAACATCGCCCGTTCAGGCTTTGGAGTTGAGGGCGAAGGCGAGATCACGCTTTATGATTTAATCAAGTCGGCTGTTCGACACCGCCCCGACCTCATAATAGTAGGCGAGGTTCGTGGAGAAGAAGCGTATGTTCTGTTTCAAGCATTGGCGACAGGACACGGTGGTTTATGCACGTTACATGCCGATGATGTTGATACAGCAATCAAGAGGCTTACGCAACCACCGATGAGTATTCCAGCTTCAATAATTCCGCTTATGAACTGTGTAATAACCGTAAAAAATGTCAGAACACCCGTTTTCTTGGAGTCTGGAAAGCGGCTTTCAAGTCGCAAGTTCACGGATGTTTCAGAGATAAGAGACGCAAACAATTTCCAAGAAGTTTTTAGTTGGAACCCTTCTTCAGACACTTTCCAAGAAAACATCGCCGAAAGCTATCTACTAAAAAAGATGGCTTCAAGCCTAGACATACCGATCGAGAAAATCGTGGATGAAGTAGAATACCGTAAGCGTGTTCTAATGCACATGGTCGAGCATGGAATCCGTGACTACAAGAGCGTGAACAAAGTCTTAAGCCAATACTATAACAACCCTCAACTTTTCCAGAAAGAATTTCTTGAGAACCCCAAGTGGTGGTGAGGCAATGCAGATGCAGTTTAGGAAGTCAAGAATATTCGGGTCAATGTTAAACTTTCTCAGTGGCGAAGGCCAAAGCGAACTTAACCGTGAATTGCCTTTCGCCGCGTTGCTCTTTACCTTGCTGGCCGCAAGCGGCGTAAGTATTTACGAAAGTTGGAAAAAGCTAGCATCCATAGAGCTATTGCCCACATTCCAAAAAGAGGCCCGCGAAATTGTTAGGCAAGTAGAAGTTTTGGGGTACGACCCGTTGACTGTGATGTATAAGCATGCTGAAAAGACGAAGTCAAAAGGTTATCGCGAGTTCTTATTGGGTTATATCTCTTCCATCAGAAGTGGTGGAAACATCGTAGCTTATCTAAGAAGCAAGCTGCGCTCAATATTCGACGTTCAGAGTGCCGCTGCAATCCGCTCAATCGAAAGGCTCAGCACACTCGTAGAAGCGTATGCCGTGATGCTGATTGTCACTCTTTGCTCTTACGTACTATTCATAATTTTTGCAACCACTTCAGTCTTTGAGCCGATGAAGATGAGCGGAACGCCCGGTATATCGCCGACAGTTGTTTGCATACTCATATTCTTTGTGACCCCTCTTATCTCCGTAGTATTCATGATCATTGCCCACGTCGAAAGAAAAAGCAACTTGATAACAGTCAAGAAACCTTATCGAGCAGCCATACTGCCTACAGCAATCGTTTCAGTCATCATGGTAGTCATATACTTTTTGCCACCGCTTCGCTGGCTGATGGGTCCAGACGTGTTTCCGCTGGTTGCTACAGTAAGCCTCTTAGCAGTTTCGATTCCTCCAACGATAGTTTACATGAAGATAGCTAGAGTCAATTCTAGTGCAGAAAACTCGATGCCGAGTTTTCTTAGAGACGTCACGGAAGCCAGAAAAATGGGGATTTCACCAGAAAAGAGTATAATTCACGCTACAAAACGTACGGGTTACGGAAGTTTCTCTGAAACGCTAAGCCTCGTGAGAAGCCAGATGGAATGGGGAGTTTCCCTTCGCAAAATCTTTGGAAACATCAAACAGAAAATTCAAACATGGCCTGCGCTGGTTAACTTTCTGATACTCGTTGAAACAATCAAGATTGGTGGTGGATCATCAACTGCTCTGGACATGCTAACTGAGTACAGTGAACGACAAAAGGATGTTGACACCAACAAGAAGTCACTTTTGAGACCCTACGTGATTTTGGCTTTCATATGGAGTGTTCTCATAGCCTTGACAACAACGATGGTTGCTACGACAGTCTACGCGTTAACACAAGTATCGCTTCCAGGAACGACTGCTTTGCCGCTTATGATGATGCAAGACCTGATAAACCTCTTCTCGATCGGCATTATCTTGCAGTGTTGGCTCTCAGGGTTCTTCGTAGGTAAGGTCAATGAGGGCACGTTTGCGGCAGGTTTCAAATACTCGGCTATGCTTGCCATTACCGCTTATGTTTCGCTCGTAATCTCACAGAGTTTGATAGGCGGCTTGTACGGCGTAGTTGCAGCTCACAGTTGAGAGAATGAGCCTGATGGAGCGAGATCTTTATGCCTGCGACATCGATTGACACTTTTTTCGCGTGTTCGTTGATGGTTCTGCTGGTGCTTTCAGCGATGGCAAGCACCTCAAAGTTGCTGTATCCATACATTGATTACGCAACAGACAAAAACACGGCTGAAAGATACAAGGAATTTTCAGAATATTTACTCTTGAACACTGGAACACCGGCGAATTGGGGAGAAAGCAACCAGACAATTCTAACATCATTCGGCTTGGCTAGGGCAGGCTCAGATGTTCCCTATGAGCTGGACATAAACAAAGTTTCAAGGCTAAACAACGAAAACCTCTTTGCAATCAACTATGCGCAAATGTTTTCAGCTCTTAGAATGCCAGATGTCTCGTTTAAAATAGAAATAAAACCCGTTTTCAACGTCAAGATTAACCTAACAGCAACATACACGGGAACAAACCAAACAGTTTACCGATTTAAAGTTCTAACAGAGAAGCACGGTGCTCCTGTTGCATCAAACCTGAAAAGTTACACGGTGGCGGAGAACTACGTTGAAACCGCCAGCGCTTGTGCTCTAGAAGGTGAAGGATATCTTAACGCTACCCTTCCAAACACCATAAACGGAGTTGTGTTGCTCGTCGTTTTTGCAGAGTCTACATACAACGACAAGATATCATCATTCAGCACCTACTCTTTTGCACATAATTCTACACCACCAAAACCAAGCGGCACTTTCCTCAAGCTCAGCCCACTAAACTACACGCTGACGGCATCATCTGTTAATCAAGCAACAACGTTGTCGAATGCTTATACTTTCACTTCTAACTACAATTTGGCACTAACACAAACTGGAAACAGCAGTAACTCTGTCACATATAGCATTCCGCATCTAGCGGACGCATGTCCAATGCTTATCGTTGTGACTGGAAGCAATTCAACAGTATTTTTTGCTGAGTATGCCGCGTATCCACAGGTTCCTCTTCAAACAGGCGCAAGCTTTGAGGGTTCAGAAATACGCTCGGACATCTTCGTTTACGCGCATCTGGTAACTATAAACTCGGCTATCTATGAGTGCAATGTTTGGTTTGGAGGGCCACGAGAATGAACAGGGCGAACAAAGGACAAATCAGGATAGTTGAAGCGTTCTTAGCTGTTCTAATTGTCTTCTCGTCCTTCACGCTTTCCGCAAACCTCACAGTTTCACAAAACAAGCCGCAACGTGAAGACTTGGCCATAGACGGTTTGAACACTCTTACGAAGTTGGATGCTGATGGAAGCCTGAGTAATTACATAACAAACAGGAATTGGACGAGTCTACAAGAGGCTGTTAACCTTGCTCTACCAACGGGAGCATCCTTCAACCTCACAGTTTTCGATGAAGAAATGCGACAGGTTAACACTGCCGTCATTTCTAACGGTGGTTTCAGCAATCAGAGAATATACTCTGTAGAGTACGTTTGTGCAAGTCGAGACATGATGTTTCACAGTTACATAATTCACTTAGATTTGGCGGTAGCTTCTTGAAAAAGCTAAAAGAAACCTTCAAACACAACAATTCGGGACAGCTTCTAATAGTGGCAGCTCTAGCTATTGCCGTGCTAATTTCCTCAACCACAACATACGTTTACGAACTGAGCAAAGAGACTTCTGGCACAAATGATTCAACGATCAACGAGAGCATCCTTGCAATTAGACAGAGCACAAAAAACGTGATGATAAGCTCGCTTGCCAACGTTTCAAATGGCGGCACAAGAACACTGTTGACGGAAAATTTGAACACTTTTTTGCACACTTTAAGGAACACGCATCAGTTAGGCATATGCAACCTAGAGTTTACTACTTTCAATGATTCTGGCTATGATGAGGGCACGCGGCTCTCATGGGACACTACCAGTCCAGCAACATCAAGCGCTTATGCGAATTTCACACTGCAAGCCTACGGTGAAAACTCGAGAATCATCACGAAATTTGCTATCAACGTAACGACGGCAGTTGCAGTTAGCGGTTTTTACATCACGCTTGCGGGCGGCGAGAAGAACGTCAGTTTGACATGCAACTTGAAAAACGAGGGAGAACCAGCTTTGGTCAAGAACTTAACTGTGTTCTATAATGATGCTGGAAACTGGACGCAAGCTGGCACCGCAAACGGTCTTTCTGTTGCTGATTATGGGAATGGCACGTATACTGTATCTTTCAGGGTTGTGGTTGCTGATCCTGTACAGGTTTCTGTGCAGATTTTGGATTTGCGGAATATATTCGTTCGAGCCAACATGACGTGTTATGCAGGCTAAGCTTTTTTGCTGAACCATTCGAGCTTTTTAAATATATAATGCTCTTTTCTAAATAAACGATTGGTGCTTTAGAATGGTTGAGAACCCTGATTGGCGTCATCTTTTCACGTTGCTGAAGCTGGCTGAGATGGGAGCACATCGAAGAACCGCCAAGATTTCTACTGAATATTTAGCTACAAAGCTAGGGTTGTCACAGCAGACAGCATCACGTTACTTGATCGAATTAGATAACAAGGGTTGGATAAAACGGACTATGACGCCTGAAGGATGCTTGATAAAGATTACCGACGCAGGGGTCAAGGAAATGCAGAAGCTTTATTCGAACTTGCGCTTTCTGATGGAAGCTGCCTATCCTCCTTCGATCACTCTAGAGGGCGTGGTTTTCACGGGGTTAGGTGAAGGAGCCTATTATACTTCGAAAGAAGAATACAGGAAGCAGTTTATCGAGAAACTTGGTTTTGACCCTTACCCGGGCACGCTCAACTTAAAGTTGACCACCGATTATGACGTTAAGACTCGCTCGGAGCTTGAGGCGTACCCTGCTGTTGAGATTGTAGGCTTTAAGAGTGAGGATCGCAGTTTTGGGGTTGTGAAATGTTATCCAGCAATAATAGATAATACCGTAAAAGGTGCTGTAGTCTTGGCTTTAAGAACGCATTATGATGTTTCAGTGATAGAAATTATTGCGCCTATCAATTTGCGAAGGCATCTGAAATTGAAAGATGGGCATAAGGTGAAAGTTGAAGTCTTGACGTTGCCATAAATTTGAGGAGTTTCCGATCGTAGTGTAGAATATTGCGGCGGTTTACTATTTTATTTGTAGCAAAAAGTGTCAAGTTTTGACTTCGAGTATGTTACCGATATGGATGGAAAAACGCTATTCAAAAAACTAAAATAGAAACAAGACCTACATAACAAACATCATGGAAAAGACCATAACTAATTGTAAAAACCAACGCAATATTGTCAATAAGTATGCGTGGGTATTCACATGGATTCGTTTTGAGGATTCGCTACGTTTATTTACAAAGAACTGCATTGACTAGGTTAAGGAAGCTGAGCAAGCATGTCTAAGAAGTCTCCATCAAGGGACGATGCGTTGGAAGCTTTAGATTTCATAATCAACGTCTTGAAAGACCACGAAAAAGATCTAGACCGCTTGCTCAATGAGCTTGGCAACATAACCGAAAAATTGGGCGATGCAGGCGAGCTGAACGCAAAAATCGAGAAAGTCGAAGAACGCCTGTCTACGCTCCAGAACGAGATAACGAATCTAATAACGTACCTATCATCTCCACATGCAGGACCGCCAGTGTCGCCGCAGCTTATACAGGAGTCTAAGGAAGAAAAAGTTCAAGCCCGAGAAACACATGGGCCTCCTGTAATCTTGCGGTGTAAGCAGTGGGAGGATTTCCAAACGTTAGCTTATCAAGCTCAGACCGTTTCTTTCTTGTACCGAGAGGCTGAGAAGACGTTTCAGGTGGACGCGTTGAAGAATAATCAGATAATCACGTACAGTGGTGAGCTTCCTAAGGCTACTTTGCTTTTGAAGAGTTGGCTTGCGAGGCAGTTGGAGATTCCTGAGAAGAAAATCTTAGAGGGCATTCTGGCGATAGGCTAGGCTGTCTTGCGTTTGTACTTCTGTGTTATTCAGTAATGTTTTTATAGGCGTCAGGCGTCTTAAGTCTTAATAGATAATAGTGGAGGCTTAAGGTTGAAGGTTGCACCACAAGCCATTGTCAAACATTTTTTCCGTTTTCGAAGCCTTCTCCTTTCTCCTCGATGACGGAAATGGCTTCGTGGTCAGCCAAAAAACAATGAAAGCCCTCCACTCCAACAATAACAAAGATGACAACCATGACAGAGACGCAACACTACGTGAAAAAGGTCCAAGAAGAATTCGCAAAATTCGAAACCACAATGGAAGAACTGCGCGTCTTAAGAAGCGTTGCAGACGAGCTTAGAAGCTTCAGAAGAATGATAGAACTAAAAAGATACGACTAGTTTTTTACAGTGCCAACGTTCAATAAAGAACGTAAATGCAGACGAGTGCTTTAACGTCTAGCTTTTTGAAAGAAAAGTATAACTTGATAGATCAACACTTCATGTGTGAAAGCAGTTCGATAACCTAGACTGCGTCAAAAGAGAGTGAGTACATGCTAAGATTGTTCAATACTTTGACGAGGAAGATAGAAGAGTTCAAGTCGCTGAAAGAGGGAGTTGTTACGATGTATAACTGTGGCTTGACGGTTTACGATTATGCCACGATCGGGAACTTGCGGTCGTTCACGTTTGCAGACGTTCTGAGAAGATACTTGGAGTATAAAGGGTTCGTAGTTAAGCAGGTTATGAACTTCACCGATGTCGGACACATGTTTGAGGACGTTGACGTTGGTGAAGATAAGATGGAGGCCGCGATGGAAAGAGAGAAGAAGGATCCGTGGACGGTTGCCGATTTCTACATTAAAGCGTTCATGGAAGACGTGAGAGAAATGGGTTTTGAGGAGCCGATGGTGAGGCCACGAGCGACTGAGCATGTTAATGAAATGATAGAGCTGATCAAGAGAATAATAGAGAACGGCTATGCTTATGTTGTGAATGGTTCAGTCTATTTTGACGTCACCAAGTTCAAGGATTATGGAAAGCTATCTGGAAACACGATTGAAAAACTGAAAACAGGCGCAGGCGGAACCGTAACCTTTAACCCTGACAAAAAAAGTCAGTTTGACTTTGCTCTTTGGATAAACGATCCTAAGCACATAATGAATTGGAAGTCGCCATGGTGTGAAAAGGGGTATCCAGGATGGCACATTGAATGCTCAGCCATGTCCATGAAATATCTAGGAGAAACAGTTGACATTCACACGGGCGGAGTGGATAACCTGTTTCCTCATCACGAAAACGAAATTGCCCAGAGTGAAGCAGCTACAGGCAAGAAATTCGTGCATTACTGGCTTCATGGTGAACACTTGCTTGTTGAGGGAAGAAGGATGGGTAAAAGCTTGGGCAACTATTACACGCTGAAAGATGTGTTAGCAAAAGGTTACGACCCGAAAGCAGTGCGTTATCTGTTGTTGTCAACTCATTATAGGCAACAGCTCAACTTTACTTTTGAGGGACTAGAAGCCGCCAAGAACGCGGTTGACCGTTTAACCAACTTCCTTTACAGGTTGGCGGACGCTGATGGAAATGGGTACGGAGAAAAAATAGAGCAGCTTATGGAAGAAGTGAAGAAAGAGTTTGTTGCGGCTATGGATGATGACTTGAACGTAAGCGTCGCTTTAGCCGCGCTGTTTGACTTTGTCAGAGAGGTCAACAACCTCCTAGATAATAATCTGTTGAGCAAGAAAGAAGCCCGAGAAGTTTACGACTTAACTATGGGTTTTGACAAGGTTCTCGGCGTGATCGGTCCGATTAAGGAAGAGAAACTGCCAACAGAAGCTGAAGAACTTATTCGCAGAAGAGAAGAAGCGAGAAAAGCCAAAGACTGGAAGACTGCCGACCAAATAAGACAACAACTTCAAGCAATGGGTATAACAATCCAAGACACACCGCAAGGACTTAAATGGAGAATTGAAAAACACCAAACCAACCTGACAAAGAATGACTCCCACTCGTAAAATCATATCGTAGTTATGCTCTGGCATGTAAATCAAAGCATAGTTCAATCTACACATAAGGGAAAGAGAGGAGTCTCAGAGTGCCCGTTTTCTAGTTATGTTTGTATCCTAATGGAAATTCTTTGCAGAAACCTATAGGGGGGTAGGTCGTATTGACTGTTTTCCACGCTAAACGAACATGGAAAACTCGACAAGTTCAACCTATATAAGGAGGAGGAGGCTATTCTAAGAAGACTTGTGACCGCCGTGCAAATTCCACATGTCAGTGGCATATTTTTCTCGATAGAGTTTGTCTGCGAGCACGAGTTCGTGTTGGCTTAGTTTGGTGTTAGCGAGTTCTATGTTGAAGGCTGTCTGGAATCCTTGAACTAGTGCGTTGCTTACTGTTTTGGTTGAAAGCTTTTCTCCACGCTCTGCGTTGATTGAAGTGATCTTGTTTTTTGCGACATCGACAACTTCCATGCAAGTCTTAGCCCACGGAACACGCAACAAAGTAAACATCTTCTCCAAATCAGCATCCATTAGAAGTGTGCCATGCTGCAACACGACGCCCATCTTATGAGACTGTGCACTTCCTGAAATTTTCTTGCCGTTCACCATCAAGTTTGGACAAGTCTTAGTGTTTCCTTCGTTAAAATCTGCTTTTATGCCCAAGGTTCGAAGAGCCTCAGCCAATCCCGCATAGATTCTCGCATAAATAGCAGAGACATCTTCAGTTTCCAAGTCCTTCTTGCTGACAACAGCGCTGTAAGTAATCTCGTCTTCTGCATCATGATAAACCGTGCCGCCGCCAGTTATCCGCCTAACAACGTCAACACCAAGCTTCCTACAGTTGTCAAGCTGAACTTCATTCTCGATTTTTTGAAACCTGCCGACAGAAACCGCAGACGGTTCCCAACGATAGAGTCTCAACGTGTTAGGGACTAAATTTTTAATTTTGGCTTGTAAAATAGCCTCGTCAATAGCCATGTTCATAAAAGCGTTATGCGTTTCAAGCCCAAGCAGCCGCCACTCAGTCGTTGTCGTTCCAACCCGTCTACGTTCTTTGTGAAGATAGTCGTTGCTGTTATGCTTTAAACGTATGCTTCGGCGGCATCGCTATAGTCAAGCCTTTCAAAGTACAGGCTTCTGTAAAGACTTTATACTAAAACAAGCTAGAAAAGTAACTACCAACGGTGAAAAGCTTATGCTGGAATTAGTTCAGAAGACTGCGGAAAGAATAAGAAAACTTGAAGTCCAAGGTGCTCGAAACGTCGCCATAGCCGCCACAGAAGCCATAGAAAATCTGGCTCAGCACACGAAGACGAAGAACAAGCAAGAGTTCTTGAAAGAGCTTTCGGCTGCAAAGGAGATTTTGTTCGCTTCAAGAGAAACTGAACCTTTAATGAGGAATGCGGTTCGTTGGGTGATAAATCAGGTGGAAAAGAGCGACCGACGAAAGATAGATGAACTCATTGAAACCGTTTCATCTGCTTCAAAACAGTTTCTAGAAAACCTCGAAGACACGAAGGAAAAAATTGCGGAAATAGGAGTTAAACGTATCAGAAATGATTCGGTGATTCTCACCCACTGCCATTCTTCCACCGTGACTCACTTGCTTAAACAAGCTAAGCGGGAAGGAAAATTGTTTGAAATCATTTGCACCGAAACTCGACCGCTTTTTCAAGGTAGAATAACTGCCAAGGAAATGTTAGAATCAGACATCAAAACAACCCTCATCGTGGATTCAGCCGCACGTTTTTTCATGAACACAGTTGACCTAGTCATCGTGGGTGCAGACGCGATAACTTCAGAAGGCAACGTGATAAACAAGATCGGCACGAGCACCATCGCCCTTATCGCTCATGAAGCCAGAACGCCCTTCTACGTGGTTTCTGAATTGTTAAAATTCAACCCTGCAACCATGTTTGGTGATTATGAGAAGATAGAAGAAAGAAGCTCTGATGAAGTCTGGAAAGGTTCTCCGAAGGGCTTGGTCATAAGAAACCCCGCGTTTGACGTTACACGCAGAGATTTCATCCACGGCATAATATGTGAAGACGGAATAATCTCGCCCCACTCAATAGCCGAGATAATGCACAGAAAACATCCGTGGATTTTCGAGCAAGCAAACCGCTAAGCCTTCTGACCCCAAATCTGCAATGCAACCTTAAGCTCCTCATGTTGTTTTGCATATTCGCTCAACGACTTGCCTTCCAAAACCCCATCAACCGCTTGCCGCATCGCTTTTGCTCCTGCCACAGTTCCGTTTGTATGCCCGTGAATGCCTCCTCCAGCTTGGATAATGAAGTCTCTTCCAAAGAACTTGACGAGCGCAGGCACCAATCCAGGATGTAAACCGCCTGAAGCAACGGGCATTGCAGGCTTCAAGTCGCTCATTTTCATCTTTAAAGCTTCTATGTTCTCTTGCACATCTTCTTTGGTTTCAAACATTTTTCCAACAACCGTACCCACGTGAAGCTGGTCTACGCCTATTATTCTGGCGATTTTTGCTATGACCCGCATTGAGATCCCATGTTCTGGGTTTTTTGTAAACGCGGCATGTCCAGCTCGGTGTGCGTGAATCACAAGGTTTAAGTCTTGTTTGCGCAAAGTTTGAAGCGCAGCGAAACCGCAGGTTAAAATGTCCACCATGACGTATTCGCCTCCGTTGTTAAGGACGAATTCCGCTCTTTTCAGCATCTCGTTCGTTTCCGCCGTTACGTTGACCATGTAGACTTTTCTTTCTCCTGTCTCATCCTGAGCATTGTCTCGACATTCCAAAGTTTTGGTCACTCTTTCTTTGAAAGGGTTGAATTTTTGGCTACTTAGGTTCTCGTCATCCTTTACTATGTCGCATCCGCCGACCCAAGAGTCATAAGCGACTTTTGCGTGGTCAACTGTTTTCAGTCCAAGCTTGGGCTTGATTATGGTTCCTACTAGGGGGCGATCATAGATTTTCAGAAGCTGGTGGATTCCTTCGACGCCGAATTTTGGACCTTTAAAGCTTCGAACAAGTTGATTTGGAAAGTTGATGTTGTCAAGTCTGAGGTTCTTAAGCGTTCTTAACCCGAAAACGTTTCCTGCAACACTGCTTAGCACGTTAGGCATGTTTCCAAGTTCAAAAAGCTCCAGCGGATAAGCTATTTTCACGTGGTTTCCTTGTATACTGAAAACGTGTGCAGCAAGCTCTTCCACATAAGCCTTTAAAGTGGTAAGTTCTGTCCAAGTTCCAACTGAACTCTCAGCAGCAACCCCTCCTGCCGCTTCCAACATGCTGACGCCTTCAGGCTCAACGAAAAACGTACAAACAACATCCGTTTCTTTCGGCTTATACTTCAAGTCCACAAAATCAACATACTGCAACGTAACTCGCCTTCTGAGTTATCACTGATTAAGCAAAGTTCCTTAAAGCCTTTAACAGTGAACCACCAATCTATCAAGACAGGAATTTGCATGAAGCTCAAAGCTAGACTGCTAGACATTCAAGCAGGCGGAAAGAACATAGCGATACTGGATGATGAAACGGCTGGTCTTTTAGGCGTGCATTCCTCCGACAGAGTGAGAATCACGTATGGAAAAGCGCAACTAATCGCCATTGCAAACGTCGCGAGCGATTTCCCACACGATCAGATTGGGCTTTATGAAGAAGCTTCTGAAAAGCTTGAAATCAACGCTGGAGACGACGTTGAGGTTCAGCCCGCCGAAATTTCTGAATCACTTAGGTATGTGCAAGCAAAAATACGTGGAGAACGACTGCGAGAGAACGAAATACGCTTGATAGTCAGAGACGTTGTTGAACGACACTTAAGCGACATCGAGCTTGCCTCTTTCGTGACGGCTCTTTACATTCATGGACTGGGCATGGATGAGATTGAGGGTTTATCGAGAGCGATGGTTGAAACCGGCAGCACTTTGAGGCTGCACAAGAATCCGATTCTAGACAAGCACAGCATAGGCGGAATACCTGGCGATAAGACAACCATTCTTGTCGTGCCGATAATCGCCGCTGCGGGCTACACTATACCCAAGACATCATCGCGTGCAGTAACTTCTCCTGCTGGAACTGCTGATCGCGTCGAGAACCTGTGCCCTGTAAACCTCTCTATTGGTGAAATAGAAAAAGTTGTGGAAAAGACCAACGGCTGCATTGCGTGGGGTGGAGCTCTAGAACTGGCTCCTGCAGATGATCTGTTCATTCAAGTTGAATACCCCTTAGCAATCGACCCGTTGTTGCTTCCTTCGATTATGAGCAAGAAAAAAGCCATAGGCGCCACACACCTAGTAATAGACATTCCAACTGGAAGAGGTGCAAAAATTAAAACCAACGGCGACGCGCAAGCTCTTGCTTATGACTTTATAGACCTTGGAAAGCGTATGGGAATAACTGTTCAGTGTGCAGTTACTTTCGGAGAGCAGCCGCTCGGACGTGCTATCGGTCCAGCTTTGGAAGCAAGAGAAGCGTTAACGGCAATAATGGGGAACGGACCTGCTGACCTTAAAGAGAAGGCTGTGGGTCTTGCAAGTATTCTTTTTGAAATGGTCGGAGTGAAGAATGGAAAAAGGAAGGCGGAACAGCTTTTGAAATCTGGAAAGGCAGAAAAGAAGCTTAGAGAGATAATTGAGGCGCAAGGCGGAAACCCGAAGGTCATACCTGAGGACATAAACGTTGGCAGCAAAAGAACCAGAATAACATCTAGTAAAGAAGGCGAGGTTTTGTGGGTTAACAACGAAAGTATTGCGCAGGTTGCCAAAGAAGCAGGGGCTCCTAAAGAGAAGGGCGCGGGGGTTTTACTTCACGCAAAAATCGGCGAGCATGTTGAAAAAGATGGTATACTGTTCGAGGTATACGCTGAAAGAAGCACAAAGCTAAGGGCTGCCGTCAAATTGGCGAATGAACTTCAGCCTATGGGATTAAGCAGAAAACCTGAAGAACGGATGTTGATGGAACGTATTCCGATGCGTACTGTACCAAAGAAAATCTTTGCAGTTGAAAGATAAGCAAGCTTTCCAAGATTTTTGTTTCTTTACATAAATAGCCATTCCATCGCTTTAGGTTTAAATATTAGAGTTGTGATTAAACGTAGCGAGAGGAAAACCAAGGCATGGGTTCAAAGTCTCCAAAAGGCGAATTCGCCGCAAGAAAACTAATGGAAAGAAGGAACAAGCTTCGCTGGAGCAGCATGTACTACAAGAGACGCATGATGATGCTGGACGTGAAGGCTGACCCACTTGAAGGTGCACCGATGGCACGTGGCATAGTTCTTGAAAAAGTCGGCGTTGAAAGCAAGCAACCCAACAGTGCTATCAGAAAGTGCGTGAGAACTCAACTGATAAAGAACGGCAAAATGATAACTGCTTTCCTGCCTGGAGACGGCGCTTTGAACGTTGTTGATGAACATGATGAAGTGGTGCTCGAAGGCATAGGTGGTTCACGTGGTAGAAGCATGGGAGACATTCCAGGAGTGCGTTGGAAAGTCATTACAGTTAACGGTGTGTCCTTGAATGAGCTTGTTTATGGGAGAAAGCAGAAACCAGCGCGGTGAGAGTTTTGAGTCAAAAGTTGCAAGAAGAAAAGAGTGAGATAAAACTTTTTGAGAAATGGAGTTTCAGAGGTATTGAAGTAAAAGATTTGGGTTTACAGAGGTACATTTCTTTAAAGCCTGTTGTGGCGCCGCACAGCATGGGAAGACATGAGCATAAACGTTTTCGCAAAGCGAACGTCAACATCGTGGAGAGGCTTGCAAACAACCTTATGCGTCCTGGAAAGAACGCGGGCAAAAAGGCCAAGATCATGAACATCGTGAAGCATTCTTTTGAGATTGTTTACCTGCGCACGGGCAAGAGCCCGGTTGAGGTGTTAGTGAGGGCGATAGAGAACTCTGCGCCATGTGAAGACACGACGAGGATAAGTTACGGCGGTATAGTGTATCACATGTCAGTCGATATCTCGCCGCAGAGAAGAGTTGATTTAGCTTTCAGGCACATTGCTGAGGGAACAAGACAGGCGTCGATTAACAACCCGCGTTCGATCGAAGAATGTTTGGCAGAAGAATTGATCTTAGCTGCGAATCATGACATAAAGAGCTATGCTGTAGCCAAACGCCACGAAATAGAGAGAGTTGCCCAAGCAGCTAGGTAGGTCAATCGCTTCATAATTGCCTATTTTACGTGTATCTCAACTATGTCTCCATCTTTCAAAACAAAAGTAACTCCCACTTTTTGTGGACTGAAAACAAGTCGATCTGCCCAGACCTTTGCAAAGGAAAATTTCTTGCTCAAATCAGTGTGAATGCTTTTCGCCAAGTCATTGACCGTAGCGCCCTTTCTCAGGATAAACGGCTTCCTAGAGTACTCTCTTTCGTTAGGTTCTTTCGTGTATACACGCATTATTTCAAGCGTTTCAAACAAGACGTCTCCAAGCTTTTCGAAACCATTTTTGTCTTTGCATGAGACAGCTACTATGGGTAGTTTTCCGCCAACATAAGCTTCCAGTACGCTCAAGTTTGCTTTTGCTCCTTCTAAGTCGGTTTTGTTTGCAACTATCACGGCTGGCTTGTACACCGTGCTTTCGAATATGGCGTCTTCGATTTCGTCTAATGTTGCTTCTCCTATGATTTTGACAACGCCGTCGGTGAAGTGATGATTTTTGAGCAGGTTTTCAACATCTTTGAAAGTGCAGTCAGCAAGTTTTCCGATCAAGATGATTCGCAGTCCAGCTCCCATGTATTTTCTTTCGATTTCAACGCGTGCCTTCGGTCTATTGAACAGTATCCGAGCCTTTTCCATTTCGCGTACTATGAGGGATAGCTGCTCAACAGGGTCTTGCGCTAGGTCTACCAGTATGATTATGCCGTCTGCGTTGCGGGCTACGCCTAAGGTCTGAAGTCCCCATGCTTTTCCGTCAGCTGAGCCTTCCATTAAAGCAGGAGCTTCAATGATTTGAAATTGTATATCCCTGTAGGGCAGTATGCCGGGTATAGGTTCTCGCGTGGTGTATGGGTCGGTTGAGACTTGGGCTTTTGCGTTTGTGACGGTCACTAGCAGACTGCTTTTTCCTGCTTTGGTTAAGCCTACCAACGCGATTTGTGCTGCGCCTTCTTTTTGGATGAAGGTTTTTGGTCCGCTTTTGCCTGTTTTCTTCCGTTTTTTCTCTTCTATTTCTTTTCGCAGGGTCGTGATTTGTTTTTTAACGTTGGCTTCTAGTCTAGTAGTGCCGTGGTGCCTAGGGATAAGGCTGAGAAACTCTTGCAGAAGTCGAAGCTTTTCGCGTGGATTTTTGGCGGCTTCTACTTCTTCCCATTTGTCTTTGGCTTCAGGCGGCAGGTTTGTAGGCATGTTCTAGCGTCTTCCAGCATTATTCTCGAAAGTCAACTTTTATATTTGTTGCCAAACATCGCTGTAATTCCGTCACATTTCATCATCATAAACTTAAAATAACTGAATGAACAGTTGTGTAAACGAATTCATTAAAACCTAAAGGAAAATTAGAGAATAAAACGGAGGAAAAGTGATGAGTAAAAGTGAAAAACCGCACTTGAACATAGTGATCATGGGACACGTAGACCATGGAAAATCCACGACGACAGGACACTTACTGTATGACGCTGGGGCAGTTGATGAGAGAACAATTAAGGCGTTCGAAGAAGAAGCCAAGAAATTGGGCAAAGAATCATTCAAGTTCGCGTGGGTTCTCGACAACCTGAAAGAAGAACGAGAAAGAGGAGTAACAATTGACCTTCGATTCCTAAAATTCGAAACGAAGAAGCATTATTTCACGGTCATAGACGCACCAGGACACAGGGACTTCGTTAAAAACATGATCACAGGAGCCAGCCAAGCCGACGGCGCAATACTGTTCTGCTCAGCCAGAAGAGGCGAATTCGAAGCAGGCATCGGACCGGGCGGTCAGACAAGAGAGCACGCGTTCCTTGCTTTCACGTTAGGCGTTCGCCAACTAGTCATAGCCATCAACAAGATGGACGATATTTCTGTTAACTGGAGTGAAGAACGCTTCAACGAAATCAAGAATGAAGTTACAAGAATGCTGAAGATGGTGGGTTACAGGGTTGAAAAGTTTCCGTTTGTCCCCACTTCGGGATGGACAGGCGACAACCTTGTGAAGCCCAGTTCGAACATGCCGTGGTACAAAGGACCAACGCTGATTGATGCGCTGGACACTTTTGAAGTGCCGCCGAAGCCGACGAACAAACCGTTGCGCATCCCAATTCAAGATGTGTACAGCATCACGGGTGTAGGCACTGTTCCAGTGGGCAGAGTCGAGACTGGAGTGGTAAAGGAAAACGATGTAGTTATTTTCATGCCATCCAATAAACAAGGTGAAGTCAAATCTCTGGAAATGCATCATGAAAGAATTCCGAAGGCTGAGCCTGGCGACAACATAGGCTTCAATATCAGAGGCGTTGGAAAACAAGACATCCACCGTGGAGACGTAGCAGGACACACAACAAACCCGCCAACGATAGCCAAAGAGTTCATCGGACAGATCATCGTGATCTATCACCCAACAGCCATAGCTGCAGGATACACGCCAGTACTTCACTATCACACAGGACAGGTCGCGTGCAGGTTTACGGAGCTGATAAAGAAGATCGACCCTCGTTCAGGACAGGTTGTTGAGGAGAAGCCATCGTTCCTGAAGACAGGTGACGCAGCTGTGGTTAGAATGGAACCTTTGCATCCGATATCGCTTGAAACGTTCGCAGAGTTCGAGGAACTCGGACGCTTTGCAGTGAGAGACATGGGTACTACGGTGTCTGCGGGAATTGTGAAGGAAATCACGAAGAAGGGACCATAAGCCTCTCTTCCTTTTTTATGCGTATACCCGATGTTTTAGATTTAGTGTACAATTTTATTTTTCGGTTTGTGTTCTTTTTATTCTGTATCGTTTAGGGTCGTCAAAGATGTCAATTGCATTCACCTTGGTTAGAAAAGCGGCGGAGTGGACAACTCCTTCTGGGATAAAGTACCAATCACCTCTTCGATAAACCCCAGACTTGCCGCCGATGACCAAACGCATTTCGCCTTCTACGACAAGACCCCATTGATTGCAGTGGGAGTGGGGAGGTACCTCACAAGCGGGTTGTATGTCGAAGAACACAATCTGCTTGTCTCTGGTCTGAAGAAGCCAGCCTCGTATCCCTTTTAATTGGGTATCGATTTCTGGAAGGGTTCGTATCATTTCAGGATAAGGAGTTCCGTTCCATTTTTTAGTAAGATTCTCCATGTGACTTTTTCCGCTAAGCTCGTAAATATGGATTGCTGCTGATTTTTGCGGTTTTAAATTGCTATGGTATTTAAAAGACAAAAAATGGAGGTTAAGCGGGAGATACTTCATAATTCTTTGAAGTTTATGTTGCGCTGAAGTTTTATCAAGGAGAAGCAACTAGTTTCTCACATTAACGTATAACGAAACATAGGGTTGAGCGTGATGTCAGGAACTGAAACTCTACTTCCGTTTCTAAAAGAAAAGAAAACCAACGAGCAACAGCAGCCAACCATTATCGTAGACAGTCGAGAGGCAAACACTGCTACGAAGATTGTTAAAGGACTGCGAGAACGCGGTGTCAATATCAAAACTGAACAGTTGGAGAAAGGCGACTACGTTCTATCCGACGTATGTGCGGTAGAGAGAAAAACAGTAAAAGACTTCGTTTACACGCTTACGCATCGTTATTTGTTTGAGCAGTTGTTCAGGCTCAAGGAGGTTTACCCTAAAGCTTTGATTCTCTTAGAAGGTTATTTGCCCATAATCTACAAGTACAGCCGAATTCAGCCTGCCGCTGTTTGGGGTGCCATGTTTAGCCTAGTCAGAAACGGCATACCCATGGTGACTACAACATCGTACAAGGAAACCATCGACTTCCTATACGTAGCAGTACGCCAAGAACAGATAGTAGAAAAACGTGTGCCCACGGTGCATGCGTTCAAAAACTACGACAGCACATCTGATGCGCAAATCTATTTCGTGGCAAGCCTGCCCAACGTTGGAAGAGAAAAAGCCATGGCAATCCTTAAATCCTATCAAACGCCCTTGAACGCGCTAATCAACGTGGACGACTGGCCTGAGACCGTTCATGGACTTGGACCGATAATAAGCAACAAGGCTAAGGAAGTACTGAGAACACCGTTCAAGGAATGAGAAAAACATGGAAGTAGAAATAGCTCCAACACGAAAAATCACAGTTCTAGGCTTGGACAAGCGTTCACTCGTGAACATCGCGTGGTGCGCCGCAACCTACGGAGTAAACAGGCTTTACTGGATAAACGGGTACGTCTTGTGCTTAGAGGTTTACGAAAAGGCGTTTGACCATGAATTGAAGAAGCAAGAGTTTCCCATAAGCCAAATCTGTTACACGGCGTTTCCCAAGTATCAGAAAATTTACGAGATCGACAAGAGCTTTCAGATTCCTTTGATTGACGTTTCGGACATGAAACTGTTCCAAAAAATATTAGCTGCAATCTTGGAACATGAGAAGCAAAAGAAAGAGAAAGACGCCTAGACAGTTTTGGGCTTCTGTTTCACACTCTCGTAGCCCAGCTCGAATGCCTTTGCGTTCATATCCAAGTGTTTTGCAGGAACAAGCTCCCGCACAGTCTCCAACAGGCTTTCCTTTTTAATCGGCAACTTTCCAGAAGCGGCTAACGCACCAATCATGACGGTGTTCTGAGTTAGACTGCTTCCTGCCGCTTCCGTAAGCTTCCCCGTCTCCACAACAACAACGTTCTTTGTGAAACGATGAATCTTGTCCAAAATCTCTTTCATGCTTGGGTATGCCTTGTTTTTGGCTGCAAGCTCTGTAGGAGCGATTCTTTCGTCGCTCATGATTATCAACGTCTTTTCTGAGACGTACTTCAGGTTTCTCAACGTTTCTAGAGGTTCGAAGCCTAGAAGCACGTCTGCTTGCCCATCCATCACGGTTGATGCTAGAACGTTTTCGCCTATTCTAACGTCAGAAGTTACTGCTCCGCCGCGTTGTGCCATGCCGTGAATCTCGCTGACGCGAACGTTCAACCCGTCCTTGAGAGCAGCCGTTCCGAGAATTTCCGCTGCCAAAAGGGTTCCCTGACCACCCACGCCAGCCAAGACGACGTTAAATTCTTTCATCATTGCCTCCACCCTCTATAGCGTTGTAGGGACAAACTGAAACGCACAATCCGCATGCAGCACACATCGTGTTGCTAATACGAACTTTTCCTTCTTCAATTATCAACGCTGGGCAGCCGATTAGTTTGATGCAGACCATACAGTTCGTGCACTTGTCTGAAATTTTGTAGCTTGCTGTCTTGACACCTCTGCGCCTCTTTTCTCTAACGGCAATCAATGTGCATGGTGCACGAAAAACTATTACGGATGGCCCCGAATGGTTCAAGGCTTCCTTAATGACTGCTTCAGCTTCCTTGGTTTTGAAGGGATTAACCACTTTGACGTATTTCACGCCGCAACCTTCAGCAACCTTTTCGATAAGAATTCTCTCTGACGACTCACGCATCCCGGTTGTGCCTGTTCCTGGATGTGGTTGATGACCAGTCATAGCGGTTGTGAGGTTGTCTAGAACGACTATGGTTATCTTGTGATTGTTGTAGACGGCATTTATGAGCCCTGGAATTCCTGCGTGGAAGAACGTCGAGTCTCCAACTACTGCCACAGTGGGTTCGTGTATTACCTTGCTTATGCCTTGTGCTGTGCCTATGCTTGCGCCCATGCATATCATTATGTCACCAACATTCAACGGAGGTGCGATGCCCAACGCATAACAACCTATATCAGTCGCATATACCGCCTTGTTACCTCCGACTCGCTGTATGGCATAAAAAGATGCTCTATGCGGACACCCAGCACACAAGATGGGGGGTCTACGTGGCAAGTCCTTAACAACCTCGGCGTACTTCTCAACAGTCTCTCGAAAGTCTATTGGCAACTCTCTACCTGTTATGCTCGCCAGTCCAGTCGCAACGACGCTAGTAGAAAGCTCACCATCTCGTGGAAAATACTGTCTATTCATCTTTCCATAGATCTCGACGTTGGGAGCATGATCTTTGGCTATGGCTTTGATTTGCAATTCCAAGTATGGCTCAAGCTCTTCAACAACAATAACTTTCTCATGTCTTTTCAGAAACTCTCCGATCATTTTCTCGGGGAGAGGGTGGGTCATACCTAGTTTCAAAATAGTACTGTCGAAGCCTAGTAAACTGGCTGCTTTAACTGCGTAGTTGTAGGCCGCACCTGACGAAATAATGCCATACTCTCTGTTCTTTCCTTCACGAGAGATTCGGTTATATGGAGATGTCTCGCTGATTTCCTTGGCTTTCTCCAGCTTTTTCAGAAGAAGTGGGTGGGCTGGTCTTGAATTGGCTGGAACCATGACTAATCGTTTTACGTCCTTGGTGAATGCGCCTTTCAAGTTTGGTTTTACAAGCTTGCCGTATGTTACTGGTCCTCGCGTGTGGCTGACACGAGTCGTAGTTCTAAACAGCACGGGCAACTCCAATTTCTCAGAGATTTCGACAGCTGAAACAACCATGTTCTTTGCTTCTTGGGAGTCAGAAGGCTCTAGACATGGAAGGCTTGAGAGTAACGCATAGTAGCGATTGTCTTGTTCGTTCTGTGAGCTAAAACATTCTGGATCATCCGCTGTAACAATAACGTAGCCGCCTCTCACACCAGTGTAAGCCAGAGTCATTACTAAATCTGCGGCAACGTTTAGCCCAACGTGTTTCATGGCTGAAAGTGCTCTGACTCCACAGTTGGCAGCCCCAGCCGCAACCTCTACTGCAACCATTTCGTTGGTGGAGTATTCCATGTACAAACCTGCTTCAGCGGCAATACCCGAAACAGAGTCACCTATCTCAGACGCTGGTGTGCCAGGGTAAGTTGTCACGATTCCTATGCCAGCTTCCAGAATTCCTCTGGCGATAGCTTCGTTCCCAAGCAAAAGCACTTTCTTGCCGGGGCTGTCTTCGAGTAATACATGCAAATCTGGCAATAAACTTCTCACCCTATGGAAAGCTCTCATCTCTCACCGCTTCACATATAATTTTTGGTCGCAAATCAAAGATATGTTGAATGAACTGAGTCTAGACCGAAAGTATTATTAAAACACAAAACTGACAATACCGACATTCGTGAGGTTTGACACAATGTCCATAAAACTTTATTCAGGCAAAGAAATCCCGATTGAGATGCACAAAACGCGAATGGTTCAGAAAATCTCGCTGATACCAGCGGAGGAGAGGCTTAAAGCCATGGGAGAAGCGGGCTATAACACGTTCCTACTCAAAACCAAAGATATCTTTCTTGACATGCTTACTGACAGCGGCGTGAATGCCATGAGCGATAACCAATTCGCTGCTATGATAAAAACCGATGACGCATACGCAGGCAGCATGACTTTCTACGAATTCGCCGACGCAGTAAAAGATGTTCTGGGATATAAACACGTGATGAACGCTCACCAAGGTAGAGCAGCAGAACATCTGTTGGCAAAGGTCTTCATCAAACCAGGCGATGTGGTTCCAACAAACTACCACTTCACCACCACTAGGGCTCACATTGAATTGGCGGGGGCGCAAGTCTTAGAGATATACTACGATGAAGCGCTAAAGACGGAGAGTACCAACCCGTTTAAAGGGTGCATAGACCCACAAAAATTGGAAAGTGTTATCAAGAAATACGGCAAAGACAAGGTAGCTTTCGTTCGAATGGAAGCAACGACTAACCTGATCGGCGGACAGCCGTTCTCCATGAAGAACCTGAACGAGATAAGACAGATTTGCAATGCGAACGGCTTGATGCTCGTTTTGGACGGCAGCCTGATCTGTGAAAACGCCTACATGATAAGGCAGCGAGAGAAAGGGTACGAAAACAAGACGGTTGCTGAGATAGCAAAGGAAATGTGCAGCATCGTGGATCTGTTCTACATGAGTGGACGGAAAAACACGTCGGTCAGGGGCGGCATGATAGCTACGAACAATAAGGAACTCTTTGACAAGATACGACCTTGGCTTCCAGTGTACGAGGGCTTCTATACGTATGGTGGCATGTCTATGAGAGAAGTAGGCGCGATGGCTGTGGGGGTCCGAGAAATGGTAGACCCCTCGGTTGCGGGTTGCTCGGTGGAACAGATAAAATACTTCGTAAATAGGCTCGCTGAAACAAAGATTCCAGTAGTCACGCCGCCAGGTGGATTAGCTTGCCACTTGGACGCGATGAAGTTCTTGCCACACATTCTCCAATCCCAATACCCGGCAGGAGCTCTTGCAGCCGCCCTCTACATCGCATCTGGAATAAGGAGCATGGAAAGAGGAACGATCTCAGTTGACAGAGACAAAGAAGGGAAGGAAACCTTAGCTGACATAGAACTGACTAGAATCGCACTGCCAAGAAGAGTTTACACGGTGTCGCACATGGAATACGCAATCGACAGAATAAACTGGCTTTACAAGCACCGAAACCTAGTGAAGGGATTAAAATTTGTGTTTGAACCACCTGTACTAAGGTTCTTCGACGGAAGACTAGAAGCCATAGACAATTGGGGAAAAGACCTCTGTGTGGCCTTCAAAGAGGAATTAGGTGACTATTGAGCTCACTCTTCCTGATTAAAGGGAACTCTTTTTCTCCTTTCTTTTCAAGAACTTACGGACAATGGAGCAAGGCTTTCGCTTTTGGTGCTTGTCTTTTTTAGTCGGTTACGCCGGTTTTAACTATTTCAGCGTTCTCAGGATGTTTTCTATTAACTGACTATTTGCCCTTGAACGTTGGTTTGCGTTTTTCTGTGAAAGCTGAAACTCCTTCTTGCAGGTCTTCTGTTGACGCCACAATGCCAAAGCCCTCTCTTTCCAAAGCCAACGCCGCATCCAAGCCTATCTCAGCGCCTTTGTTGATCAAAGCCTTAGCCACCGTGATAGCCACGGGCGCTTTTGACGCTAGTTCCAGAGCGAATTGTCGCACCGCTTCCCTGAACTTGTCTGCTGGCACTACCATGTTGACTATGCCAAGCTGCTCAGCGGTCTTGGCGTCCAACATTTTTCCTGTGAAAACCATTTCCTTAGCCTTTCCCCTGCCGACTAGCCTCGTAAGCCTCTGTGTTCCACCCCATCCTGGAATCAAGCCTATGTTGATTTCAGTCTGTCCCATGCGGCTGTTTTCAGAAGCGATGCGCAAGTCACATGACATGGCTACTTCTAAGCCTCCGCCTAAAGCGTAGCCGTTCAACGCTGCGATGACTGGTTTTTCCAAGTTTTCGAGCGAAACGCACAGCTTCTCGCCCATTAACGAAAGTTCTCGGGCTTTCAGGGCGTTCATGCCTTTCATGGCTTTTATGTCTGCGCCTGCTGAGAACGCTTTCTCGCCCGCGCCTGTTAGCACGGCCACTCGCACGTTCACGTCTGCCTTAACATCCTCTACGGCTTGCAAGACTTCTTCGATGACTTCCTTGCTAAAAGCGTTTAAGGCTTCTGGGCGATTCAGGGTTATGGTGGCTATTCCGTCGCTTTTCTCATAAATGATGTATTGGAACTCCATTCGTGGTTCACCCTATTTTTGTGTCCAGTCGTAGTAGCCTCGTCCTGTTTTTCTTCCAAGAAGCTGAGCTTTCACCATCTGCTTCAAGCCCGTCGTGGCGTGGAACTTCGGATCCAACTCTCTTGTTAAAACGTCGGCAATCGCCAACGTGGTGTCGGCGCCGATGTAATCCAACAGCATAAGCGGTCCCATGGGCCAGTTCAAGCCTAGTTTTATGGCTTTATCAATGTCGTCTCGGTCTGCGACGCCTTCCCAGTAGAGTGCTGCTGCCTCGTTTAGGGCTGGGATGAGTATGCGGTTGACGATGAAGCCTGGGCTGTCTTTCTTAACTAGGACGGTTTCTTTGCCGAACTTGAGTGCGGTGTCTAGGATTGTTTGCACTGTTTCGTCTGAGGTTTTGGCTCCTTTGACTACTTCTACGAGTTTCATAAGTTGTGGTGGGTTGAAGAAGTGCATTCCGCAGACTTTTTCGGGACGCTTTGTGGCAGAAGCAAGTTCAGTTATGCTGACGGACGACGTGTTTGAGGCGATTATGGCGTGTGCCGACGCGTATGTGTCTACCTCGCGAAACATGGCTTTCTTCAGTTCAATATTTTCTGGCACGGCTTCGATTATCAAGTCGGCGTTTGCCACGGCTTCTTTCAAGTCTAGTACAGGGTGTATTCGAGTTAAGATTTCGTTCATCTCCGATTCTGTCATCTGTTCTTTCTTGACGAAGCGGTTTAAGCTATCGCGAATCATGTTCATGCCGCTGTCGATGAACCGTTGCTCGATGTCCCGCATGTTGACTTCGCATTTTCCAACTTGAGCAGCCACTTGAGTGATTCCATGACCCATCAAGCCTGCGCCTAAAACTGCAATTCTCTTTACTTCCATTATTTTCACCTTTCTTGAATTGAAAAACTATTAGGTTGCGGTATCATTAAAAAGTCTTCGCAAACAAAACAGAATTCTGTAAATGGCGTTGTGCGACTAGAGGCTTTGAAACAGGTTTCTCTAAGAACACCGTACTCCTTAGACGCAGGTTGAGCTTGCTCCTCACGGTTTTAATCGCGTGGTTGTCGTGTGTCAAGAGCTAATCTGGCATGTTTGATTGTGCTTTAGACGTGTTAAACCCGACTAGACTGATTCTGCTCCCACATCTGTTGCATCGCAGAATTATCTTCTCTAAGCAGTCTTCCTTAACAACAGGTTCTAGGATAGTGTAAACTTCCTCTGTTGTATCGTCAGGCGAGATTTCAACTCCGCATCTAGGGCAATTAACTTTTCCATCCCCTTTGACCTTGGTTAGGTCAATCGTGTAGAGCCTGGTTTTCTGCATCTTTCTTTCCCTCGTGTTTTGTTTCCCGCTGCCGAGGAGGATGAAAAGAGAGGAGGAGGCCCAAAAAGTGCCTCTTAAGGATCACTTCCTCGGTAGTTTCGGGCGTTTCAGTCCTCGACATCCGAGATTATCGTTTTCAGTTTTTTTTTATGACATATGTCATACTTAAGTCTTGCTATGAAAATCAAAGAAAACCACATGTTCTACACGAATAACTTTAATACTGCGTAGTGAGTTATGCTGGAATGTGCAAAAACGTTTTTGCACTAAATAGTAGAGGAGTTGAAATAGAAAATGGCCGATAGAGAGATGCATAAGGCAGTTTGTGCCGAATGTGGAAAGGAATGTGAAGTTCCTTTTAAACCAGACGGAACAAGACCCGTATACTGCCGAGAATGTTATTCTAAACGCAGAAACACAAGGAGATATTAAGCTTACAAGCTAACATCTATCCTTAGTTAACAATCCTTTTTCTTTTTCTCATCTTCTACGTTTTGAAGCTTTTCACCGCTAATCATAATAAGTAGAACCATACTCCTATACATTCACCGAAATGTGAGGTTAAGAACAAGATAATGCCTACTGATCCAGTTTGCGGAATAGTTCTTGACGAGAACACTGCTAAATTCAAGATTACCCATGACGGAGAAACCTTCTATTTCTGCTGTTTGAAATGCAAGAAGAGATTTAAGAGAAACCCGATGAAATTCGTAAAATAATCCTACTGTCACAGTTCTAGGCGCGCAAGCGGAAAATCATCCTTCTCGTTATCCACTTTAAAACCATTCTTCAAATAAAACCTCAACGGACCTGAAGGGTTGTTTTCAGAGCTTCTTCTCGCATAAGTTTCTATGGCCTTAATTCCTCTTTTCTTTAGCTCAGCCACTAAGTCCTTAAGAATGAGAGTGCCGAACCCTTTTCCGCGTGCTTCCTCGTCTGTGATGTGGAGGCATGCAAGAAAAACAGCGTCTTCACTAGGCTGTCCTGAAATGTATTCTTTAACTCGCGCGAAGAATTTTGCTGGTGCATACTGGAAAAAACCTGTTGGAACGCCATCTTGATAGGCAATTCCAATGCAATTTCCAAACTCCTTCTCCACTTTGCTAAACCATTCGAGTTTTTGTTTCTCGTTTTCAGGCTTCAGCATTTCTTCACCATGATCGCCGCTTGTCTGCCAGTAAAGACAGTACCTGCAAGGGCTAGGATGTCTTTGAAATTGTCTTCATTCACGGGTTTGATTTGAAACATGGTACTCTTCTTTCTAATTCTTCTCAGACAATGCTAAAAAATGTTTGTAAAAAACCTCTTAAGTAAACGGGCATAAGACAAAAATTTCGCCTGTTACTATAACTTCATGTATGAGCGCCAAATTTGAAATAGTCTTCCTCGGAACAGGCGGCGGCAGATTCGCCACAATAACCCAGAAAAGACGCACGGCAGGAATCCGCGTGCTAAGTGAAAACCTAAACCTTCATCTGGACCCTGGACCTGGAGCGTTAGTGCATTCTATAGAAGAAGGATTAGATCCGCAAAAAGTTAATGCCATCTTGGTTTCACACTGTCATCCAGACCATTATACGGATGCAGAAGTGTTAATCGAGGCCATGACACGGGGAATGACCCATAAGCAAGGAGTGCTGGCTGCTGCAAAGAGCGTCTTGAAAGGAAACAGTATCTGCGAGTCTTCAATTTCAAAATATCATCAGCAGATGCCGTAGCAGACGTTTGAAGCGGTGCCGAACATGAAAATCGAAGTGGGCAATGTGAGCATTTCTGTGACTGAGGCAAGGCACACTGATTCAGACGCTGTGGGTTTTAGGTTTGAAACCAAGGGTTTTGGCAGCTTTGCCTACACGAGTGACACGGAATACTTTGAAGGCATAAGCAAATACTACACTGGCGTGAGGCTTCTCATACTTTGTGTCATGCGGCCGGCTGGCAAACCGTGGAAGGGACACATGACAACAAACGATGCTATTAGAATAATCGAAGAAACTGCTCCTGAGCGGGCTGTTCTGACGCATCTGGGTATGCAGATGATTTTTCAGGGTCCTGCGAAAGAGGCGAAATTGATTAAAGAGAAAACTGGAGTTGCAACGGTTGCGGCTGTGGATGGGATGCGAATAGGTTTTGCGGAGACTATAAGCATACGAGCGCGTAGCCAAAAGACGCAAGAAGATTTAGGCAAGTTTTTCTAAAGCGTTTTAACTTGAATGGGTCGTATAGTATGGTTGAAGGATGATGTGTCATGCGGGTCGTGCTGCGAATAGGAGGTTCAGTTGTCGCTTCTCCCATCAACTCAGCCTTGATTAATGAGTATGCAGATTTGTTGAAGAGGCTGAAGACTCAGGGGCACGCTGTGGCGGTTGTTGTGGGCGGCGGCGTCTATGCAAGAGAATTCATCAAAGCCGCAAAAGATTTGGGACTGGAAGGAAGGGTTCAGGATGAAATTGCCATTTCGGTTTCAAGAATTTTTGCTCAACTGTTTTTGGAAAAACTTGGAGATTTGGGATGCAGAAGCGTTCCGCTGACGGTTGAGGATGCTGTCAAACACATGCATATGGGAAAAGTCATGGTTATGGGTGGGTTAAGACCTGGCATGACCACGGATGCAGTGGCAGCGTTGATCGCTGAACAAGCAAACGCAGACTTGCTGGTTAAGGCTACCGATCAAGACGGGGTTTACGATAAAGACCCTAGAAAACATGCGGACGCCGTCAAGCTGGATCGTTTGAGCTTTAACGACTTGTCTGCCGTGTTCTCTGAAGACAAGCATAAGGCTGGGATTCATCAGGTTATCGACCCTGAAGCGGTCAAAATCCTGAGTCGCAACAGGCTTAGGGTTGTTGTGGTTAACGGGTTCAAGCCTAATAATGTTTTAATGGCTGTTGAGGGTAAGCGTGTGGGCACGGTTATTGAGTAATGTATAAACAACGTTTTGTCGTAGGAAGGTTTAAATATCACCATTGATATCAACGGCGATATCAACAGTGATAAAACATGTTTGCGCACAGAAAACATTGGATGAGACACACTGCCATGGTGCCGAAGGGGTTCGTACGCTACCAAGTTCTCGAATGCCTCGGCGAAAAACCCATGTCAGGCTCTGAAATAATAACCGAGATAGAAAACAAGACGAACGGTCGATGGAAGCCGAGCCCAGGCTCGATTTATCCGCTTTTAGCTTGGCTACAGGACAATAGCCACATCAAGGAGTTGCCGGCTGAACAGAGCGGAATGAAACGGTATGAACTGACATCAAGCGGCAAGGCTCTGCTTGAGGAACAAAGGAAGATAATCGCTGAGCAGAGGAAGAAGATGAAGGAGTACGCTAAGAACCATTTGGGATTAGGGAAAGAAAGGTTCTTCGGTCCGCCTCTTCCGCCCTTTGTTGGTGCGTTTTTGACTGGTTTGCCCGAAGAGAAGTTGGTTAATGTGAAGAAGACGATGCGGAGGCTTGGTGCTGCCGTCTTCGAGTTGGGGCATAGTCTAGAAGAGCATATGTCGGAAGAAGCTTTCGATGAATCGCTGAAAGTCTTAAATAATACGGCTGAAAAGCTTGAGAAGATAAGCGAGAAACTGAAGGGTGAAAAAAAATGAGTGAAGAGATCATTAAGGCTGAAGGATTAACCAAGGTTTTCAACAAGCACTTAGTCGCCGTGGATCACGTAAACTTCGAGGTTAAAAGAGGAGAAATATACGGTTTCTTAGGACCAAACGGCGCAGGAAAAACTACAACAATTAACATGCTGATAACTATCTTGAAGCCTACAGAAGGCAAAGCTTCCGTTTTGAGTTTCGATATTGCAAAGCAAGATGTTGACGTTAGAAATGTGATCGGTGTCGTGCCACAAGAATATACTGCTGATGAAGACCTGACTGGTTTGGAGAACATCTTCCTATGTGCGGACATGTACGGGATTCCTCGCAAAATTGCGAAAGAGCGTGCGGAAGAACTGTTGAAGCTTGTTGAATTGACTGATTTTAAGGACAAGAAGGTTCAAACTTTTTCTGGTGGCATGCGTCGCAGGCTTGAGCTTGCATGCGGGCTAATCAACAGACCCAAAGTGCTTTTCTTGGACGAGCCTACGCTGGGTTTGGATGTGCAGACTAGAACCGCAACTTGGAGCTACATCAGAAAGCTGAAGCAAGAATACGGCATGACGCTTTTCATGACGACGCATTATCTTGAAGAGGCTGATTCACTTTGTGATCGCGTGGCGATAATTGATCATGGAAAAATAGTCGTGGTTGGCTCACCTGAAGAGTTGAAACATAACTTGGGCGGTGACATAATAACCTTAGGCATTAAGGAGGATGTTGATGTGAGCGAGCTTATAGGGAAAGTTGAGAATGTGAAAGATGTAAAGAAGGAAAATGGAGCTTATCGCATCAAAGCTGAATTTGGTGAAATAACAGCGCCTTTCATAATTGAAGTTTTGCGGAAAAAAGGCTATACCGTGACAAGGCTTTCGCTGACGGAGCCTACACTAAATGAGGTCTATCTTGAGTATACTGGCAGGTCTCTACGTGACTCGGAGGAATCACGAGAGAACGTTATGACACAGAGGATGACGATGAGGAGGGCTCGCCAATGAGTGAAACAAACGGCAATTCTAAAAACAGATTACACGGTTTGTGGGCTCTGACTAACCGAGAGCTCAAGAAATGGTACAAAGCTCCAGTGATATTCATACTTTCTATAATTCAGCCTATTATTTGGATGGGTTTGCTCGGAAAAGCAATGAACATAAGTGCTCTTATACCGACAAATATACCCGGGCTTGATGTAAAGACTGTCATGAAGGCGAGCCTTGGAACGAGTGATTATTTCTCTTTTATGGCTGTTGGCATGATCGGTATGACAGCCCTCTTTACAACAATGTTCAGTGGTATGTCCGTGGTTTGGGATAGGCGTTTGGGCTTTCTAAACAAGGTTCTTAGTACACCTGTGTCCAGAGGAGTAATAATATTCTCCAAAGTCCTTTCTTCGACATTGCGATCAATGTTTCAAGCGGGCATTATAATAGTCATTGCCGTCGCATTCGGGCTTCAGTTTGGGATAAGTTTCAACCTGCTCAACCTACTTGGCGTCTTCGCAGTCATGTTTCTATTATGCGTGGGCTTGTCTTCTGCCTTCATTGCAATCACCATAAGATCAACACGAATGGAAACTCCGATGGCTGTCATGAACCTGATAAGCCTGCCGATGATGTTTGCAAGCAACGCCATGTTTCCCTCAAAGCTCATGCCTGATTGGCTCCAACCCGTCGTGCTGGTTAATCCTCTCAGCTACACTAACGACGCAGTGAGGCAACTTTTGCTATTCGACACCATCGACTACACGCAACTTGCTATGGACTTTGCATATGTTGGAGTGTTTGCAGTGATAGTTGCAGCAATAGGAATAGTCCTCTCGTGGAGGTTCCTAAGCAAGTAAGCAGAGGTCTGCAAAAAAGAAGGGGAATGCGTGTATGGCAACAATCGTGGAAGCAGTCAACTTGAAGAAAACTTACATGCTTGGAAAAGTTCCAGTCAACGCACTGCGTGGCGTCAACTTGAAAGTTGAAAGTGGCGATTTCCTCGCCATCTTCGGTCCTTCGGGAAGCGGCAAATCGACACTGCTCAACCTTATTGGAGCGTTAGACAAACCGACAGAAGGAAAGATGCTTATCGAAGGCGTTGATGTTTCTACACTCAATGACAATCAAGTGACAGATCTGAGGCGCGGAATAGGTTTCGTGTTTCAGTTTTTCAACCTAATTCCACGGTTCACGGCGAGACAAAACGTCGAGTTGTCGATGGCCATAGCGGGTTTGAGCAAAGCCGACAGAAGAAAGCGAACTGGAGAGCTTTTGGAAACGGTGGGACTGAAGGAAAGGATGAATCATAAACCCGCTGAATTGAGCGGCGGTGAGCAACAACGTGTAGCTATTGCGAGGGCTTTGGCTAACAATCCGAAGTTTCTTTTGATGGATGAGCCCACAGGAAACATAGACTCAAAGACTGCTAGTGAGATAATCGGTTTGATTAAGGAGCTCAACGAAGAGAAGGGCGTGACTATAATAATGGTTACTCACGACCAACGTTTAGCAAGTCAATCAAAAAGAATCATGCAAATGTACGACGGCCAGATAGTTCAGGAGGTTCTGAATTGAAAGCCCAAGACATCTTATCCTACTCTTTCAGCGCGATAAAACTGAGAAAACTTCGCGCAGGTCTAACGACGTTGGGAGTGGTTATCGGCATCGCAGCCATCGTTGCGTTGCTGTCGATCACTCAAGGTCTGCAGTCTACTATAACGAAGCAGCTTACAACAGGGTTTGCAACCGACACGTTAATTGTCTCCTCGCAAGGTGGTGGAGGAAGTTTCTTGGCTGGTCCAGGAGGCGGTGCGAGTGCAGCTAGTTCTGATTTCAGATTGTTAATCAGTGACACACAGATAATCAACGGAATCGGGAACGTCAGCACATCCGTGGCGGTGATTCAGAAAGGCTGTTATGTCAAATGTGGCGACAAGCTTTGGACCGCCACTATAATAGGTGTGGATTGTGCTGAGTATGCAGACATTTACAGCAGCACCTTCGCGGCTGAAAGTGGGGACATATCTCTAAATCCAGATAATGAAACGATCGTGGTTGGAAAACGTGTAAGTGATCCGTGGGAAAACGGGACGCTGCTTTGTAACGTTAACGACACTTTTGAAATCATCTGGACAAATGCAACAGCGCGCCCGCCAGAAAACGAGACTTACACGGGCTATGTTGCGGCTGTTCTCAACGAAATCGGAGGCTTCGGCATAGGCGGACCCTCAGATTACAACATTTACATTCCAATTTCTCAAGCGCAAAGTTTCTTCGGTACTACAGAATGCAGTTCGATAATTGTGAAGTTGAAAAACGATGATGAGGCAACCATTGACAGTACTTCCGAGGCAATACGTAATGCTTTTGACAAGCAGGTTTCAGTGATGTCTGCAACCGCCGTGCTTAACACTCTCTCAAGTGTCTTCTCAATCGTAGAGCTTTTCTTAGGTGGAATTGCTGCTATCTCGCTTCTAGTAGCCGGTATAGGTATAATGAACATCATGATCGTTTCGTTGATGGAACGTACAAGAGAGATAGGCATACTAAAAGCGTTAGGCATGAGAAGCCAAACCGTGCTTTTGGTTTTCGTGTGCGAATCAGTGATAATCGGCCTGATGGGTGGGGTGATTGGCATAGGCTCAGGCTGGGTTCTAGCCGAGATAGTTGCATTAGTCTTCCGTGGAGGAGGTGTCATACAAGCTGGAAGCCGAGCCGCAACCACGAGCGGAATGACGATAACCCCATTATTAACGCCAACAGTGGCATTGCTAGCTCTGGGCTTCGGCATAGGAGTCAGCGTTGTCTTCGCGCTTTATCCAGCTTGGCGAGCCTCAAAACTCAAGCCAGTGGAAGCTTTAAGATACGAGTAAACCAATACTCCAGCAGAGGTTTCGTCTTGGTTAAACGGCTTTATCCAGATCACCCGCTCGTAGGTGTAGGCGCACTCATAATCTGTAACGGCAAGATTCTGCTTGAAAAAAGGGGAAACGAGCCTGGAAAAGGAAAATGGAGCATCCCAGGCGGTTTAGTGGAGTTAGGCGAAACCGTTGAGCAAACGGTGATAAGGGAAGTCAAGGAAGAGACAGGTCTTGAAGTTGAAAAGCCTGAACACGTTGATGTTGTCGACAACGTTGTTCTGGATGAGAAGGGCAGAACAAGGTTTCATTTTGTCATAATCGATTTTTCTGTAAAATTGAAGGGTGGGGTTCTTAAAGCTGCAAGCGATGCAGAAGAATTGAAATGGGTCGCGTTAGATGAGGTGGAGAGATGCGATTTGACAAAAGTTTTTAGAGCTTTCTTTGAAAGAAACAGAAAAAAACTGGAAAAACTTGACTCATGTATTTAAGAGCATGCTGGTTTTTTTATGGTTCTGTCTGGAAATAGATTAACGCAAAATACGTTTGTACGTAATGTGCAAACCACTATTGTTAGAACTTAAACCTTAAGTAAGAAGTTGAATTATAACTTGTATCATGAAACTCATAGAAGTATACATCAAAACTGAAGAAACGCTTAAGGGAACCGCTGACGGAGACTACTCGATCTACACAGAACACCCTTGCCAAGTTAAGTACGACCTCCTGAAAGCCCTTTCCTCAAACGACAAACAAGCGTTAGAGACATTATGCGATGTGGCAAAGGAGAAGCGTTTCAAGGTGAAGGTTTACGATTTATCAACATCATGGGGAAGACTCAAAGCGTTTACAAGAGGAATAAAGATTGTACCAAGCACAGTCATACGTTCTTCAAGAATCAACGGCATACCAAACAGAGCAGAGCTCTTGAAAACCCTAGAACACACGTAGGTTTTTCTTTTCATCTTCTAAGTAACGCTAAGAATCCATCGCTAAGTCAAGCTAACGACTTTTCATAATCCTTTATTGCCAATCAGTCGAAAACATTTATGAGGGTGGTCTAATCACTGCAGAATAAAAGATGTTTGAACTTTTAGTTTGTGTCTTTGAAGAAGAGTCTTGTTTCTCCCATTGTTTTGATGTCTAACGCTTTAACTTTGACCACCATCGGAAAATCTTGCACGACCTTTCCAAGCGCAAGGCAATAGTGCGGCGGCAAATCTCTAGCAATCGACCTGACTGTTTCTGCATCCACTCTGGCGGCGCGCGAAACAACATCTAAGTCATGCTCGTTCGTGAAGTTGAAGAGGAATATGTTGTCCGCTTGGCGGTAGATGTTCTCGCGTATCGTGTCAGGCTGGTTAGTTATGAACGTGGTGAAGATTCCGAAATGACGCATACGCGTGACAATATCATCCCAGTAAGTCTCACGCAAGTACAAATGCGCCTCTTCAGCAAACAGGAACGTTGCCTTCAACTTCCAACTCGTCAGTAGCTCGACAAGTTTTCCAAGAACGTACTCTACAACTATTTGTCTGTCGATCGCGGAGGTGTTTCGAAGATTTACTATAATGGCGCCGCCTTGTTCCTTCGCTTTGAACAAGCCTTCTTCCAACAGCGTGGCTTCGGCAATGTTATCCGTAAAAAAGCCCGAGTTTACGATGGCATGGTATCTCGAGAGCAACGCGTCTCGAACGTGCTGATTGCAGTGCCAGTTTGGGATGGTTTCGCCCAGCTCGTTCAACGTGAGCTTGTCTCTTTCCTTCAGCGTCTGCCATATTCTTCTAAATTCACGTGCTGATGTGCCTGGCAAATGTAGCGCATGTATAAGAATACCCAAGAGAACGTGCAGATTCAACTGTTTTAGGGCTACTTTGAAGTTTTGTGAAGGCGTCAATACGTGAATCTTGTCGTGGTATGCGTTTCTTTTGCCGTCAGCCGTCATGCCGAGGCTCACGTACTCGCCGTTCAGGTCGAAGACTACGACGGTTGCTTTGTAGCCGACTAGGTTTGCCATTAGAAGTTTGGACATGTGGGATTTGCCTGTTTCCTTTTTGCCCGTTATGATGTTTAGTCTGCCGTCTAGTTGTGCAGCGTCTATAGTCAAGAGCGAAGAGTCTTTCGTTCCGCCTAAGATTATTGGGAGCTTGCCGTTGACTTTCGCGAGTTTTAGCAGTGTTGGGATTGAGAGTTTTTTTATGGTTGATTGCGAACGCGAGGGAAGCCATGAGCTGCTCGGGTTAAGGCTGTCATTTTCTACGGTGGCTCGGATCTTGCATACGACTAGGCTTGCGTCCTGAATGTACGTGATGTGTGGAGCGATCTCAAGCGGGTCGAAGTCTTCGCCTTGAACTATTTCTCCTCCGTCTGGCAGGCTGCGGAGTAGTTCTTCGAGAACGCCTGGGACGCTTGCGAACTGAACATCGATTACTTGCACGATTAGGCCTTTTCCAGCGTCTGCGTCTTCAACGAGCAAGTAGTCTCCTTTTTCGACGGTTTCGTTTGGGAAGCTCAGAATTTGGACGATGTTTCCTTCTTTTTTGTACAGTTTCATGAGTAGTTTTCTCCTTTGCCGAAGGGTCCGAACAGGACTTTATGCATATCTGGTCTGTTGATGATTCTGAAACCGTAGTCGCGTACGGCGAAGTGTTGCATGGCGATGACTTCATTGGCCGTAAACGTGCAGAGAATGTGTGCTAAACGCAGGGTTTCGGGGTAGCTTTGTGATAGTGATTCATTTCCTAAGAGTTTTTCAACGGCTTCGATTTTTTGTGGAGAGGCTATTTCTCGGTCGATGTCTAGTCTGAACGCGTATTTTTCTTTGTTGAAGCGTGCGACGTAAACGTCTCCGAGCAAGAGGATCGGAGGTCTTGTTCTTAGTCCGTGGGTTTCAAGCAGGTATGGTGGTTTGTTTTCGGGTAGTGCGTCGGTTATGAGGTGTCCGTTGATTCTTAGGGTTGTCATTTTTGAGAAGGCGAGGACGGTGTTGTTTCTTTTTCTTGCGAGGCTGAGTATTTCTTTCATGAGTTGCGTTGGCGTGTCGCCTGTTCCTGAGGTTAGTGAGCCGTCGAAGAGGATGAGTCCGTTGTTTATTGTTTTTGTCAGCATGGTTTGGAGCCATCTTTCGAGGAGGCTGGCTATGCGCATGGGCATTTGTGTCATGTTCGGATAGTTTTGGTGATTGCCTTCGCGTGTGGTGCTGAAGTATGCGCGTTGTAGGGTGTTGTAGACTTCTTTTTTGTTTTCTTCGGTTATGTGGAATATGAAGGGGCCGATTCGTGTGTATCTGTAATTTCGGTTTTGTTTCCAGACGTTTGCGCCTCTTATTGCGATTAGGATTCCGGTGTTGGTTTCGCCGATTTTGATGCTTGAGGTGTCTACGGCGGCGACGGTGGTGGGTTGTAGTTTGGGTTTTAGCGGTATTGGTTGCGGATTGAGTTGTATGGTGTTTATGATTTCGTTGTTGTTGGTTTGTTGTAGGTTTTGTTGATTTAGTTGAATGGGTTGGTTTTGTATGTGTTTGAGTGAGTGTAGGCTTAGTTCGGTGAATCGTTGGGGGAGTGTTGTGTCGATGGTGGGTTGTGGAAAGTTATATTTTGGTGTTGTTGTAATAGTGTATTGTTCAATCAAGTGATTCACCAATAGCCAATAGTCTATGGAGGAAATATTTAAGTGTTGTGCATGCACAAGATGCGCAATACAATAAACAACAAGGTGAAACGTTGACAGAAAAAGAAACCAAACCACCCATACGAGTGAAGATGAAAGTAGGCGAAGTCGAGTTTGAAATAGAATGCCAAGAAGACCAACTGCAACAGACCGTAGACAAAATCCTCTCCACCGTAACCGAAAAACTCAAGGAAACCTCACTCATAGCCGAACGTGCGCCACAGCCTCCAAGAGCTGAGACATGCAAGGGGGTAATCCAGAAGCTTTGGCAAGAAGCCTTCTTCTCCACGCCTAAAGGCTTGAGCGAAGTCCACAGCGAGATGGCGAGACGAGGCTTTCACTATGACCGCACGGCAGTGGCTCATGCGTTGATTGACCTTGTTAAGGATGGAGTGTTGAATAGGGAAGGGAAGTCGCGCAGGTATCAGTATGCGCAGAAGAGACCGCCGTCATAAGCGTTTGTTAGGGATTTAGAAGACTTCTATCCATAGTCCATCTGGGTCTTCTATGTACGCCCATCTGCCTTCTTTCGATTTCATTTCCAATATCACGCGGTGTCCTGCTTTTTGAGCTTCTTCTAGGGCTTTGTCGAGGTTGTCGACTTTGAAGGCTAGGTGGTCTAGTCCTTCGCCTGCGGTGTATTTGGTGTTGAAGGGGCTGTCTTTTTCGTAGTAGTTGAGTTCCAGTATGAAGCCGCCTTCGGTGCTTTGTAGTGCGACGATTTCTCCTTTTGTTTGTTCATTCTTGCTTCGACCTGCGACTTTCATACCAAGTAGTTTTGTGTAGAAGTCGATGGATTTCTGCAGGTTTGTAACTCTTATTCCGACGTATTTGAATTCAGCTTTCATGATTCATCATTCTATGCTTATGGGTCATTCAAGATAAAACGATTATGCCGCAGGGATACCGATATGCACAAAAAAGGCGTGGTCATAATTATTCATATGAAGGGTGGTTTCGAATTTGAATCAAGCTGGAAATGCGGTTAAGGCGGTGACTTTTGACTTGTGGGAGACTCTGCTCTTTGAGAGAGACGGCGACAGTGGTCGAAGGAGTGCGGCTCGCAGTAGCGGTGTTGCAGAGGTTTTCAATAAGTTTGGGGTGTCTGTATCGGCTGAGCAGGTAGGCTCAGCTATGAAGCAGGTGATTGCGCGGCTTCTGGAGGTTTGGGACAGGAATGATGATGTCAGTCATGTGGAGCAGCTTGAGCTTCTTGTCAAGTTTGTTTCGGACAGTTCGCTTGTTTTGAAGAATGAGTGGATTGAGGAGTTGAGTTCGGCCTATGTTTCGCCCTTCTTTGACGTTCCGCCCTACCTTAATCCTGATGCTGAGAGCGTGTTGGAAGAGCTTACGGAAGCTGGAAAACGTGTTGGTCTGATATGTAACACGGGTTTGACGCCTGGGTTTGCGTTGAGAAGGTTCTTGGAGTCGGAGGGGGTTTTGGGGTTTTTTGATTTTTTGGTTTTTTCTGATGAGGTTGGTTTTCGGAAGCCTGAGCAGAGGGTTTTTGATCTTGCTGCTCGGAAGCTGAGGGTTGATCCTTGTAGTGTTGTTCATGTGGGTGATAATCTAAGGATTGATGTATTTGGTGCTAAGAACGCTGGGTTTAGGGCGATACACTTTGCGTGTGAAGATGGGCGCGATAAGGTTGCTGAGGCTGATCCAAACTCGTTGGTTTCGCTTTCGAGAAACCTTGGCAACCTAAGCCCAGAACAAGTAGCGCCAGACAAGACAATTAACTCACTCGCAGAAGCAATCGAAGCTATAAAAGAAATGGAAAAACCAGACAACAAGACTGCAACTAAACATCACTAGAACATTAGAATAATAGGCTTGAGGCGTTGGCGATTTCGGGTTCAAATCCCAGCGACTCCACTAACCTCAATTCTACCTTATTTTTGTGGAAATAAGCTCATTTTGGGAAGTTTGAATTGTGAATTAATGAAGTCCATACAATGCGCTTTAGTTTGAAGCAGTTCATTCTGGCTGAACCAAAGTGAATCTTGAAGACCTAGGAATTAGAACTTCCATAGTGTTATAAGCATTCTGAGAAATACTGGAAAGTATGCCGATTAGAAAAGATAGGTTGAAGGTAGCTATTTCAACGATTCAAAAAGACGAAGAGAAGAATAGCTACTTCAGTCCCAGCATTTTTGTAAAGTCACTCACTAGTATCATGCTTAACACTCAAGCGGGCGAAAAAATTCCGCATATATACAGTTTCATGCAATATATTTCTCAAGACGTAAATAATATAGAAACAATAACAACAAGGCTGGCATGGCAAAGAGATTTGTGGAGTACTAACCAACTTGATGTCGGAAAATGGATGTCCTATGCCGGATGTGATATTGATCTTTTTCATATAGAAGTCCGTTCCATTTTTGATTATTTGGCAAAAGTCATCAAAAGGGTCTCAGACAGACCTGAACAAGCCCCTGATGAAGGTTTCAATGTCTTAAAAACTTGGTTGTCTAAATCAAATGACAATGTGAAAAGACTTGGCGAGGACTTGGCGGAACTGGTTTTTTCTGTTGATTGGTTTGACGATTTGAAGAACGTCAGGGATGTAAATGTTCATCAAGGAGGCATGACTCTTGTATTTCTTGAAAAAGATAGGATACTTTTTCAAATACTAAAAGGCTATGAGCATTTGGTTTCGATTCCGGAAATAATGTATAATGAGAACGTAGTTGATTTTGAACTGTACGCTGGCATGTATTTCGGTTACTTGATCGCATTTTTAGAAGATTTTGCTACAGCATTAGAAAGACGCCTACCAAAGGGAAGGTATTCATTTGGAGTTGGAAATCCGAGAAAAGTGTATCGAGAACTGCCTGTCATCTATTCATGGATTGAAAAACTGCTCAGTACTAAACAAATTTAACAAATCTCAATTCTGCATAGCATGGAAATGATGTGTCTCAATTTATCTGGTTTGTCTATTTCCGTGGGTTCAAATGTGGACTCTAACCTGAGCGATCTCGCCAATAACCGGCAGCAATTATTTTCTCGATCGCTTTTTGCATTCATATTCGTAACCTGTTAGAAATTCTTTGCAGAAACCTATAGGGGGTAGGTCCATATTGGCTGTTCAGAACGCTAAACGAACATCGAAAACTCGACAGCCAAGCTGCAGAAATCAAGATAGGGTAGGCGGTATTGACCGTTTTCCAAACCAAAAAACGTCGAAAACCCACAAGTCAATCCAACAAATTATACTTCTGAGACCTCGTTTAAATCGTAGGCTATCGCAAACTACGTTTATATAACAGAGACGGAGGAACCCACCAAACCCGCACGCTAAACACTAACCCCACGTTCAACCTATAAATAGGGGGGGTCTAGTCTCCTCCGAGACAAAGGGTCTTGTTTGCTTTCAGCTCTGAAGCTTTGCTCGTATCCTCGGCAGCACATCCTTCTGCATCTGAACGATGCACAACGTACTAATCCTATAATTCTCGTCAACCTTCAAGACCAAACCATCCTTAACCAACTCCCCCAACCGCGTACTAACAATCTTCGCACTCTTCCCAAGCTTCACCTGCAACTCATCCTTAAAAAAACAATCACTCTTCAACAACCCAAGCCGAAAACCCACATAGCCAGCCAACAACCACAACATCAAAGTCTCATTATCCGTAAGCCTATCCCGCGAAACAAGCACGTTAGCGCCTTCAGGAGAAAAAGCAACAACACCTCTACAGTCTTCAACAAGCCTCTGCAAATCAACGTTCAACATCAGCTTCTTGGCAACATCAAAAGAAGGAACAAACTCACCAAAAAACCTGTTAACGCTCAACCAAACATTTTCCACACTACCCTCAAAAGTCTGCTCAACACCACCAAACTTCACCTGAACCGTAACCCTACCTTTTCCCTCTTTACTCAAGCCATCTTGCCCCTCAACCTAGCCAAAACATCATCCTCAACCCAACGCTCACCCTGCATCGTCAACTTAAACTCAGGCCTACTCGGGTCAGGCTTAAACACCTGCCCACGCTTAGTCATCTCATTCAACCGCGCAGGAACCATACACTTAATGCCACTCGACTCCAAAAGCCTCTGAATCTGCGCCGCCGTGTTCTTCTTCTCATCCGACGCATACAACGTAACCCCAATCGCCTCATAATGCGTAAGCGACTCACGAGTAATAATCACAGGACCCTCCGTAGTGGCTTCAACCACACCCTTCAACTGAGCACCCGACGGAATCAACCTGCTCGTCACAAAACCTGCAACTTTCTCCGTAAAATCCTGCGGAAAGCTCTCAAGCATGCTAAGAATTTCCTGCGCACTTTCCCCTTCAACTACGATCTCGCAGAAAGGCGTCTTTATCCGTGCCTCAACCTTCCTCACTCAGCCTCGCCTCGCACGTTCAAAGTTTCTTTCTCAGCAAGAATGTAAACATACCCTGCATCAGTGTTCCAACGTCTAACCGTGCCCTTCTTAACCAAACCCATAAGAACACCTGTCAAAACATGTCCCGTAAAGCTCAAACCGTTCGCTGCAAGCGCCTCTTTCAGCTCATCCATGGTTCGCGGTCGCCACTTACCCCAATCAGTCTCAAGAATCCGCAATACAGCCTCATCACAGTTCTCAGTGGACACAATCTTCGGATAATTCTCAGTCTTCGTCTCCTGCTTAGCAGCACTAGCCGCAGTCTTCACAGTCAATGTTGCCACCGTTTTGGGCTTAACACTCTCAAACGCTTTATGCACGTTAGCCATCAGCTTCGGCAAATCCTCAACAGTTTTGAAAACTTCCTCGCGAGTTCCATGCATCTCGATTTCATATTCGCCCATCTTTACACGGAACCCGAAACAATCATGCTTCCTTTTACATGCCTTGTCTTGCAATTAACATCCCACGATATACAACAGTGCGTACTGCTTTTAGAATTTACGTATAGCCGTCGCCTTTTTACCATTATTTCTAAAAAGTTTCACTTGAACTACTCCGCGCATTTTTCACAAGAATTTCCAGCATGCGCCAGCACTGAACCACTATGCCCATAATTTGATTGGGAACTCAAATCCTCAACATTACTAAGCGTCCCATCTTTTCCAATGTTTAACTGTTTTTCGCCCCTGAACGTTGACATCCGTGCATTCAAGATTTGAATGGTGTCTCCTATCGAGATAGAGCCTATTTGCTCATTCCACAAACACAGCTTAATCGTTCCAGTTTCATCCGCAATCATAACATTAACGACACTAGCGTAGTTACCAAACCGTGTAAAGACAGATTTCGGGCTTGGAATTTCCAGAACTTTAGCCTTCAAATTAACCTTTTTCATTCCAGCCCGCAGATCCTTGATTGAAAGAAACCGTGATTTCGCATTTTTCTTTGTTAGATGTCTATTAATCATATCGGTTTTCATGAAATTCCTAATCGGATTCTCTCGTTCCAAAAGGAAATTCCTGAGTATCGGAAATTGGGCAACAACTTTGGAGTCTTTAAGAATTAAAAAGACAGCTTTATCCTGTGTCTTACCGCGACACTCAATTGAAAGGTTTCCGCATCTGGATTTCTCATTTTCTTCTGCCAAGATTAACGCATTAAAAAATCTGTCAGGTTCAACTTCATATTTTATTGAAAGAAAAGCGAGATATTCGCCTGCGGATACTTTGTTTCTCAAGGCTTTCCTACTCTTTTTTCATTTCATTTTTATTGTAGAAACCATTCTCGGACAATTCTAAATGTTTGTATCGCGTCCCTTTGTCAGCGCTTCCCCTCTACGAGAATTCTACCCACTAACATAGCACTTGGTCACATATTAATATATGCGCCGACGTGCGAAAATGAAACTGATCGTTTAGAGGCTTCACAATCCACATGTTGTTTGTGGATAAGGCTAAATCAAACACGTGCACATTTGGTTCAAAAAGGGGAATCATGCGAGGCGTTCCTGAGCATTTGTTCTTTCGCATTTCGATATATATCGAAAACGGAATAGCGTATTAAATATTAAGATACCATAGTATACTCTACGTCAAACAGTTCTGAAGCACAAGGGGAGTTTGCTTGGCTAAAAAAGGATTATCCGTATGGATCCTCAGCACCCTCACCTTCATATCACTAATACACCAGCCAATGCCATAGCACATTGTAACCAAGGGTCAGCTAGATCCTCAGCACCCTCACCTTCATATCACTAATACACCTGATCGAGGCAATCACCGTCCTAATCTTCAACAATCCAATCAAACTCCTCCAACTCTACCCCATCATAAACGAAAAACTACAAACAATAACACCAACAACCTACTTCTGGACAAGCGCCACCGCAACCATCATCCTCTGGGGAATAACCTGTGCAATAGCCTTCGAAAATCCCGTGGAAGCCTTCCTTAACAAGATACTTTCAGACGCCAAAAAACAAACCGCCGTCGAAACCCAACTACTAGAAGACAAAAGTGAAGTCCTCGACGCAATGTACGAAACAATCGAATCAGACAACGAAATCCTAGCACAAGTCAAAGACCTAATGTGCAACGTCAGGGCAGACGTCAAAGAAATCCAACCCCTAAAAGACAGCATGGACAAAATAAAAACAGAGCTCAACAACCTAAAGAAAGAGATAAAGAAACTAGAGGAAAAAACTGAAAGCCCAAACCTGTGTCCCACTTGCAGAAAACCAATACTACCCGAATTCAAAATATGCCCCTACTGCGGAGAACACGTAAAACTGCTTCAAGAAAGAACCATTGACATAAAGGAATACAGATAGCCGACACACCATCTCTCTTGAAAATTACTCTCATGCTCACGTCACAACAGCTACCCTATCAGGTTTTGTCCAAGTATGGAAAATAGCAAGCCACAAAATGACCAGGTTTTAGCTCTTCCAAAAGTGGCTCTTTTTCACCGCATATCTTCTGAGCTCTCTGGCATCTTGGGTGAAAACGGCATCCTGAGGGTGGGTTGATCGGACTGGGCACTTCGCCACGCAAGATGATTTTCAACGTTTTGGTTTTTGGATCAGGAATCGGAACAGCTTCTATCAACGCCTTAGTGTAAGGATGAAGAGGATAGTCAAAAAGATCATCAGTCTCTGCCAGTTCAACTATCTTGCCTAGGTACATGACTCCTACACGGTGGCTGATCTGTCTAACCGAACTCAGGTCATGAGAAATATACAAGTAAGCCAATCCAATCCTTTTCTGGAGATCTTCTAGCAAATTAAGGATCTGCGCTCTGATTGATACATCTAATGAAGAAACAGGCTCATCAGCTATCAAGAAACGGGGCTCAACGGCCAATGCGCGGGCTATGCATATTCTTTGTCTTTGTCCACCACTGAACTCGTGAGGGTATCTTTCTGCGTGATATTCTTCTAGCCCCACGAGGGTAAGAAGGTTGTAGATTTGCTCTTTCCACTTGTTTTTGGGTACATGTTTGTGTATTATGAATGGCTCTGAGATGATGTCGAAGACCGTCATTCGTGGGTCCAATGAACCATAGGGATTTTGGAAAACAAGCTGCATTTTTCTTCTAAGTTTCAATTTTTCATTTTTGCTGGAAGATTTGAATTTCTCGTAGATATTTTCTTTTTCAAAAAAGACCTCGCCCGAAGTTGGTTCTATCAGGTTAAGTATCAACCTTGCTGTAGTGGTTTTTCCACACCCACTTTCTCCAACCAAAGCAAACGTTTCTTTATTTTTAATCTCAAAACTAATGTGGTCTACAGCGTGTACTTGACCGACTTGTTTCTTCAGCAAAACCCCCCTAGTATATACAGGAAAGTATTTGACCAAATCTTGAACTACAATAAGGTCGTCACTTGTCAATATTGGTTTTCTCTCCTTTTAATGTGATATTTTTCCATTCGTGACAAGCAACAAAATGCTCAGGTCCCACTTTAACTAAAACTGGAGCGCTTTTTTCACACTGCTTTGTTGCGTACTTGCATCTTGGGTGGAAGCGGCATCCTGAAGGTGGTTCAATAAGGTTAGGGATGTTGCCTGGAATAAGCTCTAGCGTTTTTCTCATGTCCAATCTTGGAACCGCGGCAAGCAAAGCTTCGGTGTAAGGATGCATAGGATGCTCGAAAAGATCATAAGTTCTGGCAATCTCGTATACGTTGCCAGCATATAAAACCACTACTCTGCTCGTCATCTTTGCCACGATTCCCATGTCATGAGTGATCATGACAAGAGACATTCCTAATTTCTTTTTCAACTCATCGAGAAGGAGTAACATCTGAGCTTGAATCGTAACATCAAGATTCGTGGTCGGTTCATCCGCAAATAGCAGTGCTGGCTCACATGCCAAAGCTCTGGCAATGGCAACACGTTGCTTCATGCCACCACTAAACTGATGAGGATATTCCCGCATTCTAGTTTCGGCGTCAGGGATACCTACAACTTCCAACAGGTTAATTATTTTCATTCTGATCTCTTTTTTGGAAAGAAGCATCTGGCGTCTTTTTCTCAGAAACTGCCAAGGATGAAGTTTTTCAAGTTCTTTTTTTTCATGAGCCTTTATTACGTCGCTTAGTTGTTCTTCAACTGTGTATACTGGGTTAAGTGAAGATGAAGGATCTTGAAAGATTATTGCAACATCTTTTCCTCTTAATTTTTGCATTTCTTTTTCGGTTTTATCGATAAGGTTTTCACTGTTAAACATTACTTTTCCTTCAACGATTTTGCCTGGTTTGGGAATTATTCTCAGTACAGATAATGCTGTAACGGTTTTCCCACTTCCAGATTCTCCTACAAGTCCTAAAGATTCGCCTCTTTTTAAGTCAAAAGAGATGCCATCAACGGCTTTGACTATCCCTGCTTCGGTGAAAAAATAAGTTTTTAGTCCATCAATGCTTAGAATGGTTTCCTCCATCTTGTTTTCACTTCCTCAATCTCTTAGTCTTGGATTAAAAGCATCAGAAAGTCCATCACCAAGCAAGTTAAAACCGAACACTGTAATTAGAATAGCTAGACCTGGAAAGATTTCTGCCCACCAAACAACTCTCATATCTGAATAGTTTTCTTGAAGAATTTGTCCCCACGTCACACTGTTAGGGTCTCCGAAACCCAGAAAACTGACTGCCGCCTCAACCAAGATAGCATATGCGATTGTTAGGCTTGCAACAACAATAATGGAAGATAAGATATTCGGCAATATATGCCTGAATATAATTCTAGTGTTACTAGCTCCTAACGCTTTTTCAGCTTCTATGAATTCGAGTTCTCTCACTCTAAGGAATTCTCCACGTACCATTCTGGCGTCTGAAGCCCAGTTAAATGCGGCCAAAACAAACGTGACTATCGTGAGACCTGCTGGTATTTTGAGCCCGATTATCGGGATTATCCAAAACGGGTCGCCCACAGTTAGTGTGAATATTCTTACCAGCACTAAGATAAAAAGTAACGAAGGAAAAACCAAAAACACTTCGGTAATCCTCATCAAAATGTTATCAACCCAACCTGAATAAAACCCTGCTATTGATCCAATGATAATTGCCACAAACATTGTTATTAACGTAACTATGATCCCCACGTACAATGAGTACTTAGTTCCATGAATGACGTCACTAAAAATGTCTGTGCCGATGGCTGATGTTCCAAATGGATATTTCAAGCTTGGCGGTTGTCTGACATCTCCAACGCTAAAGGGTTCATAAGCACCAGGATCTGGTCTGGCTGGAAAAGGCGCGAAAAAGCTTCCAAAGATTCCGACGAAAAGTACGCCCAAAACAATAATTAAACCTACGACACCTGCTTTGTTTCTTTTGAATCTTCTCCAAGCAACAGCCCACTGACCAGCTGACCTTCGTTTATATCCAGACGTTTTTTCTTCTTCTTTTGAAGCCATTCGTATTCACCTACCTGAGCCTTATTCTTGGATCCACGTAAACGTAGGCTATATCCACTATTAGGTTCGCCACCAACGCCATCACTGTGATTATCATGGTTATTCCCATCACAATAGGAAAATCTAACCTTGTGGTAGCATCGACAAATCGACGGCCTAGACCTGGCCAGTTGAATACATATTCTGTCATAGGTGCACCTGCTATTATGGTTCCTAACGAGATACCGAGAAAAGTTATCACGGGGCTGATTGCGTTTCTGAGGGCGTACTTATAGATCACTTTGCGTTCGCTTAGCCCGCTTGCTCTAGCCGCAAGAACATAATCTGATCGTAAGACTTCAAGCATGTTCGCTCTAATTAGACGGATGTTTTGAGCTAACCCAACATATACAAGAACTGTAACTGGCAATATTAGGTGTGCAATTTCGTCTAGAACTGGATTTCCCCACCACATTAATGGGTCGCCGTGGGCGCCACCTGAAGGAAGCCATCCTAATTGAAATGAAAAAATTATTATTAATATGAGTCCAAGCCAGAAGGTGGGCATTGAAACCCCAAAAAGGGAAATAGACGTAACAACCACATCTTGCTTTGAATATTGCTTCCTTGCTGAGTCTATTCCTATTGGTATGGATATTGCAAAAGCCAGTAGAACTGAGATTAGTGAAAGCTTGATTGTTTCCCAGAACCAGTTTCCAATGATCAGATTTACAGGTTGACCTCCATACAAGGATTTTCCAAAATTTAGCTGCAACAAATTTGTAAGCCATGTCAAATATTGTAGGGGTATCGGTTTGTCAAGACCATAATATGCTCGCAAAGCGTCTATGGTTGCTTTGTCCACGGTTGGTCGTCCAAGTCTGATAATATTGATGGGGTCTCCTGCTGCATACATGGTTATGAAACTGATTATAGAGATGCCCACAGCCACGGGAATCATGTAGAGCAGCCTTCTAACTATGTATCTGAACATTGAGCTACCCAGGAATGATTGGATTCCCTGTGCGACTCGACTTAGAAACGATTTAGCTTTTTTACCACCAGATTCTCGGACACTCAAAATTATTCATCTCAACTAGCATCTTCCTAAAGATTCTATGAACAAAATCGCTACTTAAGTCTTATCTAGCAACTTGCACACCTTTGGCACTCTGGTTCACTCATTTTCTTGACGCGTTTAGTAATAAATGATAAATATATGTTGCAGCTAAAAAGGGAAAGGTAGGTAGAAATAAATGAACAACTTAAAGAAAACGTTCTTATTGCTGTCTTCAGTCATCCTTATAACTTCTATGTTACTACCGCTTGCTTCAGTAAAAGCAGATGAGGAACCTCTGTTTAAAGTCACTATAATCGCCCCTGGAAACGCAAACATGGTAAGACGTCAATGGGGACAAATATTCGCAAACTCGTTGAAGCTGCTTGGAATAGATGCAAGAGTAGTTTTTCTAGGCTGGGCAAGTGTGTATGATCGTTCACTGACTCCTCCTCGAGACAAAGTTGGCTTGACTTGGGATGAGGGCGGTTATGATATTCAGTTAATCGGCTATACTCCCGGATTGCTTCCTGAACCTAGACAGCTTTTCTACGGAGCTGATCCAGGTTTTCTAGCGCCTGACGGGCAGAACTATTATCTATGGAACAACAGCGAAAGCAATCTTCTGCTAGACCAGTTTATCACTACAACTAATTCAAGCGAACAGAATAAAGCACTACAAGCTTGGCAGACTTTGTATTACAATGAAATGCCCGCCTCCCAGATCATGTATCAAGCGGCACCAGCTGTAGTCAGTCCAAGAATAACCAATTGGGGCACTACTTCAAGTGGCGAAGGCTGGCTATACTTCAATGCCCAACCTAATCCTGAATACCTCAAAATAAGCTCAGGCCCATCTTCAGTAGTCTACGGATCAACAGGCGAAATCGAATCACTGATTCCACCACTTTCCAACTCTTGGTACGACACCATAATAAACGCCGTTATCTACGGTGGCTTAGTCTCAGTAAGCCCTGACTTGAGCAATTTGACTATTCCCTCACTATTGACTTCATGGGAGTCTAGCGATAACGGTTTCAACTGGACTTATCACTTACGAAGTGGTGTCAAGTGGCACGATGGTTATGACTTCACTGCTGACGACATCCTCTTCTCGCTGTGGGCCCTTATGAATCCAGACGTAGGCTCGCAGTTTGTCGGATACTACCAAAGCGTGTATGGAAATAGGATAGAGTATACTTGGGAAAATGGCACGTCTACTTGGGAAAACAGCACTTCGGGAACTGCAAGATTGGGTCACATATGGGCGCCAGATGCATACACTGTGAAGTTCACACTTCCTGTGTTGAAGTTAGGCAAACCTTTCGGCTACTTTGATCCATACCTGCTTGGTTTCTCGAACAACATCATACCTAAACACATATTTGAGAAACTACCAGCCGCAGATTGGACAAATTCAGCGTTCAACACAGGTCAAGGAACAACATCCATACCTGGAGTAGGCAACTACACGGGACCCGTCGGAACTGGTCCCTACAAGTGGGTAGACTACGATCCTGTTACTCAAGTTGTACACTTGCAAAAGAACAATGACTATTGGAACAAAACCGCTCTTGAAGCAGACGGAATGTTCCAAGTTACAGACTACTATATCAAGTTCATTGCCGACAAGACTTCAGCACTGGCTGCTTTGAAGAACGGTGAAGTCGACGCGCTTGATACTAACTATCAGATGCAAGTCGATATCCCATCAATAGACCCCTCTTGGGGTAGAGTCCTACTTCAAGAAGGCACAGGCAGGCAAGAAATCGGTTACAACATGCGACACCCGATCTTCGGTACTGGCGTAGACACCCCGCTAGGCGAGTCAAATCCATCAAGAGCCGCGGAAGCAGCACGTTACGTGAGAATAGCTTTTGACTACGCCATTCCAAGACAACTGATAATTGACAATTTGCTCTCAGGCTATGGAGAACCAGGAGCCACGCCGATGCTGCCGTCGCAACCCTTCTACAACTCATCGATAACTGCAAGACCTTATGACTTGGCAAAGGCAAAAGAATACCTTCAGAAAGCGGGCTACACGGTTCCAGGATTGCCTTCGCCACCAACACTTCCTTCATTCATACTGGGAGATTCTACTCAAATAACTGGTTATTACACCGATTCTGAAGGCACGCCGATAGCTAATAGGGAGCTGCAATTGATGGTTACGAACAACAATGCTACATACAACTCAACATCCACGCTGATAGGTAAGACGATCACCGACCTGGTGGGATGGTACAGCTTTACCGTGACACCTAGCACCAATGGCACGTTCTACTATTACTTGTTTGATCGTGAAGCCTCAGCTGGAACTGAATGGAAATATGTTAGAATGCTAAATGTCTCATTGCTGTCAGATGCTTTTACACCCTATTACGACCTGTTAGTAACTTTACAAAATCAAACCAACACGTTGCAGACTAAATTGAATGACTTGCAGAATTCATTGAACACGATGACGTACGTCGCAGTTGCAGCATTGATCGTTGGAATAGCGCTTGGCTTGATCGCCATCGTTTTGCCAAGGATTACTAAAAAGCCGTAATCATCGATCCCTTTTTTTCTCTCTTTTTTCCAGTTAAATCAATATAGATAAAATGAGCGATTCTACAAATAACAGAACGCCTGTCAAAAGGTACAAGTTGGCTTTCTTTCCGCTCTTTTCATGTTTTTCGATGGACCATTCTTCATCTGAATGAAAAACGTGTTCTTTGACTTTGCTCACGAAAATTGAGGAAGACATGGCAATTAATCCTCCAATCAAGAAGACAATGCCTGCCTCAAGAAGAAATATAGCTGAAAAATAGCCTGCTTTGACGGAAACAAGAAAATCAAAGCTAAAAAAAACAACTAGGAGAATTAGCACCAATAAGTCAATCGCCAGAAAAAGAAGATTGGCTTTCACAATCCATACGAGGGGTTTTCGCCAATTGCTGACCATAATCATCATTGGAAAAGTGCATGTGGTAGCTTATTATCTTTGCAGCAGTTTTCATGATTGGTGTTCAAGCTTCTTCTTCACCAATCCACTAACAAGCTCAGCATTTGCTCTGCCACGTAACTCCTTCATGACCAAACCCATTAGTAATCCGAATGCATTGGTTTGTCGTTCTTCTATCAATGCCTTATTTGCCCTCATCACATTATCAATAACTTCCTCAATGTCTGTTTTTGAAAAAATCCTCAAACCAATGCCTTCAATTGCTTCCTGTACACTTTTGTTTTCATGCTTACAAAGCCAGCTGACCAAATTAGGTAAGGCCTCTTTTGTTAACTCGCCAGAATCAACCCTTTTAAATATCTCCAACATCTGACTTTCCAAAATCTTCTGCACTGGAACACCGTCGCGTTTCAACGCTTTCAATGTTTCAGTCAAGAATGCTGCGACTGTTGTTGGTGAAACAGCACTTTCTTTCATAATTGCTTCAAATAGTTCGCTGTATTCAGAGTCTAAAACCTGCTTGGCTAGTTTTTGATTTAGCTTGAATTCTTTCATTAGACGTTCAAGCTTTTGTTCGGGAAGCTCAGGCAGGTTTGAAAGGACTTTCCTAACGTAGTTCTCAGTTATCTGCCTCGGCGGAATGTCGGTTTCAGGATACATTCTTGCCGCTCCTGGTCTGGGTCTCATGAACCGTGTTGTCCCGTCAGGGCTTGGAGCACGGGTTTCTTCGGGCACACCTTTTATGGCTTCGCGAGCTCTTTCTACAACCGCCTTCAACGCGTCCTTGCAGTTTTCAGGGTTATCCGCAACAAACACTACCGCATCTTCCTCTTCAGCGTTGACAGTTTTTTCCAACGCTTTCACTTCTTCTTCGGTCACTCCGTACGCTGGCATCTCGTCGGTATGGAAGATTCCGCCAACCCTGCCCCAGAACCTTGCTCGGTCAGCCATCTCAGTTCCAAGACGGAAATCTGGCAGAAGTTCTCGTTTCAGAAAACTCCTGAATCTTGAGAGTTTTACAGCGAGCACTTGCTGGTTTTTGTCAAGGGCTTTGCGTACAACCTTACACTTCGTCTGCTTGAAAACATCACTTACATCAGAAAAATTTTCTCTTAACTCTTCTTCTTTCACATGTTTTTCCTTCAGCTCTTTACTTATCTTTATCAGGTTTAGTTGCCGCTGGACTTCGTACTCAACAAAAAGTGAGACTAACTCGAGTTCTTGGACTCCCTTGATCTCTGTTAAGGCTCCGTCTGGTATTGATATGTTTAGGTCTTGGCGAATTGTGCCCAAGCCACGTATGACTTTGCCAGTGGCTCTGAGGATTGTGCCTATAGCAAGCGCAACTTCCTGAGCTTCTTTCGGCGAATGGATTACCGGCGCAGTGGCAACTTCTATCAATGGAATGCCTAAGCGATCTATGCGGTAACGCATTACGTTGCCTTCTTCATCGCCAGTTTTTCTTGCTGCATCCTCTTCTAGGCTTGCATGCTGGATTGGAACTGTTTTTTCTCCAACCTTGATTTCACCGTTCAGGGCTATCACGCAGGTTCTTTGAAAACCCGTAGTGTTCGAGCCGTCTATCACCGTCTTACGCATCACGTGAACTTCATCTATGGGCTTCGCTTTCATCAACAAAGCCGTAGTCAAAACCGTTTCAACAGCTTCCATGTTTAACGCATGCGGCGGTTCTTCATCCATCTCCACGAGGCACGAGGTTTGATTGTTTGCTTCATAGAGGATTTTGACTCCTTTCTGGAACTCGAAGTACGCTGCAGGATCCACTTGGCCTAACTCGCTCTGCGTAGGTCTGAGTCTTCGCAGAAAGGTTATTTCAGGCTCATCCTTAAAGAGTTCTGGTTTGCAATCGCAGAATAGTTTTTCTTTAGTGTTCAGTTGTTGATGGATTTCTAAACCAACTTTCAAGCCGATCTTTTCATAATCCACATCCAACAGTCATCTCCTCCTACTCATTCATCACCAGTTTTTTCTGGAAGAGTTCGAGATGAATATTCACCTACAATGTTTGTCTTCAAGAGTTTCTCTGCTTCCTTCCTGTCTTTGGTTTGTCCAAACGCCCACATCAACTTGACAAGCGCAGTCTCGGAAAGCATGTCTTCTAGAGGAACAACGCCCAAAGCAAGCAAATCACGACCTGAATCGTAAACGTTCATGTTCACGCGTCCCCAGATGCACTGCGATGCCATGGCTACCAACACGTTGTTTTCCACGGCTTTTCGTATGAATTCAAAACAGTACTTACTTACATGTCCCAGACCTGTTCCTTCAAGGACTAAACCCTTGAAGCCTTTTTCCACGTACCACTGTATGACTTCTGGGTTCATGCCTGGATAAAACTTTACCAAAGCCACTTTTTCGTCAAATTCAGGTTTTAGAGCAAGCTTGTTTGAAGGATCACGTTTCTTGTAATAATCTGTCATCATAGTAATTTCTTGATCTTGAACTCTTGCAATAGGCGAAGTGTTTATGGATTTGAACGTGTCTCTTCTGCTCGTATGGCATTTTCTAACTTTTGTTCCCCTGTGTATGGCTATTGTAGTGTCTGATGGCGTCTCGTGCATTGCTAATGTTACTTCGGCGAAAGGAGCTTTTGCAGCTGCAGTAACTGCGCCTACGAGGTTGGTTGCTGCGTCGGAGCTCGGACGGTCTGCTGAGCGTTGTGAACCAACAAGAATCACGGGCACGGGCAGATTCTGCAGTGCGAAGCTGAGAGCGGCAGCCGTGTACCCCATCGTGTCTGTTCCGTGAGCCACCACGACGCCATTAACGTCGTGAGTGATTTGCTCGGCAACGGTTTGGACTAGCTCTGACCAGTTCTTTGGCGTGATGTTCTCGCTGAAAAGGCTGAAAAGTATGTGAGCATCTATGCGTGCAATGCTGGCTAATTCTGGAACGACGCTGTAGAGATCGCTTGCTGTTAAAGCTGGTCTCACGGCGCCTGTTCGATAATCCACTCGGCTGGCTATTGTTCCTCCCGTGCTGATTATGGCTACTTTTGGCAGTTGCGGATTCTGTTCTGGTGTTGGCGGTGGAGTAAACGTTGGTTTGGTTCCTTTTCCTATTCTCTCTATTCTTGTGTTTGGTGTTATGTGCATGCCGATGTTGTAGCCGTTTTTCAGTTTTATGACCACATGTTTTTCATCGCCGTATTCAGAGCGAGGTATCAGTATTCCCTCGTAAACTTCATCATTCTTCATGATGCGTATCATATCGCCTATTTCAGCGTCAGCCTTCTTTATGGCTTCCAACGCCTCGCCTCGGTAACCTGAACTCTTTTCTTTTCCACTCATCTTCCTATTTCTCCAACATTTTTGACATGTAAACTCCATCATACTTGTAGCCGAATCGCTTATAGTATTCTTTGGTTCCAAGAGCACTTATAACCAGAATCTTTTTTAAACTATAATCCTCTTTGGACATGTGTTCCGCTTCGGCTAACAAAACGCTGCCGTAACCTTTATGTTGCCACGCTTTTGCAAAATGCTTGCCAACAGGCACGAGCGTTCCGTAAACGTGAAGCTCTCGCACTATGGAGCAGGGTTCTGCTTTTATTTCTGGTCTGTGAGCCTTTTCTGAAGGAATGCGTAACCGTAAATAGCCTACCAGAACATCGTTTTCAGGATCTTCGACTGAGATGAAAATTTCTTTTCCTTCAGAAGCTTCATACTGCACGGTTAGAAGTTTCAGGTTTTCAGGGTCAACTTTGACTCTGTTAACTGCCATTCTGTGGCCTATTTCTCTGCAACGTATGCACCTGCAACGCAAACCTTGATCTTGCAGTTTCTTGTTAACAGGTTGACGAAGATTGCTTCTCTTCACGCCCGCAACAACCAACGGAGCTGGGATGTCCCGTTGAACACGCATAACTCTAACCCACTGTGGAATAATTTTTTTGACTTCTACGATAACGTTTTCTGCTTCTTCGTTGGTGTAAGGCTTGTAAATGCCTTCACTGAACCACTCGTAGGCTTTTGTATCTTTCAAAACAAGGCATGGATAAATCTTAATCATGTCCGGCTTGAATCGTGAGTCAGTGAAAATTTTCTTAAAGGCAGCCAAGTCTTTCTTTGGATTCGAGCCTGGCATTCCTGGCATTAGATGATAGACTATTTTGAGCCCTACGTCTTTCATTATCCTTGTAGCCTCAACCACGTCTTTTACGGTGTGGGTTCGGCCTACTAGGCGGTAAATGTGGTCGTTTGGGTTTTGGACGCCCAGTTCCACGCGGGTCACACCCATGTTTAGCATGTTGTCCACGTGTGTTTCTTTAGCCCAGTCTGGTCTTGTTTCAACAGTTATGCCCACGTTTCGAATTCTACTCGTTTCCGCGTTCTTCTTTGCTTCCTCGATGTCCGCGGATTCCTTGTGCGTGATGGCGTCTAAGCAACGTTGAACAAACCATGTTTGATACTCTTGAGGCGTGGCTGGAAAGGTGCCTCCCATGATTATCAATTCTATCTTGTCGACGCTGTGTCCTATGGCTTGCAACTGTTCCATGCGACTTTTAACTTGTAGGTATGGGTCGAACTTGTTCTGCAGTCCACGCATTGCCGCGGGTTCAAAACCAGTGTAGCTCTGTGGCACTCCGTGTTGTGGTCCGCCTGGACAGTAAGCGCATGGCTCGGGTTGCGGGCATGGGTAAGGTTTGGTCATCACCGCTATTACTGTGACGCCCGAGATGGTGCGTGTGGTTTTTCTTCTCAGAATCGGCAAGAGTTTTTTTCTTTCCCTAGCGTTTAGCACGCTTATTATTTCCGAGTTTGAAGGGATTTTTTCAAGATGGTATTTGGCGGCGATTTGCATCTTGATGCGGTTTACATCGTTGCCACTAGGTGATGACATTCTGAGCATGTTTTCAATGATTTCTTTCAGGGCGTCTTTTGTGTTCAATGAGGCTCAACTGCTCAAGATTTGCATATGCATACCTAGAAATAAACTGCGTTAGTCTCAGAAGATATTTATCTTGTGTTAACGCTTATGCTACGAAAATCCGTTTGATGTGGAAAAGTTGCAGGTCTATTCAAGGTTAAGTCGGTACGTACAGCTTATCCGCTTGCTTAGTCCTAACGCTAAGCTGTTTTTGATAGCAATGGGGTTACAAGGGTTAGGTTCAGGAATCTGGGGAGTAATCTTCTACTTGTACCTGAACCTTCCCGAGGTAGGTTTCGAGCCTAACTTCATCGGAAACATGTTTACTGCAAGCGGCATTGCAACTGGTCTTGTTGCGTTGCCTGCAGGCTTGCTCTGTGAACGCATAGGTCCGAAAAAAGGGTTGATGATTGGGTTTATGGCAAACCTTGCGAATCTGGTGCAGATCATAGTTTTGCAGCCTTCTGCTCTGCTCTTAGCAAGCCTTGCCTCTGGCTTAATTGGAACAGTGAGCTGGGTGGCTTATGCGCCGTTTATGATGGAGAACAGCAGGCAGGAGGAACGAACTTACCTGTTTAGCCTTAACTGGGCATTAATGATAATCATGGGAGTACTAGGAAGCTACTTGGGTGGCGTTATGCCTGATCTTGTTAACGGTTTCATGGGTTTGCCAACGGGATTGAGCGGTTCAGCAGCTGGCTATCGCATATCTTTGGCAGTTTCTATTGCTTTAATGCTATCGGCGGTTTTTCCTGTACTGCTGATAAAAGAGAAAGAGAGACTGCGGAAGCAGAGAATGGTTGACCTCTTGAGTTTGCGAAACATAAAAAGTCCTCGAGTAATCATCAAGTTCATGATACCTACTGCCATAATAGGCTTTGGTGCAGGTTTCATAGTGCCGCTTTTCAACGTCTTCTTTAAGAGAAGGTGGCTTGCAACGTCTGAACAAGTCGGCACCATGTCTGCTCTGAGCAACATCACGTTGGGCATCGGCGTTCTTGTTGCGCCAGCATTATCAAAAAGATTGGGCAAAGCAAAAAGCGTAGCCTTGTGCGAGTATATTTCTATGCCTTTTATCATGTTTACAACCTTGGCTCCGAACTTGACTATGGCAACGTTATCCTTTGTCTCACGGACTGCTTTGATGAACATGGCGGGGCCTATAGGAACGACTTTGCAGATGGAACTGGTTACTGAAACTGAACGCGCTACGACGAACGGTTTGATGGTTATGGCTGACAACATTCCGCGTGCGGTCACGGCGTCGATTTCTGGCGTGATGATGACGGGAAACGATTTTATCACGCCGTTTCTCTTTACGACTTTCACTTATTTCATAGCCAGCACAGTATATTACATGTTCTTCAGGAATGCTGAGGCTCAGGCTGCTGCTAAGGCAAACGCTGGAAAAGTTACTTAGCATAAACAACTTTGCCGTTGACAACCGTGAATTCTACAACGGTATTCCTTATCTTATCAGGCGGTACAGCGAACAAATCATCTGATAAAACGGTTAAGTCTGCGAATTTTCCAACTTCTACACTTCCCCTCTTGTCTTCGTCGAAAGAAGCGTACGCCGCGTTCAACGTGTAAGTCTGCAATGCTTCTTCCACTGTCAAGTTTTCTTCTGGAAAATCTTTTCTTGTTGTTGCTGCCCAAACGCCCAAGATGGGGCTTATGTTTTCAACTGGACAATCGGACCCTGAAACAACAATCATGCCTTCACGCATGAGCGTCTTGAAAGCATAAGTCAATCGTGCTCTTTTCTTGCCAACACGATCCGTCGTCCAGAAATCTGAAACGACGAAGTGAGGTTGAACAGAGGCTATTAAGCCTAAACGTTTCATTCGCTCAATTAGTTTTGGGTTGAGAACTGAACAGTGTTCAATCCTATGTCTATGGTCTTTGCGCGGAAACTGTTCCAGTGCTTTTTCGTATGCCTTAAGAACTGCTTCCATTGCTCGGTCGCCGATGGCGTGGATGGCAAGCTGCAAGCCTGCTTTGTGCGCTTTCAAAACAAGTTCGTCCAGTTTCTTCTGTTCGTAGAGCATCATGCCGCACGTTTCTGGCTTGTCCGAATAGGGTTTTTTCAGTGCGGCTGTGCGTGCGCCGAGAGAGCCGTCTGCTAAAATCTTGACGAAGCTTATCTTGATCATGTCGTTTCCAAAGCCCGTCATCAAACCTAAATCGACTAGGTCGTCTAGTAACTCTACGGGAACGCCTAAACAAACTCGTAACGGCAGCCTTCCTTCCGAATCAAGCTTCTGTAATGCCTGCATTTCCTTAGCTGAACCCAACATCCAATGCACGCAAGTAAGTCCAGCTTCCACGGCTTTTTTGCATGCTAAAACGCAGGTTTCCTCAAGATCTTCTTGACTTGGTTTGGGAATGACTTTCCAAACTAGTTTCACGGCGTTTTCACGTAAAACCCCGTTTGGCTCTCCCGTGGCTTCGTCTAAATCTACTTGCCCAGACTCGACGTTTGTGTCCTTCATTATACCTACAAGTTGCAGGGCTTTACTGTTGGCAACGCCGATGTGTCCGCAGACGCGAGTGAGGAAGACCGGCTTGTCAGCCACCGCCGCGTCTAGGTCCCAGCGGGTTGGATACCGTTTTTCTGTGAACCTTTCTTGATCCCATCTTCCTCCTAGAATCCAGTTTTTCTCAGGGTTTTTCTTGCTGTATTCTCGCAGTTTATGCTGAACCTCTCGTATGGAAGAAGCATGTCTAAGCTCAAGCGTCTGCAGAAACTGCCCGAAACCAGTCATGTGCACGTGGCAATCAACAAAGCCTGGGACGACTGTTCTGTTTTTTGCGTTGATGATTTTTGTTTTTTTGTTGACGTGTTTGCGGATTTCTTTGCTCGCGCCTATGGCGGCTATTTTGCCGTTTTCTATGAATATCGCTTCTGCTAGGGGTTGTTTGGGGTTAAGAGTGATTACGTTTGCGTTTAGGATGGCGAGTGAAGGGTTCAGCATATCTCCTAGGTATTGGTTTGGGATGGAATAAAAGGTTTAGAGTTTGTTTAGACCCAGTTTTGTCCGGCTTTTCTCTGCATTAATACGCGTTTTTCGTAGTTACGTTTGTTCCTGAATTTGGGGTTTGGGCTTTTCTTTACTTGAGCCTGTATCTTAGGTGTTTGGCTTCTTACTTTTCCTGCTTTTGAGAGTGAACCGTGTGTGGGCATTTGAACTGCACCGTTTGTATGCAAGAGCTTACAGTAACTCTTAAACATTTCCACGTAACATTCAGTTAAAGAGCATGATGCGGGGGTCGCCGAGCATGGTCAAAGGCGTAGGCTTCAGGAGCCTATCCCGCAGGGGTTCGTGGGTTCAAATCCCACCCCCCGCACTTTTCAACGAACCCCCCACACTTTTTGAGGGAGATTATTTGCGCTTTCTGTATATCTTGTAGCCATCCCTTTCAGTAACATATTCGAATCCAGCCTCGAGTAGCTGCTTGTCTTCTTCTATTGTGTGGGCGACCCTGACCGTGTATTCGTCGTCTCCGAAGTCGACGAGCTGCGTGTAAACAAGCGTGTTGTTAATGTTCTTATGTCCAAGCACTTTCATGACATGGAGGATGTCTTTCGTTTTATGGTATTCCATTGTGGCTTTCCAATGCCTAAACGTGTGGAAGCTTATGCTCAGTATTCGAGGATTTTGAAGCTTTGAAGCGATTTTTCTCCGTTGCTTATGGAAGAGTCTTGCTTGGCTTCTCAGCGACTTTTGGAAGACTCTGTTTGAGCTTGAGTGCTCCTGTAGGGCTTTTAGCATGCTCATGAGCTTGTTGGAGACTTTGAATACTCGTGGGTTGCTGCCTTTTTCTGGTGTGACCCTTATGATGTTGCTTACGAAGTCGATTTCTGTCCAGTGAAGCTTCCAAGCTTCGCCGATCCGCATGCCCGTTTCCTTCAGCAGTTGAAGCAGCGTAGCCGTTTTCCTTCCGCAGCCGGCTATAAGCTGGTCAACTTCGTTTTCTGTTGGAATGAACGGCAGTTTTCTGACCCTTTTGTAATGTGGTGGTTCCCAGCTTTTGCCAAGCATTTGAAGGAAGCAGGTGTAGGCGTCGACGGCGTTGACTTTTCTGCCCGCTGACCACTTCTGTTTGGCTATTGTTTCCTTCACTGATTCGGAGTCGAAGAGATTTGCACCACGCTTGACGAGTATTTTGAGCAGTTTTGCCCGTCCTTTGATTGTGGATTCGGCGTAACCTTGTTTTAGCAACCAGAAGCTGTGTTCAACGATTTTGCTTTTGGCATCTGCTGTCTGCGCTGTGGCTCCCGCCGGCCCGCTTTTAATTGGGTTTTCGACTGTGGCCAAGGTTTGCACCGCCTTTCCGGCGGAGGGTGCTCTCCCGCTTGGGTCATTGCTCCTTTGGCAGTTAGAAGGTATGGCGGATGAGCGATTTAATGACTGCGTATGAATTCTTGGAAGGCGTTGCAACGACTCAGAACCGTTGCAGTTATGTTGGCTGAAACGATGTCCGCAGTCGCGGCAAAGCCACCTTTGAGTCGTGAAGCCATTGTTCAGGTATCGTAAGCCATCCTTGTGAAGCCTTTGTGAAGAACATTCTGGACATTGAAGCTGAGGCTTCCTGCTAATTGAGCAAGAAGTATCTTGACGGCGTGTGTTATCTTCAGCCTCAGCCATACGTTTCAATGTTCCTGAAACCACATTTCACGCAAAAGAAAAAATGGGAAGGGGTGTTGACGTGTCCGCAGTTTGGACACCGCCAACTTCGTGGCTTGAACCCAGCCATCTACTGCTCAACCTCTAAGGGCTTCTGCGGGTCTACGTATGCTTCGCCGTAAAGCACAAGCTTCTGCTTTCCGAGAACGAATTCCGCATGCTTTCTGACGCGGATTTTTTTGCCTACCCAGAGCTTGTCATCTTCGCCGAAAGCGTCAAGCAAACGGTTCGACGTCGAAGTATTCAGTGTCCAAGTTCTCAAGCCGAATTCTCTGTCTTCAGGCTTCTTGACGACTATGCGATAGCGTTCCTTGCCCCACTTGCTGTGCTCCGCATCCACAAGATACGGCGGCTCAACAATCAAGAACACATCGCCATCCTCAACCTCGTTAACGCTCAGAAAAGGCGGGCGACCCAACCTCTTAACAGGCATCCTGCTTTTCACCTCCTTCCAATGTGGTTTTTGCACGTGCACGTGACCATGAACTCCTGCGTAGCTCAGGCTTGAGGCGGAAAGGCTTAACATCACGCAGAAGCTGCTCCTGAATCTCAGCTATCTCTTGGGCAATCTGCTCCCGCCTCGTTGCTATTCTGCGAAAAACACGCTCCTCTTTAGGATTCAGAGCCTTCAAAGGCCTCTGAGGATTAGGCAAATGACTGAGCGGTCTTCCAGGCTCCTTCAGAACACGTTGAACATAGCCTGGCAAGTAGCTTCCGCTTCTCAACATCGCATTAGAAACACGCCTCAGCCCAGCTTCTTCCCGCAACAATTGCTCAAGCTTCGCAGTAAGCCTTAACTCTTCAACATCTGCCTCGCCAAGAAAAGCCTCAATGGCACAGTTCACAACCCTGTTGAAAGACACATTCTTCTCCCTGCAAAAACGCCTCAACAAAGGATACAAACCACGCCAAAAATACACAGTCCTATGCATAAATGGCAACTCCTTCGGCTTCTATAGGCGGATGTGACACATTTCTGCGGGGCTTAACTGGGCGTTCTGCGTGGCTGTTTCGCCTAAAGAAGCCTGCATCAGGCTCGAAACATGATGTGTCACACATGCCAATAGCAGACGCAGTTGATATCATAACAGTGTTCACCAGTTTTGGTGTTGTGTGCGGTGTTGTTGGAGTTGGCGGGTTCTGGCAAGTTCGTCTGCGATTAGGCTTAGGATGCAGTTTTGGAAGCGTGTTTCTGTTGGGTTGCAGTGGATGTCGCAGTGTGTGCAGAAGATCTGCTGGAAGAGTTTGACTGGAGGTAAAGGATGTTTTCTTGTTTCAGAAGTGAGGTTTTGCTTCATGGTTGGCTGTTCTCCTTTCTGAGGAGCTGGTCGATTTGCGGAATGTGCGTTAGGATTTGCATGAGTGTTTCTTGGTTTGGAACACCTATCCAGATGCTGTTGGCGACGCAGTAGACCGAGTTGAGCTTGTGTTGTTCAGCGAACTTTTTCGGTATCGTCAAGAGGTATTGCTTGTAGACTTTGCCTTTTGTCTTCTTTATGAGGGTTATGACCTTTCTTTTCTCGATTCTGAATTCACTCATCTGTTTTTCTCCGTTGGGTGAGGTTTGTCATTGGTGGATGATTATGGAAAAGCTTATATAACCATTTTTGTATATTATTACGCATTGGATAAACAGAAATTGTTAAGAGTGATGGCGATGTTAGGGAATGCGATGAGGAAATATGTTTTGAGCGAACGGAAGAACGGTTACAGTTCGCAGGTTCAGAACGTCTACAACTATCGTATCAAAAAGTATGCGGTGCAGGCTTTGAAGGACCTTGCTTTGCTTGCTCAAAAGCTTCCGGAGGACCAGCAAGCGGAGATTTTCAATAGAGAGAACATGTACGAGTTGCTTAAGGCGCTGTTCAAGCTTGACCCAACGCTGAAACAGGACAAAGAATTGCTTGCAAAGAAGCGCAGGCGCCTCTTGCCCCTCTGTCATGACATCATAATGCTGCTGGATGACAATACGTTTGCGTATCTCGTGGCGCCGATACATTGGGAAGTCATGCTAAACGAGGGCGGCCATCTTGCCTTTCTTAAAGCCATCTACTACCGTTCGCTCATCAGCCCAGAAGAGGAAGAGAGAAAACTGCGGGAATAGGAGGTGAAACATTGATCGAGTCTGCATTGAAAGCGTACATGAGAGGCGGAGTAGAACACGACAGAGTTTACAAGGAGAGGCGTTTCACTATCCGGCTGCAGTTGCCAAACATGAAAGGCTACGAGCTACAGATGCGTGTTCAAGACTTGAATGAACAACTGGACACGTTGAAGCAGGAAATAGATGAGTGCAAAGACGCCATAAACCAGTCAAAGCACAATATTGACCCAGAACAGCTACGCTTGAAATATAGAATCTCAAAGTCATTAAACAGCAGAACAGAAGACCTCATACGGCAGTTCAAATCTGAAGTTCAGTGGCGCAAGCAAGCTGCCAAGTGGGTTAGGCGTGAAAGAGCTGTATTTCTCTGGGAGCTTAGGCTGAGGAAAGCCGCAGGCGTGAAGCTTCCTTTCATGCGCCACCAGCTTAAAGCGTTAAACAAGGAAGCGTATCTGCAGCTTTGCAAAATGAAAGATTTGTCTGAACAGCTTAAGCAAGCATGCGAAGCCTATCAAGAAGCGCAGAGCAAGCATAACCTGCTTTTGGTGGAGCTGGAGAAGCTCAGCCTTCAACGATTTGACGGTGAAAGCGAAAACTGGACGAGCATGCCTGTTCCGACAGAGATCCGAGAACTGAAGTTCTTGGAAGACTTTAGTCAGCGAGAGGAAGGCGGAAAGAGGCTTGTTTGCCACTGAAAAGCGCAAAGTAGGGGGCTATCGTTCACAGACCCCCCTCCCGTTCTACCTGTAACGCTTGAAGTAATGTTTGGTGGTAACAACTGTGAAGAAGCAGATTGGCGTTTGGGTTGACGCTGCTGTTTGGCATGCTTACCGAGAGTTGTGCAGTAAAGAGCGGTTTCGTGCAGCAGAACCTATAGAGAAGTTTTTGCAGCTTGTTTTGCACGAGAAGTCTGTGACGTCGGTTCTAAGCTGGATGAATATGGCGGGAAAGGCTGAGGGTTTCGAAGCTTACGTGCGTGTACTGCTGAATTGGTATAGGAATGGGAAGTTGTGGATGGATGTCACGGACGAGGATGAAGCGCCAATAGAACCCATGCTCCTTGAAGCCTTAAAGCATGTGATGGACCCAGAACTGCGCAGAGAAATAGAAGAGGCACTTGCAAAAACCCAAGAGAACCAAAGCGGAAACTAAAAAAGCTGATAAGCTGCTGTTATCCAAGCAATACGTTGATGAGAGTTCGAACCTCTCCCGGGCTACCATCCCAAAACGGTTACGTTTTGACTGCAATTTGGATACAAAAAGGCTACGTTTTGACTGGCCATGGCATCGTGGATGATGGGCTTTTGGTGCGAAAGTTTTATTTTTGGATATATATACAGAGGGGTTAGGAGAAAATGAATTGTTGAAGGGAAAAATCTCTGTAGCGATGTTGACCATACTTCTAATAGCTGTCGCAACATCGGCATGTGACGCCCGAGTTAGACCAGTTGCCGCTTCAACATTTATTCCACATGCACCTATTTTTATCAATGGTAACTCACAGTTTACGTCTGCAAACGGCGTGACTGGTGGTTCCGGAACAGTTTCAGACCCTTACATAATTGAGGGGTGGGATATTAATGCATCTTCAGCTATTGGGATTAGGATTGAAAACACCCATGCCTATTTCGTTATCAGGAATTGTTATGTGCACGATGGTGGAGCAAATTGGGAAGGGATTTACTTTTCAAACGTAGTAAACGGTGGAATCGAAAATAGTATTATCTTGAGGAACTTTCATGGTGTTTCTCTCAAGGATTCAAAAAAGATCAACATAGTTAACGCCAATGTTTCCTATAACAACCGTAAAGGAGTAGTGCTCGCTGGTAATTCAAATGAAACGAGACTGGACCATGTAAGCATCTACGGAAACGTTCTTACAGGAATTGATTTGGGCGGAAGCGGCTATGGTGGTATCATAGGTTCACAAATCATTGGAAATGAAGGCACAGGGATTGATCTTAAAGGTTCCAGCTACATGAGTATCGACGGCTGTAACGTTTCAAAAAACAAAGGCAATGGTGGAATTTACAGCGGAAGCGCTGTAACAAAAGTCAACATTACGAACACAGAAGTCTGTAGCAACATGGGCAATGGGGTCGAACTTTATGGCGCGACTTGGGTAAATATTAAGAATTCTAAATTTATTGCCAATGCAGAGAATGGGATAAGTTTTAACTCGTCTTTTGAACACTCGAATAGCGAAATCTCAAACTGCACTATTGCTGGAAACGGCGACAATGGGGTTTATTTTTATGCTTACAGCGCAGGTGGCAATTCTTATATCCGAAACAATCTCATTTATTCGAACAACATATCCTTTAACGTGGAAAATGGCATATATTTCTATGCCTACAACGACGCCTCGTACCCTTCTTCCAGCACGTATGTCCAAGACAATGTCTTCTGCTCTAATGCCATATATTCAAACGGCCAAAGCGGCATCTATTTTTATGTAGACTACACCTCCTATTGTTATATCGAAAATAATACCATCTACTTTAACTCCATCTATTTAAACAGTCAAAGCGGCATCTATTTCTATACCTACTACTCCAACTCGTATATCCAAAATAATACTATTCATTCAAATACCATTCATTCAAACACTAATGATGGTATCTGTTTCTGCACAGAGGGCCACGGCGGTAAAAACATTCGGCACAACAATGTTTACTCCAACTTCATCTATTCAAACAACCAAAATGGCATCTACTTCTCCGACTATCCCTCCTCTTCCGACGCCTATATCCAATACAACAACATTCACTCTAACACTATCTATTCAAACAATCAAAATGGCATTTATTTTTACATCCGCTCATCCGGCTACGCACCTTATATCCAATACAACAACATTCACTCTAACACTATCTATTCAAACAATCAAGACGGCGTGTTTTTCTCCGCCGACAACACCTACATCCAAAACAACAGCATTTATCTAAATACTATTTATTCAAACAATCAAAACGGGGTCCATTTCTACGCCTACAACAATGTTTACATTCAAAACAACAACATACAGTCAAATGCAATCAATCAACACAGTAGCGGCAGCGGAGTTATTTTTATAACTGACAACCCTGCTGGAACTTGGTCACCTTCGAACTTGTATAATAATACCATCACATCGAACCTCATCGGCATTCAATTTGTCAGAATAAAATCACATGTTATTTCTTCCACTAACATTTCAAACAGCGGAAACGACGGCATCTATCTGGAAGACTCCCCCTTCAATACTATCCACTATAATACAATCCAGAACAGCAGCAGGACGGGCGTCAATTTAATTAACTCCTCAAATAATGTCATTAGAAATAATAACATCACAGGTTCCGGCCAAACCGGAATATCTGTGATTTCCTCGAACACCAATGCAATAACCCACAATGCCATCACAAACAGTAGCAACTACGGTATAAACACCATATCTTCTCATGACAATGCAGTAAATCACAACAATTTCATCGACAACAACCCCAGCGGCACCCAAGCTTACGACGACACAGGCACCAACAACTGGAACACTGCCGACAATGAAGGAAACTATTGGAACGATTGGGCGTCACCAGATGTGAATGGTGACGGTATTGTCGACAATCCTTATCTACTCGATGGCGGAGCAGGTGCGAAGGATTATTACCCGCTCGTAAATCCTTGGGACTTAATCCCTCCAACCATTGGAACTCCGTCTCGTGCACCAGTTGGCGATGTGTTACCGGACCAGTCGGTAAAGGTTTCAGTAAACGTTGCAGACTTCATAAGTGGAGTCAAAAACGTCACATTATCTTACACAATAAACGATGGAGTTACGTGGATTGATTTACCAATGAACTTTAATTCGTCAACCAATCTCTACGAAGCTATAATACCTGGGCAAGAAGCAGGCACATGGGTAAGATTCAAAATAGTCGCCTACGACCACGCAGGAAATAACAGAACCCTGGACGGGGCAGAACCCTACTGCGTATACCAAGTCGTCCCAGAATTCCCACTAAGCCTATTCCTACCGCTATTCATGATAATAACACTGATGGCAGTCATAGCTTACAAAAGAAAACACCCTCCACTTTAAAAGTTCATTTAAAGCCCATTTTTCAACCTTTTTCTAAAAAGAAAAGAGAGTCAAGCCTAAACCCCGATATTTTAAACCGATATTTGAACCTATCCCGGGCTACCATGAAAACCGCTATGATTCAACCACATTTGATGTTGAAACTGCTATTGTTTGGAGCTGATCGATCGCTTTATCACGTTTGCAACTGTGCGCGTTACTCGCTGTTGTAGTAGTTAATGATGATACTATGATTTATGATAGTGTCTTCTCATACAATTTGCCGAGATGTGCGCTTTCTTTTCCTTCTTCTAATATTCTCCAGTTCATTGACGAGGAACTCCATGTTCTCGAGCCAAGCGGGCCAACGTTTCCTCAACGCTTCTGTTATAGGCTTCGCTTTATCCCAGTAATCTTGAACAAAGCCCCCAATCAATTCGTCGACAAGATCGGCATTAAGTAGCTTCTTCTTTACGAGGATTCCGAGGCTTTCATAGAAACCGTATAGCTCAAATTGTTTTTCCCATTCGTCAGGATTTGTTTCCGGCCCATATTTTTGCCAGTAGTCTTCAAAGCTGTCAAATTTATAGGTCCAATTGAATTTTGTGTAATATTTGGTGAAATTTGCCATGTAGCTCGATACTTGTAGAAATACTTGGGTCTCCCTCAGTTTATTAGCATTCCTTAGAGAAATGATGTAATAGATGGCTGCTACCGTCACGCTGGTTGCAGTTACCAACACACTTATCGTCTGGGCATCCACTATACAACACCTGAGTAAGTATGAGAGGACATTAAAGATAAGATTATGGAGGAATTGTTATTTAAAACAAACAGTCAAGATTTGGTTGGTTTGTATTTAACTTCCTAATTAAAATCGCTAGAATCTTCTGTTGAATTAGGGGGATAGAAAAGGGAATATGTGGCTTTTACTATGTTTTCGCTGATTTTTGTTTTCTTCTCTGCATTTCATTGTAGAGGTATTCAAACCATTCCCATATTTGTGGTGCGTTATGATATTTTCTAACCGCTTTTACTACTTCCCTGATTTTCTCCCATATTGTTTTAATGCTGTAGCTGAAGAGGTCATCAGCCATTTCAATGTCTACGAGTTTTTTGTGGAGGAGAATGCCTATTCCTTCAAAGAATGCCGCAACTATTATGAAGTCTGACCATTCATACCATTTTTCGTAGTTGCTGTAGTCTTCAGATTCCATGGACATGACTTTTTTCCATGATTCTTGAAATTCCTTGCTATCTCGAACTGAATATAGTCTCATTATGAGGTCTGTTTGTCTTATTTTAGTCTGGTTTCTTATCTGAAGAATGTAATAGATTACTCCAGCCACAACACTTGCAGAAGCAATAACTATAGAAACAGTCTGTATATCAACCATTCTTGGCACCTCTTTTTCCTCTCTTCTCCAGTTCACTGCAAAGATATTCCACTTCATCGCCAAGTTTCGGTTCATTGAACCTTTTTCTGCCACCTTCAATTACAGGTTTTACCTTTTCCCACGTGATCTTGACTTGTCCGTAGGGAAAAGGTATCAAGTCAACGTCTATGAGTCCCTTCTTCAGAAGCTTGCCCAGCAGAGTAAAGACCCCAAACACTTCATTTAACTCAACAGATCCATATTTTCTCAAGTAGTCACCGTGGTCTAAGACTTCCCTTTCTTGGACTTTCTGCCAAGCGTCCAGCCAGTCCTTGTTGACCATTGTCGAATAAAGTCTCGTGAGAAGGTCTATCTTTCTCATCTTGGTTTGATGTCTAAGCTGAAGAGCATAATAGATTACTCCAGCCACCACACTTGCAGATGCTATTACTATCGAAACTGTCTGTACGTCAACCACATTGACACCTTCATTAACTAACTCTTTCGGTTCAGCTATAACTTTTCCGCAAGATCGAAACCAGCGCACGAAACCTTTAATTATTGTCCAGATGAAGAGAGTGTGTGAGTGTTTTGGGAAGTGTTGAGAGACTCGAACAGTTTTGGCACAACTTGATTTCTGAACAGAAGGTAGCTTGGGGAATAGATATGAATGGAGCAGTCGTTGCTTATTACCCGGAGATTCCCATATACCCTCTTAATCATGCTGCAGACATTAACGTTAGCGAGGAGGAGGCTGAGAGCCTGCTTAATAGAGTGACAGAATACTTTTCGTCAAGAGGTTTTCCATTTGTTGGCTTTCGAATTTCCCCACTAACTCGTCCGAAGTCTTTCACCTCGTTTCTCGAGAATCATGGATTTGAGAGAAAAATGGACAACTCAGTGATGGTGTTCAAAGGGAAAAGGGTGGAAGACAGACTGAACCCTGAGGTGAAGGTGAAAGAAATATCAGAAAGCGAAATAGACGTATTTGACAAACTTCTGTTGACAATTTTTGAAATGCCCATTGAATGGAAGGAAGGATTCGACAGGCTTATGCTTGAAAGGAAACGGAAAGGAGGAAAATGCTACTTGGCTTATGTTGAGGGGAAACCTGTAGGAATCTGCTTCTTTCTTTCTTCGATGAAAACTGGTGGAATATTCGGTGTTGGAACATTGAAAGAGTACAGAAAACGAGGTATTGGAACAACTTTAACATTGCATGCCGTTATGGACTCTATCAATGAAGGAAACGACCTTCATACACTGCAAGCAGAAAAGGGAGGATACGCAGAGCGACTTTACCAAAAGATAGGGTTTCAGATTGACCATACAATTTCATATTTTGTCAAGAAATTGCAGATTTGAACCCCAATATTTTAAACCAATATTTTCCTCCAATCAGACCCTTGTGTCCGTTAATCCGAAGTGAGAAATTTAAACAAGTCACGTATCCATGGCTACCATGAAACCCAAGTCAGGACGACGTTCAAACTCTCGGGTTAATTATGGTGCCTGAGGGAGGGGAGCTCAGCACCCCCACCTACTAGTGAAAAGCGACTCTCAATTTATGCGCAATTTTCCCACAAAATTCATCAGTTTTAGATGTTGCCAGCCAACTTTTAGGAAAATTTATATAGACACAGATTTTATCCGAAAAAGGAGATGTTAAAACTGTGACGACAACAAAATTGGATCTAGTAAAGGAATACAAAACATATTATACGGCAAAGATAACGCCGGAAGTGGTTGAATTTAATGAAGCGCAATTTCTAACAATAGAAGGCAGGGGCGCTCCTGGCAGCGAAGAATTTACAGCCAAGGTGGAAGCATTATATCCAATCGCCTATGGTGTAAAGAAACTTTGCAAAAAGCAAGGCAATGATTTCGGAGTCCCAAAACTTGAAGGCCTTTGGTGGGTAGAATCTGACAA